>Ga0265318_10000776_pt1 | contig 21164 bp, 18 predicted proteins | sample 4821metaG_FD_192431 | JGI IMG/M metagenome (GOLD analysis project Ga0265318, IMG submission 192431) | Rhizosphere microbial communities from Carex aquatilis grown in University of Washington, Seatle, WA, United States - 4-8-21 metaG | ecosystem: Host-associated > Plants > Roots > Rhizosphere >... | reverse complement strand
GCCGAAATCCGGCTGGGATTCGGTATGGAGGAGATCCCCGTCAAGTTGGATGGTCCAATCCTTCGAGGGTTCCAGGATAAGGCCGTGGTAGTCCAGGGAAGTGGAAAGGGGGTCCGTGACGGTCCCGTAAAAAGAGTTGGTGAGGTTGGAGGCCGCCGAGGATTGGGAAAGCCAGAAGCCCGCCAGGTCAAACCGGTTGGGGGACTCCAGGAAAGAAAGGCCTGCCGGGTTTCCGAAGATAAACGGTTTTAACTCATTCGATTCGTCCGAGAGAACGAGGCTCAATCCACCCGCCGAGTCCACCCTGGTTTCGGACGCGCGGCCAAGGGCCGCCAGGAAGAAGACGCCCCATAGGGTCCGGTAAAGGATTTTATTTTTTCGAGGGCGCATTTTTTCCGATTATAGCATGGGTTTATCCGGCTCCCCGTTCAAAGTGACTTTTTAAACAACGGGGGATATAATTTTCGGGCATTGAAGCCGTTCTTCTTGTGTTCCAACCATTCCGTCAAAGGGGCCGTTCCATGTATCGAAACTTAATATGCCTCGCGATCATTCTCCTGTGGATGCCAAGCGCCTGGGCCGACGAATTGAAACCTCCCGTGCCGCTGAATACAGGCGACGGCATGGACGTTCTGCCCCCCCCCTTGGACTTGGACCAACTGACCCCCGTGTCGTTGCCGGCCGCCTCCAACGCCGTGACGGGCCCCTCCGCCCAAGCCCAGTCCATCCTCAAGGTTTTGGACGAATCCCAATCCACCCCGACCCCCGCGGTTGTGAAAACCCCCGCCCTCGTTCCCACTCCGACCATGGCGGCGGCGGCCTTAACCCCAACTCCCTCCCCGGAAACCAAGAAAAATGCCGCGGCTGTTCCGGTTGCGTCACTGGGGCTATTCGCCGAGTATTTTCCCACCCTCAAGGGGACGAAGTGGTCCTATGAGTATTTAAAGGCGGCCCCCGGGGAGGAAGCGAAAAAAATCCGGTCCGTGGAATGCCTGGCCCAGGAAACGTCGTCCGACGGATCCCTTCAGGCCACATTTCAAGTCAATGATCAGGGGAAAACCGTTTTGGAAAAATACTCCCTTTCGGGCGGCAAGGTCACCCATACCTTCACGGACGACCAGGCCCTTACCGATGACTTTGTTTTTCAATTTCCAGCCAAGGGGGCGGTTGCCCGCTGGATGGGCGGGGGAAATTATTTTAAGGCTTCCTTTGGACAGGCCCAGGTCTACCAAAAAATCTACCAGGATTGCGTCATCGTCACGGAAAAAACAAAATCCTCCACCATTATTTCCTACTACGCCAGGGGCAAGGGTTTGGTCGCGGTTGAGGTTTATGGAAAAGGTTTAAAGCTGGACCAGGCCAAATCCACCGCCCTCCTGGACAACGCCGAGGCGTCGAAATAACCCCCCATGAAAGCCGTCGTTTTCGAACAACAGGGTGGTTTTGAAGTTTTAAAATCCCTGGACCTGCCGTCGCCCGAATCCGGGGCTTGGGCGGGGGGAATTAACCGCCCAGGGCGTCGAGGAGGCCTTTGAGCCTATTGGCCCTGAAGTTTTTGTCCAATCCCTCCGCTGCCTGGCTCCCGGGGGACGGTTGGGGAACTGCGGATCCACCTCGGGGCCGGACATCAACTTGAACCTGGGGGCTCTGTTTTCTAAAAACCGGTCGATCTTCGGCAATTACATGGAGTCCTTGGCCGGGTTGAAAAAAGCCGTTCAATGGGCGGAAGAAGGCCGTTTGAAACCAGTGGTGGGTAAAATTTTTTCACTGGACCAAACCAAGGAAGCCCAACAATGCAGGTTGGACCGGAACTTTTTCGGGAAAATAGCGGTAAAAGTTTCATAAAATCACCGCTTCCGGGGAACTTCAACCCGCTGAAATACCCTTCATTTTAATGATTTTCCAGGTTGGTTATTCCTCAAAAGTGTTGCGAATTCCAAGCTCCAACGGGTATCATGCTTTTCCTGCCAAGGTTGAGGATGCATTCCGAATCCAACAAAAGGCGGGACGAGTCATTTTCTCGCCAAAACGGATGAACTTGAGAAATGACGGACTTAAATCCCCGGCGGTTTTGCGACTTATTTATTAATTTTGAGGAGGAAGTTTTCAATGGAAAATGAAATTATTATTGGAATTGGCGGAGCGGCCGGAGACGGAGGCGCTTCCACGGCTGATAACTTGGCTCTCGCCAGCGCCCGGCAAGGCCTGCATGTTTATGTTTACACCAGCTATCAATCCCTGATCCGCGGCGGGCATTCCTGGATCCGCCAGCGCATTTCCACCAAAAAAGTCACTAATGTCGGCGACCAAGTGGGCGCCATGATCGCCTTGAACCAGGATTCGATGGACCGCCATCTGCAGGAACTCAAAAGCGGCGGTCTCTGTGTTTATAACGGCGACAAGGTCAAGCCAGGCAAGGCTCCCGAGGGCGTGCAGCTCTGCCCCCTTCCTGTTTTTGAGTTGGCGGGTAAAGACGCCCTTCCGATCATGCAAAACACCGTGGCTCTCGGAGCCTTGACGGGGTTGCTTGGGTTGGAATTCGAGTCCCTCTCCTCCGTGTTTGAGCACACCTTTAAGAAGAAACCCCAGGTCGTTAAGGCGAACATTGACGCGGCCAAGGCGGGGTTCGATTTCGCGGTCAAGACTTACAAAAAAATCGCGAACCCTCTCGGAAAGACCCCGGCCAAGCTGGCCATGGTCCATGGAAACAATATGCTCGCGCTTGGCGCCGCCAACGCCGGCTGCAAGGTCTATTGCGCTTATCCCATGAGCCCGGCGACGGGAGTTCTTCACTGGATGGCAGGCCATGGCAAGGAATTGGGCATCTGCGTCCGTCAGGTTGAGGATGAGATCGGCGTCGCCAACATGACCATCGGCGCCGGCCAAATGGGCGTGCGCGCCATGTGCGCCACTTCGGGCGGGGGATTCGCCCTCATGACCGAGGCGATCGGTATGGCTTCCATCATGGAAATCCCAGTCGTCATGATCAACGTCATGCGCGGCGGACCTTCCACCGGACTTCCGACCAAGCAGGAACAAGGCGACTTGAACCAGGCGATCGGAGCCTCCCAGGGAGACTTCCAGCGCGTGATCATCGCCCCCACTTCCATCGCCGATTGCTACAACACGATGGAAGAAGCCTTCAACTACGCCGAGAAGTTCCAGATGCCGGTCCTGATCCTCTCGGATCTTTTAATGAGCGAAGGTCATATGACCCTGGAAACATCCTTCTTGGACCGCGAGTTCAAGATCGATCGGGGCGAAATGATCTTTGAGGATGACGGTAAACCGAAGTCCTACCTGCGTTATAAAGATACTCCCTCGGGCGTTTCTCCCCGGGCGATCCCCGGACTGCCGAACCACTTGTATGTCTCGGCCACCGATGAACACGATGACGACGGCGTTACGATCTCGGATGTTTACACCGATCCCGTCACCCGCAAGCGGGTGGTGGACAAACGCGAACGCAAAATGCAGGGTGTTTTGGCCGCCCTTCCCAAACCGGTTTTGGAAGGCCCGGCGGACGCTGACACCACCGTGGTTACCTACGGCTCCACTTATGGCGCCGCCAGCGAAGCCATTGAACGCTTGAATAAAGAGGGAATCAAGGTGAACCACCTCTCGGTCAAGTACCTGATTCCTTTCCAGGAAAAGGAAATCACCGACCTGTTGAAAAATAAGAAAAAGATCATCGTCGTGGAGATGAACAAGTCGGGTCAGTTCGCCCGCCATCTGCGCGCCGAAACAGGCATCACGGCCCACGGCAATGTCCGTAAATACGACGGCGAACCCTTCGAGCCGAAACACATCGTCGAGGGCATCAAGGAAGTCATTAAGGGAAAAGCTTTGGTCGAGTCTCAATCGATCGAGCCTGGTTGGCGCACTCCTCATCCTCCGGGACCTGGGGTGTTGACGACGGCTTCCGCTCACTAATCATTCATCCCCCGCAAGGGGACAACCTGAGGAGGAAATTATGACGACAGCGACATTGGTAGCGAGAGAAGCTAAGCAATACAAACCGGAAGTACCGCCGGATTGGTGTCCGGGCTGCGGGGATTACGGTGTTCTGACCGTTCTTCAGCGTGCGGTGGCGGAACTGGGCATCCCGAATGAGAAGTTGATGGTGGTTTCCGGCATCGGATGCTCCTCCAACCTGCCGGGATTCTTCAAATCCTACGGCATGCATTCCCTGCACGGCCGTTCCTTGCCGGTCGCGACCGGCACCAAGATGGCCAATCATGAGATGACCGTCATCGCCTGCGGCGGCGACGGGGACGGCTTCGGCATCGGCCAAGGCCATTTCATCCACTCCATGCGCCGCAACGTCAACATGACCTACATCGTCATGGACAATGAAATTTATGGATTAACCACCGGTCAAACTTCCCCGACTTCCGAGCCGGGCATGAAGACCAAGTCCACGCCCAACGGAAACCCGGAAGGCCAGCTCAATCCCATCGCCTTGGCCTTGGCGGCTGGCTGCGGATTCGTAGCCCGCGGATTTTCCGGCGACATCAACCATTTGAAGAGCCTCTATACCCAGGCCATTCAATATCCCGGCTTCGCCTTTATCGACGTTTTCAGCCCCTGCGTCACCTTCAACAAGCAGAACACCTTTGGCTGGTTCAAGGAGCGCGTTTACAAGCTGGAAGACAAGGGCCACAACCCCGGCGATTGGGCCACGGGAATGGAGCGCTCCAAGGAATGGGGAACCCAGATTCCGATCGGTGTTTTCTATAAGAACCCGAATCCCCAGCCTTCCATCGACGCCGCGGACCCGGCTTTGCAGGGTCAGGGCTTGGCGAAGATCCAGAAGCTGGGTTTAACGAAGGATCAGCGCAAAAAGTTGATCGAAGAGTACATCTAAAATCAGGCGCCAGGCACAAGCTATCAGGGCTTGCCAGGCCCTGAAACCTAACACCTAGAACCTGACAAAGGCCTTTCTTGGAAACGAGAAGGGCCTTTTCTTTTTCCGGGCCTTTTGGGTAAAATGCTTCCCGTTGATCAGGCTGTTTAAAGGATTCAGCCCTTAACCAAACCATGAATTTCTGCGGAAGAATTTCATCAGGTCAAGGGCGATGAAGGATTCGTGGGCCGCCGCAAACGCTTCCCCGCGAATATGAAAGGTTTCATCGTGCCGCATGTCATTCTCGACAACTGCATTGGCTGCACCCTCTGCGCGGTGAAGTGCCCAACGGAGGCCATCGCCGGCGAAAAAAAAGCCATGTTCCACATCGATCCGGCCCTTTGCATCGACTGCGGCGTCTGCGGCATCCATTGCCCCGTCGAGGCCATCATCAATCCCGAGGGCGAGACGGTAAAAAAGATAAAGCCCCTGGCGATCCCCAAGGCCAAGGTGGATCCGGAGACCTGCACCGCCTGCGAATTCTGCGTTGATATTTGCCCCTTTGATTGCATCTCCATGCAGCCCCGGACCGACCACCCCGAATTTTTCAAGATCGCCGTTGTGGACGAGAAAAAGTGCGTCAGCTGCAAGCTTTGCGAGACCGTCTGCATCAAGGAAAGCATCACCATAGCCCGTCCGGCGGAACTGATGAGTTTCCAACCGAACCGCTAACCCCCGTTCGCAGTCCTCAGCCAGCCGTTGTCAGCTATGGAAACGAACCTCGGGTTCGTTTTTTTTGTTTGAAGGCCTTCTATGTTTTAGATCATAAAGAAGAACGTTTCGCCGGGTTAAAGTTTTTGCTTCAACCAAGCCAGTTTGTTCCAAAAATCGCAGTGAAATCGGGAGGATGCCATGGCTGAGGAAATATTCGACGTCACGATCGTGGGGGCCGGACCGACAGGCATGTTCGGCGGGTTTTACGCAGGGTTGCGGGGCATGAAATGCAAGATCATCGATTCCATGGAGGCTCTCGGCGGCCAGGTTTCCGCCATGTACCCCGAAAAGGATATATTTGACGTGGCCGGGTTTCCCCGCGTCTCGGGTAAAAAACTCGTTCAGGACCTGGAAGAACAGCTGATGAGATTCCACCCCAACATCATCTTGGGGGAGAAAGTTTCCACTTTGGTCAAGCGTCCCGCGGACAACGTGTTTGAAATGACCACCGACAAGGGGGCGAAGCATTACACCAAGGCGGTGGTGTTGGCCCTCGGGATGGGATCCTTTACTCCGAAAAAACACCCGAATCCCGAGCTGGTTCCTTACGAGGGGAAGGGAGTGAACTATGGAGTTCTTTCCATGGAACCCTTCAAGGGAAAGAGAGTCCTGATCGTGGGCGGCGGGGATTCGGCCCTGGACTGGGCCTTGATGCTGGAGCCGATCGCCGCCAAGGTCACCCTGGTCCACCGGCGCGATGAATTCCGCGCCCACGAGTCCTCGGTTCAAAAACTAAAGGCCTCCAAGGTTGAGGTCAAACTGTGGCACGAGCTCAAAACCGTCAAGGGCAACGGCAAGGTGGAGGAAGCGGTGATTTACGAGAATCACACCATGGCGGAGGAAACCCTGCCGATGGATTTTGTGGTGCTCAATTTCGGCTTTCAGGCCAGCCTTTCCTTCCTGAAGGAATGGGGAATCAACCTGGAGAAGAACAAGATTCCCGTCAACCACAGGATGGAAACCAATGTTCCCGGTATTTACGCCGCGGGGGACATCGTGACCCATCCGGGCAAGCTGGACCTGATCGCGACGGGGTTCGCGGAGGGGGCGATCGCGGTTAATTTTTCCAAAACCTACATTAATCCCGGGGAAAAAGCGGAACCTGGACATAGCTCTTCCTTAAAACTCTAAAAAATTAGGAGTTAGGAATTGGGAGTTAGGAATTTAAATCTTTTCATGCCGTAATAATTTCTAATTCCTAAATACTAATTCCTAATTACGATCCACGGAGGATTGAAATGGCAATGGACGTAAAGACGGAAAAAGGCCTTTTCGCGACCCAGCGAAAGGACGCCTGGTGGCTAGAGCCGTTATTTTACCAATGTCTTTTCGGTTCCTTTATTATTTACGCCACCTGGGCTGGTCTGCACCCGTTCGGGCCGAACGGTCAAGCCTATTATGAGTACGGCCCCTACCTATCCCCCATGTTTTCGCCGTTTTTCAACCCTGATTGGTTGAAGTTTTTACCGGCGCTTTTGCAGTCTCCCGCCCTCCTGATTCTTTGGGCCCCAGCCGGTTTCCGGGGAACCTGTTACTACTACCGGAAGGCCTATTACCGTTCGGTTTTCCTTGATCCTCCCGGCTGCGCGGTGGGAGAGGGTTGCGCCAAATACGAGGGAGAAACTAAGTTTTTTATTTTCCAAAACCTGCACCGCTATTTTCTTTATGTCGCCATTCTATTCATCTTTATTCTATCCTGGGACGCCCTGTTGGCCATGATGTGGCCCGTCAACGGCATCGGCCCGGATAACCATTCCGTCCCGGGGCCCCGCCAATTCGGCGTCGGGGTCGGGACCCTGGTGATGATGTTGAACGCCTACCTTCTCGGGGGCTATACGCTGGGCTGCCATGCTTTCCGGCATTTGGTGGGCGGGGGCCTGGATTTCCTCCGGGTCAAGAAAAACCACCCCTTCCGCTTTTTCCTTTGGAGGGTCGTCACGAAACTGAACGAGCGACATATGCAGTGGGCCCTGGTCTCCATGCTTTGGGTTGGATTTACCGATTTTTACATCCGCATGTGCGCCATGGGAGTTTGGCACGACGCCCATTTCACTTTTTTCCAGGGACTTAACTCCATCGGCCATATTTTCGGCGGGTCGAACTAAAACCGGTTTTATCAACAATAATTTCTTCGAGGTGGAATGAATTGAGCGACAACTACCAAACTTTCGAGTACGACGTATTGGTCATCGGAGCCGGCGGGGCCGGCTTGCGGGCGGCCATTGAGGCTTCCGCTGCCGGCTGTAAGACGGGCCTGGTCTGCAAATCCCTTTTGGGAAAGGCCCACACGGTCATGGCGGAGGGCGGCATCGCGGCGGCCTTGGCCACGGTGGATTCCCGCGACAGCTGGCAGCAGCATTTCGTGGATTCGATGATCGGCGGCAACCTGGGCAACCATTGGCGCATGGCGCAAATCCACGCCCAACAGGCTCCGGACCGGGTGAAGGAACTCGAAAAATGGGGAGCGGTGTTTGACCGCACCAGCGACGGCAAGGGCAATATCAATGTCCGCCATTTCGGCGGCCATACCTACAAGCGCCTGGCCCATGTGGGCGACCGCACCGGATTGGAACTGATCCGCACGCTCCAGGACAAGGGAGTCCATTCGGGGATTGATGTCCATATGGAATGCACCATCTACGCCCTCCTCAAGGACGGCGAACGAATCGCCGGGGCCTTTGGCTATTTCCGCGAGACAGGGCGCCCCGTTCTTTTCAAGGCCAAGTCGGTCGTGGTTTCCACCGGCGGCATCGGGAAGCTTTACTTCGTCAACTCCAACTCCTGGGAATGCGCCGGGGACGGGTTCGCGCTCTGTTATTTAGCCGGCGCCGAATTGGCGGACATGGAATATATCCAGTTCCATCCCACGGGCATGGTCTGGCCCCCCTCCGTCAGGGGAATCCTGATCACCGAGGGAGTCCGGGGCGAGGGCGGGGTTCTCAAGAACAACAAGGGCGAGCGCTTCATGTTCAAGTACATCCCCCCCAAGTACCAGGGCAAATACGCGGAGACCGAGGAAGAGGCCAACGCCTGGTTCCAGAAGGTTGTCATTGAGGGCGTCAAAGAGGAGACGGTCAAGGAGCGCAAGCCGCCCGAGCTGATGAGCCGTGACGTGGTCGCCCGCGCGCTTTGGAACGAGATCAAGGAAGGCCGGGGCACCGAGCACGGCGGCGTCTACCTGGATATCGCCTCCCGCCGCAGCGCGGAAGACATCAAGAAAAAGCTCCCTTCCATGTACCACCAGTTCAAGCAATTGGCGGACGTGGACATCACCAAAGTCCCCATGGAAACGGGCCCCACCTGCCATTACATGATGGGTGGCGTTAAGGTGGATCCGGAGACCCAGATGTCCAACGTGCCGGGCCTTTTCGCCGCCGGCGAATGCTCCGCCGGGATGCACGGCAGCAACCGTTTGGGCGGAAATTCCCTGTCCGACCTGGTGGTTTTCGGAAAATTAGCCGGGGAGCACGCGGCCCTTTACGCCAAGAAACTGAAGGAATTTCCCAAGGTGGACGAGTCCAAGCTGGCGGGGCTCAACAAGGAAATGAACCAGCCCTTCGAGAACCAAAACGGGGAAGTGTCCTATAAGATCCTCGCCGATTTACAGCACATCATGGAAAAGGGCGCCGGCATGTTCCGGGAAGAGGCGGCGATGGAGCAGTGCCTGAAGGACCTGGAAGGCTTGAAGGAACGGGTCACGAAGGTTTCCGCCGAGGGCAACCGCATGTTCAATCCCGGCTGGCACGTGGCCCTGGACCTGCGCAATATGCTGGCGGTGGGCGAGGCCATCGTCCGCGCCGCCAAGGAACGCAAGGAATCCCGCGGGGGCCATACCAGAACCGATTTCACCGGTTACGCCAAGGAATTCGCGAAGAAACGCATTGTGGTCCGGCAAAAGGGGAGCAAAATGGAAGTGGTCCGGGAGGACCTGCCCCAGATTCCCGCCGAGCTGGAAAAGGAATTGGTGGACGCCCATTTGCTGAAGCCGGAGATTTTAAAACAGTTGCGAGGCGAGGCTTAGCCGCGAATTTGCGCAAATGGGCGAAAAATTTAAGATTCAAATCATATTTACTTGACTGCGAAAATTTGCGCTGATTCGCGGCTAATGGTTTTAGGTTTTACTCAAAAGGAGCAGCGGCATGGGTAACGTTCACATGAAAGTCTACCGGGGAAACTCGGAAGGCGGGCAATTCAAGGATTACGACGTCCAGGCCGAGGAAGGCATGGTCGTGCTGGACGTGATCCACAAGATCCAGGCCACCCAATCCTCCGACTTGGCCTGCCGGTGGAACTGCAAGGCCGGCAAGTGCGGCTCCTGCAGCGCCGAGGTGAACGGCCGTCCCCGCCTGATGTGCATGACAAGGATGAACGAATTTAAAGAGGGCGAAACCATCACGGTCGCCCCCATGAAGACCTTTCCCTTGATGAAGGACTTGGCGACCGACGTTTCCTGGAATTACCAGGTGAACAAGCGCATCCCGCCATTCACCCCGAGGGAGGGGGCCGATTGGCATTGGGAACAGGAAGACGCGGACCGGGTTCAGGAATTCCGAAAGTGCATCGAGTGCTTCCTCTGCCAGGACACCTGCCACGTCCTGCGCGACCACCAAAAGATGGACTCCTTCGCGGGCCCGCGCTTTTTCGTGCGCGTCGCCAGCCTGGAGATGCATCCCCTGGACGGCCTGGACCGGACCGCCCTGCTGAAGAATGAGCATGGCATCGGCCTTTGCAATATCACCAAATGCTGTACCGAGGTCTGTCCCGAGTCCATCCACATCACCGACAACGCCATCATCCCCCTCAAGGAAAGGGTCGTGGATAAGTACTATGATCCTTTGAGGATTATCTTCAATAAAGTGTTTTCCAAATAAATAAACCCAATATGTCCAACCTGGATTCCGCCATCCATTGGCGCCAATATTCCATCGGGATTGTTTTGGCGCTCTTCATCGCCCTCTTCTCGCTGACCCAATTCAACCTTCTCCCTTTTTCCGGGGTGATTGGATTTGGCTGCGGGTTATTGTTGATATCATTGGGATGGAATATTTATGTCCTGAAGCTGGCCCAAAACCGGTCGAAGCCTGGTTGGAACAGTGAGATCGCCGACGGGTTGTTGATCACGGGACTTATTTTTGTTTTTATCGGCGCTTTTTTTTAAATCAAAACTTCCACCACGCAACCGGTGGACTATTAGTCTTGTATATTTTCAGGATGGATCCATTCTTCGAATCCACCACATAAAACCAATCTTGGTATAGCGATTTTAATCTGGCTTCTTCTTTAGGGTCAGGGCTCCATGCAAATTCTATGGCGCCTTCCATATGGATTAAAACTTTGCGGTCATCCGGCGAAAAACCCATGGCGATGGGCAAAGTCCAAGATCCAATTTCGGATCTATCGCGATTAAGGGTTGAATCTGTTGTCGTCGAAGGGTGGTGCTTGGGAAATAATTGACTGAAATAATCCGATTTCATTTTTTTATCTATTTGGAAGATATTCCTGGTTTCCAAATTACTGACCATGACTTGATTGCCTTTCGAGGCCATGGAATCATTGATAAGTATCAGTGATTTTTGGTGGCCAAGAGTGAAGTCAATCATCCTTTCATGTTCATAAAATAGGATTGGTTTCTTATCATTTTTTCTTTGTATATATTCCGATCTCTTATAGTTTTCATCCATTTTTGTGAAATGTTTGAAGTTGGGGAAGGTTTCCTCTTGGCCGCTAGCACACCATAGTGATTGATCGGCGAGCGGGCTTCGACTTACTTTAAATCTTTTTTTAAAGTTGGCAATTTTTGCGGGAATAGGGGTTGCCGGGTGGCTTTGTGAGTAAACCTTAATAATTGGAAAAAGAATGAAAGATAGGACGAAAAATAAAGAACCTAATTTTTTCATAAAGCCCCCTTTAAATTTGGTTCATATTACAGTAAGGTCGCAAAACCATAGGTGTTAATTTATCAAAGGCAGAAAAATGATCACCATCACCGGAAATTTAACTCCCGAGAAATTCCTTAAAACCGCCGGGCCCTGGCTGGAGCAAGAGGAAGTAAAAAATAATTTGATCCTTGGCATCGCGGCCAATATCGCCCAAAAGCCGCTGGAGCAAAGGCAGGAACATTATTTTTGGTTGGTAAAACAGGACGGTGAAATTGCCGGAGCGGCTTTTTGGACGCCGCCTTTCAAGTTGACCCTGACCGCGATGCCCCCGGAAGTCCTCACGCTCTTCGCCCGCAAGGTGAAAAAGACCTTTCCACTCATCCCCGGTGTGCAGGGCCCGCCGGAAATACTTCCCGGTTTTATCCGGGCCTGGAACCAGGCGGGAATGCAGGCTGTTTTGGATTTCTCCCTGAGGATCTATTCCCTGGAAAGGGTCCTGCCGGTGCCGCCTGTCGCGGGCAAAATGAGGCCGGCCGAAAGCCGCGACTTCGATCATTTGATGCAATGGTTCAAGCTCATGCGCGAAGAAATCAAGGAATCGGAAAAAATAAATGAAAGGGAATTGGTGGAGGGTTATCTCCGGGAGAAGCGGTTATTTATTTGGGAACAGGGCCAGGCCTGCGCCATGGCGGGGTATGCGGGCGCCACCGGCCGGTTGGCCAGGATCAACATGGTTTATACGCCCAGGTCCCTGCGAAAAAGGGGCTTTGCCTCCAACTTGGTCGCGTCCCTCAGCCAACAACTGTTGGAGTCCGGAAAAAAATACAGCGTGCTATATGCCGATCTGTTGAACCCCACCTCCAACCATATTTACCAAAAAATGGGATACCTGCCAGTGGGTGATTGGGACAGTTATTTATTTCAGGAATTCAAGAGTTTGTAGGAGAAAGTCGATACCCATTCGCCCCGCCAAGGGTTATTGTCCTTTTGGGTTGGAGTCCCATTGAAAAAAGGCAATCAAAATGCCCAACTGTCTTACGGCAGTTTGGCATTTTTATTGGGTGATGGAGATTAATTAAATTTTAAAAATAAAAAGGCCGCACGCTCCGGCAAGGCGGAGATCAAGGGGCTCGCCCAATCTTAAGTGATTGTTGGTTAGCGGCCCAACTTTGATAGACGGTGCGACCATCTGTATCTTTCATCCAAAACCCTTTTCCTTCAAGAAAAAATCAGGGAAATCAAAATTATTCCGGCAGCATAAAGCGTACCGGCTTTTCGGCGCCCAGGATCACGAAGGGTAAATCGATGACCGAAAGGTTTGGATTGATTTTAGGCTGTGGATAACTTTATCAATGACTTAGGCGGGGTTGGCCGGTTCAGCCGGCGGTTCAGGAATGATGGATTCTTGAATGACGAACAAGGTTCCCCAGGCCTGGCCGGAAGGGCTGGTTCCCGACGAGCTATCGAGGCGGAATCGTTTTTTCTTCCCTTTCCAGTTCGTATCCAAGTATTCCCTTTTCAAATCCTGGCGCTTTTTTAGGGCTTGGGCCATGAGTTCACCGATATCCCCTAAAGGGGAATCCTTCGTTAAAAGCAGGACATTCGTCAGGCTTTTTGGATTCATGTCGAGGATTTTACCGGCTTTGGCGTTCACGAATATGGTGGAACCTTCCGTTGAAACGGCGATGGCGCCGATCGGCAGCGAATCCAGAACATTTTTCAGGGTCGCGGCGTAATTCAAGGCGATTTGGTCGCCTTCCTTGACCTTTTGGCTTAATAGATTGGCTTTCTGGGCCAACACAATCAGCTCCCTCTCCCCTTGAACCGTCCGGTAAGCCAGGTAGCCGGAGTGGATCGCCACCACAAAAAGCAGGGAACAGGAAAGGAGCAGGACCGGGTCCATGTAGTTGAACACATCGTCCTTGTAATAAATCAGGTACAAATAAATGCCGATCACGGCCGCCGCCACGACGATACTTCTTCCAATGGATTGGCTGATGGCGGAAATGAAAAAGGTCAGGAAAATAATCAGAAGAAGGTTGGTTTCCAGGTGGTTAAACAGGTAAAGGCCAACCAGAAGGAAAACGAAATCCATGGCGAAGACAATGTATTGGAAGGGAACTTTCTCGAATTTTTCTTCCTTCAGGAAGAAAAAGGGAATAAAGGTCGCGGCTAGGGCCGCGACATAAGCCAGGGCTTGGGTTTTCTGCTCCGGATGGGCTTGGATGAAGAAAAAAGCGAAGCAAAAGAGGATGGCCGCTAAAAGGGCCCGGATGAGAAAAAGATTCTTTTTGACATGGGGTGTAGCCTGCAGAAGCTCGCTCATGGTAACCTCGGGTCATTTTTGCGCGGCAAAATGACGGAGCATTCGAACAATGGAAAATAGGCTACTGAACGAGGCCTATTACTCCATTACCCTATTGATCAGTTATGTAACACCTCATCATAAGATAGGCGCAAAACCATGCAAAGCCAAAAGACAACCTATTCCCTCAGCGTTTGGCTGGCCTTGACGGCGGTTTATCTCGTCTGGGGCTCCACTTACCTGGCTATCCGGTTCGCCATTGAGACGATCCCTCCTTTTTTCATGGCCGGCACCCGGTTTATCGCCTCGGGACTGATCTTGTATCTCCTGGTCCGGTGGAAGGGAGCTGCCAGGCCGACCCTGCGCCATTGGAAATCCGCGGGAGTGGCCGGTTTTTTCCTTTTGGTCGTCGGCAATGGCGGCGTCAGCTGGGCCGAGCAACGAGTTCCCTCGGGAATGACCGCCCTGCTCGTGGGAACAGTCCCGCTTTGGATCGCGGTCCTTCAGTGGATTTGGAAAGGGGAAGCCAGGCCCGGTTGGAAAATCTGGACCGGCATCGGCTTGGGCTTGGCCGGCATCGCCTTGCTGGTGCTTTCCCGGGGAGGTTTAGGCCCCGAAAAAGCGGAAGGCTGGAGCGCCCTCTTATTGGTGGTGACTTCCTTGGCTTGGGCCTGGGGTTCCCTCTATTCCCGCTCCGCGGATCTTCCCTCCTCGCCGCTGTTGGCCACGGCCATGGAAATGCTGGCCGGCGGAATCCTCCAGCTGGGGGTCGGTTTTTTGCTGGGCGAGCAATCCCAAATCCATCCGGCTGGCGTGACCTTGCGTTCCGGCGAGGCTTGGGTCTATTTAACCCTCATCGGTTCTTTGGTAGGATTTACTTCCTACATCTGGGTATTGCAGAAGGCCACTCCGGCTTTGGCTTCCACCTACGCTTTTGTGAATCCGGTGATCGCGGTTTTTCTTGGTTGGCTGTGGGGTGGCGAGGCCTTAACGCCCCCGGTTTTTGGGGCGTCGTTTTTGATCGTGGCGGCGGTGGTCCTCATTACCTTGGCCTCCGGCGGAAAGCGGCGGATTGAACATGGATGAGAAGCCCCTCAAGATCGCGGTGGTCGGCGCTGGCGTGGCAGGCCTAACCGCCGCCTATGTCCTTCAACGCAAGCATACCCTCACGCTCTTCGAGAAAAGCGCCCAGGTCGGGGGCCATACCAACACTATCGTGATCCCCAGCGGTCCCGAAAAATGGACGCCGGTGGACACCGGGTTCGTCCTTTTCAACGAGCGCGATTATCCCTCTTTCCACCGGTTGCTGGGCCAATTGGGGGTGGCCGTCCGGAACGCGGACCTATCCTTCGGATACTCGGACGAGAAAACCGGCTTGCAATACTCGCTGGCAGGGTTCAACGGCCGCTTCGCCCAAAGATCGAATTTTTGGAAGCCCTCCTTTTTGTTGATGCTCCGTGAAATCCATTGGTTCAACCGCAAGGCCAAGAAAGATTTGAGGCGCGGGGAGCTGGGGGATCAAACCCTGGAAGAATACCTGGGCGGCGGAGGCTTCTCGAAAAACTTCACCCACGATTATCTCCTCCCCCTTGGCTCCTCGGTTTGGGCCTCGTCCCTGCGGCAATTAATGGAAATCCCCGCGGGACTATTCCTCCGTTCCCTGGAGGTCCGTGGTTTTTTAGGGAACCCTCCGCCGAAGTGGCAGACGGTGGTCGAGGGAAGCCACAACTACGTCCGGGCCCTCCTCAAGAAAAGCGTCATGAGGGTGAAGGTGGCAGATCCGGTGGAGGAAATCGACCGCCGGAACGGCCAGATCAAGGTCAGGACGAAATCGGGGAAAGAAGAAGTCTTCGACAAGGTGGTGATGGCCTGCCACGCGGACGAGGTGCTGGGACTTTTGGCCGAGCCCTCGGAGGATGAGCAAAGGCTTTTTTCCGCCTGGCGGTACGAGAAAAATTTTGCCGTGCTGCACACGGACCGGGATGTGATGCCGTCCTTGGAGCGGGCCTGGGCCGGTTGGAATTACATCCGGGAAAAAGAAACGACCATGTCCGAGCCGGCTTCCGTGACCTATCACATGAACCGGATCCAGGGGCTTCCGACGATGACCCAATATTTTGTCACCTTCAATCGGGTCAGGCCCATTCCGGAAAAATACGTCCTCAAGGAAATCTACTATACCCACCCTTCCTACACAAAAGAGGCGGTTGAAACCCAGAAAGAAATGCCTAAATTAAATGGGGTGAATAACACCTACTTTTGCGGCAGTTATTTTGGGTCGGGAACCCATGAGGACGCCGTCAAATCAGCGGTCACGGTGGCCGGGCTCTTCGGCCTGGAATTATAAAATCCGGGGTTTTCTAAATCCATCGATCGTTGCGGCCGGGTAAAAAAGCGCCTTTTGGCGCATTTTAAGGGTTAATCCCCGCCCCGGTCGGATGTATAATTGGCCTAGATAGGAATGGACGCGGCTTCATCAAGGGCGCGTCTTTCTTGGGACAGAGGCGCAGGCCTTGCTGGGCCAGCGGCTTTCTTCGGTTGATTCGATTCAATGGGTTATCCCCATCCCGACCAAAATAGATTGTGAGGATTGAGATTTATGCAAACAGCTGACGTTAAAAGAATGTCCTGGATCCAACGCCTTTCCTGGCACTTGAACCGGGGGGACGAGATGGATTGGGTGGGGGCGATTCCCTTCGCGCTGGTGCATGTGGTCGGTATCTTGGCCATCTTCACGGGAATCAGCTGGGCCGCCGTCGGCATGTGTATCTTCATGTATTACTTCCGCATGTTCGCCATCACGGGCGTCTACCACCGTTACTTTTCCCACCGTACTTATAAAACCAGCCGCTTTTTCCAATTCATCCTGGCCTTCTGGGGAGCTTCCGCGGCCCAACAGGGCCCGATTTGGTGGGCCGCCCACCACCGCCACCACCATAAATACTCGGACCAGGAAGAGGATGTCCACTCCGCCAAATTGAGGGGCTTCTGGTGGTCCCACGTGGGATGGGTCCTTTCCAAAAGGTACAACCCCACCAACGAGGAAGTGGTGAAGGACCTGGTCAAGTACCCGGAAATCCGCTGGATCGGCAAATACCACGGCATCGCGCCCTTCCTGCTGGCCGCCATGATCTTCTTTTTCGGCGTATTCTTGGAGCACAGCGCGCCTTCCCTCCACACCAACGGCCTTCAAATGCTCTGCTGGGGCTTTTTCACCAGTACGACGATCCTTTATCACGGCACCTTCTCCATCAACTCCCTGGCGCATGTCATCGGGAAAAAACGGTTTGAAACGGGCGACTACAGCAAGAACAGCCTGATCCTGTCCCTGATCACCATGGGGGAAGGGTGGCACAATAACCACCACCGATATCCCTATTCCGAGAGGCAGGGCATTTACTGGTGGGAAGTCGACATGTCCCATTACATCCTCCGGTTTTTCTCCTGGTTCGGCCTCGTCTGGGATATCCAGCTTCATCCCAAGGAGATCGTCATGGAAGCCAAGACCGGGAAAAAAGCGGTAACGGTATAAGCCGCTTGAAAGATTCCGATTCGCCAAAGGGAGCGAGGCCACCTCGCTCCCTTTTTTTGTTTGAGGCCGATCCCCTAAATGGCCGAAAGAAAAACCAATCCCTTCTCCCTCAAGGGGAGAAGGATGGGATGAGGGTGATTTAGTAGTTCGTTTTTGTAGGGGCAGGCCTCTGCGCCTGCCCGCCGTTTCCTTAATGGTTTCTTAGGGCGGCCGCAGAGGGCCGCCCCTACAGGTTCAAAAATTCATGAGGTCATCCATGTCCCTTTTGTTTTTGCCCATGATCCTCCTGGGATTCGGCATCGCCTGCTCCATCATGCTGGGCGCCTGGTTCCTCTGGATGAAATTAACCAAAGGAACCTTGCTCGAGGTGGGGCGGGTCCTGGCGGTGGTTCTCGTCTCCGGCTGTTTCCTTTGGATCGGGGGAGGATGGAATCCAAGGAAAGCAATCCTTTTCGCCATGGTTTTCCTCTGGGGATCACGGTTGGCCGTCTTCCTTTTAACCAGCCGGGTCTTCCATCGGTCCGAGGAAGGGAAATACCAATTCCTCATGGCGCCCTGGAAAAACCTAACGGCCAGGAATTTTCTATATTTATGCCAGGTCCAATCCACCGCCATCGTGATTTTCGCCCTGCCGGCTTTAGTAGCCGGGTTCAATAAGGCGAAGGGTTTTTCGGCGCTCGAAATGGAAGGGTTTATCCTTTGGATCGTGGCTTTTTTCGGGGAAATGACCGCCGACAGCCAATTGTGGGGTTTCCGCGCCAAACGAGCGAACCGCGGGAAAACCTGCCGCCAGGGCCTTTGGAAATTCTCCCGGCACCCCAATTATTTTTTTGAATGGCTGGCCTGGTGCGGGATCGCTCTTTTTACCTTGGCTTCGCCCCTCGGTTGGGTGGCCCTTGTTTGTCCGGCCCTGATGTATTATTTTCTTACCCGGGTCACGGGTATCCCCGTCACCGAGGCCCAGGCTTTAAGGACCAGGGGCGTTGGCTACAAGAATTACCAGAAGACGACCAGCGCGTTTTTTCTTCGGTCCAAACGATAAAAAATAAATACCCTCGCCCCTTGCGGGAGAGGGCAGGGTGAGGGGTGGTTTGGTGGTTAGTGGTTGTAGGGGCAGGCCCCCGCGCCTGCCCGCCGTTTGTTCAGGTTTAGGTTTGTGATTTTCGTAGGGACGAGGCATGCCTCGCCCCTACAACGACATAAAAAATCCAACGAGGTGAATCATGCCAGAAGAAATCGAAGTTCCTACCGAGCACCTGCACGAGCACATGGAGCATAGCGCCGAGGAATCGGGGCAAAAATGGGTCATGGGCGTCGCGCTATCATCCGCCTTCCTCGCGGCCTTCGCGGCCGTGGCCTCCCTCATGGCGGGCCACCACGCCAACGAGGCCATGATCGAGCGCATCAAATCCTCCGACCAATGGGCCTATTACCAATCCAAGGGCATCAAGTCCGCCGTTCTGGGCTCCAAGATCGAGATGCTCCAGGCCCAGCACAAGGCCGTGAACCCCAAAGACGAGGAAAAGATGGCCCAATACAAGGAAGACCAGGACAAGATCAGCGAGGAGGCCAAGAAGGACGAGGAATCCTCAGAAGCCCACTTGGGGCACCACGTCATCCTGGCCCGGGCTGTGACCTTCTTTCAAATCGCCATCTCGGTCGGCGCCATCGCGGCCTTGACCCGCAAGCGGGCCTTTTGGTTTGTGAGTTTAGGCTTTGGTGGGGTGGGACTTTTCTTTTTTATCGAGGGTTTGCTGGGATAGGTTTCATCGAGTGGAATGGCTCCCCATTCCAAACGATTTGCGAACCATCAAATTCGAGGTAATTCGAGTACGAAACTATCCGGCGGACAACAATTCGAGGTTTTAAAGATCAGACTTTGAATATTTAGGTCACAAATCTCTTTTTGGGGCTATTAAAGGTTTTAACCACCTCACATAGCCAAATAAATAGATCAGGCCAGCAACTCCGCCACAGATGACGCTAAAACATATAAGGTAAATTACCCAACACCAACCGGCTATTCCTTCCAAACTTCCAAAAGGATTTTTAATAAAAAAATAACCATAAAAAAATGCAGAAGTGCCAATCAGACCCAAAGAAAGAAGAACTACTCTTGTTTTTAAATTTTTATTGTTCATTTACATCGCTCCCCATTCCGAACGATTTGCGAACCATCAAATTCCAGGTAATTCGACAATAAACCCTCTAACTTATGAACTGAGGAGGAACACCCAGTTTTGAGTTCACCAAACAGGGTTATGGGTTCCCGCTAGGACAGGCCTAGTTCTAATAACTGTTTTACACTCCGTGCCGAATAAGCATATACAGCAAATAAACATTGTTTGTTAAGAAGTAAATCAAAAAACACAGAGAAATTGTTAAACATGAAAGTAAATACCAACTTAGTAATACACGATCTTTTAATAACGTAGGTTTGAATGTGAAATAAAGGAAAGTAATTGGGGCGGGTAAAACAGGAGTTATAAAAATAGAATAAATCGTGGAGTCGAAAATGGAACTCCAAAATAGACCTAAATATATTCCAGTAGAGACAAGACCCCAAAAACAAACAATTCGAGTTTTTCCTGGAGAATCAATAACACTTTTTAACTGCAAGCTTTTCATTAAGGCTCCCCATTCCGAACGATTTGCGAACCATCAAATTCCAGGCATTTCGGTAATAAGGCCACCCGAAAACGGTTTTAATCCATTTGATTCCAAATAGGGATCATCAGAACAAGTACTAAAAACATATCAAAACTATCAAGACAACCAATCCAAAAAGCGGAGTAATTGAATTGAAAAAAAACAACCAAAGCTAGGTTGGCCACAAATAAACAAACGCCCCATTTCTTCCACTTCCATACGGCGATTCCGGCAATAACATTCAAGATACAAGCAACGGTTAAATAACTGATGTACCAGTTGGGTTGCATGGGAAAATCATGTCTAAATTTAACATTTCCTTTTTCCCAAAAAATATAACCAAGGGCACCCAATGTATTTAAAATAATAAATACAATTAAAAATGTCGCAAGACACCCGTTACGTTTTCGCTTCAATTTGCCTCCCCGTAGTGGACTCGAACCAATAACTACTTAACAGCATCCATACTCCGGCACTTCATGGCCCTTGTGGCTGATATCACGGACGGCCTTGGGGTGTTTCTTGAGGATGAGGATCTGGTACCAGCGGTGGAAGGATTCCCACAGCACGACGACCGCGCAGGCCATGATGATGGCCGTCAGGGCCGTGTTCAGGTAGGCCTGGGTGGCCTTTTCCGGGTGGGCAGAGGCCATGGGCAGGAAGTTGTCCGTAATATTTTCCCAACAGGCGGTCAGGGTGGTTACGGCTACGAAGACCATGGGCAGGAAGGTCGCCCAGGCGTAGCGGGCCCGGCCCGAGTTGATGATGGCGCTGGTGGCGGCGCAGAGGGCGATGGCGGACAGGAGCTGATTCGCTGTTCCAAACATGGGCCAAACAGTGGCCACATTCCCCGTATAAATAAACCAAACCCAGAGGAACACCACGATACCGGTGGAAAGTAGGGTTCCGGGCATCCAGTTGGGATTCTCAAAGGGTTTCGAGAAACGCCCGGCGAATTCCTGTAAGAGGAAGCGCGCCACTCGGGTTCCCGCGTCAATCGTGGTGAGGATAAAAAGCGCTTCGAACATGATCATGAAGTGATAGAAATAGCCCATGAGGCTCTCGAGTCCCGGAAAGCCGCTAAAGATTTGGGCGAAGCCCAAGGCCAGGGAAACGGCCCCGCCTGGCCTTCCCGCCACCGATTCACCCACCGCGTCAGACAAGTGCTGGAGATTCACC
>Ga0265318_10000775_pt1 | contig 21191 bp, 19 predicted proteins | sample 4821metaG_FD_192431 | JGI IMG/M metagenome (GOLD analysis project Ga0265318, IMG submission 192431) | Rhizosphere microbial communities from Carex aquatilis grown in University of Washington, Seatle, WA, United States - 4-8-21 metaG | ecosystem: Host-associated > Plants > Roots > Rhizosphere >... | reverse complement strand
CTCGATGGTCTGTACAACTTACGGTCTATTGCAACCGGACGTTTTATAGTTTCGCATATGCTGATGGCATCTATCGCGGACTTAACGTGAAGTAGGTTGCCCAAAAGACGCTTTGCGTTCCGGCATATCTATTACCTTCGGCTTAGGTCCGAATTGAAATCAAAACGTTATGTGCAGTAGTGCAATAAAAATTCATGTTATTGGCATACTGCTATGGATAACCATAATACGCCATCCCAATCGACCTCCAAAGGTCCGCGTTTACTCGATTTGGTACGGGACGTCATTCGGCGGAAACATTATAGCTATCGCACTGAAGAAGCATATGTTTTCTGGATAAAGCGGTATGTATTCTTTACCGGCAAGCGGCATCCGCGCGAGTTGGGTAAAGATCACGTTACCGCTTTTCTTAATCATCTGGCGCGCGGACGGGGCGTCGCTGCTGCAACGCAAAATCAGGCTCTTTCGGCGCTCCTCTTCCTGTACAAGGAAGTATTGGCGCAGCCGTTGGACTGGCTTGACGAATTGGATCGGGTAAAGCGTCCGGCCCGCGTGCCAACCGTACTTACGGTTTTGGAGGTACGGCGATTGCTCGCGCAACTGGAAGGCACCAAATGGCTGATAGCCAGCCTTATCTACGGCGCGGGGCTCCGATTACGCGAATGCCTGAAATTGCGCGTGAAGGATATTGACTTCGACTACTCGCAGGTGATCGTGCGGGATGGCAAAGGCGGCAAGGATCGCGTCACCATGCTGCCCGAGGGCCTGGCTGAACCATTGAAGCAGCACCTCGTTCGCGTCAAGGCTCTGCACGAAAAAGATCTCGCTGAAGGTTACGGTGACGTCGAATTGCCGGATGCGTTGTTGCGTAAATATCCAAAAGCCGCGTATGAATTGGGCTGGAAGTTCGTGTTTCCGTCCTATAAGCGCTCAGTGGATCCTCGTACTGGTGTCATTCGACGACACCACGTCTATGATGACGTTCCCGGCAGGGCGGTGAAACAGGCTGCGCGCGCAGCTGGAATCGTCAAGCACGTGAGTTGCCACACATTGCGTCACTCGTTCGCAACCCACCTGCTGGAGAACGGATACGACATCAGAACTGTGCAGGAGTTGCTCGGCCATTCTAGCGTCGAGACGACGATGATCTACACGCACGTGATGAACAAAGGCGGGCGCGGCGTCAAGAGCCCGCTGGACGCCGTGCGGGCGCCGGAATAAAGCACGCGTACCTCATGAAGGGGCCGCTTGCCGAAAGTTATCAAATATGAGAACCGCCGGGCTCGCCTCGCTATTCATGCTCCTTGTGACTATCCCGGGCATGATGTTCGGCGGTGTTCGGCGCAGATTTGGCGCGCAACACATCTCGAAAAAACACCAGATACAGCACGCTCAGCAACAGGCCGAACCAGAACACGGCAAGCGACTTCTGCGCCGGCTCGTATTCGATGCGCATGCTGGTCGTGTCACCAAGTTTGAGTCCGGCGATTTCCAGCGCCGCGCCTTGTAATCCGTCCCTCTCCATGAGACTGACACGCGAAACGGTTTCTTTACCCCTGGCTTTCGGCAATGCCTCGGGCACGTTGTGCACGACATAGCCATCCGGAAACATCACTTCGAGCCGGTAACGTTCGACCGGAAGATTCGTGTCGTTCATAAAGCGATGGGCGAAGGTCTTGAACCGGGTTGCGTCCTCTGTCGCCGGCTTGGCGGCGTCCCCACCCCTCGCATCTCTGGCGGGTGGTTTGGGCGCGGGGATCGTCGCCGAGAATCGAAGCGAAACCGGCTCCGCCGCCGCCGGCAACGTTACACTCAAGTGCGGATTCGCCCCTTTCGCCACCATATCGACCTTGGCGTCGGCCGGCGCCTCTTCAACTGTGAAGTCCCGCACCTCGCCCCAAGCTGCAATCGGCAGGTCGATCTTGCCCGCGGCGGCGCTGATCTGCACGCGCACCGCAAGCGACGCGCTGCCGTCTTTCGCAAGTTTCAGTCGCTGGTCGATCAGCTTTACGGTGGGAGCGGCAGCCGCCTTCGACGCGACCTCAGCCGCTTTTGTTTCGGCCGCCGCGGCGCCACCGGCGCAGGCGACGAAACCGATACCGGCAACAATCAGCGGCACTATTGCGTTGAGTGTTCTCATGACGGCATCGCTCCGAAGGAAGGCGTTATGCCGAGCCAGTGAAACCATGTCGCACCGGCGATTACCAGCAGAATGACGCCGATGGTGCTCATGATGAATCCGTATTTGAAATTGTCGGTGACCGAATACTGGCCGGTCGCATACAGAATGATGTTGGGCTTCCCGCTGATCGGCAGACCGATCACCCAGTCGATAGTGAACGCCGCCGGCAGCGCGAGACTGACCGGGTCCCAGCCCAGCGCACGCGACATCGTGATGACGATCGGTATCATGATGATCGAGCGCACCGTCTTTGAGGTCGACAGCAGGTGCGAATACATCATGATGCAGATGACAATGGTGTAGGCCGTGCCGAACGACACCTTGCTCAGATCCATGTTGCCGAACAACTGGCGCACCCCCCACTCGGCGGCACCCGTGTCGTCGAGCGCAAGGCCGCCGGCATAGGCGCCGGCGCTGAATATCAGCGCATGCCACGGAATATCCGCGTCATCCCATTTGAGCAGACCCCACTTCGGCATGAAGGCCACGACCACGCCGATCATCGCCGCGATCGGCGCGGTAACATCGACACCGAACCACTGCTGGTGCCAGCGGTCGGTGACCCACAGGAAAATCACCAGCACGAAAATCGCCATGCAGCGCTTTTCGTCGCCGGTAAGAGGGCCCATGGTCGAGAGCTGCTGCCTGACCAGATCGAGTCCGCCGGTCACCTGCGGCACGCGCTCTTCCTTTTTCAGCGGAAATACGAAACGCGGCCCAATGTACCAGGCGATCAGCATGGCGATGATGGCGACCGGAGCATTGGCGAACATCCAGTCGGTGTAATAGACGCGGTGACCGCCAAGCGTCTCGATGAAGCCGACCGCAAGCAGATTGGCCGAACTGCCAGTCATCGCGGTCGACGACAGGATGCTGATGCCGAACAGGTTCAGCAAAAACAGCGAACGGCCGAAATTGTTCGGATGGTCCTCGGTCGCGCCGTATATGGCGGCGACCACGATCATCAGCGGCAGCGTCATCACCGTGCGCGCGGCGGTGGCCGGAATCAGCGGCCCCAGCACCAATTGCATGATGACGAACGACAGCAAAGCCCACCCGGCCGTCATGCCGAACCTCTTGATCAGCAGCAGCGACATGCGCTTGGCCAAGCGCGTCTTCACCAGCATCGCGCTCAGGATGAAGGCGAGTATATTCAGCCAGATCACGTCGAGCCCGAGCACCGCCAGCACCGGGTTGGTCTTGGCGATGTTCAGGACCACCAGCATGATCATCAGCACCAGCGACGTCATATAGGTCGGCACCGGTTCCATCACCCACCACACCAGTGCCAGCGCGAAACACGCCGCCCCCGCCTGCGCCGACGAACTGAGTCCGGCCCCGGCCGGCGCGTAGTATATAAACAGAAACACCGCGATGCCGAGCGGAAAGCCGAGATATTCCATCCAGCGCTCGCTCGCACTTTGCGGCGTGCGCATCTTCGACGACAGTTTCATCTTGTCCATGTCGAGCAGCGCCTGGATGTCGATCGCGGGCGCGCCGACTTTTGCGGTGGCCTCAGCCATGGCTGCTTCTCCAGTTCTTGAACGGATTGACCGCAAGGTTATTGTTGAAATAGCGCGGGTCGGACGACACCTCGGCGCCGACCCACGACGGCCGCTCGAATTTCGTCGATTCATCGGGCACTTCGATCTCGGCGACGACCAGGCCGTCGTTGTCGCCGTGAAACACGTCGATTTCCCAGACGAAGCCGCCAATGTTTTCCTTGTAGCGGGTCTTCTCGACCAGCGGTTTCTCGCAGAGATCGAGCAGCGCCAGCGCATCGGCCTGCGGAATCGGGTATTCGAATTCAAGCCGCGTCACGCCGGTGGTGATGCCCTTGATGGTCAGGAAAGCCTTGTCGCCGGCAGTGCGCACGCGCACCACCCGCTCCTTCACCGACGACAGATAGCCCTGCCGGTAGGTCACGCCCGCGGCGACCGCTTTCCATACCGCGGTGTTCACCAGAAACTTGTGCTCGATTTCCGTGCCCATGATGATTGCCCTCCTAAGCCGCGGCCAGCGCCGCGCGGCCGATGCCGAGCGCGCGCTTGAGACCCTCGGGATAATTGACGTTGGCCTGCGAAACGAGTCCGAGTTGACCGAGCGCGGCCAGTATCAGGGCCGGATTTTCATGCTCGAGACAGAAGGTTTCGCAGGCAACACCGTCGACCTCCACGCCGGCGAACTCGGCGGTACAACCGCCGTACACAAATCCGCGGCGCGCCTTGGCGACGCGCGCCACGCGCAACCCGAGCGCCGGCAGCGCGACCTCGCCGAGAAACTGGTCAAGCGAATAAATGTCGCGAGCGAAATCCGGCGCCGGCAGCGCCCACGCCGCGAACGCCTGCTGCAACTGCCCGCGCGACAGCGGGAACTCACCCTTGAACGCGGGACTCCACAATTCGAGACCCGCTGCATTGACCTCGCGTAGTTGCTTGATGTCGAACGCACCGCCGCGGATTTTCGCGTTGTGCGCCCCGCGCAGGTTCAGAAGATAGATTTCCTCGCTCTGGCGTGCCGCAACACCGGCAACCTCAGGCACGCGCGCCGCGAGCGCCGCGAGGGATTTTGCGAAAATCCGCCATTCCCAGCGCGGCACAATTTTTGCGGTTTCCGGTCCGGCATTCATTTCAAGCCTCCGTTTGTTACGTTCTCAACGTATGTCCGCCCGATGGCAGCAGTGTTGATCTGGATCAACTGTGACATATTTTTTCCGGCGCTTCGCGGAGGCTTTCCATTTTTTTGCCATTCGCCACTTCGCGATCAAGGTGGCACCCGACCACGGGCTTTCCACGTCAACGACGCGTCTCACAAGTATCTGCGCCTCAGTGGTGGGAGTTCTTTCGATTGGCCTGTGCACATCGCTGGGCGTACGAAATCGGATTTCGACCGGCTTTGGCGCTATCCTGATGAGGTATTGCTTATAACATGCTGCAAAACATCGCCGCCCCCTGAATGCACCGGAGCACAAAAGAGCTCTGCCCAAGCTGGAACGGACGAGCCGGAAATATTTGCAGCGCCCGAGGTGGCGAACATGACGGCTCGCCCCGTTCATCAAAACGTTGAAGGTTCGCTTGCACGGAAACGCTCAGGGCAATGGCATCACTCTTTGCCAGTCCCGAGATTTGTCTGAATCGGGGAGTCGTTCGGCCGGTACGTCAGCCGGGAGATCGCGATCTGCCGCGACCGCATGCCGACAAGCGACCCGCATTGCCCGAAAAAATACGGCCGGAAGTCGCGCCCTGCCGGCGCACGGAACGCATTTCGTAGAGCGGGAATGCCGCGAGGCTCGTTCACCACGGGATTATTTTCGTTTGCGCGCGAACCGCGCAACCTTTCTTGTACACCTAAGGATGCAACAAACCCTTCGCGCGCAACACGGGATACGCGGCTTCGCGCAGTTCCGGCAGCTTGCGGTAAAGCATGAGGCCCATGGCCGCGAACAGCAGTCCCGCGAGCACGAACACCACCGGAACGCTGAGCAGGTGCGCGATCGCGCCGGCCGCGAGGCTCGCCAGCGGCAACACGCCGATGAAGGACATCGTGTACAGCGCCATCACGTTGCTGCGCAGATCGTCGGGCACCAGCGACTGGAGCAGGATGTTGCACGACGTAATGACGATGATCGTGCCGCAGCCGGCGACGACGAGCAGCGGAAACGCGAGCCACATCACGTGATTGTAGGCGAACGCGATGGACGCAAAGGCGGTCGCGCAGCAGCCCGCCACCATGCGTATGCCCAGCCCCTCGATGGACTTGCGGTTGGCGAGGTAGAGCGCCGCGGAAAGCGCACCCAGCCCGGTCGACGCCATCAGCATGCCGAGCGTGTCGGGGCCGCCCTTCAATACGTCCTTGGCGTAGACGGGCATGAAGGTCAGGTACGGCGCGAGGCAGAAGCTCGCGACGATCACCGTGATGATCACCCAGCGCGCCGGCGGAAAATGCCGCAGGTAGCGCACGCCTTCGCGGATCGATTTTTTGATCATCCCGTGTTCGGGCGGGGTCGGGTGAATCGCGAGCAGCGTATAGATCGTCGCGACGTACGACAGCGAGTTGATCGCGAAACACGCCGCTTCGCCGAACGAAGCGAGCACGACGCCGGCGACGGCGGGACCGACGAGGCGCGCCGCATTGAAAGTCACCGAGTTCAGCGCGATCGCATTGTGCAGCAGCGCGCGGTCGTGCACGATGTCCGGCGTGAACGCCTGGCGCACCGGCATTTCGATCGCCGCGGTCACTCCCACGATCAGCGACGACAGCAGGAGCACCCACGCGGAAATATCGCCGAACCACACCAGCACCGCGAGCGATCCCGCCACCGTCATCTGCACCACCTGGATCACGACCAGCACGCCGCGCCGGCTGAATCGGTCCGTGACCAGCGCGCTGAGCGGCGACAACACGAGCGACGGGATCTGGCCGGAAAATGCGATGAGCCCGAGCATGAACGCCGAGCCGGTCACGCGATACGCAATCCAGCCGAACGCAACCTGCTGCACCCACGTGCCGATCAGCGACACGCACTGGCCGAAAAAATAAAGGCGGAAATCGCGTCCCGCGAGCGCGCGAAAAGTGTTTTTCATTGTGGAATTATTGTACGGGACCGACGGCCGTCGCCGGCGGCAGCCACACCCCGATAATGGCCCTGCCCGATTGTAACGGGTTCCCGCGCACGCGGTCGCGGTCGCGGTCGCGCACCGGTTGGTAGCAAGCGCCGGTAATTAGTTCAGCGCGGTTCGGCGGGCACCGCCGGTTTCGTCGCCGGCACGCTGCCGGAAAGATCGCCCCGCTTCGAAGCGCTCGTGAGTTCAAACACGTACCAGTCGCCGCGCATGGTCTGGTTGTTGTTGAAAAAACCGAACATGCCGCCGCGCCCCATGCCGCGGCTCGTATCCTGCCACGTGGAATTTCGCTCCAGGCGCACCGGGCGGCCGAGTTCCGGCGCGTACCATTCGTATTCGGTGATGTTGGTTTCGAACAGGAAGCCATCCCAATCGCCCGCGTACACGCGGCGGCGGATTTTCACGGTGTCGAACGCGCCGGCCGGCGTCGTAATTCGCTCGCTGCCCAGCACTTCGCCGTCGACGCGCACGCTTCGGGCCCGGCCGGTCGCCACGTTCGTCGCATTTACGCGGCGCGACCAGGCGCGGCCGGTTTCGAGCGGAAACACATACGCGGGATAGGGCTGCGCGAATTCGTGGTCGATCAGCTGATCGTGATTGGACACCGGGTGTCTGAGCCAGTTGCCGTCGGCTGCATAGACTTCGGTACGCGGCGACCCCGCGTTGGCGGACGTCGGATTCACGGCGACGATCACGCGGTCGCGCTCGATTTTGTCGACGCGATATTCGACGTCGCCGACCGTTTCGCCGTTGTAAGCGTTGCGTACCGTGTAGTGCGCAATATCTCCTGCCTGTGGCAGCGCCGGCGCGTTGATGGGAACCATCACGAGCGGGGCGCCGTGCGGAGACTCGACGGGTGTCACGCACCCGGCCAGCAGCATTATGAGAAACGGCGGTATCCTGCGCATAACGGTTCTCCGATGTTGGTTCAAGCGACCGCGCTCTTCGCGGACCGATTCCGCTTAGAGCTCACATCCGCACGAACGTTCCGGTTGGACCCGCCGCGAGCGCATGATGCCGAAACCCCGTACGCTTTGACAATGCGCGCCGGCAAGTGCAAATTACGCACGGTTGCACGACAAGCGGCAGCATAGCCGCATTCACTTCAGGAGGAGAGCCGATGATACGCGTCGTTCTTATCGCGGCCATGCTGGCCGTCGCGGGCGCAGTGTGCGCGCAGCAGGATTATCCGAACCGCCCGATGCGCATGATCGTACCGTGGCCGCCGGGCCAGGCCGCGGACCTGGTCGGCCGCGTGATGGCGCAGAAAATATCGGAGGTGCTCGGCCAGCAGATCGTGATCGATAACCGCGCCGGCGCGGGCGGCATGATAGGCACCGACGTCGCCGCCAAGGCGACCCCGGACGGCTACACGCTGCTGTCGGCGTCGAGCGGCCCCGTGTCGATCAATCCGCTGCTGCAAAAAGCAGCCTACGACCCCGAGCGCGATCTGACGCCGGTGGCCAACGTCTGCCTGTCGCCGTTTCTGCTCGTGACCGTGCCGCAATTTCCCGCCCAGACTGCGCGCGATTTCGTCGCGTTCCTGAAGGCGAACCCCGGCAAGTACACGTTTGCATCGTCGGGCACCGGCGCGACCGCGCATCTCGTCGCCGAATTCTTCAACAACATGGCGGGCGTGCAGGTCACGCACATTCCGTACAAAGGCAGCGTGCCCGCGTTGACCGACGTAATCAGCGGGCGCGTTTCGTACGCGTTCGAAACAGTTGCCTCCACGATGCCGCACATCAAGTCCGGCCGCCTGAAAACCTACGGCATTTCGATGAGCCGGCCGAGCGCGCTGGCGCCCGGCATAGAGCCCATCGCAGTCACCGCCAATCTGCCGGGCTTCGATGCCGCCGCGTGGATAGGCGTGATGGTGACCGGCGGCACGCCCAGGGCCGTCGTCGACAAGCTCGCCGCCGCAGTGGAAACCGCGATGAAATCGCCCGACGTGATCGAGAAATTGCTCACCGTCGGCGTCGAAGTCGACTACCGCCGTCCCGACGAATTCGCGCGCTACCTGAAAGAGCAGCAGGCGCGCTACGGCGAAATCATCAAGCGCGGCAATATCAAAATCGAGTGATCGAGATTCAATCGGCGAGTCCCGCGAACAGCGGCGTGGAGAGATAACGCTCGCCGAACGACGGAACGATCACGACGATCAGCTTGCCTTTGCTCGACGCGCGCTTCGCGACTTCGAGCGCCGCCCACATCGCCGCGCCCGATGAAATGCCGACGAGCAGCCCCTCCTCCTTCGCCATGCGCCGCGCGAGATCCATCGCGTCGTCGTTCTTGACGCGCACGACTTCGTCGTAAATCTTCGTGTTGAGGATTTTCGGCACGAAGCCCGCGCCTATGCCCTGGATGGGATGCGGGCCCGCCTGGCCGCCGGAGAGCACGGGCGACGCATCGGGCTCGACCGCGACGCATTGGAAAGACGGCTTGCGCGCCTTGATCACTTCGCCGATGCCGGTAATGGTGCCGCCGGTGCCGATGCCCGAGATCAGGATGTCGACCTTGCCGTCGGTGTCGTTCCAGATTTCTTCCGCGGTCGTTTTGCGGTGCACTTCCGGGTTGGCGGGATTTTCGAATTGCTGCGGAATGAAATAGCGCTGGTCCGCGGCGGCCATCTCCTCCGCCTTCCTGATCGCGCCGGGAATGCGTTCCGCGCCCGGCGTCAGCACGAGTTCCGCACCGTAGCCGCGCAATACCATGCGCCGCTCCTTGCTCATCGTGTCGGGCATCACGAGCGTGCACTTGTAGCCTTTCGCCGCGCATACAATCGCCAGCCCGATGCCGGTGTTGCCGCTGGTCGGCTCGAGGATGATCGTGTCGGGCTTGATGCGGCCGGCTTTCTCCGCCGCTTCAATCATGGAGAGCCCGATGCGGTCCTTGACGCTCGCGCCGGGATTCTGGAATTCGAGCTTCGCCAGCACCTCGCCCGCGCAACCCTTCGCAAGCCGGTTGATGCGCACGAGCGGCGTGTTGCCGATCAGGTCGGTGACGCTGTTGGCGATTTTCATGGGGCCTCCGTCGCGAAATAATGGGTAAACGTGGAACCGCTCACAGTAACAGACGCCGGTGCGCTTTGACAATCAATCCGCGTGTATGCCGGCGGCGCGTATGACCTTGCCCCAGCGCGCGTATTCACTGCGCAGGAAAGCCGTGAAATTCTCCAGCGTCGCCAACGCGACGTCGACGCCCTGCGCGGCAAGCCGCTCCTTCGTGTCGGCCGCGTCGGCGGCAGCGGCCAGTACCGTGTGCAATCTCGCGACGACCTCGCGCGGTGTCGCGACCGGCGCCAGCATGCCGAACCAGTTGTCCGCGTTCACGTCCGCGTAACCGGCTTCCGCCATCGTCGGCACGTCCGGCAGCGTCGCCGCGCGTTGGCCCGACGCCATCGCGAGCGCGCGCAGGCGGCCGGCTTTCACCTGCGGCTGCAGGACGGAGAGCGACAGCATCGCCACCTGCACGTGGCCGCCGATGAGTTCGGTCGTCGCCGGCGCGGCGCCCTTGTACGGGATGTGCAGGATGTCGATGTGCGCCGCGAGCTTGAACGATTCCATGCCGAGATTGCCCATGCTCGCATTGCCCGACGACCCGTACGCGAGCTGGCCCGGCCGCGCTTTCGCGAGCGCCGCGAGATCGCGCGCGGTTTTGACCGGCAGCGACGGATGCACGACCAGCAGCGCCGGCACCGTGGCCAGCAGCGCAACCGGCGCGAAGTCCGTGAAGAGATCGTGTGCAAGCTTCGGCGACAGTATCGGGTTCAGCAACGTGCCGGTGGTCGCGAGATACAGGGTGTAACCGTCGGCCGCGGATTTCGCGACGTAATCCGCGGCGAGTATTCCATTGGCTCCCGCGCGGTTCTCGACGATGAATTGCTGGCCGGTGAGCTGCGCGAGTTTGGCGGCAAACGGGCGGCCGACGATATCCGTCGGTCCGCCCGCCGGAAAACCGATCACGATTTTGACGGGCTTGTTCGGGTAATCGGATTGCGCGCCGGCCGGTGCGATCGCGGCCACCGTGCCGGCGATGGCCGCGCAGTACCACACGTGTCGCGCCGATCGCATCGCAGCCTTTAGAGTGCCTAACATAATGAAACACCTGTGCATTTCATTAGGTTAGGCACTCTTAGTCGAACTTCGCTCCGGACGAGCGGATCACGTTGCCGATGCGCGTAAATTCCTTCTGGATATGCGCCGCGAATTCCGCCGGCGTACTGCCGACGGGTATCACCGCCTCCGCGACGAGCCGGTCCGTGATGTCGGACGAACGCACGGCGGCCGCGATTTCGCGGCTCAGGAGATCGACGATCTCGCGCGGCGTGCCGGCGGGCGCGAGGATGCCGTACCACGAGCCGGACTCGTAATCCGGCACGCCGGATTCGGCGACAGTCGGAATATCCGGAATCGCGGCCGACCGTTTTGCGCCGGTCATCGCGATCCCGCGAAGGCGGCCCGACTGCACGTGCGGCATCATCGCCACTGCGCTCGAGAACATCAGTTGCACCTGACCGGCGAGCAGATCGGTGACGGCGGGCCCCAGTCCTTTGTACGGAATGTGCACGAGGTCGGTCTTGGTCATCAGCTTGAACATTTCGGTCGCGAGATGGGTCGAGCTGCCGACGCCGTTGGATGCGTAGTTGAGCTGGCCCGGTTTCGCCTTGGCGAGCGCGATCAACTGCTTGATGGAACGCACGGGCACCGACGGATGCACGATCACGATCAACGGCGCCGACGCGACCAGGCTGACCGGTGCGAAATCCTTCAATGCGTCATAAGGCATTTTTTTCTGCACGTTCGGAATGATCGCGAGTGCCGCGACGTTGCCGAGCAACAACGTATAGCCGTCGGCCGGCGAATGCGCCGCGATGTCGGCGCCGATCAGGCCACCCGCGCCCGCGCGATTGTCGACCGCGACCTGCTGCTTCAACGTCACCGACAGCTTCTGGCCGATCATGCGCGCGATCGTATCGTTGCCTCCGCCCGGCGGCTGCGGCACCACGAGACGGATCGGTTTCGCCGGATAGTTCTGCGCACAGGCGCCGCCGCCCAGCGCGCACGCGGCGGCTGTCAATAGCGTGAAATAAAGCGTTCGCATGACTCCTCAGCGTAAAGCGAGCAATTCACCGATGCGCCCCGCGTCGGCGAGGTTTTCGATGCCAAGCATTGCGTCGCGCAATTCCCCGACCTGCGCTTTCGGCAGCGCATGCACGGCAAGCTTCTCGAATTTCGCGACGACGTCGGCTTCGCTCGCGAAATTATGCTCGTTGCCGCGCCCCGCCGCCACGACGCGTTCCATCCGCTTGCCGCTCTTCAAATGCGCCTCGACGCGCACGAGATGGCGGGATTTCGAGCCTTTCGCCGTGTACGCGGGGTCTTCGCGCACTTCGACTTTCTCCGCGAGCGCCATGCGCGCGGGATCGGCGACGCGCTCTTCGCTGAACTGATCGACGAACACGTCGCCGTCGAGCAGCAGGGTCGCCACGCAGTATGGCAGGTTGAGCTGCGCGGAGGTCAGGCCCTGCGGCTGGTACCTCCAGCCGACGTGCACGGCGGTCGCCTGCGTGCAATGCACGACGATTTTTTCGACGTCGCCGGCGCCGAACGGATGCTCTTCCTGCATCAGGCGGATCGCGTCGAGCGTCGTGTGGTTGCTCGCCACGCACGAGTAGAACTTGAGCGCGATGCCCATCGTCTGCCACACGCTGCCGAAGCCCGCGGTCAGCTCTTCGATTTTGAAGCGGTCGGTGGAGCGCGAGAACGTCGTGCAGAAACCGCCGTATTCGCTTTCGAACACGTTGACGATCCCGGTGAACCCCGCATCCGCGAGCAGCGCGCCGTAGAGCCCGCTTTGCGAAGAGCGGCCGGAATGCATGCGCTTGACCATCGCACCGAATTGCGCGGCCATCAGGCCCGCGGCCTGCGTGCCGGCAATGCCCAGCGCGTGCACGGTCTTGTCCGCGTCGAGCTTCAGTCCGCGCGCGGCACCCGCGGCCGCGGAAAATACGCCGAACGTTGCGCCCGTATGAAACCCCTGCTCGAGATGCTCGGGCCCCATGCAGATGCCGACGCGCGGTCCGATCTCGTAACCCGCGACAGCGGCCGTCAGAAACTCTTTGCCGCTGAGTCCTTTTCTGAATTCCGTCACCGCGATCAGCGCCGGCAGCACCACCGAGCCGACGTGCAACATGCCCTGGCGATGCACGTCGTCTAGCTCGAAGCCCTGCACCTGCGTGCCGTTGATCAGCGCGGCGTGCGGCGCCGATATCCGCTGGCGCGTGCCCCACACCGCGGACATGCGCGTGGTGTCGAGCTCGCCCAGGCGCTGCTGCAATATCCTGCTCCATTCGAGTTGCGCGCCGTACAGCGCGCAACCCAGCGAATCGAGCATCAGGAGTTTGATGCGCTGGCGCACCTCCGCAGGAATGTCTTCAAAGCGCAGGTTCGCCACGAATTCGGCCATGCCGCGCGTGTATCGATTGTCGTCGTGGTGCTGATCCATGCGAAGTCCTTGCATTCGTTCGTGTTTAAAAATCCATCACCGCCTCGGTCCTCCCCTTGAAGGGAAGGATGGGAAATGCGCGGACGGTAAAGCTTTATCGCGCCTATTCCACGCGGATGCCCGCGCGCAGCACGACCTTGTGCCATACGTCGATCTCGCGGCGTATCAGGTCCATCAATTGCTGCGGCGTGCCGCCGGCGGGCGTCATGCCTTCCTGCTGGAAACGCTCGCCCAATTCCTTCTGCGCGATGATTTTCGTCACGTCGGCATTGAGACGATCGACGATCGCGCGCGGCAATCCTTTGGGGCCTGCCAGCGCCTGCCACGCAAAGGTCTCGTAGCCGGGCACGCCCGACTCGGCGACCGTGGGTATGCTCGGCTCGGTGGTCACGCGTTGCGCGGTGGTGACGGCAATCGCGCGCAGGCGGCCACTCTTGATGGTCGGCAGCGTCGCGGAAATCGTCCCGAAAATCAGATTGGTCTGCCCTGCAATCGTGTCGGTCAGCGCCGGTCCGGTGCCCTTGTACGGGATGTGATTCATCTTGATGTCCGCCATGTACAAAAACAGCTCGGTCGCCAGATGCACGCCGCTGCCCGTGCCGGCGCTCGCAAAACTGATCTGCCCGGGCCGCGCCTTGGCGAGCGCGATCAGCTCTTTGGTCGTCTTCACCGGCAACGACGGATGCACGCAGATGATGAACGGCCCTTTCGCGATCAGGATCACCGGCGAGATGTCCGCGACCGGATCGAAGTTCAGCTTGTAGAGACTCGGCGAGACGGGATAAGTGGACGAGATCATCAGTAACGTATAACCGTCGGCGGCAGACCGCAGCGCGGCTTCGGTGCCCGGCACGCCGCCCGCACCGCCGCGGTTTTCGACTATGACCTGCTGACCCAGCGTTTCCGGGAGTTTTTGCGCGATTATGCGCGCCATGAAATCCACTCCGCCGCCAGGTGCGAACGGCACCACGATGCGCACCGGTTTCGCTGGATAAGGCTGGGCAAAAACCGATGAAGCACTCGCGACGAGCGCCGCGCACGCGGCGGCTTGTTTGAAAGTTGGACGCATGAACCTCTTCCCGGGAATCGCGCGAGACCTGCGGCGCGAAACATGATTATAAGGGCAAAGCGCGCGGCCTTCCTGCGGCGGCCGTGCGAAGGAGCGAGAAATAATGCCGGGGCGACGAATGCGCAGCTGGATCCGACGTGCGGCGCTTGACTGAACGGCGCGCGCCCCCTAGCATCGACCCTGTTGCTGCCGGGCGGACGACATCATGATAACAACGAGGGGACGGGCTTGACCGCACCGCAATCCGACGAAAGCGCGCCGACACGGGCGACCGTGGTGGTTCTCTACGCCGAAACGCGCGGCTTCACGCGCATGTCGGAAATTCTCGAGCCGGGCGTCGTGCTCGCGCGCATCGGCGAATTCTTCGCCCTCGTCACCGCCGCCGTCGAACGACACGAAGGCACCGTGCGCAGCCTCCTGAACGACAACCTGATCGCGACGTTCGCGGGCGACGCCGAAGCTCAGCATGCGGTCGAGGCCGCGCAGGAAATCCAGCGCGACTTCGGCGCGCTCGCAGAAGCGTGGCAACGCGACTACAGTTTTCAAACCGCGGTCGCGATCGGCCTGCACAGCGGCGACGCAGTGGTCGGCGCGGTCGACGGCCACACGCTGATCGTAGGCGACGGATTGAGCGTTGCGGAGCGCCTGCTGCACGGCGCGCGCCCCGGCGAGTTCGTGCTCTCGAAACCGATCATGGATGCGCTCTCCGCCGCCGGCGTCAAGCTCGAAGCCGAGGAGCTGCCGCCCCTGACCCTGTCCAAGCGCGATCCGATACCGCTCTACGGCGTGCAGCTCGACGATCAGCTCGATTTCACCGACTAGCTTCGCCCCCCGCCGCTCAACACGGCGGGTCAGTTGGCCTTCGTTTTCGCACCCTTCAAGATTTTTGCCCATCTCGCGATGTCGGCGCGAATCACGCGGTCGAATTCTTCCGGCGTGTTGCCGATCGGCTCGATGCCCTGCGCGAATATGTCCGCCTCGACTTCCGGCGTGCGCACGACTTTAACGATTTCCGCATGCAGCCGCTCGATGATCGCGCGCGGCGTTTTGGCCGGCGCAAGTATGCCGTTCCAGCCGACGACCTCGAAGCCCGGCAGCCCGGCTTCGGCGATCGTCGGCACCTCGGGTATCGCCGCCAGACGCTTCTTTGTGCTGACGCCGAGCGCGCGCACGCGGCCCGCCTTCATCTGCGGGATCGCGACCACCGGCGGACTGAAGTAAACCTGCAGTTCGCCGCCGATCAGCGCCGTCATTACCTGCGGTGCACCCTTGTAAGCGATTTGCGTGAGCCGGGCGCCCGACATCATCGAAAACACTTCGGCGGACAAATCGCCGAGACTGCCGCGACCGACAACACCGTGATTGAATGTGCCCGGCCTTTCCTTCACCTGTGCGATCAGGTCCTTGACCGAATTGATGGACAGCTTCGGATTGACGAGCAGCACCTGCGTCACCGACGTCACCATCGTGACCGGCGCGAAATCCTTCAGCGTGTCGTACGGCAGGTCCGAATAGAGACTCGGATTCACCGGATGCGATGGAAACGCCATCAAGAGCGTATAGCCATCGGGTGCGGCCTTGGCGACGATATCGGAGCCGACGATGCCGCTTGCACCCGTACGGTTGTCGACGATGACCTGCTGGCCGAGCTGTCCCTTCAACTTGTCCGCGACGATGCGCGCGAAGGTATCGGTATTGCCGCCGGCGCCGGTCGGCACCACGAGGCGGACCGGCCGGTTCGGATAAGCGTCGGCCGCAGCCGCCGAGACCGCGCAAAGCCCGAGCAGCACTTCAACCGAAAGCCTCCGCATGCGTCAGTTGCGCAGCAGCACTGCGAGTTCGGAAAACTTTTTCAGGCTTTCCAGTTCGCGCACGATAGCGACGATCGCCTCCGTTTTCGCCTTGTCCCAGCGCGCGAAATCGGCGCCGCCGCGCAATTTGTCGGCGACTTCGTCGAACGTCATCGGCTGCGGCGGACTGCCGCGCGCGTAATCGGCGCGCCCGCTGAAACGCCGGCCGTCCTTCAGCACGACTTCGAGAAACGTCGTCAGCAGCGGATAGCTGTTCGCCGCCGCTTCGTCGTCGCTGTAGCACGTGTAGTCGATTTTCGAAATCGCACCCTGGACGTCGGCGCGGTTCACGCACTCGTCGGTGAATTCGGCAAGACCGGCGCGGCGCAGTACGAGGATGGCCGCCAGGCAGAACTCCATGCTGAACTTGCCTTCGAGCCCGGTACGCGGGCGGTGATACGTGAGATTGCCGGGCAGCTGGCGGTTCGTCTTCACGTGGATGCGCTCGATCTCGTCCGGCCCGAAGTCGTTTTCCTTCACGATCTTTTCGAGCTCGCACATGCCGGGATGCGTAAGACGGCCCGACGGAAAAGGCTTGATGCCGATGCTCGCCTCGGTCGCGAACGTCCACGGTTTCCCGAGCGTATCGAGGATCACGCTCGCGTCGCATTGGTCCGAGTAGGCGGTGAAGAAGCCGCGTTCGCCTTCGAGTATCGTCGGCGACGAAGTAAACCCGCTCGTTGCCAGGTCAGCCGCCATCACGCCCGTTTCGCCCACGCGGCCCGCATGCAGCGGTTTGGTCATGGTGCCGAAATTTTCGCGTACGCCCGCCGACTGGCTGCCGGCAATCCCGAGCGCCGCGAGCGTCGTATCGAATGAAAGATGCCGCACATTGCACACGGCGGCCGCGGCGCCATAGGTGCTGATCGTGCCGCTGGAGTGAAAACCGCGGCTGTAATGTCCGCCGGCGGTCGCGATGCTGATTTTGCAGCTCGCTTCGACGCCGACATTGAATGCGGTCAGCAGGTCGCGCCCCGATGCGTCGGCGGCCTCCGCCGCCGCGAACAACGCGGCCGCAACCGAAGCCGACGGATGAATGCGGCTCGGGTTATGCGTGTCGTCGTAATCGTCGGAATGCATCGAGTTGCCGTTCGCGAGCGCGGCGAACTGCGCGGGCAGCCGCATGTCGCTGCCGATCACGGACGCGTTCGGACGCGGAAAACCGAATTGCGCGAGGTGCCGGCGCAGCAGCACGCTGCCTTCCGCCACGCAACCGGCAAACGCGACCGCGAGGCAGTCGAGCACCGCGTTCTTCGAAAGACGCAGGACGTCAGCGGGAATATCTTCGAAACGCGCGGCGCTGGCGAATTGCGCGACGCGTCGGGTGAGCGGAGGCAGATCAGTCGGCATGCGCGCCCGATTGCTTGACCACACGCAACCATTTGCCCATATCGCTCTTGATCAATGCGGCGAATTCTTCGGGTGTGCTCGACGCCACGTCGGCGCCCTCGCCTGCCAGCCGGTCGCGAATCTCCGGCAGCGCGAGTATTCGCTTCACGTCGGCATTGACGCGCATGACGACCGCGCGCGGGGTTCCGGCCGGCGCAAACAATCCGTACCAGGAGACGACATCGAAGCCGGGCACCGCTTCGGCAAGCGTGGCCACGTCCGGCATTGCCGGTGAACGTTTCGGTCCGGTCACGCCGATCGCGCGCAGGCGCCCGCCTTTGACCTGGGATTGCGCGGACACCATGCCGAGAAAGAACACCTGCACCTGTCCCGAGATCAGATCGGGCAGCACCGTGCCGAGCGTCTTGTAGGGAACGTGCACGAGCTTGATGCCCGCAAGCGTTTGCAGCAGTTCGGCGGACAGGTGGCTCGCGCTCCCGCTGCCGAGCGATGCGTAGTTGAGTTGCCCGGATTTCGCCTTCGCGAGCGCAATGAACTCCTGCGGATTCGCGATATTCAGCGAGACGGGCGCGACCATCACGTACGGCGCAGTCGCGACGAGCGTAATTGGCGCGAAATCGCGGATCGTATCGAATTTCAAATTCTTGTACAGCGCCGGGTTGATCGCGATGTTCGCCGTGTTACCCATCATCAGCGTGTAACCGTCGCGCGGTGCGCTCGCAGCGGTCTCGGTGCCGATGATCCCGCCGGAACCCGGGCGATTGTCCACGACGATCTGCTGGCCCCACGTATCGGACAGTTTTTGCCCGACTGCGCGCGCGAACACGTCGGCCGAACCGCCGGCCGTGTACGGCACGATCACGCGGATCGGGCGGTCGGGATACGTCTCCGCGGCGAGCGATGCGCCTGCCAGGCACAGCGCGGCGAGCAATATTGGGAAGGTACGCATTGTCGGGGAATAACCGGATGCAAAGCCAGCGCGCAGTATATACAATCGCCAGACTTTCGCTTCGAGCAGGTTCATGCCCTATCTCAATCTCACGCCCGGCTTTCAGCTCTATTACGAAGTCGACGATCACACCGATCCGTGGACCGAGCCGGAGACGATCGTGATGGTGCACGGCTTCACCGAGAACACGACCGCGTGGCGCGCGTGGGTGCCGCATCTCGCGCGCCGCTATCGCGTGGTCCGCTTCGACCAGCGCGGCTTCGGGCGCTCGACGCCGGTGACGCGCGATTTCAAGTTCACCAACGAATTATGGGTGGACAATGTCGCGCGCGTGATCGAGCACCTGGCGGGCGGCTGCGCCCATGTAATCGGCGCGAAGAGCGGCGGCCTCGTCACAATAGAACTCGCCGCACAGCGGCCCTACCTCGTGAAGACCATCGTCCTTGCATCGACCCCGTTGGATCCGCCCCAACCGCAGAACTGGCTCGCGCACATGGAAAAGCACGGCATGCGCAGCTGGGCGCGCATGACCATGCCGCCGCGCCTCGGCAGCAAAATGCCGCCGCGCGGCATCGACTGGTGGGTCGACATGATGGGCAGCACGTCGATCGAGACCGCGCACGCCTATCTGCGCTGGGTCAGCACGATCAACGTCGGTCCCGACCTCTCGCGCGTGAATTGTCCGGCGCTGGTGCTCACAACGACCACGCCGCGGCGCGCCTACAGCAAAGCGGACGCCGATGTTTATCGCACAGGACTGCCGCACGCGGAAGTCGCCGCACTGGCGGTCGACGGCTATCACGTTGCCGCAAGTGCACCCGACGACTGCGCGCCTATCGTGCTGGATTTTCTGCGGCGTTACGGCGAAGGCAACGCCAGATCACGCAGAAGCGCGCGCTGACCCGCTTGCCCATGCGGGCCGCGTGATGACTACTCGGCCGTCACGCCGGTAGCCTTGATGATCTTCGCCCACTTGACGATTTCCGAGCGGATATAGGCGGCAAACTGGTCGGGCGTATTGCCAACCGGATCGATGCCCTGGCTTACGAGCCGGTCACGCACGTCGGGCAGCGCCAATACCTTGACGATTTCCGCATGCAGGCGCGAGATAATCGGCCGCGGCGTGTTGGCCGGCGCTACCACGCCGTACCAACTGCCCGCTTCATATCCGGGCAGGCCGGATTCCGCAACCGTCGGCAGATCCGGCATGAACGCAGAACGGGCGCTGCTGGTGACCGCAATTGCCCGCAGGCGGCCGCCTTTCACGAAAGGCACCACCGACAATGCGGTGCTGAACACGACCGCCAGGCGGCCCGCGCTCAAATCCGTCAGTCCCGGACCGCTGCCTTTGTACGGCACATGCGTCAGCGTAACCCCCGCCATCGACGCAAACAACTCGCCGCCGAGATGCGTCGCATTGCCGGTGCCTGCCGATGGATACGTGAGCTCGCCGGGCCTGGCGCGCGCCGCCGCGATGAGATCGGTGATCGACTTGATCGACGACGAAGGCGGCACCGCGACAATCAGCGGGCTCGAGCCCACGATGGTAACCGGCGCAAAACTTTTGATCGAATCGTACGGCAGCTTCGGATACAGCGTCGCGTTGATCGCCTGCGTGCTGCTCGTCATGATCAGCGTGTAGCCGTCGGGCGCGGCTTTCGCAACGAGTTCCATCCCGACTATCGTGTTGGCGCCGGGCCGGTTATCGACGACCACCGACTGATTGATGTTGCGCGACATGGCGAGCGCGACCGCGCGCGACACGAGGTCGTTGCCGCCGCCCGGCGTAAACGGCGAGATGAGACGGATCGGGCGCGCGGGATACCCGGAGTCTGCTGCGCCCGCGCCAGATGCGCATAAGGCGAGAGCGGCGACGAAAGCGTTGCGCGCGCTCACTGCGCCAACGGCCCGTACAAGTCGATGCGGCGGTCGCGCCACCACGGCACTTTCTTGCGGTCGCCGCGCACTTTGTCGAGATCGATTTCCGCAACCAGCAATTCTTCTTTCGCCGTGCCGGCTTCCGCCATGATGGCGCCGGTCGCATCGACGATCATGCTGCGCCCGAGATGCGAGCGCCTGCCCTCCTGCCCAACGCGGTTGGCGGCAACGACGTAGACACCGTTCTCGTATGCGCGCGAGCGCAGCGGCACGTCCCAGATGGTGGCGCGGTGGCCGGGGTCGCTGTACGTCGAATAGCAGATCGGCATGAAAATGATTTCCGCACCCTGCAGCGCGAGCGCGCGCGACGGCTCCGGGAACAGGCGGTCGTAGCAGATCTGGATGCCGAATTTAATGCCGCGCCACTCGAACACCGGCAGCGCCGGGCCCGGCGCGAAGTACATGCGCTCGTAGCTGCCCGTGCCGCCTTCGATTTGGTCGGGGAAATACGCGGGTATATGCGTCTTGCGGTAAATGCCCAGCACTTCGCCGCGCTCGTCGCACGCCAGCGCCGCGTTGAAATAGCCGCCCGCCGCCGTGCGCTCGCCGAACGGCCAGATCGTCGCGATGCCGTGCTGCTTCGACAGCGCGCACAGCTTTTTCATCAGCGGCCCGTCCGCCGCCACGAAAAAATGATCGAAGTCCGCGCGCAGCGTGTTCGGAAAAAACGGCGTCATGAAAAGTTCCGAGAACGTCACGAATGCGACGTTGCGCTTCGCCGCCC
>Ga0265318_10000773_pt1 | contig 21220 bp, 17 predicted proteins | sample 4821metaG_FD_192431 | JGI IMG/M metagenome (GOLD analysis project Ga0265318, IMG submission 192431) | Rhizosphere microbial communities from Carex aquatilis grown in University of Washington, Seatle, WA, United States - 4-8-21 metaG | ecosystem: Host-associated > Plants > Roots > Rhizosphere >... | reverse complement strand
ACATTTTCGTTCTCGCCTCACGCCACGAGGGATTTGGGCGGGTCGTCGCGGAGGCCATGGCAGCTGGATGCCCCGTGGTAGTCAGCGACGAGGGCGCTTTGCCCGAACTGGTCGAGGGCAATCGCTTCGGCATCGAAGCTCGAGCCGGCGATCCGGTCAGCTTCGCTGCCCAGATCGAGAGGCTGATCGCCGACCCATCGGAGAGAACACACTTCGCGAGCGCCGGTCGCGAGCGGAGCCAAGCCTTCGATTCCTTCAAGGTAGCCGAGGCCGTGCTCGCGAACTACCGAAGCATCATCGAGGACTGCAACCTCTGACGTGACGCTCCTTGCGTGTCTGTACCACGGCGGTGCGACCTCAGTTTCGTGAGGCAGTGTTACTCTTGTCAATTGCCGAGGTTGGGAAGTTCCAGTCTACTGAGGATCAGGTCGGTCTCTTCGGCAGGCAAGAACAGATAGTCACACTCCTCCGAACGTTCTGGCGTCCAGAAGCCTGACGGAAACACCCGTAACTTCGTCACGCCCCTTATGTGATTTTGGGTCTTGGACAGGTGGCAGACGACATAGCGGTGCCGATCAAGTAATCGGATCAATTCGGCATTGCGGCTGTCCATTAATCCTCGGCCGGCCTTCGGATCCGACAACAGGACCTCGCACAAAATCAGGGGTCGGTCTCTCTCCAACGTCTTGGTCATTCCTCGCAAGACGTCCAGTTCGGCGCCCTCCACGTCTATCTTGACGACTCTTGGCGGTTGCAGTCCGAGTGAGGGGAACACCACATCGAAAGGCGCCGTGATCACGGTGGTTGTCGTGTCACCTCGGTCGGGCCTTAGCTCCGCAATCATTGAAGCACTCTGGTCCGTGTATTCTGCAGGTCCCTGGAGCAGAAGCTTCGCAGCGCCTGTCTCGCCGGCCATCGCCGCGGTGATGATCGTAGTGCGCTCGAAGTGATTTTCTTCCACCAAGGCGCTCAGGTAAACGGCCGCACGAGGATTGGCTTCGAACCCAACGTAAGTGACACGCTCGGACAGCGAGCGCAGTTGCATCAGCGTCTGGCCTACGTTCGCCCCCACGTCAACAAAAATGCAATCAGGGAAGAGCCCGACGACCCTCGCCAGGAGCTTGGTTTTCCAATTTCCGGTGTAGTCCTCGCCGAGAAGAATGATTCCTACCATCCCCTGGAGGGGTACCCTCATCGTCTTGCCGTTGACCGGCAGATCGGCAACTAGCAAGGTTCGCCGAAACAGCGGACGAAGGAATGGGCGACTCAAACGCACGCGGCGGTAGAGCCAAACCTGGACCGTAGAGATCGAGGGCAAAATTCGCCTCCAGAGCCCAATCAGGAAGCCATCAGGCAGAAGGGTCTTGAAGGATTAACGTCGATCCCTTGAACCATTCTTCGTCCAAGATCGCCTACTCCGACCCCACAGGAAAATTCCGGATCGACATATCCGGTTCTGAAGTTGCAGCCGCTTGACGCGTGGCGAATTCCAGCGTCGTGGACGCCTCACCGAACACATTTAACACCACAAGCCTCATGCACTCCCTTTCTACGGTCGATCCTTTGGTGAGCGCAAGGCGATTCGACCGGTTCGTAACGCGCCGAACGCAGCAGGTCTGCCATCGTCGTCCAAGGCAACGTGGAGCTGACGTACTAGATGAGGCCAAAGTCTCAAGCGACGAACGATCATGAGAAGATCTTCCGGAGGCCGTGCTTGGGCTAGGGGCTCCGACGTGGCCGGCACTATCGGCGATGCAGGCTTCATGTTGAGGCGGATTTCCCACCCTACTACGCGCTGACCGAAAGAATACCACAGACCGACGAACGACCGAAGTGCGGGCAGCCCAGAATCGCATTCAATTGCCGACACCCGGGCTAGGCCCAGGAGGCGAGCCAGCGTAGGACCGCGGGGATTCGGTCCCGACTGCGCGCGCAAATATCGTCAAACATGCGATCGGCTTTGGGGTGCTTGATGGCTACGAAATTTATGCCTTCGTATCCCAGAAATAGATCGTCGAACTCGTCCGTGGTGGGACGGAGCTCGATGCCATTCTTGAGGGAGTAGTGCAACCGTCGGACTTGGTATCCGTGGCTCTCGAGACGCGCAGCAAGCGGAGCCACGGCGTAAGACTCGAACAGGATGGCCGGGGCGCGCTCGGCCGCCAGCAGTCGAGCAGCTCCCCGAAACACCAAATCCTCCGCCCCCTCCACGTCAATCTTGATGAAGTCGATGGGGCGGTCGAGATTGCTCGACAGATCGTCGAGGCTGATCGTTTCGACCTCCAATGGCTCGGAGAGCTGATCCCTGTCCCCGTTCATGACCAGCGACGACAGCCCGGTGTTGCTCTCGGCGCGAGAAACGTGGAGGATCGCTTTTCCCTCGCGATCGGACACCGCCTCAGGCCGAACTGATATGTTCCGCATTCCGTTCAACTCGACATTGTGGCGCAGGGTGGACGCCAGGTCGGGGACAGGCTCGAAGGCATGGACGCGACCGAGAGGACCGACCAGCCGCGAGGCCCAGAGCGTGTAGTATCCGGTGTTGGCCCCAACATCAACCACCGTCATTCCCGGCCGCAGGACGGCCTGTAGGAACCGGGTGCCCGAAATTTCGTACATACCAAAGCTGAAGATGAATCCGTCGATAAAGGAGTAGCGGGGTACAATGGCCATGCGGAAACCCAAGGCCGGCAGCGCAACGTCTGCGGACCGGTCGAACCAGGTCGGGTCGAATCGCGTTCGAAACGCTCGCTCGGTCCGCCGGGCGAGCGCCAGGGGCAAATTCTCCCATAGCTGAGGCTTTCGGCTCGGAAGGTTGATCCGCACGCGCTCTTTGATTGACACCGGTTTGGCCCTTCTATCCTCAGGCGTACCGGTCGACAAGGCCGGTTTTGCCTCAAATGTTGGTTCTTCGGCTGCCGCGGCTTGCGTTCGCGGGCGTTGCGTTGAATTATCCGGCGCCCGCCGGGATCTCAAATGAACATTCTGGTCGTCAACGAAAGACTCCGTCCGATCGGAGGGACCGAGGTCTACGTTCACAGGCAGGCGCGCGTCTTGACCGACCTCGGTCACGAAGTGGTGGCTGTGTGTGCCGAGGACGACGAACCCGGGACCGATTCGCCGTTTGCGAGGCGCTACCAGATCCCGGCGCTCTTCTCGGCCGCCCTCAACACATCGTTTGTCCAAAACGCATGGCGGGGCGGCCGGGCCTTGCAGGACGTTTTGGAGCGGCACCGCCCGGACGCCTGTTTGCTCCACATCTTAGATGCGCCGATCGGGGTTCGCATACTTCAAGCCCGGGCGCCGACCCTTCGTTTCGTGCACACCCCGTGGACCTATTGCCCGGCCGGAACCCGGTGGCTCCGAAGGTCGAACCAGCAGTGCAGGGCCGTCCAGGGAATCCGCTGCCTGCAGGTGACGCGTCGCGAAGGCTGCATGGTGGCGCCGTCCGGTGCCCCGCTCGCCATCCGACAGGCCCTACGACGAGTGGGCGATATGTCGCTCCAGGCGGCCTACTTTCGGCAATCGACCTTGGTGTGCGCGAACAGCGCCTACTCGGCAGACGAAGTCGTGAGGCTGACGGGGCGCTCGGACAACGTCCGCGTCCTGTCGCCGCCCGTCGTTCCAAGCGCCGCGACGCCCCGCGCCCCGGTCTCGAATCGAGTCCTTTTTGCCGGGCGCATCACCCGCGAAAAGGGCCTCTCGGACCTGATCCGGGCCATCGTCGGGCTGCCCCAGGTTCACCTGGTGGTCGCCGGTGAAGGTCCGGAGCGTGCGAAAGTAGCCAGCCTGGCGGCGGATCTTGGCGTTGCGCCCCGGGTCGAGTGGCTGGGTTGGGTGGACCAGATCACAGTAGACATAGCCATTCAGAATTCCAGCGTGGTCGTCATGCCTTCCCTGTGGGCGGAGACCTTCGGGCTAACCGGGATCCAGGCCGCTATGAATCGGCGACCCATCGTCGCGTACGACAGCGGCGGCGTCCGTGATTGGTTGACTCCGGAGATGGGCATACTGGTCCGCGCCGGCGACGTCGTGGCGTTGGCGGCGGCGATCGACTCGTTGACCCGCGATCCGGTCCTGGCAGCGCGCCTGGGGGATGCGGCCTACGCCCGGGCTCAGTCTTACCTGCCTGAGCGCCATGGCGTCAGCCTGGAGCTGCTCCTGCGTGATGCCTGCTCGCGATGGCGTGCGCCGGGATGAGTTTCGACGATCCGGCCTGGCGCGCGAGACCGGTGCAGACCGGCTGACGCGTCTGGTACGAAGGAGAATCCGGCGATTAGGTCACTCATGACAGCCCAATTCTTTTCCTGCTCAGCTCGACCTTCCACCGGACTTGAGTAGTATCACAACCCGGAAACTCGATCCGGGGTTCGGGATAGCTAAGCTAAAGCTAGGGGCGGCTCTCGTTCAAATGATCTATGCTCCCGCGCTTGAAAAGGATCCGGCAGTTGTTGTCATTGTCAATCTGCGGAAAATCCGATGACCACGCGTAACCAAGACGTCGCCGCTTTCGAGGCGACTTCTGAGGAATTTTATCTCGCCCATCAGGCCCGACGATTCGATCGGACCATCGAGGTCCTGCGCCAGGAAAACGCAGCGACGCCCTGGGTCGAGTTCGGGGCGCTTGGCGGCGGATTCGCCGCGATGTGCGCGGACGCTCTCGGGCAGCCCCGCGGCCGGATGTACTGTTGCGATTTCACGCCGGAGCTTCTTCGTAAGGCCGCCTCCCGCGGCTTCGCGACCTGCGTATGGGACCTGGAAAATGAAGCCCGGCCTAAGGAGATCCGTCCGGGTACCTTTCAGACCGTTCTTTTCTGCGAGATAATCGAGCATCTGGTCGCACCGGATCGCACCCTGAGGACGATCGTCGAGCTGCTTGCACCGGGCGGTCTGCTCCTCATCACGACGCCCAACCTGGCTAGCCTCGGAAATCGAGTTCGCCTTCTCCGGGGCAAGACCCCTTCTCTAGGGTCCGCGCCGGGGGCGGCGATCAAGGCACCCGGGAGTCTCGCGGCTTTTGATCACCTCCGGGTGTGTGTCCCAGACGAGTGGGAGTATTTGGCCATGAGCCTGGGACTCGAAGTGACGCGCGTCGAGGGTTGCACGAGCGCACCACGGGCGGCGGAGGCGTCAATTCGACGAAGGCTCAGCACAGGGCTCAACGGGTTGCTTGAGCACCTTCCTGGAAGGCTGTGGCAGACGACGATCATCGCCGCGCGCAAACGTTTACATCCGCCGGGATCGTAGCCCGAACTTTGCCAGACAATAGAGGGCTCGAAAACCATCCTTGAGGCCGATTTTCTTGCCGTCCTCGTACTTTCGGCCGCGGTAGGAGATCGGCACCTCGTAGATGCGCAACCGAGGGATTCTCGAGAGCTTGACCGTCACCTCGGGCTCGAATCCGAAGCGATCTTCCTCAAGCTGGATGGACTGGATGACCTCGCGGCGGAAGGCCTTGTAGCACGTCTCCATATCGGTAAGGTTCAGGTCGGACACCATGTTCGACAGGGTGGTCAGTAGGCGATTGCCCACCGAATGCCAGTAGTAGAGCACCCGGTGTGGTCCTCCGAGGAAGCGGGAGCCGTATACCACGTCCGCGTGCCCCTCCACGATCGGTTCGATGATCCGGGGAATCTCCTTGGGGTCGTACTCGAGATCCGCGTCCTGGACAATCACGATCGATCCCGTCGCCTCGAGGAAACCTCGCCGGAGGGCCGCGCCCTTCCCCCGATTCCGGTCCTGCAAGAGCAACCGGACCCCAGGCATCGACGGGACCCTGTCCTCCAGCAATTCGCGGGTCCCGTCGGTCGAGCCGTCGTCGACGAGGAGAATCTCCTTGTCGAAAGGTGCCGCGATCACGCTCTCGAGCAGCTTCAGAATCGTGGCCTTTTCGTTGAAACACGGGACGACAACGCTGACGAGGGTTTGGTCCATTTTTTTTGATTCGAGCGAAGGCAAAGGGTTGAGGGGTCGCAGGATCAGGAGAGGATCATGGCGGCGCGTCCGGAGCGGAGCTCACTCTCCAGAACGTCGAGAATGCTGGAGTCGTGCCGCCAAAGCTTCGGCTGACCGGAAGCTCGTAGTGCCTCTTCCACACCCGGACCAGGCGCGGAGCGAGACGCGCGAGGGCCGCGTCCGAAGCGGGGTTGTTGTGAATCAGCACGTGCGTGTAGTGGCCCGCGACGATGGTGGCCCACAGCTCCGCGGGTGGCTGGGCGAAGTCGGCATTGCGCAGTCGGTTGTGCGTGGTCTGCAAGTAGTAGGTTGGTCCTTCATCGGTCAGGACGTATGCCCTCGTGGTCGGGTGATTCTCGAGCTCGTGGTCCACGTCGCGGTAGAGCTCGTAGAACCAGCTGGTCCTCGTCAAGTATGCCTCGCGTGTCTCGAGCCCCAGCACCACCTGCAAGAAGTGAGCGTTGTACAGGACCACGGTCAAGGTCGAGAAGCCCACGAACAGCCCGCAGCACGTGATCGAGAGGCGACGCCTGAGCCGGCTCGAGCTCGCGAGGAAGACCGCCGCGTCGGCGGCCAGCACCGCCCCGAACGGCTGAATGGGAACCAGGTATCGTGCGACCTGGGCGGTCTTGAGCCAGAACACGAACCACAGGACGCAAAAGCCGAGGATCGTCCGACGCTCGCGCTCCTCGTACGCCCGCCACACGATGACCGGCGCCAGCAGGAAGGGCAGGGGGTTCAGGAATTGCCCGTTCTCGGAGCGGACACCCTGCGATACCAGGAGCCAGGGGGACAGCAGCAGATCCCAGGTGGATTTCCCCACCCCGTAGGAGGCCAGGATCATCTGAATGTCCGCGATGGTGGGATTAGCGCCGAAGATGGACGGCAAGAACGGATAGAACGGATTGCCGGTCAGCAGGTAAGAGCGAACGTACCAGGGGAGGACCAACGCCAGCGCGATCGACGCGAACGTCGCCGCCGAGATCAGCGTGCGGCGAAAGCCACGCCCGGATTTTCGCGACAGATACAGGATGACCAGGGTCAGATACAGCGGCATCTGCGCTGCGGTGAGCTTGCAAGCCGCGGCGAATCCCGCGGCGATCCCAGCTACCGCCAGCCATGGCCATTCGTCGGTGTCGTTCCAGCGCAAGAGCGCGAGGAGCGACACCGCACCCCCGGCGGCGATGCCGAGCTCGATGAAGCACGAGGTCGATTCCCAGGCCACCATGGCCGTGCAATAGAAGGTGGCGGCCGCTAGCAGCCCCACCAGCGGTCCAGCCAGGCGTCGGCCGAGGGCCAGGGTCGAGAACAGGGCCAGCACACCGAGGGCCCAGTCGACCAGCGGGACCAGGCGATCGTCGAAGAGGCCGAGGGCTAGGGTATAGAGCATCTCCACCGAGATAGGCTGGTAGCTCTGCCAGGTGTGCTTCAGCTCGATCAGGCGACCGGCGCGCAGATATTCCCGGGCCTCGAAGGCGTGGTACGTCAGCGCGTCGATGAAGCTAATGGGGGCGAGCCCACCGACGAAGTTGGCGACCATACAAATGACGAGAACCCCGACCAGCAGGTTCCGAGGGGCGGAGCTGCCAAGGACGATTCGCGTCGGAGTCGAGCTCAGCCGGAAGCGCCACCCGCCAAGGCCCACGCCGACCCCGACCAGGACCATCAGGATGGGTCGATGAAGGACCCCGGTGGCCGCCAGCACGAACACCGAGAAGGATAGCCAGGCCGTTCCGAGGGCGGCGGCCACCGTGATTCGCTCGAGCCGCTCCGGGCACTTCAGCTTCAGCATGAGAAGAATCGTCAGGCCCCAGCCGACCGCCGAGAACCCGAGCGCACCGATGAGTATCGCCAAGAGTACGCTCATCTATTTGGTATCCGGTCGGAACGAACCAGGATCTCGCATCCCGCGAACGCGCGGACCGTCTCGTAGCCCTTGGTCACGCAAGATAGGTCGGAGGAGAGCACCCGGTAGGAGGTGTTCTTGGTGCCGCACAGAATCACCTCCGCCAGGGGCTGGCCATCGAGGTCTTTCCGGTCCGGACCCTCCGCCAGGAGGGCCCTTTCACTCGGCTGCAGGGTGGTGAGCCCGTTGAACATCAGGCCGTACTTGAGCGCGCTCGGGGTGAGCGCGATGCGGTTGGTGCCGAGGGACGCGGCGACCTCGCTGACGGAGGCCAGGGCCTGTCGCATCGGCTCCTGCCAGCGGCGGTGTCGCGACGAGATCGCGTACCCCGCGAGGCCCGGTAGGATCAGCAGGCCCGCCAGCGTGGTCGAGCCCACCCAGGGTCCCCAGCGCGCTTCGAGGTGCAGGCAAAGGTCCGACAGCAGCGCGGCGTAGCCGATCATCAGAAACACGATGGCCGGCAGGATCAGCCGCTGCGAAAGGACCAGGGAGTCCACCGAGCTTCGTCCCCAGTCCACGAAGTAGTAGATGGCCATGAGTCCAATCAACCCCGCCATCACCGCGAGCGGACCGTAGTCCCTTCGGACCCAGAAGGGCCACGCGCCCACGAACAGCAGCGGCGGCACCAGAGCGAGCGACTTGGCGTGTGCCGCCCCCGAGGTGAAGAGAAACGTGGCCATGAAGTTCGGCGGACCGAGCCGTTCGTGGTAGCCGTACCAGGGACTGCCATTCGCGATCAAGTTCGTTCCCACGATGATGGCCATCCCGACGGCCATGCCAACCCCGCATGCCAGAACCTTTCGCATCGCGACAGGATCCCGGGCGCGGAGGGGCCGCCAGTCCTTCGACAGCTCACCGCCGATGAGCAAGACGGCGAGCACCGGCCCGGTTGGCTTGGCCACCAGCGTGGCGGCGATGAGCAGGATGGTCGGGCCGAAGCGATTCTTCCGGATGGCGCAGTACGCACCGAGCAAGAACGCCGAGAGCAGCAAGTCCGCCATCAGGGTCCTCGCCACCAAGGTGATGGCCGGTTGCGCGAGGACCAGGACCGCCCACATGGGATCTTTTCCCCATTCGCGGAGGATACGCCCGGCCATCACCGCGAGCAGGACCGCCGTCACGATCCCGACCAGGAAGGCGCTTCGCGGCGAGAGCGCGATGAACGGGGCCAGCAGGGCCGGATGAAAGAGCGGGTACTTCGCGACCAAGCCCCCCGACGCGGTGGTGTGCCAGATCCCGGGTGAGCTGATGGTCGGCTTGATCTGGCCTTGAAGAAAGAGGCGTGCCTGGCCGACGTAACCCACCTCGTCTCCGAAGCTGAGCGCAACTGGCCACTCCCAGGCCATCACCACCAGCCACAACGCGATGCTCAGTCCGATGAGCCCCGAGCGTCGCGGTCCGCGCAAACCTGGCAATGGATTCATGGAGGGCGACATTTATGTCCGGATGCTCTCGGCCTGGCAAGTCGCGCGGGTGGGCGCCGGCGCCGATGACCGTCAATGCCCGCCAGCCGACGCCCAATACACGGCCAATGACGGCGACGTTGCCGGGAAGTGCACTTATACTGGCTGCCGATGAACATTCTGGGAGTGAATGCGTTCCATGGGGACGCGGCGGCGGCCATGGTCGTCGACGGGAAGCTGGTCCTGGCCATCGAAGAAGAGCGGCTCAATCGCCGAAAGCACTGCGCCGGGTTCCCGGCCCTCGCCGTCCGTGCGGTGGTGGAGGGAACGGGTTTGCGCCCGGAGACCCTCGAGCACGTCGCGATCTCCCGGGATCCCAAGGCCAACCTCCAGAAGAAGATCCTCTTTGCCCTCCAGAAGCGGCCCTCGTTCACCAAGCTGGTCAAGGACCGCCTGGCCAATGTTTCCAAGGTGCGTAGCCTCGGCGACCACGTCGCGAACGCGCTCGGCATCGACCCCAAGCGCTTCGGGGCCAAGGTCCACCATGTCGAGCATCACAAGTCCCACATGGCCAGCGCCTTCTTTGTCTCCCCCTTCGAGGAGGCGGCTTGCCTGTCCATCGATGGGTTCGGCGACTTCGTCTCGACGATGCGCGGCCACGGGCGCGACCGCGACATCGAGGTGCTCGATCGGGTGGAGTTCCCGCACTCGGCGGGGCTCTTCTACACGGCCATCACCCAATTCCTGGGATTCCACCGCTATGGCGAGGAATGGAAGATGATGGGTCTCGCCCCGTACGGACAGCCCCGCTACGTTACCCAGCTGAAACAAGTGATTCGCCCCGTTGACGGCGGACAGTTCGAGTTGAACCTCGACTACTTCCGCCACCATACCGACGGGGTCGAGATGACCTGGGACGACGGGAGCCCACACATGGGGCTGGTGTTCTCGCCCAAGCTGGCCGAGCTCCTCGGGCCGGCGCGCGCCCCCGAGGACCCGGACTTCTTCGGAAAGTGGGCGGACATCGCGCGCAGCGCCCAGCTCGTCTACGAGGACATCTTCTTTCACGTCGTCAACGACCTGCACCGCCGCACCCGATCCGACCGCCTGGCCCTGGCGGGTGGATGCGCCCTCAACTCGGTGGCCAACGGCAAGATCTTCGAGCGTACGCCTTTTCGCGAGGTGTATGTCCAGCCGGCCGCCGGGGACGACGGGACCTCCATCGGGGCGGCGTTTCATGTCCAGCACGCGGTGCTGCGACTGCCCCGACGCTTCGTGATGGAGCACGCCTACGTTGGACCGAGCTTCGACGACGCCCAGATTCAGTCCGCCATCGACGCGGCGCGCAGCAGCGCTGACGACCGTCCATTCACCGCGAAGAGGGTCGAGGATGCCCAGCTCTTCGCCGAGATCTCCGGACACATCGCGGACGGAAAGGTCGTGGGCTGGTTTCAAGGAGGGATGGAGTTCGGGCCCCGGGCGCTCGGCAACCGCTCGATCGTGGCCGACCCACGGCGGACCGACATGAAGGACATCCTCAACTCGCGCATCAAGCACCGCGAGACCTACCGCCCGTTCGCGCCGAGCGTCCTCGAGGAGCGCGTCGGGCAGGTGTTCGAGCGGTCTGAGCCGTCCCCGTTCATGCTGATGGTTTATCGGGTACGTCCGGAGATGAAGGACCGTATCCCGGCCATCACCCACGTGGACGGCACGGGGCGCCTCCAATCCGTCAGCCCACGCACCAATCCGCGGTATCATGCCCTGATCAGCGCCTTCGAAAAGCGAACCGGAATTCCCCTCGTCCTCAACACCAGCTTCAATGAACACGAGCCGATCGTCGCGACCCCGCGGGAGGCGCTCGCCTGCTATCTGAAGACCAACATGGACACTCTCGCGCTCGGTAACTGGATCGTGGAGCGTCCGCCCTCACCACAATAAGCCCTTCGCGAACTCGGCGGTCGTCTCCGCCCTTGGCCGCCCTTTCCCCGCCGCCCTAGCTTGACATGAGAACAGCCACTGTAGCCCTCATCCTATCGACGATCTGCGCCGCGATTCTCACCCCGTTCATCCGCAGGTGGGCGTTGCGGTCGAATCTCCTCGATCATGCGCTCTCGGCGCGCAAGGTCCACGGTCGGCCCATCCCGCGCCTCGGTGGCATCGCGATCGTGATTGGCTTCTTCGTCCCGCTGCTCGGCTTGCTGTTTCTGCGATCCGAAGTCGGGGCGATGTTTGTGGCCGAGCGGGATCTCATGCTGGGCCTCTTCATCGGTGGCCCCCTCATCGCGGCCCTCGGGGTATACGACGACATCCGGGGCGCCAACGCCGGCAAGAAGTTTGCGGTTCAGTTCGCCGTGGCCGGAATGATGTACTGGTTCGGTTTCCGCGTGGACTCCATCGCGAACCCCTTTGGCGATGCGATCTCGCTCGGCTGGCTGGCGTTGCCGTTCACCTTGCTGTGGTTCGTCGGCGTCATCAACGCCATGAATCTCATCGATGGGCTCGACGGCCTGGCCGGCGGGGTCGCGCTGGTGGCGGTGGCGACCACCTTCGCGATCTCGGTCGAGCGGGGACATCCGCTCATGATCCTGATCTGTGCGTCGGTGGCCGGCGCCATCATCGGGTTCCTGTTTTACAACTTCAACCCGGCGTCCATCTTCATGGGCGACACGGGCAGCATGTTCCTCGGGTTCGTGCTGGCGGCGAGCGCGCTGCGGACGCACCAGAAGTCGGCGACCGCGGTGGCTGTGCTGGTGCCGGCGATCGCCCTCGGCCTGCCGATCCTCGACACCTTGCTGGCCATGAGCAGGCGGGCCGTTCGGGGCCAACCCATCTTCCAGGCCGACCGCGAGCACATCCACCATCGGCTGCTGGCGAAGGGCTTCAGCCACCGCCAGGCGGTGCTGGTGCTCTACGGGATGTGCGTGTTCTTCGGCAGCGTGTCGGTGGTGCTCACCTTCGTGAACAGCGGGGCGCAGACGGCCGGCATCATCGTCGCGCTCGCGGCCGTGTCCTTCTTCTTCCTGCGCCGGCTCGGGTACATCCGCTTCGAGGCGGGGCGCGCGCTCAGCGAGAAGCGCAAACGCAACCGGGCCTGGCGCGCCGAGGTCCGCCGACTGTCTCGCGGCTTGCAGACGGTCCTCTCGCTCGACGACCTGTGGGGCGTGGTCTCGAGCTGTGCCAAGGTCTTCGGTGCCCGCGGTGTGCGCCTGGAACTCGGCGCCCCCGAGCCATCCAGCCCGAGGGCAGTCCGCTTCGAGGCGGGCTTCGAGACCGGCGGGGAGCTCGAGCTGCACGTGCGGCGCTTCAACCTGGTCGGCCCCAAGGCCCTGATTGGATTCCTCGAGCTCGGCTGGACCCAGCGCGGCGTGGGCGACGACGCCGACGCGACCGTCCTCATCGAGCTGTTCTGCGACGAGCTCGCCGAGTCGTCGGAGCACCTGCGCGCCAAGGACCGAGCCTTCCAGCGAAACGGTCCGCGGGCGACCCTGGTCTAGGTCTCCCCGACCTTGATCCACCGGCCGGGGCGGGCCATCCTTTCGGGGCGACCCATCGTGCTCGAAGATCTTCAGACGATTCCGGAACTCGAGGGCCTGGTGGCCTGCCTTGCCGGGCGGCGGCTCGCGGCCTTGACGGGGGCGGGCTGCAGCACGGAGTCCGGGATCCCGGACTATCGGGGAAATGGGCAGCCGCCCAGCCGCAAGCCGATCCAGCACGACGCGTTCGTCCGTCGCCCCGACGTGCGCCGGCGCTACTGGGCGCGGGCCACCCTCGGCTGGGGCCGGTTCTCCGGTGCGCGGCCCAACCCGGCCCATGCGGCTCTCGCGGCCATGGAGGCCGGTGGGGCCCTCGCCGGCATCGTCACGCAGAACGTGGATCGCCTGCATCACGCCGCCGGCAGCCGCCACGTCGTCGAGCTGCACGGCGCCCTCGCGGATGTCCTCTGCCTCGAATGCGGCGCCCGCGAAGAGCGCGCCAGCGTGCACGAGCGCCTGCTCCTCGCGAATCGAGGCTGGAGCAGCGCCCGAGCCGAACGCGGCCGTCTCGCCGAGGTCGCCCCCGACGGCGACTCGGAGCTGACGCCCGCCGACGTCGACGGATTCGAGGTCGTGGCATGCGCGGCCTGTGCGCGTGGCCCGCTCATGCCGGACGTGGTGTTCTTCGGCGGGACCGTGTCCCCGGCCAGGGTCGAGGCCGCGTGGGCCCTCGTCGAGACAGCCGAGGCCCTGCTGGTCGTCGGCTCGTCCCTCGCCGTCTATTCGGGTTGGCGCTTCGTGCGCGGCGCCGCCGAGCGCGGGATTCCGGTCGCCGTGGTCAACGTCGGTCCCACGCGCGCCGACGAGCTCTGCCAGGTCCGTGTGCACGCCCGCGCCGGCACCGTCTTGCCGCTCCTCGCGTCCCGGCTCGGCGGCCTCGCTCACCCCGCCTGAACGAATCGATACCCGCTGCCCCTCACGGTGAGAAAATGCCTGGGGCGATCCGGGTCGCATTCGAGCTTGGCCCGCAGCTGACCGATGAAGTTGTCGACCGTCCGGGGATGTCCGAGGTGGTGCAGCCCCCACACCTCGCGCACCAGCTCGCGCCGCGAGAAGACCCGCCCGCCGCTGGTATAGAAGAACCTGAGCAGCTCGAACTCGCGGTGGGTCATCCTCACCTCCTGACCCGTGCGCGTCACGGTGCGCTTGTCGATGTCGACGGTCACGTCGCCGAACCGCAGCAGCGCATCTCCCTCGGGGGCGGCCGCCGGCACCGCCGGTGCTGCCGCCACCGCCACCACCGGCTCGACCGCGACCCCCTCCGGCGTCTCCGCCACGACCGGCGCCACCGCCGCCGCCCCGGCCGCAACCGCCACCGCAGCCGCCGCAACCGGCGCCTCGCCGCCGCCGCCGCCGCCGCCGCCGCCTCCTCCTCCGACCGCGGGCGCCGCATCAGGGGGGCTTCGCCCCGCCCCCGCCGGAGCAATGCTGGTGAGCCGTGCCCGCCGCAACAGCGCCGCCACCCGCGCCAGCAGCTCCGCCAGCGCGAACGGCTTGGTCACGTAGTCGTCCGCTCCCAGGCGCAACGCCGCCACCTTGTCGAACTCGTCCTGGCGCGCTGACAGAACGATGACCGGGACGTGATTGTCGGTCTCGCGCAGGCGCTCGAGCACCCACAGCCCGCTGCGCTTCGGCAGCGAGATGTCGAGCAGCACCAATGCCGGATGTTCCTCCTCGATGCGCGCCCGGGCGGTCTCGCCGTCCCCGATCGACTCCGTCCGGTACCCCTGCAACCGCAGGTTCATCGCCAGCCCCTCGGCGATCGCCGCATCGTCCTCGACGATCGTCACCAGCTGCTGCTGGACGTCGCTGCCCTGCGCGATCATCCCACCGGCTCCGGATCCCGCCGCGGCAGGGTGATTCGAAAGCGTGCCCCCTCGTCGGGCGCCGAGCGCACGTCGATCTTGCCCCGGTGGGCCTTGACGATGGCCCGCACGATGGGCAACCCGAGCCCCGTGCCGGCGCGATCGCTGTTGCGCGCCGCCGTCCCCCGCTGGAACTTCTCGAAGATGAGCTCGAGCTCGTTCTCGGGAATCCCCACCCCGTTGTCCGCCACCACGATCACCACGTGGGTGGGCTCGCCCACCACCGACAGCTCGATCTTCTTGCCTTCGGGGCGGGTGTACTTCCAGGCGTTGCCGAGCAGGTTCGCCACCGCCTGCGCCAGCGCCGACTGGTCGCCCTGCACCATCAAGCCCGGCTCGACCTTGACCTGCAGATCCACCGGCTCGCCGAACTTCATGGCCTCGAACGCCACCAGCGCCTCGCTGACGATCTCCTCGACCGGGATGATCCGCTGGTCGAAGGCCGCGTGCCGCGACTCGATCTTGGACAGCGTGAAGAGCTTGCCCACCAGGCCGTCGAGGCGGGTGAGCTCCTGGTGAATCACCGTTAGGCAGCGCTGCTTCTCGAGCGGATCGCGCACCCGCTCCTCCCGCAGGGTGTCGATGAACATCCGGATGGACGTCAGCGGGGTGCGCAGCTCGTGGGACAGCGAGGCCAGGAACTCGTTCTGGACCGTCGCCAGGCTGGCCCCACGGGTGACGAAGATGGTCCCGAGGGTGTAGCCCGCCAGCGCCGTCGCGCAGAAACACAACAACAGGATGCCAGCGACCACCGGGGCCGACCGCGACTCCCGGGTGGCGAGCAGGACGATCCCGATGACCGAGATGAGGACGGTCGGAATCAGCGCCGTCATCATGAAGACGACGCGCGCGCGGTGCAGGAGGACAGCCGTCGGGGAACGGACTTTCACGTCCGCCATTGTGGCAGAGTCCGGGGAATTACGCCGCGCGGGACGTCGTCGCGTCCATGGCTTCCAGCTGAGCGGGTCGAGGTGCATCGATGACAGCTTGCGGCGGCCGGCGGAGATCCCAGATCAGGCCCACGGCCGCCATCAACCTGAGCAGGTAGTATGTCACGTCGATCTGCCACCACTCGAAGCCCTGGTTGGCCGAGCTCTGATAGTGGTGGTGGTTGTTGTGCCATCCCTCGCCGGTGGTCAGGAGCGCGAGCAGCCAGTGGTTGCGAGACTCGTCGCCCGTGGCGTAGCGCTTGTCACCGATCAAGTGGGCCAGCGAGTTGATGGAGAAGCACCCGTGCCAGAGCAGCACCAGCGAGACGAAGTAGCCCCAGACCAGCGCCTGGGCCCCCCCGATGAGGGCGAAGCCGATCGCCAGGGCCACCGTCGGCAAGATGTGGACGACCGGCTTGTTCAGCCAGCGCAGCTCGGGAAAGCGCGCGAGGTCGGCCACCATCCGCTCGTCGGTGTCGTTCCAGTCGGACCGCATGATCCAGCCGAGGTGCGCATACCAGAACCCCCGGAGCTTGGCCGAATGGACGTCCTCGGGCTTGTCGGAGTGCTTGTGGTGCCAGCGGTGGTGACCGGCCCACCAGACCACCCCGTTCTGCGCCGCGCTCTGGGCCCCGACCGCGAGGAGGAACTGGAACCACCGCGAGGTCTTGAACGCCCGGTGCGAGAAGTAGCGGTGGTACGCGGCCGTGACCACGAACATCCGTACGTAGTACGACGCGAGCGCCAGTCCAACGCCGCGCCAGGAAAAGCCGCACAAGACCACGCCGACGACGGCGGCGACGTGAACCGCCCAGAAGAGGACGGTCGTGGTCCGGATGTAGGTTGTCCAGCGCGGTCGAAAATCGGTTGCGAGTTGTGTGATTTCCACGAGTTGGTTGTAGACGGCCGTCTGTCAGGGCGATGAAATGTCTCGGTCACAACATTGTCATCGCCCTCACCAACATCTTCTCACCCGCTGCCGCCACGGTGCCTCCCTCCCGTCAGGCCGGCCGCGGCGCTGCCCGGTTCAACGCGGAGCGACGCCGGTCGCGCCGAGCGTACGCTGGGCGATCGCGTGGAAAGGCCCGCTCGGATAGAGCCGCAGGTAGCGCGACGCCAGCACGTTGGCGTCGGCGTCATGGTTGGCCGCCGCCGCCTCGATCGAGATGGCCAGGGCTTCCTCCGCCAGTCCCCCCGAGGGATGGGCGCTCAGATAGACATCGAGCAGAGCCCTCGCCCGCGCGGGATCGTGATCCCGCCTGAGGGCCCGCACCGCGGCCAGGACTGGGCCAGCGTCCTCGCGGGCCGCCGAGGCCACGGTCAGGCCCGCCGGTGACGAAACATGACGCACCGTGCGCGGTGTCACCGTCTGGCGGCGGGGGACCGGCGCGATCCGGGTCACGCTCGTGGGTTGCGGCACCATCGTCATGGCCGTCGCGACCGGCGCGGGCGCGGTCTCCACCTCGGCGGGGACGTCATCGAGGCAGTCCGGCTCGAACTCGGCCACCGTCGCCGGCGGCAGGTGCGAGCCACCCGCGCGGTGCCTGTATCGCGACGGGGGAGTCTTGGGCAGGGGGGGCGGGGCCGATGCCTGGGGCGAGGTCACCAGGCTCTCGTACGCCCGAACGGCCCACTTCGGCCAGTGCCCGAGCGCCGCGCTCGCAATGGCGGTCCCGAGCCCGAGAACCAGCACGACGGCCGTCACGACCAGCCGACGGAACCAGCGAGCGCCTCCCATCCCGACCGAGCGCTCGGTGGCGTAGGTCAGGCCCATCCAGACCCGCTGCTTCCGGCCGACCGCGCTGCCGCTGGGCGCGGCCGTCTTCAGCAGCTCGACCGCCCAGTCCTCGGTCGCACCGAGGCCAAGCCCGAAGCCGGAACGAGCTCTGTCCGAATCCATGAGCCGCTCGAGCTCACCGCCATCGCGCTCTGTCGACGAAGAAGACTGTCCACCCCGTATGGTCACGTGTTTCCCTTTCGAGACTCTTTGCCGGACTCTCTGCCAAATTCTCGTTCGTGCGCCTTCTGGTAGCGGGCCGCGAGAACGAAGAATTCCCGGCGGGCGTGGTGCAGGCGCGTCCAGACTGTATTGACCGGTACGCTCTGAATTCTCGAGATCTCCTCGCCCGACAGCCCCTCGATCTCGAAGAGCACGAAGGCACACCGGCGATCCTCGCTCATGTTCTCGAGGAGCGAATACAAGATGCGCTGCTTTTCCTTGTGTTCGAGGGCGGACGCCGGGTTGGTCCCGCCGTGCGCGAGGATGTCCGGATCGTCCGAACGCTGCTTGGTGAAGATGTGCTTGACCCAGGTGCGCCGCCGAAAATCTCGAACCTGGCGGCGGGTGATTCGGTAGAGCCATCCCGCCGGATTCCGCCCGTCGAAGGAGTCCAGCCGACGCCGCACCACCAGGAAGACCTCCTGGAGGATGTCGTCCCGGTCCGCCTCCAGACCTCCGAGCGCACGGATCCATCGCGCCACATCCTCGAACCATGTGTCGTAAATCGCGCGGAAACTGATCCGAGGGTCGGTGACGTCGCCGCTGCCTTCATGGCTCACCCCCAATCCTTCACCAGTTCCAATCGACCGGGCCGATGGCACGGTTTGGTGCTGCACGTCCTGAGAAGGGGAGAGGCGCGTCGAGACCTTCATCGGAACAAAGGATAGCTGCCACCGCCGCCAGGAGCGGACGATTCGAGTGGGGAAACCTCGCACCACCCTGTTTGCCCTTCCGGTTTCGGTTATCGTACCCGCGTGCGCGAGGTTCGGGTCTTCGGGCTGCTCACCCAGGTCGCGTTTCTTGCGACCGTGGCGGTCGGCGTCGAAGCCCGGGCCGCCGGAGGGCTCGCGTCCACCGGGACTGGGGGGGCGGCGGCGGGGGGAACGACCGGCTCTCCGAGCGGTGGCGCGACGGCGAGCGGCGCGGGAGGTGGGTCCGGGGCAGGCGCCGCGGTCGGCCCGGAACGGGCCAACGTCGTCGCTCCCGCTCCATTCCCTGGGCTCGGACCGGAGCTCGCCTCCTTCATCGGTGGAGCGAGCGCCTGTCCCACGCCCCCGGACGTCTGGCGAGAGCTCGGGACCCTGATCCCGGTCGATCGGCTGATCGCGTATCAAGCTGCACAGAACGCCGCCTTGCCCGCGGCCTCCTCCGAGGCGGGCTCCAGCCCGCCGGGGGTCGAGATCGTCGATCTGGGTGAAAAGTATCGGGTCATCGCCGGCGGCCGGGTTCGGGAATACCGCAATCCGGGGCGCGATTGTGCTTACCGTGCGCGCGTGGCCGCCGTGTTCGTCGCGCTCACGGTGGATCCGGCCGCGCTGGCCGTCGAGCCGCCGCCGCCGCCATCGCCGTCGTCGTCGTCTCCGTCGTCCGCTTCGGAAGAGGCTTCGCGCGACCTCCCGGGCGACCCCGTTGCGCAGGTGGATCTCGGGGTGGCGGTCGATCGCGCGATGGGCACGGGTCCACACACGACGCACGGCGGTGCTGGGGTGCGGGTGGCCCTCGGCCGAGGACCGCTGGCGCTGGTGATTGGAGCGATGTTCTTCACCACCGCCAGCGGCGATCTCGTAGGGATGAAGCTGACGCAGGGGCACTATCCGCTCGACGTCGGTGTGCGGGTACGGTGGCAGGGTCTTTTTTTCGAGCCCTACGCCGAAACGGGGGTCGGACTTGCCCTTCTGACCGAACAGGGAAAGGAAACGGCCACGGGCTTCGAGATCGGCGCGTTCGTCGCTGCGGGAATTCGCGTGCCGGCGCGCAGTCGGGGGGCGTTCTTCTTGTCTGGGCGGGGCGAGTGGATCCCGAGCCCGGCCCCGATCTTTGCATTGCCCGCGGTGGGCCATGCGCCCTCCTACTGGCTCGGCGCCATGGCGGGCGCATCGATAGGATTTTGAAGTGAACCAGATGATCGCGCGAAATTCATGCGGGCGAAATTCGTGGCTCTTGGTGATGGCCACCGCGGTGCCGCTGTCCCTGGCCAGCGGCGGCTGCGGGCAGAGCCTCGACGTCGGATCGAACATCTACTGGTCGGCGCGCTACGAGGGCGGCGATCTCGGCGAATGGAAGAACCCGACCGTCGCCAGCATCAATGGCTCGCCCGGCAGCGTCGGCTCGTCGGACGCGGGAGCGAGCCCGATCACGGGAGGGATCTCGATGGGCTCCGCCAGTGGCAGCATGGTGGCCGCCTCGATGGACCAGACCTACCTCGGCAGCAAGTTCGCCGCGAAGTTCTCCCTCGCCGGGACCAACACGCAGGCCCAGAGCCAGAGCCTCACCATCTCCGGGAGCCTCCCCGGCGAGGCCTACTACAGCAGCTGGTACTTCATCCCGAGCTCGAGCGTGGTCAGCATCCCCGGCAATGGCTACTGGGTCATCATGAAGTTCCGGCGCCGGGATCCCACGGATGGCTCGATGAAGGAGCTCTACGACCTGAACCTGAAGAACGTCACGGGAGCCGATGCCGGGCAACTCGGCTTCACCCTGCGGCTCTACGACTGGGACACCGGCGGGGACGATCCCCTCACCCCGAATCAAGCTCCGGTGGTCCCCGTCGACCGCTGGTTCCAGATCGAGGCGCTCTATCGCAACGCCGCCGACGGGCACCTCGCCATCTGGCTCGATGGCATGCAGATCCTCGACAAGCCGAGCGGGCCCACGGCGCACGATCCCTGGGTGGCCTGGGAGGTCGCCAGCATCGGTCTCAACCTGAATCCGTCCGCGACGACGCTGTACGCCGACGATGCCGCCATCAGCATGGTCCGGGTCGGTCCCGCGGGCCGGATCGCCAGATAGGGGACAGGGGGCGGATCCGGCCGGGCCACGGCCCGCTCTATTTGGCGGCGCCCGCGAGGTTTACGTTGACGGACCGGGGGCCCGCGGTGAAAACTCGCGCCCGTTGGCGGCGGCCCGTGGTCCGGGTCTCCGCATCCCGTTCGCCCCACAAGGAGCACCCGCAATGTCCGAGTCGTTGTTCACCTCCGAGAGCGTCACCGAAGGACATCCCGACAAGCTGTGCGATCAGGTCTCGGACGGGATCCTGGACGCGCTCTTGAAGGGCGACAAGTTCTCGCGGGTGGCATGCGAGACGCTGACCAAGACGGGGTTCGTCATGGTGGCGGGCGAGGTGACGTCGAGCGCGCAGATCGACATCCCCAAGATCGTGCGCGGGGTGGTCAAGGAGATCGGCTACAGCAGCTCGGACATGGGCTTCGACTGGCAGACCTGCGGCGTGATGGTGGCGCTCGAGCAGCAGTCCCCCGACATCGCCCAGGGCGTCGACGGCAAGGGCGTCTACACCCGCGACGAGCAGGGCGCCGGCGACCAGGGGATGATGTTCGGCTACGCCTGCGACGAGACCCCCGAGCTGATGCCGATGCCGATCATGACCGCGCACAAGCTGGCCAAGAAGCTGGCCGAGGTCCGCAAGAAGGGGGTGCTCGACTTCCTGCGCCCCGACGGCAAGAGCCAGGTGACGGTGCGTTACTCCGAGGACGGGCGGCCGCTCGCCATCGACGCGGTGGTGGTGTCGACCCAGCACAGCGAGGACGTCAAGTACAAGACCCTCAAGGAAGCGGTGATGGAGGAGGTGGTGCGCCCGGTGCTGCCGGCCGCCTTCGTGTCGAACAAGACCAA
>Ga0265318_10000772_pt1 | contig 21278 bp, 25 predicted proteins | sample 4821metaG_FD_192431 | JGI IMG/M metagenome (GOLD analysis project Ga0265318, IMG submission 192431) | Rhizosphere microbial communities from Carex aquatilis grown in University of Washington, Seatle, WA, United States - 4-8-21 metaG | ecosystem: Host-associated > Plants > Roots > Rhizosphere >... | reverse complement strand
AACGACGCGGAATACACTAACCCTTGATGCTCGAGCGGCGCGGTCACCGGCTTGCCCGTCGCCGCGTCCCAGACCCGCGCGGTCTTGTCTACGCTCGCCGTCACCACCCGCGTCCCGTCGGCGTTGAACGACGCGGAATACACCGGAGCTTGAAGACGGACCACCAATCGAGGGAAAGGCAACGTCTCGGACAGGAGCATCCGTAAGGTCTCGCCGTCGACACCCAAGTCTCGCGCGGCGACCAGCAGCGGAAATGCCTGCATCCGATACCCCCCGACGATGAATTGTCGCCCTTGCTCTTGCAGGTTCAAGCCGAGTTGCCGTCGCACCTCTGCCTGGCTCTTCTCCGCTATCACTTTCTGCTGGATGGCTATGACGCTGCGCACGGCCACGCCTCGCTGCTGCAGCGCGAACGCCGCGAGTACCGCAAACGCGATCGCCGCCGACCACGCGATGAGGGTCAAACGCGTCCGCGCCCGCACCTGCCGCGCACGCTCTTGCCGTTCCACCCATGCGCGTCGCGCCCATTCGGCAGCGCTGGACTCTACGAGGCGCGCGACGCGCTCCCATCCCCCGCCGTAGCGCTCGGCCCACGCGGGCGTACGGCCCGAGAGCCATCTCCCACGCTCCTCCACGCTCGCCGACGACAGAATGTTCGCGTGGTTTTGCTCGAAGCTCTCTGCCTGTTCGAGCAACAACCGCCATGCCAGACCGTCGCGGAACTCGCGTTGGAGCCAGCCGTCTTTCGGGTCGGCAATGCGCCTCCAGCTGCGCATGAGGGCCTCATGGCTGATGTCCACGCGATCGTCCATCGAGAGCGGCCGTCCGCCGTACGGCCGCAAGAACGAGACGCCATCGGCGCGAAACGCGTCCACGATGGTCCGTACCGTCTCCGCGTCGGAGCCGCTGATGGCGACGAGCTCGCGAAGGCGCTGCGGGCGGCGGATCGCATGCCCGTCGGCGTTGATCTCCGTCAGGGCGCGAAAGATCTGCTCGAGGACGCGGTCGCTTGCCGGATCGTCGGGCAAGCGTGCGCGCACGTCGTCCGCGACGCGGTCCGCGTGGTTCGAGAGAAGGCCCGGCAGACTTCCCTCTCCCCCCACGTTGTGATCGAGCGAGAGCCGCCAGCCGGCCGGCGCCTCGGAGCCGGCCAGACCGGTCGCCGGCGGGGGCCCTGTCGCGAGCGAACGCGTCCGGTTCATGCGCATCAAGGCATGTTGAATCAGCGGAAGCTGATCTTGCGAGCGTCCGGCCTCGGCAATGAGGTGCTCGGCGAGGGCCCGATCGACGGCGCCTCCGTAGAGCGTCGCGGGCTCGCGGATCGCGCGAACCAGGTCGGCATGCTCGATCCGGGGGACCAGGTAGAGCGCAGCGTTCACTGCTTCGGCGAACCCCTCGTGCCGCGCGCACGCCCCGAGGAACTCGGAGCGCATCGTGACGATGACGTACGTGCGCTCGGCGAGTCCCTCCTGGACCCCCATCATGAGCTCGACGAGCAGCGCGACCTCGTCGGGGCAGGTCCGCGCGGCGCGTCCAAACGCTTCTTCGAACTGGTCGATGAGGATACAGACGTGATCGGTCGGGTCTGCCGCCAGCAGCGCGCGGAGCGGCCCGGGGGCGTCGTGGCCGTGGTTCAGGACCCGGCGAAAGTTCATGGCGCGTTCGTCGTCGATCCGCCCGTCGGGCTTACGGGCCAGCGCGCGCGCGAGGTTCCCGAGTGGCTCCTCGCCCGGCGTGGCGCCCCACGTGCGCCAGCGCCCGCCGCCCTGGGCCGCCTGCTGCTCGAGCCTCGGAAGCACGCCGGCCTGGATCAGGGAGCTCTTGCCGCAGCCGGAATCTCCGTGCACGACGACGAGTCGGCCGCGAACGAGGCGCGCAATGACGTCGTCGCACATGGACTCTCGTCCGAAGAAGATCGGCCACTCCTCCTTCGTGAACGGGCGCAAACCCGGATACGGGTGCGGCGGGAGATCGACATCGAGCTCCGACTCGATCGGCAGCGCGGCAGCGACCGTCACGGGTCCTCCTGTAGCACCGCGCTCTTTGCCTCGAGCCAGCGGATGACGTCGGGGCCCCAGGGCGGGCGGGTGCCGTCGATCCAATCGACTTGCATCTTGCGCGCGAGGCTCTTACGGCGCGGCGTCGCGATCGGCGCACCCACCGTGTCGAGCAGGGCGCACGGGATGGGCCGCTTCGACAGGGCGCGCGCCGAGTTGCACTCGTGCTTGCCGATGACCTGGAGATCGCGGTCGACCGCCCAGCCGTCGACCGAGCCGAGGAGGAGAAGCGCGTCGCAGTGCCTCAGCATCTCGACCCGGGCTTGCCGGCGCGCCTCCGCCCTGGCCATATCCGTCTCCATCGCATCCGGCTCGCCCGGGACGACGTTGAAGTCCTGGTCGTCGAGCTGCTGAAAGGCCAGTTCCCAGGCCTCTCGGTGGTCCCAGCGCCCGTAGAGGTAGACGTCTCGGCCGCGGGCGAGGCTGGCCGCCGCCTGTTCCCGGCGCCGCCGCTCGTCGAGCTGCCCTTTGACCTCGTCGAGCTTCCGGACGAGCCAGCCCACGAGCTTGAGAAGCTCCTCGCGAAAGGGCCCCTTGCTCTTTCCGTCGGGCAGCGGCCATTCGTACGGCCGCGCGGCCTCGGACTCGGAGGCCCGGTCGTAAAACCAGAAGCCGAGGAGGGGATTGTTGCGCGCGTCCACGAGTAGATCCGGCCAGATCGTGCCCTGGTCCATGCGCCAAATGCGGGCCAGCGCAACGCGATCGGCGTGCGCCAGGCTCCTCTCCGTCTGCCCCTTCACCCACCATTCGCGTTCGTCCTTGCACCACGAGGACGCAAGGTAGTAGGGCGTGAGCAGCACCGTCAGGATGGCCGAGGCCGAGACGTCGGCCTGCACCTGCGCGGTCAGGGGCGAGAGCGGACTGAGGCCGCTCCCGGCGCGCTGAGTCTGGTCGAGGAAGACCTTGAGATCGCGCCCGAGGCGAGGAAAGAAGCGGAGCTCGCGTTCCAGCTCGCGCACGAAAGCGTGCGACCAGTCCTTCAACAAGGAATCGCCGATTCCATCCACGTCCCCGTGGCTGTAGGTCACGAAGAGATCGTGCTGGAACGGTTTTCCCACGTACGACATGCCGCGAAGATACCTCCCGCCGCGGGTAGCTTATCCCAAAGCTCGCGTCTGTTGTTCGCGTTCGCGGCTTACGGAGACCGGTGTGCGGCGGGTCGGCGGGTGCTCCAAGGAGATGGAGCCACCCTGGGGCCTGAGTCGAGTCGGCGAGCCGGCCCCCGATTGCGTCGTCGTCTGGCTCGGTCGCCCGCGCGATGAAGTGAGATACGGCCCAGCGCTGCTGCGAAGCCGTGAAGTGATAGAGATTTTGGCAGACGAACCACTTAAGTACGATGTGATGCGGCGGGCGGCAGCGAACAGGTCTTGGATGACCTGGATCAGGCTCCGGCCGTTGACGCGTCGCTCGTGAACTGCGTGAAGACGTTGTGAATCCTGAACGCGTGATCACAGGTTGTAACGAAGCGCTTCAGGGCGGAAGTCCCCGCGCCGAGGCGACGGACAACGATCCCAATGTTGCAGGCGATTTGTGCCAGCGTTCCCTCATCGACGCTTTCGAGAATTGCTAGATCGTAGGTGAGTGCGAGGAAGGCCTCGAGGCAGTGCTGGTCGATCTGATCGAGAGTAATTGTTTCGAGTCGGGCCCCGCCTGGTATGTTGTCAAGTCGAGATTGGACAGTAGCGGATGCTCCCCGGTCAGAGCGGCCAGTCCTCGGCGCATCAAAGGCTCGTCTCTTGGAGCCGAGAATGCGCAGCCAAGCGACCATCTTGGCGGGATTCCGGTACGCCTTGAAGGCCTCGAGCTCCAGATTCGCCATGATGACGTGCACGTCCATGTCGGGCAGCGCCGGGGCTGGAGTGCTGCTCCCGTATGCGAGGGCCCGCGCGCATCCACGTTGAGCGTGCCGCAAGCCAGCATCGTCCCGATTCCGAGCGCGGAGCCCACCCCAAGGACGCCGTTCATGCGGAGCGTGGCGGTGTCTCATGACCTCGACGCGTTCCTCCCTTGCCGCGATCCGGCTGCTCGCGACAGCGGCACGAATACGCCCACTACGCGATCAACGGGAAGCCAAGCGCGCCGTTGACCAGGCCCTTGATTGCGCCAAGGCCAGCGTTGATCGCACTCTGGGCCGTGACGAGTCCGATCCCCTCCACGGCCAGTAGGACGGACTGCATCGCCTGCTTCTGCATGTCGAGCAACGCGCGCGCCTGGTCCTCGTCGATTTGGCCGCTCAGCTTCAGCTGCTCGATGTTCGCCAATGTCTGGGCGAGCTTGGTGGACTCGGTCTTGGCAAAATCTTGGACGTCGTTCCAAGACTTGGCCAGAACCGGCTTGATCGCGGCCAGGACGGCTTCTGCGATTCCTTGGATGCTTAAGGCCATACGACATTCTCCTCACGTTCGCTGCGTCAATTGGCTTGTTCTTTCTTGGCAATCTCGAGCTTGAGGATGGCCAGGAACGTGGCGTCGAGGGTGTCCCGGGCCGGAGGGACCATCACCTGGATCAGCTTGGAGTTCCTGTGCTGGTCCTCAAGGTCCTGGAGCTCCTTCTGGAGCGCGTCGAGCTGCTGGACTGTAATCTGGTTCTTAGTCCGCACCGTGTTCCTGGCCCGGAGCGACGCGAGATCGCTTCGGATCTGGTCGTACGTGGGCTTGGCTGACGCGTAGTCGGGCACCGGCGTGCGATCGAGCGTCGCGAGCAATCCGTCGACGCTTTTCTGTAGCCCCGTCACTTGCTGATCGGTCACCTCGTCGTACGGCGAGATGAGCACTGCGGGCCCGCAACCAGGGATGGCGACAAGCAGCGCGCACACACGAACCACAAAGACATAGAACTTATGCATCGCCCCTCTTCCTATGCCCTCGCTATTACGCCGCCTGAGCTCGGATCTCAATCACAGTCGCTTGCAAGCGATGCCTTGTCGGACATCGTGGCCCGCGGTGCCCGAGGGCGGCTCCATCGCGGCACCCTGCCCCTTGCGCATCTCAGAGAGACATCCATCAGGTCGGCGGCATCGCCCTTAATCGCCAGACGGAGGCTGGCGGTCGCCCCATCGTCGCCTTGGATGCTGAGGGGGCCTTCCGACCTGAGAACCTTGACGACCTGCTTGTCCCCAAGGGTTATCGCGTCACGTACTGCGGCGGAACCGTGACGGATCGCTGTCCTGCAGGCCGAATATCGGCAGCAGGTACGGGAGAGGTGTTCGGGACTTTCCGGTGGCCGGCCTCCACGGCACGATCCTACTTGGCTGCGCGATGTCTTCGTCGTTCTCTGGCACCCCGCGGGAGGCTTCCGGCGGAAGCCGCGGTGCGCTCCGCGCGTCATGGATTGGCACACGATGGCTCAGCGTTACCGCGGGGAGTCTGGGTTGGGCTTCGATGCGTAAGCGACATCGACGCCCGGGCTCCCAGCGGATCACCGCGTCGCCAGCCGCAGTGCGCTCGACCACCAGCGAAGCGACGAAACCGAAAACCATCCCTGCGTCGCGTACGCCGTCGCCGTAGGACCGCTCCTCTTTCACCACCGCGCGACCGTGCTCGCGCACCATGACCTCGGCGGCCGTCGTCGCGCGCTCGCCTGTCGATGGGCGACGCACTACACGCGTCTGGCGACGCCGGGCACCGCGCGAGGCTTTGGTCAAGTCCAAGCGCTCTGCTCGGCGAGCTTGTCGTGGCTCGGTGCTCGAACTGGGGACGGTCATGAAGCCGTCTATCAGTACTCGCCGTCGCTGCCCTCCATCTTCCTGACGACGATGGCAATAGAGAATGCGTTGATCTTGGCCTTCTTCATGAGCGAGACAGCCCTCTGGACATCGTCGGAGTCGATCGCGTCGAAGAAGTCTTCGACCAGTCCGATCACCGCGAGTTGCTCCAGCACCAAGGTCCCTTCGAAGTCTGACTCGTCCATCCCGTGCGCCCCCGTACGGTGCCAAAGCTTGATCGTTGCGGAAGTCGGCCTCGAGCCACCTTTCCCTGCGATCTGGTAGCAGAGGCGCGAGTCAGTTCAGAGCTTGGGTTGCGTTTTTGAAGTGCTGTTCGCCCGTTCGTCAGTCAGCTGCACCGACCGCCGCCAGCCTTCGGGCCTCGAGCTCTTTGGCGAGCTGAGCAACGACGGCCCACCGCCCCGCTGAAACGGCCCCCTCGATGGCCCTCGCGAGGGCTTCTTCGACGGTCGATTCGTTTGGCCCAAACGCGACCAACTCACGCGCACTTACGTCAACTCGCGTAGGGTCGAGTTGACGCGAGTCGACGTGAATCGCCGCGAGTCTCACACTTTGCACGGCTTCGATTCCCGTGAGCTCCACGGATATCCTTTAGCTTTTTGCTACCAAGCTGGTCACTTGGTCCATTGAATGGGCCAAAGGCAAGCTGACAGGGGCGGAAACACGATGCCAAATCCCGAATGGTTTCGAAACTCCGCCGGGCCTATCGGCTGGATGCTCTTCAACCCTCGTTCTGGCGAGCGCGCTTCACGCGCGACCGCACCGCCCGGAGCCCAGGAGGGGCCCGGCGGATTGCCCGGACGCTCAGTCCTCGCTGGGCACGTTCGGAAGCTTGGGTGGGCGTGGCCGCTCCGATGATTGTGCGACTTCGGCACCTCGGCATCGCGCAACCGCAGATTGAACGTGCCGTCGGCGAGGACCACTTGCGGGATTCAGCCGGCGTCGGCGCGGCGTTTCTCCTTGGCTGGGGCGAAGACCCGGTCGCGCGCAACTTCTCCAACGCAGGAGCCGAGGGGAGGGTATGGGAACCCCCAAATGGTTCGACCTCGATGAGGATCATGGTGTGCTCGAACTGGACGAGCACCTCACCGGCGGCGTCGGCCTCGAGCTGCACCTCGCGTACGCGTCCCGTTGGGGGTGGCTCGCATGGTGGGAGCGGGATGACGGCGCTTGGCTCGGGATTGCGAGGATCGGGGCCGCGTAGGGATCACTTGCGAAGGCCGAGGTGGCCGGCGTTTGCACTCTCGGCCTTTTTCGCCGTCCTCTTCTAAGCGCCGTGCGCCGCGCCTCGGACAGCGGCTCGGTGACCACGCCCGAGATCTCCTCGACGGCGCGCTGCCGTTTCCGCCAGTTCCAGTCCGGGTGTCCGGCCAAGAGGCGTCTCCCGCAGGTCCGTGGCCTTTTTGGTTCATGCCTGTAGAGCGACGCGGGGAACGCGCAGCCGGCCGGCGCGACGAAGGCGGGCTTCGTCCCTCGCGCTGCTGAATTTGGGTGGCGGCGAAGAACGGATTATGCGGCCTCGGTCGAGGCGTCAACGGTCGTGGAGTTGAGCGTGGCGTCGTGAGCGCGGAGAGCGGCGACGAGCTTGGGCATGCCGACGTAGGCGCGCAGCTTGCGGAAGGTCTTGGACGTCTCGACGAGGGCGACGGCGACCCAGCGCAACACCATTGTGCCCCCGTTCCACTTGGTCACGTTGTGCGTTCTCTTGCGAATGCGGCTGTTGACGAACTCGATCGCGTTGGTCGTCGACAGCGTGCGCTCCAAGCCGCTCAGCAGGCCCAGGCGTAGGACCGTGAGGGTCTCGTCGAGACCCTCACGCAGCGACGCGGCGGCCGACGGGTACTTCTTGTCGAGCTGCCGTGCGAGAGCGACGAGCATGCGCTTAGCGCGCTCGAAGTGGCCGCATCGGTACGCTGTTGTCATTGTCCGACCGGCCTGCTTCTTCATCGACTCGGGCAGATGGTCCTCGACGTTGCGGCGCTTGTGGACCTGGCATCGCTGGATGAGCGCCCGCCGGCCGAAGGTCTTGCGGATCGCCGCGACCAGAGCCTTGCTACCGTCGATGACGAAGAGCCTCGAGCGATCGCTGCGCACGCCGCGAGCCACGAGATCCTCGATGAGGGCGCGACATGTGCTCTCGTTTTCAGTTGCGCCCTCGTGTAGCCCCAGCACGTGCTTTTCGCCCTGCTCGTCGATGCCCAGGGCGACGACCACGAGGTGATCGCCGACGTGGATGCCGTCGATGATGAGCGCACAGATCGCGAGCTCGCTCAGGTCGCGACCCATCATCTCGGTCAGTGTCTGCATCGTCGCGCCGACGAAGCGCCGGCTGACTGCGCTCTTGCTCGCCCCGCGCGAGGTCAGGCCCGCCGGCGTCGGCTCCAGCGAACGGTCGTAGTTGCGCGTCGAGACGCCGAGCACCATCTGCTCCACCGCCCGCGGCGTGAGCGGGTCGGCATCGGCGAAGTGTTCCCACGTCGGCAGCGGTACCTCACGGCCGTCGCTGCCGCGCACGCGCGGACGCCGCACCCGGACGCGACGACCGCCAAACGGCAACTCGCCCTCGGTGTGGCCTCCGCGCGTGGCTTGGCGAGCGCGGTCGTGCTCGTAGCGGCGGCCGCACAAGCGCGTACGGTCCTCTTCGAGCATCGCGGCCAGCACGCCCATGCCGGCGTGCACCACCCTCTCGTACAGCGTGGCGCGGGCCTCGAATATCGCCGCCAGCGCGAGCTGCCCGATGTGCGACGTCCCTTGGCTTCGATCCTTCTTCCTGGCAGTGTCCTTCATCGGCGGTTCCTTTCCGGTAAGCACCCCGATCATCCGATCGGGGCGGGTGGAACCGCCACCTTCAACTTTCAGCAGAGCGAGGGACCACGCCACGAAGGCGCCGGGGGGGTGAGGCCCAGCTCCGTCTCGCAGTTGCGGCGGTCCACTAGGATCTCGGCCGGGCTCTTGATGTCCTACGGGTCGCACTCGAGCGCCGCCAGTTCGAGCGGAGCGCGGGCGATTGCCTCAAGTGCGACGGGCCTTCTCTCGCTGCGGGACGTCATCGGCGGACCGTAATGCGACCGGCGACCTCCCGGACGGATCGGACGCAACCGCTACGGGGACCTCGCCGATGGGAGTGCAGAAGGAGAGAGACCCAATGAGCCAGCCCATCGGCGGTTACGGCCGCAGCCCCTGCGACTACCCGCCGGAGACGTCCCCGGAGACGCCGCTCTCGAAGTCAGCGCGCGAGATGTGCCAGCACGCCAACACCGTGGCCGAGGCTTCTTGTGCGACGAGCGGACAGTCGTCTCGGACGCATGCCGGACCCCCAACAACGACTTCGACAAGTTCGTCTGCGATGACCGGAAGATGGCCGACGCGCAGCACGGGGTCTGGGAGGCGACCAAGGACGTCCTGAAGACGATCTTCGGCGCGATCATCGGAGGCAAGCGATGAGCCGCGGGGACGACCGCGTACTCTGGCTAGTGTACGGCTCGCTGCTTGTGCCCTTCGCCGGCCCCGTGCTCCTCGCCGTCTGGAGTTCGGCGACGTATTACCGCTGGCGAACGAGATGGCCTGGCCGGGCGGCGTGGCTGAACCGGCACGCGTGGATCGCGATCGGGCTGAACCTCGCGGCGAACCTCGGGCTTCTGCTCATCGTGAGGCGGTAAGTCACTTTTCCGAGGCTGTCCTAATTCAGCGCCGTCCTGATGCGTCGCCAAAAACGTTAGTTCGCCGGCACGGGGTGAGCGCCGTGTCGTCGCTCGCTTCTGTCCCTTGGCCTTGAGCCTTCCCTTCGCACGCTCGGCGCACCGATCGGAGCAAAGCGCCCTGACGACGGCGTGCATAGTCGAGTAGGGTGCCACTGCCTCCATCGCCCAAGGCGATTTGGCGCTGCTGCTCGATGATTGCAATGTCCTCCCGAGCGACAGCTGCGCCGAGAAAGGAATTCCGAAGAACGAGAATGGCAGGCCATCGTCTGTTGTAGAGTGGCTGTCGATGCCCAACGACTTTCGCTCTCAAGTATCTTAGCTCGCGACGTCGCTCGTGGAGTCGATTGTGGTGGTGGCTCGATCGGTTCCCTTCGAGGAGCTCTGGCCGATCCCCTAAGGCGCTCGCAATGAACCGCATCGAAACGGCGGCGTAGCGAGCCTGCCGGCGGTCGAATTGTCCGCCGGCGCTCGCGGCCGGTCTGCGCGGCGCGGTGAGCTCTCGGACGTAGGGAAGGGGAAACCCGGCGCGTGTGGCGATCTGCCCAAGGGCGAAGTCGGGGGGGCGGGACCAATCGTCGCCTCCCGGACGCGAATTCCGTGAGTGGATTCGACTATGAATCCGGCAGATCGTACGCGGACGATTTCGTCGCGAGGTGGTCGCGGTGCATCGCGTCGATGACGCAAGGCGACCGCCGCGACAAGCGATGAGGAACCCGGGAGCGCGCCGTTCTGCTCGCGCCTACCTCGCTGGAACGACAAACGTCACCTGGCGCGGGGGTCCCAAGACGATCGGAGAACCCGCCGGCCGATCGGCGACGACGCGAATCCAGGCCGAAAAGAGCTGGGGAGCGGGGCCCGGCGCAATCGTCGTATTGGGCCTCGGCGCCACAGTGAAGCAGTAGGTCGACGCAGCGAGGGCCTGGTTGATCGTGCCATTCGCGGCGAGCTGTGACGCGTCGAAGGGGGCGCAAATCGCCCCGGTGAGGGCGTCCGTACCTCCAGCCGGCACGGGAAGAACTGACGCGACGAAGGTCGACACCACGTCGATGGACGATGACGGATCGTTGAGTGCCTCCGCCCGAACGTTAAACGCGCTCCCGGCGATAGCCGCGGCAACGCCATTGACGAGCTGCGTGGACACGGCAGTCCCTGTGACGTCCGCGCTGAACACGAGCCGGCACGTTCCGCCTGGGCCGTCCGGACTCACCGGTTGCCCCGGGGCACCCGTCGCGCACTGTCCTGCGGTCCCGAAAAAGAACGGCGATTGAAAGACCGACGGAGGCACTAGGGAGCCCGTCTGATCGGCGAGGTAGGCTTGGTAGTCGTACGGATCTCCCCCGGGACCTCCGGCCGCGCGTCCACCGTTGTCCGCGGCGATCCCGATGAACTTCGCTGCCGCGGAGTTGAAGGCGCTGACCAGCGTGTCCGCGTCCGGGGCCGGGAAGCTGTAGGGATTTTGGAAAACGGTGTCGTACGTCCCGGGTGGCTGACCCGGCACCGCCCGCTTGCCGTTGTGCATAGGGGCGTCGGTGAGTTCGGCGACGACGGTGAAGGCGTCGTTGCGAAACTGCATTGCCCCGAACGTGGAAGGCGTGGCGGGAAAGGGACCGACGCTTCCCCCCGGCCAGGTGAGCGCTCCTCCGGACAGCATCGCCATCATCGCGGGGATCTGGGATTCAGGTAGATCGTTGCCGCCCCCGATGACGAGGGCCCCGAGCGCCGATTGGAACGCAGTCAGTTGCGGGCTCACCTGACCCAGAAGCGGCGTCGTCGCCGTGCCCGGGAAGTAGAAGGGCTGGTCTCCGAGCGACCCATAGCCTAAGAGTGGAAAGTCAGCGTGCGCCGCAACGCCGAGAGCCAGGTCCGGGACGAGGGCGCTGAGCGCCGAGGTCGTCGTCACGCTACTGCTGCGCAGGTTCGCTAGCTCGCCGGTCATCGATCCGGTCGTGTCCACGAGGACGGCGACGTCGCACTTGGTGACTTTCGTCGACAGGGCGAGCGCGGCCGTCGCGGGCGACGCAGCCGCAGAGCCATCGCTCGAATACGGAACGGAGAACGTCATCACCGGGACCGAGGCCGCATCGTAGCCCGCCTCCGCGACGCCCGCGTCATCGCCCGCCTCGGGCGCGGGCGTGGTGCTGACGCCGTTACAGACATTGGCCGTCTGCGTGATCTCCGACGCCTCGAGGACGCCGTCGCCGTTGACGTCGAGGCCCACGTCAATCTCTTCTCCGCCGGCCGGGCATGGCGGGGACCCGACGCCCAGGGGACGGATCACCACCAGCGAATTGAGGCCCGCCTCGCCGACTCCCTCGGGCCCCTGCGGACCCTGGGGTCCGGCCGGTCCCATGAGGCCCTGGGATCCTGCGGGGCCTTGCGGACCTGGCGGTCCCGCGTCCCCTTGCCGACCCTGCACTCCAGCGGGTCCCTCTGTCCCTGGGGGGCCAGGCGGCCCGGCTTCGCCCTGCGGGCCTGCAGGCAGCGCGATGGGCGTCCATCGAGGGGCTCCGCCGTCCGGGCTTGCCGTGCAAGCCCAGAGCGAGTTAGCCGCGCTATCGTACGCAACGTCGCCACCGATAAGCGCCGTGCACGGAATCGGCACCCAGACTCCGGCCAAGCACGTCATCAGCGCGGCGGCCGATATGATGATCGCCGTCTCTCCCGCCGTCTTACTGTTGCACGCGGGCAAGCCCGAGAGGTTTCCGGCGAGGATCTGCACGGCGTAGATAGCGGGGTTGGGTGGCTGTGTGGCTGTCGCGACCGACCCCGCGTCGCCGCACGCCGCGCTAGTCCCGATCACCATGCCGCACACCGCGCCGAACCACATTTGCGTTTGAAGTCTCATTGCAAGTGCCCCTCCAGAGCCGAACGATACGCGCGCGACCTCCGCGCTAGCCTTTAGCCGCGGAGACGCAACGTGGTCCACTCTTTATTGGACCCGGCAGACCAGCTCTCGGCTTCCGAAGCTCTTCGGGGCGCCGCCCAGTTCGCGCCTTGGCGAACTGCTCAAATTTTATGAACCGCCGAGTGAGCCGCCCGAACGACGTCAGGACCAAGCGGGTTGACACCGGGTGGATGCTATTTGAATGCGTCCCGACCAGACAGTCTCGACGTGCCGTTCTAGCCTCGCTGGGATGCGCGGCCCAATCCGCACAATGAGCACGCGCCCGAGAGTCTTTTCGCGAGGCATCGTCGCTCGGAGTCAACCGGTCGTGCTGCTCTGACCGTGAGGGCCGGGCGCCCCGCCGCCCTCGAGGATCGCTGACGTGCAACCTCCCTTTTCTCATTCGGCGGCGCCGCGGGTGTTCGTTCTATCGGTGGCCTTCGCGACCGGTCTCGTCGCTTCGCCCGCGCGCGCCGAGGACCCAGCGGCGGAGCAACAGGCGGAGGCGTTCCCCAAGGAAGCGATCCAGGAGCGCGCGTTCCGCATGGACTATGCGTTGGCGGTCCGTGAGCTGCGCACGGCGATCGACGGTTGCGATGGCGCCCGGTGCAGCGCATCGCTCAAGGGCGCGCTCTTCCGCGACATCGGCGCGAGACTCCCGCGGAATCTGGACTTCGCGCGCTAGGAGTTCGTCTCGGCGTCTCGCTCCACACGCGCAGGGCCGATACGCTTCGCGGCCGTGTCGAGCCGGTGGGTTCGGTCGGAGAACTCGAGGTCGTTGCTGAGGCGGGCGCCGAAGTGGACCCGCTTGAGCAGCTTCTCGCTCACGACGGATGACGGGGCAAATTGCCTCTAGCGGCCCCTCCAAGGTCGCTTCGGACTCCATGACGTGTCCCAAGAACGCGGACGTCGAGTGGGGAGGAGTCGCCCGGCTCTCGCACGCACCATCAGTCCCGGCTCAGGGGGGGGTTGCCCCGGAAAGCTGGCCTACCCGGCGTTCGCTCAGAAACGCGCGCTGCCTCGCAAAGAGGCGCGCTGCCCCAGAAATAACAACGGGCAGTAAGATGGTCGCAATGTGCTCTCGGCCGGTGTCACCACCGGTCTCCTCGGGTCCCATTTCCATCGACATCACCGGGGACCAGGTACCAGAGCACGCATGTTCAGAATTGTTCGCTCTCGAACTCTGATTAACGTCCTCGATGGCGGGCGGCGCCGACTTTGGCACCGCCAGACGTCGAGGTACCGCACGATCGCCGGCAATCCACCATCTGCCTCACCGGGGAGGATCGCGTCTATCCCGGAGTTGCCGCCTTTTGCGAGCAGCCCGGCCGCAGCAGGCGGCGTCGCGGAGCCTCGTTTCCGCGCCACCAGGTGGGCTCCTGGTCCCCGGTGACCCCGCTGGAAGTGGGCCCCAACTTCTCCGGTGGCGACAGGCCGGCGCCCTTTGGCGTTAGCATTGCCGAGAAAACATGTTGGATGCGAAGCCTGTGGCAAAAGTCGCCAGACCGAAAAGCGATCGCAGAATCGTATTGTGGACGGTGGGCATGACGTTGGCCCTTGCTGCATTCGGGCTGGCCGGTACCTTCTATTTTGACCGGATACCTAAGCCGTGGTGGGGCATCGTGGTAGTGCTGTCCTTGGCTGCCACGGTTGCGTGCATGGTAGGCATCTGGCGCGCGGCTCTACGCAAGCCTGAAAGTCCGAAACAGGCCGGGATCGCTGCTCTAATAGCCACCCTAGTTGGTGGCTGCTTTGTGTGGGGCATGCGGCCGCAGCCCGAGATCGCCGATGTCTTCATGTCCATCGGAGAAAGCGGCACCTTCCAGTTGTATAATCTTTCAAAGAAGACGCTTTTTTTGTGCGGGGTGAAGGTTGGCAATTCGCTTGCTGATAACTACCAAGACGGAGCCGTCATCAGTGCGGGCACGTGGCGCGGTATTTCTATAAATTGGCAGGCAGAGCAGGAGACTCGGGAGCGAGTCACTGGGCTAGATTTTTTTATCAGCACTGAAGTCTTCGTGCGCGACATAGACGGCGACAGGTACACGGCGACCTTTCGAATAACGGCGAGAAAGACGGCGAACGGAGCAACGCCGATAAGCGTCGATCCGAAGGGAACGATGCCGGGCGAATGGACGATGCCATGCGAACTGCCTTCGGTTCGCTAGCCAGTTTCATGCCCGCAGTGAGGACACGTTCCTTGCGGAACCCGAGGGCCAGGAGGGTGGAAGCTCCGTGGCCCTCTTCCTTTTCTGCGGCCACCGGATCGTCGCCCAGCCCGTGTGGCGGGGCCAAATTCTGGGCGCCGTCGGTCAAAAAGGTGCCGCGAAACGCGCGTTCACGATCGCGCGAAATATGCTCCCTGACCTTAGAGCCTATCCCAGTAGGCCGCACGCCTTCCACGTAATGAGGGCGCAGGCGAGGTGGAGCATCGCGACGTAGGTGTCGGCGCGTTTCTCCCAGCGGACGAGGATCCTGCGGAATCGGTTCATCCAGCTATGGCTGCGTTCGACAACCCAGCGACGTGCCTTGAATCGGGCCGCCTTCTTGATGGCGCGAGCCTCTTCGCCGCGGCATCGGATGTGCGCGGTGAAACGAAACTCGTCGGCGAGGTCGCGCACCTCGCTGTAGTCGTAACCCTTGTCGAGGCAGAGGCCCTGGGGCGAGTCGCTCGTCGCCTTGGGACGGGCAATGACGATGCTCTCGAGGGTCTCACGCGTCAGCTTGAAGTCGTTGCGGTTTGCCCCCGCGACGACGATGGCGAGAGGGACGCCGTTGGCTTCCGTCAGCAAGCTGCGTTTGGTTCCTCGCTTGGCTCGGTCGGTGGGGTTGGGGCCGGTTTTTTTCCCCTCCGAGAGGCGCCTTGGTCATCGCGCCGTCCATCGACAGCCAGCGCCAATCCACTCCGACAAACTCGTCATAGTCGGCCAGCGCCCTCACCCAGGCCTTCTCGAACACGCCCGCCTCGGTCCATTCGACGAAGCGCCGGTGCGCCGAGGAGTTCGAGCAGATGCCCGTCGCCTTCAGCGCGTTCCACTGGCAGCCCGTGCGCAGCACGAACAGGATCGCGGTCATCGCGGCGCGATCGGGCACGCGCGGGTTGTGACACCCGAGCGGATGCGGCTTGCCCGACGGAATCAACGGCTCGATCTGCGACCAAAGCACGTCCGGAATGCCCCACCCATCGCCACGCTCCACAAGTCCCATCTCCGCGAATTCGCCTGACCACACGGACATGGAAAACTTTTCGGCACCGATCGGTCGTAGATGGACCTTCATGGACCACATGGAACTACCCGCCTACCGGGATGGGCTCTTAGTCCGGAAGAGCCCTGACGGCAGCCTTCCGGTCAAAGAGACGAAACGCGTCCAAATATCGCTGTCCAGCGGGCGTGATGCCAAACAAGCCGTCGGTCGCCGAAATGTAGTCGCTATGATTTCGTGCCAGACCCCCGAACGCCCAGACTTGTCGGTCTAGCCCCAGACCGTCACGAACAATCTTCCGCAAGGCCTCGGCCGAGCTCGGCGCTTCCGCCTTCGCCAGCGCCCACAAGGCACGCACCAACTCGCTCGACGGTGGCATAATTAGAGGCGCCAGCCTACGGAGCCGAAGGTCCTTCAACTCGACCCCGGCGCATACTTTGGCGTAATCCCGCATCCACGCGAACGCCGAAGAAATATCGGTCGTGTCGGAAGGAATCGACAGCGTTACGCCATTGCCTTCAATATCTACTCGCGCCTTGTTGCGCGGAGCCAACCCGACCTCAAACGACACAAATACAAATCCCGTAGACACGATTCCTGAGGGCACCGCATTGACCGCCGACTTAGTCCCGATAAGCGCCACGCGACTTAAGTGAAATTTGATCGTCCCGCTGGGTCTACGCTCACGAACGACCGTAAACAGAGCCGGGCGCGCGTAGGTCTCCCGCTTGCCAAAGACCGTGTCGATGCCCTCCGGCTTGCGGCCGAGGTGGTCCTTGGTCGGCGACATCGTAAGTCTCACGCCCGGCCCAATCGATACTTGAATGATGTGCCAGTCATTGATTGACCCAGACTGGTATCCCAACAACGTCATTGGCGCCGAGTATCGTTCCGTCTTCCGGGTCACCTCCTGAATTTCCTTCAGCGGAGCGACCGCGGCCAGCTGTTCCTTGATGAGCTGAATTCGCTCAGGCGCATCCTTGGCTGGCGCGTCGATGATTCCGTGCTTCACCTCCGTCTCGTCGTCAGGGACCGCAATGGCTTGGACGGCAGCATCAAGTGCACGCTCGGGCGGGAGCTGAGCTTCTCCCGCGAGAATCTTCTGCATCAACTCGAGCTCGAGATAGCGAGCTACCTGCTCCCCCAACGGACGACCTTTTACGTCAGACCTGAAGGTGAGCACCGCACTCGCGGCCTCCACGGTGTAGAGGCGGCTGGCTGGTGCAGGGTCCAGACACGGGAAATCCTCGATGGCGCGCTCGTCGATGCGCTTGTGCATCGTGCCCAGCGCCGTGACGATTGGGGCAAGCTTGTCAACATCCATTCCACCACCGGCGGCATCGGTCTCCGGGAGGAGGTCCTGCGAGTTATCACTATACGAAATGACGTAGTTCTCGTGAACGTGCTTGAGCACATGGTAGAATTTACGAAAGCGGACCTTCGACTCCTCCGGTCTGACGCGCGCTTCTGCCCTCCGAAAGAGTAGAGACGCGTCGCCTTCCGAGAAGAATGCCCACAATGCATTGAGGGTGTCGTGGTGCGCGCTCAGAGCAAGACCGAGGGTCAGATGCTGAAGGCGTTCAGACCTATCGCCGAGCTCGTACAAGGCGCGCCGGCAAACGTCGTTCGCCACCTGAAGCCGAACCACATCAAATTTTTGACGCTCGCGAAAGATGAAAAATACTGACTCGGCCCCGTCTGACGATTGGCCGACGCACTTGGTGGCGAAGTGCTTCGAGGTTTCCTCAAACTTGAGTGCCGCGGAGGTCGCTGGTGTTACCTCTAGGACCACGGGACGAGCATCCTCTTTGAGTGCACGGAATTGGACGTATGAACCTTTGGGGAGAAGGGTTATCGCCCCGTGATCCGCGAGCTCCTGAAGCTCCTCCTCCGTCCGGGGTCGGCCAAGGCCGGTGGCGGCGTTCGAGACTATGTTTCCAGTAGAGAGCGCTGCCGCCCCCCATGACAGCGGCGCATCCTCGCCGCGAGTTCCTTCGTAGCCAATGACCCAGACCATCAGGCGGCCTGGAGTGCACGCAATTCTTCAACAATAAACCCAGTACCGCCCTGTCTATACGTACCTTCCAGTCGGACTATCCAGTCCGGGTCCGGGTAGATGGTTTCGGCGCGTCTGATGATGGCTGCATAATCTCCCGGGGTGCATGTCCACGCGAATAGCCGCGCGACATCGATGCGCTGGCTTCGGACTTCCCAGGTCCACCATGACCAGACGGCCTCCGGGTTTCGCCAAATTGCATGCGGGAGACCTTGACCAAGTACGACATGCGGACCGTCGTAGTTGGGGGCGCGGACTCCGTCTAAATACTGCTTGAGGTGCGGATTGACGAACGATGGGTATTTGTTGAGAAGGGTGGCTAGGTCAGATAACTCCCACGTTAGACTCGCAAGATATGCCCTCTTGTCTGCGTCAGAGCCTTCTGCAACCGGCTTGATGTGGGCGACCAGGCCGCCGGTATCGAATGGTGAGAGCTGGCCCGAGAACGCGTCCGCATCTACGACAATCGCGTTCGGGCCAAGGTCCTCATTGGTCCGGCCGAGATAGGCGTAGACGCGATGCGGCGTTATCCCCAAAAGCAATTCGTTTTGCTTCGTTCGGCACTCCCAGGTCGGCACGTCAAGACCCTCGTGGAGGATGCGCACCAAATCATCGATGGCTTGTGGGCGGGGTCGGGTCCTAACAACGCGTCGGTCAATAGCCGTAAACCACAGTAGTCGAGGCACGGGGCTGAAATACCACGACCGCGCCTGGGGCCGCCAGAAGATGGTCATGGTTCGTACAGGCGTGAATATTTGGGTACAGACATCGGGCCTTGCGTGTGCCACGTGAGGAATGTCAAGGGTTTGGCATGGTCTCGGCTCCCTCTCGCGGCGGCTCACTCGCACGTCCCCGCCTGGCTCCCGTTTCGGACGGTGCACGGCGCGCCGCTCGGACATGGCTCCCCGGCGTGGCTCCCGTTCGCGCAGAGGGTCTCCCCCCGTTGGCGAGGGTGCCCGCCCGCGCCGATCTCCGCGTCGAGCGGGTGCGTCACGCTGCGGGTAACGGCGGGTATCGGCAGGTCACAAATGGTCGCTAGCGGTGACGAATCGGCGTTGCCGTCAGATGGGGGATTCCCTGGAGACTGCGGCACTTCGAGGGCATCGCGGATGGGTTTTCGAGTCCCGTCCACGCCGTATGGTCCCGAAATTTCGATCGGCCTGAATTGCGCGGCCGTGCGGCGTCACTTCTTTGGAGGGCTGCCGCTCGAGAGCCGTTCCCAAAAGGCACCCCGCGCAGACTTCCATCGAAGCTTGTTTCGCCATCACGTGCGGGGCGGGGCGAGCGCTTCGCGATGACCCTGACGCCGAGCTGGAAGGCCCAGACGGTGGCGCGCCCCGATGAGCCTTGACGCGGCGTTCCGCAAGTCCCAAATATGTGGTCGCCGATGAGTCGCCCGGGTTGGGCCGTGACGCCGCGGTTCGGGCTGTCCGTTCGAGTTAAGCAGCCGGTTGATCTGTCGTGGGCAAGCCCTTTCAGGGGTCCCTCCAGTCCGCGGTGCAGGGGGCAAAGGAAGCGCCTTCCCATTCCGAGTGCGTTGCCGTGGAGATCAATGAGGACATGCGCGGACTTGACCCCAATGAGGTCGCGCGCCCGGGCGAACTTTAGCCGGTTTTCGGCGACTAGGGACGAGCCGATGAGATGGTGAGGGTCCATGAGCTCGCTCTGCTGATGGCTACCCTTCCTCTGCGCGTCGCGTGTGAGCCCCAGGCGATCTGAGCTCCTTCGGGGTAAGTCCGGGCCTGGCAGGTGGAATCGAGTACCGTGCCAAATGGAGTCGTTCACGCGCTACGTGCACGGGCGCGCGGGTGGAGCTAGTGCGGGCTAGCGCGCGAGCGCTCGCCTTCCAGGCGTCGCGCGTGCGCGGCGATCACGTCCCGACGCGTAACAATCCCGCGCGGCTGCCTCACTGACGGGATATTGAGCGCCGTAGGAATCCTCGGCGACACATGTGATGTGATGAAGATGGTCGGGGGATTCTTGCTGGACTTCGAGGGAGCGCGCGGGGTGGGCTTATGGGGGTCGCATAATCTGCTGATCCATGCGCAGGGTTGAGGTCTCGAAGTTGTGTGAGCTGGCGGCAACGGCGCGCGGTCAGTAATGTCACCTCGTGATTCGCCTCCGCTTCGTCCAGGAGTACCGAGGCCGTCGTATCGTCACCAACGGTGAGCCGTACGGCACTCAGGGTGAGCTCGTAACCGACTGCCGCTACTTGAACGTGGCCGGCGCGCGAGCGGCCATCGACTCGGAGACGAACGCCGCCGCGCATCGCGGCTACGTCGAGTCCCAGCGACGCCACTTTGCCGACCTACTCGAGGAGAATGGCGAGAAGTACGCCATTGGCTGCCGGTGTGGATGGCGCGGCCGCCATGAGGATCTGAAAAAGGAAAGCGAGAGGCCATCGTCATACGCTGCCCGATGTGCTTGAGCGACGCGTACCTGGTTTTGGATGCGGCCTTGGCCGGTTGCTGACCAGGTGTAAACGAGCCGTCACGTTGGTTGTCGGCGCATGCAAGGCACCGGCAGGCCACGGCGAAGGAGTTTCCGACCTTCATCGTGGCGGAGCGCCGGTAGGAACCCGCCAGCCCGGTCCAAAGAGTCGCTCGAGGTCTGCCTTCATCTGTACGTGAGAAACAGCCGATTCAGCCGCAGGCGCGGATTGCGGCGACGGGGCGCGCGCCGGGTCGTTGTGGGAGGCGCGAAGGCGCTCGTCGGCGAGACGCCGGCGCCGGCCACGCTCCAGGTGGTCCAAAAAGTGTTCGAGCTTGCCCCAGATGAAACGAACCGTCGGTGGTCCTTCCTTCGACGCGAGAAACGCGCCTCCAATGGCATCGCGTAGGGCAAGCATCTTCTCACCCCTATCGCCATCGAGCGCGCTTGCGCATGCGGCCACCAGGGTAACGTCCCCTGCGTCAAAATAGCGCGGGGCAGGGCGTGTCGGGTGCTTGCGCGTCATACGCTCGCCGAGCGCGATCCGCGCCAGGTCCCGATCCTCCCCGGTGACGGGTGCGGCTTGTTCTTCTTTCACGTCGTTCGGCGCTCCGACAGCCGGTGCATCGCAAGAAGAAGGTTTAATCTGATCTTTCTCTCTGAGTTCCCCGGAAGCGCTTTCCGGTGGCCCACCGGCGTGGTTTTCCGGTGGGTGGTTTGCGGTAGGAGCCACCGTCCTTGGCGACGGGACTTCGGTCCGAAGCGCCTTCGCCCGATCGCGCGGGAAGCGTTCCACGAAGTCTGCGAGCGCGGCGAGTGTCACGAGCCCGGGCGCGTAGAAGATTCGCACCGATCCGTCCGGTCGCCGTTCGTGCCGCACGCGGATGAAGCCAGCACGTTCAAGCGAGTCGGCTTGATCGCGCACGGCGCGGGTCGACCATCCACTGAAGCGCGAGAGCGTGTCTTGGCTCGGCCACGCCTCGGCGTTGCCTTGCCAGTGGACAGCAACCCCAATGAAAAGCGCCCAAGGGCCCTTGCCCAGCCTCTGGAACTCGGCATTGCGCGCGCGCAACTCGAGAAGCGCCAGACCGAAGTTGTCTCGAAGCCGAATCCTCTCACGTATCGGAAACACGTCGTCCTCTCGCTCTCCCGGACCGGCCGGGAGAGCGCTTGCTGCACTCCACATTGCGTGCGCCCCTCCGCGCCATGCGGCGCGGCGAAG
>Ga0265318_10000770_pt1 | contig 21284 bp, 18 predicted proteins | sample 4821metaG_FD_192431 | JGI IMG/M metagenome (GOLD analysis project Ga0265318, IMG submission 192431) | Rhizosphere microbial communities from Carex aquatilis grown in University of Washington, Seatle, WA, United States - 4-8-21 metaG | ecosystem: Host-associated > Plants > Roots > Rhizosphere >... | reverse complement strand
CTTATCTTTTATTCTTATCGGTTCATTAAGTTCCTTCAATACGTTGAACCGGAAGGATATTAGGGATAGACTAAGAAATCCTGATTTTATTTATTTTAAGGAGGGTTCGATGAGAGGTCTTCATCTATTGGCGAATATTATCGTTTTGTCGCTCCTGGCCATTAACGTTCTTTACGCCGCGGCCATTGATTTTCAACCAGTCAACTCCATCGAGGCGGGAGTCAGTCCCAGGGGCGTGGCGGTTGGAAATGCTTTTGGAAATGGAACGAACGATTTAGTCGTCGCCGATTTCGGATCCCCGACCTTTATCGGTCAAACCACCTCCGCGGCCGTCCTCAACGCCCAAAATTCAAAACTTCAAGTATTTTCCCCCTCCGCCGGCGGATTAAAGTTGAGCGCCACCATTCCCACCGGGGGCAGTCCCCGCGGAGTCTGTCTTTATGGGCTGGGAAATGGCGGCGGCCAGGATATTTTAGTAACGGCCTATGACGCGAATCTGGCGCAAGTTTTTAGCTGGCGCAACGGGCAATTCGTTAAAACCGGCGAGGAGCCGACCCAGAAAATGCCGGTAGGGATCGCCGCCGGATTAACCGGAAGCCGGGGGACGCCTTTCGTGGTGGTCGCCAATTATGGCTCCAACACCCTTTCGCTTTTTCAGGTCAACCAAGGAAAACTTGGAAAGCGATTTGATATTTCGGTTTCCGAGGGGCCGACCCAAGTGGCGATCGGTGATTTAAACGGGGACGGCCAAAATGAAATCGCCGTGGTTTGTTTGCCGGCCCGTCAAATTGTGATCCTGAGCAAGGGGTCCGGGAAACCGGACGACATCTCGGCCTACGCCGTTTCAAAAACCATCCTTCTGCCCGAGGGCAGCGCCCCCGCTGATTTGAGGATCAGCGATTTAAACGGCGATGGAAAAGAAGATCTGGCGTTGATCGATTTTTTAAAAAACGCCCTATTAATTTATCTTCAGCAAAAGGATGGATCCCTCATGGAACAGCCCTGGTTGACCACCAGCGGCAATCATCCCAATGGCTTGACTGTCGCGGATTTGAACGGGGACGGGGCCAAGGAAATCATCGTGGCCAACCGGGACTCGGATTCCATTGATATATTCCAAATGGACCAGGGTCAGTTTAAACTATCGCAAACCTTGAGGACGGCTGAGGAGCCCAACAGCTCCTTTGGCCCCATTGAAGTGGGTGTTTTGGACGCCTTTGGAAATGGTAAAAAAAGTTTAGCGGCCAGCCACATGCGGTCGAACTCCATAAAGGTTTTTACCCCGGTGGGGCCTTCGGCGGCCGCCGTCAAGGGGCTCACCGGGATCCAAGGGCAGTCAGGCCAGCCCTTCTCCGAAAAGACAACCTTTTGCTATCCCAACCCTACCTCCGACGGCAAAGTGAAGTTCAGCTTTACCCTGGAATCGCCGGAGGCGGTCAGTCTTCAAATTTACAACGTTAGGGGAGAGGTGGTTTGGCGGCAAAATTTAAGTCCGTCGCAAACCCAAAGCGGCGTGAATAGCCTGGGGTGGGATGGCGAAAACCCATCGGGCCAAAAGTTGGCCAGCGGGCTTTATATTTATACCTTGACCGTGGGCGACAAATCCGTGACGAAGAAAGTCGCCATCATCCATTAAAACCCCGGAGCATTAAAAAACTCTTGAGGCTTCCGTGGAAACGAAGGGAATGGCGTTCATGGCCTGGGGTTTACGGGAGCTGTTGGCCGTTTCGTCGGCCTTAAAAATTTGGTTGGAGTTTTTATGGGAGCCCTTGGTGAGGCGATATCCAGCCGCTTCCAGGGCTTGTTTCCAGCTGCCAAACTCCCGGCGGGCGGCTGAGTAAAGCGCCAAGCGGTCCCGATAGGTGGTCAATAAATTTTGCGACTCGGCTTTTTTAACGGCCTCAAGGACTTGATCCTTAGACCACTTCGTCAGTTTCTTCCTCCGCCTGGCTTTACCCGCCTCTAATATTTGATCATAATCGATATCCGCGGCCTTAACCGCGTTGGACCAGCTGGAAAAATAACGCCTGGAACAAGCGGCCGTAAAGAGGGGGATATAATTTTTGGAGATGTTGCTGGCGGAAATGTCGATATTTTGTTTTTTGAGTTCCTTGATCGTTTCCACGATTTTTTCTTTTGACCATTTTTGTTTCATTTGAAATCTCCTTAAATAAATTATTGCTCCAGGGTTGGCATTGAGATTATGTTTGTTAGGCTGTTTTGAATGATAACCTAAGCAACGTTATGATATATTATGATGTGTTATGATTCAATATGATATAAAACTATTAATTGCCTTAAATGACCCTAAAGCCGTTAAAAAACCTTATTTTTATGGAAGAATTAAGCTTAGGCCATAAAAAAAGCCTAAAAAATGGGAATTTGGTTACTATTGTTAGGTTTTCTCCAGCTTAAAATCAGATTTTCAACCAAATATCAGGTATTAAGCCACTATGGATAGGCGGATTTATGGCCCATAACGCCAAAGATTACCTTGAAGCCCTGTTATTTTTTGTCCTGACTTTGGCGCTTTATTTCTTGTACCTCATTACGGTTCCCATTTTCAGGGAACCTCATGGCCTATTGGCCATGAGTGAGCTCTCGGATTTGACGCAAAGCGGGTTTGTGCTGGGCCTATTATTCGGATCAGCGCTGGTCTGCGTCCTATTGGGTGTTTTAATTCTGAATTGGGTTTCCATTCTTACCCCCGGCATAATGGCCAACCTGTGGGCGACCACCTACCTTTTTATTTGGATCGACACCCTATTTTCCCTTTCCGTTAGATCCAAATCCTTTAAATTCCTGGCTTCCTTGGCGGCAGGTCTTCTTTTTATTTATTTATTCTTTTTTGTTTTAAATTACCTGGAAATTGACCGGGGCAAAGAGGGGGCGAAGGCCCCCTGGAAAAGGAGGATCCTCCATTATTGGATTTGGGGATGGATGGGGTTTTACCTGGGTCTTTCCGGTTTTTTCGCCCTCAACTCCTTCGACGACGGCGGTTTTAGGCTGCCGCTGGCCATTGGTGCGATGATGATATGTTTTGTTAATTACCTTTTGATTTTATTCCTGAAAAAATCCGAGGGAATGGAATTGTCCCGCCTTTCCAATTCCGGGAGGATTTTTTTCACGGTTTGGACTTTGGGATTGATTTTAGTTTGGCTTGGCCAAAGATGGCTTCATTGAAAAAAAGCCTTGTGCTCAGGGAAAATCCGATGGCCGCGCTATTTGTTTTTATCGCGGCCAACACGATTATTTCCTATTCCCGCTTTTCCATTCCCGTCAAGGGCTGGGTGTTTTTCGCCGGGGTATTGATCCCCGCGGTCCTTCTTCTTTTAAGCCGCGACCAGGAAAAAAACATAAATACAACCGCCGGGAATCCCGGGGACCTTTCGCTCGATCTCGGGTTTTGGATTGCCGGGGGCGCCGCCGCGCTGTATCTAAGGTTTTTTAAATTAACCAGTTTTCGTTTTTGGCCGACCGGGGATGAGGGGCTGCATGGTTTTTTGGCGATTCCCTTGGCCCGGCAATGGGATTGGCAATTTTTTTATACCGTGGGAGAGCATCCCCCGCTGCTGATTTGGATCCTGGGACTGTGCTTCAAGATGTTCAACTCTCCTTTTTTCAACCTGTGGTTTTTTCCGGCTTTCTTTTCGTCCCTGGCCGTACCGGTCGGCTACCTTGCGGCGCGCCGATTTTACCCGAAGTCTTTCTGCCTTTTATTCGCCGGTCTTTTGGCGTTCAGTTTCTGGCCGCTTTATTTCGGCCGTTATTGTCATCAAGGAATTTTTATTCCTTTTTGGGAATTATTTAGTTTTTTGCTATTGGCCCTATGGATCAAGAATAAAAATAACGCCGCCGGCGGTTATTGGGCCGCATTCCTGGGACTCTGGACCGGCCTTGGAACCTTGACCTTTCCTTCCTGGCTTTTGGTTGGCGCCATCCTTTTGGCGGCGGTTTGGGTCATTTTGGTTAAGGACGCGTTGCGTCCTCTTTATTATTTTGGGGCGGCTTTAGCCCTTGGGTTGATTCCTTTGGTCTCAGCTATTTTGCGGGAAGGTTACGGCCATCACCTGTTGGACTCGTCCCAGGCCAGCCCCTGGTTTTCAAACGCGCACCGTTTGCTGACGCATTTTTCTTATTTTACGTCCCTCCTGTGGGGACCCTTGGAGGCAGGTGGCTCCTATGGCCCGGTTTGGGGAGGGATGTTGAACCCCGTTTTAGGGTCCTGCTTTTTGTTGGGTTTGATCCAGCTTTACCACCATCGCCACGAAGGGATCGTCCAATGGATTATCCTCTCCCTGGTCGTTTGCAGCCTTCCCGCGGTTTTAGCGGCGGATTACGTCGAATTAAACCGCTTGATTCAAGTGATGCCCTTTTTGCTGTTGGTGTCGGCGTTGGGAATTTACCGTTTGACCCTTCCCATGGGGAAAAGAAAAAAAATAATATTGATAACTCTATTGGGATTGGCTTCCTTTTCCTTGGACTTGAACCACCTGCGGAAGGCCATGGAGATGGGCCAGCCTGTCCCGGGAAATATGAACGACATCGAGAAGGATTATGAATTTTTTAAGGCGGAATCCTTGAAAAGCGGACAGGGATTAATTTTCACGGATTTTTTGACCTTAAACCATGGCCATAGCCTAGCGGTGGCGACGTACCCCTTTAACAGCGCCTCCAACCCGCGGTTAAATCCGGAAAAGGCGCAATGGGCGGGAATTATCACCAATGTTTTTTACCTGCCTTATCTCCGGAATCAATTTCCTGAGGCGAAATGGAGGGTTTCGTCCGGGGAGGTCTTGCCTGAAGAAGGGAGATTAATGGCGGGCATCATTCCCCTCGGGCCAACCAACAGGGACCTATTCAAAAGGTGGAATAAGGCGCATGATTATTTCCACCAAATGAATTTGGAGGCGGAAAAGAGTTTCAATGGAAAGGAAAACTTCCTAAAAGCCCTTGAGGGCGTGAAAAAAGGCGAGCCCTTCGTGGCGGGGGACCGGTTCCTGGAATCCTGTTTTTGGGAATGGGCGGCACAATATTATTATGACCCGCTTCATAACGGCAATATTTACTGCATGTTTCAAGCGATCCAAAAGGGCTATCCCGCCGCCCATCTTTACAGCAAATTGGGAGAATATTTCCTGGACCAGAATATGAGGGTTGAGGCCCAAGAAGCTTTCCGGGATGCCGAGGCCCAAAAGGAACAATTCCTGAAACAAGAGGGTTCATCCGGTGAAAACAAGTGAGCGAGGAATCGGGATGCGATTGACGATGAACCAGAAGCGGAAGGGAATGGGTTTTTCCATCCTGTTCACATTATTTTTAACCGCCAATATGGGCCTTTCCTACGCGCCCTTATCCTTCGAGGCAAAGTTGTGGGTTTTTTTACTCTTGGTTTGCGTCCCCCTGGCCATGGGTTTGTGGCAAGCCAGGCTCCCCCCCAGGGGAGGGGCGCCTTGTTTCGAGGAAACAGCCCCTCCGGCCACCGCGGGGTGGTTTTATTTTCTCCTCGCCGCCGCCATCGCCTTGAGATTTTATAAATTATTTTCGATCCCTCCCTGGATGTCCGGCGACGAGGCCTTGCAGGGGTTATTCGGGATTGAGCTGGTCAAGGCTTGGAACTGGAAATTTTTTTACACGGTAGGCCAGCATCCCCCCCTGCCCATATGGCTGTTTAGTTTCTTCATCAGAATTTTTCCCTCATCCTTGTTCGTTTTAAGGGTTTTGCCAGCGGCTTTTTCCCTTTTAGCCCTTTTGGCTGGCTACTGGGCGGCCCGGAATTATTTTTCCAAATCATTTTCAATCATCATCGTTTGTCTGCTGGGTTTTTGTTTTTGGCCGATTTATTGCGGAAGGTTTTACCTTCAACTCATCCCATTCTGGGAATTGACGGCATTGGGATTGCTGGCCCGGTGTTTGAGGGAGGAGAGTCCCGGGCGGCAAAAAATAATGGGGGGTCTGTTGGGCTTTTGGACGGGGCTGGGATCCTTGACCTACACGTCCTCGTATTTTGTCATGGCCGCCGTCCTTTTGACCCTTTTATTCCACGGCTGGAAAAAGCCGGAGCGCAATCCGTCCATCCGATATTTCCTTTTCTTTTGCGGGATCGCGCTCGTTCCGTTCCTGGGAGCGGTGTTCCGGGAAGGTTTTGGGACGCACATCCTTGAGATCATCGGATCGGGCAATGTGGCCTTGCCGGCCCGGCGCTGGATTGTTTTCCTTTCCTATTTCACCTCCATTTTTTGGGGCTCGCTCGATAAGGGCGCTTCCTATGGACCGGTTTGGGGCGGATTTTTGAACCCCATTCTCAGCGCCTTTTTCTTTTTGGGAATCATCGAAATGTTTCGTTGGAGGCGGGCTCCCCTGGCTCAATGGATGACCCTTTGTCTTTTGATTTTCATGCTCCCTGGTTTTTTCGCGGCGGATTATACCGTCATGTTCCGGGTCGTGCAGGCCATGGTCATCGTTCTTCTGGCGGTGGGATTTGGAATTCAAAAAATGCTTTTGGAGGTTGGGTATTCCTTTCGATGGATCCTTTTGATTCCATTTCTCTTCGCCTCGACCCTCGCCGATTTCTACCACCTGCTGAAGCCCCATTTGACCGAAAAGGGACCGAAGGTTTTTTCATTTAAAACAGATGTTCCGGATGAAAATTTCAGGGCCTTTCAGCTCCTGGATGATTTCCGTAAAAAATCCGGTCCGGGCCTTATTTTTACCGACTTTTTGCTTTTATCCCACAATCACTCGCTTTATGTCGCGACTTATCCCTTTAACGCCTCCTGCAACCCGAAGCTGGATCCCGGTGCGGCGAAATGGGCGGCCCTATTGGTGAATATTAATTACGCCCCATTTCTTGCCGGGCGTTTGGAGGGGCTGGAAATCCACTCGTTGGGTTCGGATCTTTTCAATGATGGCGGCTTAATGCTGGGCTTGATACCCCTGACTCCCAAAAACAAAATTGAAACAGGGGGCTGGATCCAAGCCCAGGCCAATTTTCACCAATGGAACCTTGGGGCGGAGGACATCCTGCAGAACCCCGAGAAATACAAGAAAACCGTGGAGGGGCTGCCGGATCACTATCCTTTCGCGCAAAAGGATCCCCTGATAATATCTTGCTTCTACGAATGGATGGCCCAATATCACTACGCGTTGAATGACTATGCGAAGAACCGGGAGCTCGTGGAGCGGGCGATCGAGGAGGGCTATCCGGCGGCGCATCTTTATTTTAAACTGGGCAATTTGTGGTGGCTGGACCACCAGGCCAGCCAGGCGGAAAAAGCTTATGAGTCTGCCATCGGATGCCGGGGAAACCGGACCATGGCGGCGGAAGCTTTGGCATCGCTCCAAAAATAGTTATTGAATTTAACCTTTTTGATCCAAGCGAGGTTCCATGAACGGCATTACCTTTATCCTTTTCGCGGTAATTCTGGTGGGGGCCGCCAAGGGTTGGCGGTTTTTTTTGGAAACCACCGATGATTTCAAGGCCATCCGGCTTTTGGAGCCTTGGTTTTGGTTTTTGTTCCTGAACCTGGTCTTGAGTTGGGTGACGGGAAATTATGACTACCGATTTGTTTTAGTGGGACTCCTGATCCAACTGGCCCTCAGCGCTTGGTTCGCGATTTCCATCGGTTGGATCATCCAAGCCTGCCCCCATAAAACCGGGGTATTGCTCCAAAGCTTGTTCGTCAGGGGCAAGACCTTGAAATTTTGCTACCGGTGTGGAACCAGGCTGCCAAAAGAAACCCATGCGCATTTAATTAAGGATAATTCCTGGACTTATTTTTTGTTTCAAATGCCCCCCCATTTATTGGAGTATGTTGTTTTTTGGACCGCCCAATCCCTGATGGTGTTAATCTCCCTTTTTTTTGTCCTGAAATTCCTGAGGAAACCCAATCTACAACAGGACGCCCTTTTGGCCGCGGTCATTTTGGTTATTTTGGCGCCTCCCACGATTTATTTTTTAGGGAGGTTTCGGAAATATTTATCGGATACCAAGGGATTGATTTGGTGGGGGGATTTAAAAAACTCCTTTTTGGTTTGGACCCTGGTCCTTTTCATCCTTTGGGGATTGGTCCAATTATCCCTCAGGTAGTACGGCCGCGGCACTGCCAGCTTGACAAATTCCCCGGGGATGGGTATATTTACGAACCTCAGTAGTTATTATTTTAGGAGAAAATGAATGTCCTTCGGAATCGCGACAACTCTACTTCTTTTGGTACTCGTAGTAGTTTTGCGTCCGGAGGCGGATCGCTCCTAACGACGGCTACCAAGCCGCGGGGCCCGCTTCAAACGGGCTACCGCGGCTTTTTTGTTTTAAGGCCAAGTATCCCACCGAAGCAAAACCCCAAAACATTGGATTAAAAGCCTTTTTGAGAGGTTCGGGAGCCTTTTAACCCTGAATTAGCCTCGAAAAAGGCTGGAATTATTGTAAAATCTGGGTCTTTCACGTCCGATAGGCGACAGACCGCAAGGGAGAAAACGATGGCTAAGAACAAACTAAAAACCGGGGCTCAAATGGTGGTGGATGTCCTGGTGGATGAGGGTGTGGATATTCTCTGGGGCCTGACCGGCGGGGCGATCCTTCCGGTTTTTGATGCCTTGTATCAAAACAGCGATCGGATCAAGCTCGTCGATACCCGCCACGAACAGGGCGCCATTCACATGGCCGAAGGCTACGCCAAGGCGACGGGGAAAGTGGGGGTCTGCGTCGTGACTTCCGGCCCCGGAGCCACCAATATCGTCACAGGCCTGACCGACGCTTACATGGATTCGGTGCCTTTGGTCGCCATTACCGGCCAAGTGCCGTCCCATTTGATCGGCACGGACGCGTTTCAGGAAGCGGACGTGGTCGGTATCACGCGCTCCTGCACGAAGCATAATTTTTTGGTGAAAAATATCCAGGAGCTGCCCCAGATCATGAGGGACGCGTTTTTTATCGCCCGCAGCGGCAGGCCTGGGCCGGTGCTGGTGGATCTGCCGAAAGATATCGCCGCGGCTTCGGCCGAGGTGGCAATTCCCAAACACGCCTCCATTCCCCTGTCCAAATTCGTGCCGACGCCTGATTTCAATGAAATCGCGAAAATGGCCGAGCTGATCAAGGGGGCCAAGAAGCCCCTCATTTACGCCGGCGGAGGGGTCATCAACGCGAACGCTTCCGAGGCGCTCTATAAGTTCGCCCGCAAGACCAATATCCCGGTGACCCTCACCTTGATGGGGCTGGGGGCCTATCCGGCGGGGGACCGCCAGTTCATCGACATGCTGGGCATGCATGGTTCCTACCGGGCCAACATGGCCCTGACCTATTGCGATCTTTTAATCGCCATCGGAAGCAGGTTCGATGACCGGGTGACGGGCAAGCTCAGTGAGTTTTCGCCCCATTCCAAAAAAATCCATATTGACGTGGATCCCACTTCGATCGGCAAAAACGTCAAGGTGGAGGCCCATACCCTCGGGGATATGAACACCATCCTGGCGGCCTTGACCAAACAATCGGTGTCAAAAGAATACGAAGGCTGGTACGACGAGCTGGATGCCTGGCAAAAAAAGCATCCCTTGGCTTACCAGCAAAATCCCGGGGGAAAGGTTTTGCCCCAGTTCGCGGTGGACGAGATCTACCGTTTGACAAAGGGCGACGCCATTATCACGACGGAGGTGGGCCAGCACCAGATGTGGGCGGCTCAGTTCTATAAATTCAACAAGGCCCGCCGCTGGATCACTTCGGGGGGGCTGGGAACCATGGGTTTTGGTTTTCCCGCGGCCATCGGGGCCTCCTTCGCTTTTCCCGACGCCACGGTCATTGACATCGCCGGCGACGGGAGTTTCCAGATGACCATGCAGGAATTGGCGGTCATGAAGGAGCACGATCTCAACGTGAAGGTCGTGGTCCTGAACAACAAATTTTTGGGCATGGTGAAGCAGTGGCAGGATTTGTTTTTCGACAAGCGCTACGCCTCGACTTCCATTCCGGTCCAGCCGGATTTCGTCAAGCTGGCCGATTGCTACGGCATCAAGGGCTACCGGGCTGAAACCCCGAGGGAAACCACCCAGGTTTTGGCGGAAGCCTTCAAAATCAAAGGGCCCGCCATCGTGGAAATCGTGGTGGACGAGGAAGAGCATGTTTATCCCATGGTGCCGGCCGGCGCCGCCAATAAGGACATGGTCCTGTCCAAGGAAGAGGATCGGGCCCAGGCCATGGCCGCCATGAAGCTGAAACTGAAGGGAGGCAGGAAATGAGACATACCATTTCCGTGATGGTGAAGAACCAGGCCGGCGTCTTGTCCCGCGTTTCCAACTTATTTTCAGCCAGGGGTTATAACATCGACAGCCTGGTGGTGGGCGTGACGGATGATCCCAAAATCTCCCGCATTACGATCGTCGTTCGCGGCGACGAAAGGATCATTGACCAGGTTGAGAAACAGCTGAACAAGTTGATCGACGTCATCAAGGTGGTGGATCTTACCCACGATGATTTTATCTCCCGGGACCTGGCCTTGATCAAGGTGAAAGCCGAGGCCCATACCAGGAGCCAGGTGATGGAGATTGTCCAATGTTTCGACGGCAAGATCGTGGACGTGGCATTGAAGAGCTTCATCATTGAGGTGACGGGCAAGGAAAGCAAGATCAACGCCATGGTGGAGCTGTTGAAAAATTACGGCGTTTTGGAAATGGTCCGCACCGGCGAAGTGGCGATTTCCCGGGGGAAAAAGGTCCATGAGGAAGAAGGGCCCAAGGTGAAGATGCGGGCTGGCAAGGCGGGGCAGGCGAATCTTTAAAAGCAGCCATCGGCTTTCGGCCGTCAGCTGTCAGTAAAGTCAGTTACAGTTAAGCCAAATAATCCAAGGAGAATGAAATGGTTAAGATCTATTACGAGCAAGACGCGGATTTGAACGTTTTGAAGGGGAAAACCGTTGCGGTCATCGGCTTCGGAAACCAGGGCCGCAACCAGGCCTTAAACCTGAAGGATTCCGGCATTTCCGTGATCATCGGCGCCCGATCGGAAAAAACCAAGCAGCAGGCCAAGGCGGACGGACTGCCGGCTTATGACGCCAAGGAAGCCGCGGCTAAGGCGGACATTATCCAAATCCTGATCCAGGACGACCTTCAGGGGAGCCTCTTCAAGAACGACGTCTTGCCGTCCCTGAAAGCGGGCAAGGCCTTGATGTTTTCCCACGGATTCAATATTCATTTCGGCCAGATCGTCCCGCCGACCGACGTGGACGTGTTCATGATCGCGCCGAAGGGCCCGGGGCATTTGGTCCGGACGACCTACCTGGACGGCAAGGGAGTGCCGGCTTTGGTGGCGATCCACCAGAACGCCACCGGCAACGCCATGAAGATCGCCTTGGCTTACGGCAAGGCCATCGGAGCCACCCGCGCGGGCGTCCTCGAAACGACCTTTAAAGAAGAGACGGAAACCGACTTGTTCGGCGAGCAGGTGGTTCTATGCGGGGGACTATCCGAGCTCATCCGGTCGGGTTTTGAGACCCTGGTCAACGCCGGTTACCAGCCCGAAGTGGCTTATTTTGAGTGCCTGCACGAGGTGAAGCTCATCGTGGATTTAATCTATGAAAAGGGCATCACCGGAATGAGGGACGCCATTTCCACCACCGCCAAATACGGCGACATCACCCGGGGGCGGCGCATCATCACCGAGAATACCAGGCACGAGATGCAGAGGATCCTGGCTGAAATCCAATCGGGAATGTTCGCCCGGGAGTTCGTGCTGGAAAACCAGGCCAACCGGCCTGTTTACAACTCGATCCTGCGCAATGATTCCCAACACATGATCGAGAAAGTCGGGACCCAGGTTCGGAGCATGTTCAGCTGGATGAAAAAATAAGATTGGACCACAGAGTTGCGCGGAGTAAACGGAGTAAGAATTTTTTTAAATAAATCTGGATCCGTACTCTGCGTAACTCTGTTAACCCTGTGGTGAAAAGGTGTTGCTGATGAAATTGCCCTTTATGCCGGAAACCTGGAGTATGTTTCTGCCCGTCTTTTTCGCGGGAGGCGGCCTGCTCCTGGCCAGCGGCCATTGGAACAGCCAAGTCCTCGGTTTTCTGGGATTGGTGGTTTTGGCGGTGGCGGGCTTGATCCTGAATTTTTTTCGGGATTTTGAGAGAAGTCCCGCCGGGACGCCGGGACCCAAGCAGGTATTGAGTCCAGCGGACGGCAAGATCGTGGTGCTGGGAATGGCCAGGGAAAAGTTTTACCTGAAAAAACCGGCGCTCCACATCGCCATTTTCATGAACCCCCTGAACAACCATGTCCAGAGGGCGCCTTTCGACGGCAAGGTAGTAAGGAAGGTTTACCATCCGGGAGAGTTTTTGGCCGCTTATGACGATAAGGCGGACCTGGTGAATGAACAGTCCCACCTGGTGGTGGATTTTCAAACCCCGGGTAAAAAACCGAAGCCGGCCGGCCGGGTCGTGATCAAACAAATCGCGGGACTCCTTTGCCGAAGGGTCCGGACGACCCCGGAAGAAGGCGACCGGATCAGGCGGGGCGAGAGGATCGGACGGATCCTGCTGGGCTCGAGGGTGGATCTTTTCCTGCCCAAGGGGTTTAAACCCTGCGTGAAGATGGGCGACCAGGTGCGGGCGGGCGTGACGGTTTTAGGAGAACTTTAATGGTGGCCGTGAAATCAAAAATAACTAACGCCGGGGAACGTCCGGTCAGCTCCAAATTACGGAAGACCATCTACCTGCTGCCGAATCTATTCACGGCCGGCAACATGGTTTTGGGCATCCTGTCGATCACCTTCGCCATCAATGACTCGCTGACCCTTTCCCTGGCCGCCGAAACCAAGCTGGTTCCCTTTGTGTTTTCGGCCAATCTCATCGTCATCGCGGCCTTTATGGATTTTTTCGACGGTTTTGTGGCCCGGGCGACCGGCACCACCAGCCGGTTCGGAATGGAATTCGACAGCCTGTCGGACCTGGTGAGCTTTGGAATGGCCCCGGCCCTGTTGATATACCTGTCGGTGCTCCGGTACCTGCCCTTCTGGGGAATATCCATCGCCGTATTTTACGTGGTTTGCGCCGCGATCCGGCTGGCCCGCTTCAATGTCCAGGCCCAGGTGGAGGAAAAAAACCATTTTATGGGTTTGCCAAGCCCCGCCGCGGCCGGCATTTTGGCCAGCTACATCCTCTTTTCCCATTGGGCCGGTTGGTATGGCAAGGGCATCATTCTGAACAAGGTAATGGGCTGGTATGAGGAGAACTTATTCCAACTCGAACTCTACGGAATCCCCGTGTTGACAGTCGTCATCGCGCTGGTGATGATTTCCACGATTTCCTACCCCAGCCTCAAAAAATGGAAAAAGGAAACCGTCCGCCCCATCACCCTGGTGCTCATCGCGGTTTTTCTTTTTTCCCTGGTGAAAATGGCGGAATTGACCGCCTTTGTGGTGTTAACCTTTTATTTATTTTGGGGGATTATCACCTTCATTTATAAAAAGAGCTTTGGCCGACTTAGGGACAATAAAGCCATCAAACCCTTAAAGGCTTAAAACCGGCATTTAAAATAACCACCCTCAACCGAGAAAAGGATTAGAAATGAAAACGAAAACAGAAACGGAAAAAATTTACATCTTCGACACGACCCTGCGCGACGGGGAACAGGCGCCTGGGGCCAGCCTGAACACCGATGAAAAAATGAAGGTCGCCTTCCAGCTGGAAAAGCTGGGGGTGGACATCATCGAGGCGGGATTTCCCGCGGCCTCCCCGGGGGATTTTGAGGCGGTTCAAAAGATATCCAAGAGCTTGAAGAGGACCGTCATCGCCGGGCTGTGCCGGGCCATGCGCAAGGATATTGACGTTTGCGCCAAGGCGCTCAAGCCCGCCAAGCGCCGGCGCATCCATGTCTTTATTTCCTCCTCGGAAATCCACCTGAAATATATTTTCCGCAAGACCCAGCAGGAAGCCCTGGACGCGGCGGTGGACTCGGTAAAATACGCCCGCAAGTTTACCAATGACGTTGAATTTTCCGCCCAGGACGCCTCCCGTTCGGACCTGGACTATCTCTGCCGCATGGTGGAGGCGGCCATCAAGGCCGGCGCCACGACCATCAACCTGCCGGACACGGTGGGCTACGCGGTCCCGGATGAGTATGGCCGGATGATCGCGACCATCCGCCATAAAGTCCCCAACGTGGAAAAAGCCGTTCTCTCGGTCCACTGCCATAACGATCTGGGCTTGGCGGTCGCCAACTCGGTATCCGCCATCCAAAACGGGGCCAGGCAGGTGGAATGCACCATCAACGGAATCGGGGAGAGGGCCGGCAACGCCAGCCTGGAGGAGATCGTCATGATCCTCAAGACCCGTTCGGACAAGTACCGCTTTTCCACCGGCATCCATACCAACGAGATCTATAAGACCAGCCGGCTGGTTTCCAGCCTGACGGGGTTCATGATCCAGCCCAACAAGGCCATCGTGGGCAACAATGCCTTCGCCCATGAGAGCGGCATCCACCAGGACGGCATGCTCAAGTACCGCCAGACCTATGAGATCATGACGCCCCAGGAAATCGGGGTGCCGGAAAGCCGGCTCGTGATGGGCAAGCACTCAGGCCGCCACGCGTTCAAAAAACGCCTGGAGGATTTGGGCTATGACCTTGAAGCCCAGTCCATCGACACGCTTTTCGCCAAGTTCAAGGACCTGGCGGACAAGAAAAAAAGCGTCTATGACGAGGACATCGAGGCCTTGATTGAGGAGAAAATATTCTCCTCCAGCGAGATCTACCAAATGACCTACCTTCACACTTCGGCGGGGAATACCACCCTGCCCACGGCCACCTTGAAGCTGAAAAAGGGCGAGGTGGAGACGCAGGAAGCGGCGACCGGCGACGGACCGGTGGACGCGGTTTTCAACGCCATCGACCGCGCCACGGGGTTCAAGGGCAAGCTGGAAAACTACAGTTTGAAATCCCTGACCCAGGGCCGTGACGCGCAAGGTGAAGTCACTGTGTCCCTTTCGGTGAATGGGGATGAGGTGCACGGCCGGGGAGTTTCCACCGACGTGATCGAGGCTTCGGCTAAGGCCTACTTGAACGGGGTCAACAAGCTTCTTCTTCGGCACGAAAAGAAAAGCGCCAAGGCCGCCTTCAGCGCCATGAAGGGCATTAAACTTTAAAAGCAGGTACCAGGGACAAGGCTCCGGTCTCCAGAAAAAAATCTGGATCCGGCGCCTGGAACCTGAAACCTTTCGGGAGTTGTCATGAATTTTAACATTGTGGTTCTCGCGGGGGACGGCATCGGGCCGGAAATCTGCGAGGAATCCAAAAAGGTCCTTGACCGGGTCGGGGAAGTGTTCGGGCATAAGTTCGAATACGAGCCCCAGGACGCGGGCGGGATCGCCATTGATAAGTTCGACAACCCCCTGCCGGATCATACGCTGGAGGCTTGCCGGAAAGCCCAGGCGGTCTTGAAGGCCCCCATGGGCGGACCCAAGTGGGACAAGATCGAGAATAAGAAGCGTCCGGAAGCGGGTATTCTCGGCCTGCGGAAGGGTTTGGACCTTTACGCCAACCTGCGCCCGGTCAAGCTTTTCGACGCCCTCAAGGATGCCTCCACCCTGAAGCCCGAAATCATCGACGGCGTGGATATGTTGATTGTCCGCGAGCTTATTTCCGGCATTTATTTCGGCGAGCCAAGGGGCATCCACGGGGAAGGGAAAGACCGGTACGGGGTGAACACCGAAATTTACCGTACCCCCGAGGTGGAGCGCATCGTTTCCTTGGCTTGCGAGCTGGCCCGTCTGCGGCGCAAGAAGGTTACCAGCGTGGATAAGTTCAACGTCCTGGAATCCTCCCGTCTTTGGCACGATGTGGCGGAAGAGACCGCCAAAAATTACCCGGACGTGGCTTTCGAGCACCAGATCGTGGATAACGCGGCGATGCAGTTGATTCTCAAGCCGAAATCTTTCGACGTCATGGTCACGACCAATATGTTCGGTGATATTCTTTCCGATGAGGCTTCCATGCTGACCGGTTCGCTGGGAATGCTGCCCTCCGCTTCCCTAGGAGGGAAAGTGGGGCTTTTTGAGCCCTCCCACGGCTCCGCCCCCGATATCGCGGGAACGGGCAAGGCGAATCCCTTGGCCATGATTTTATCGGTGGCCATGATGCTGCAATACAGTTTCAAACGTCTAAAAGAGGCGGAAGCGGTTGAAAGAGCCGTGGAAAAAGTTTTAGGGGATGGCCTTCGCACAGCCGATCTGGCGAAGAAGGGCGAGAAGGCGGTTTCCTGCAGGGAAATGGGAGACGCGGTCGTCCGGGAAGTGAAGTAAATTGGGATGGATACACTAAATCATAAACACTCCTGGGTTTTCGCGCTCCTTTTATGGTCCGGCGCGGCCCAGGGAAGGACCGCCGATCAGGTCCCCTCAGTCCTCAACAGCCCCGCGCCGACGGCCTCCTCAACCCCCCTTGGGACCCCCACGATGACCTTCACCAGCACTCTTTCATCCACCCCGACTTCCACCCCGACTCAAACCCAAACACCCACGATCACCTCAACCGGCACCCTACAACCGACTTCCACGCCTACCTGCTCCCCGACCTCGACGCCGACCATTTCCCCAACCCCGACCCTCACGGTAACCTTTACCCCCACCTATACCTCCACGCCAGGCGTCTTTAAGTTTTCCGTTTCCCCCAAGCCGGACGCCCAAGGCAAAGTCAATTTTTCATGGGGAACCACGATCCCGGCGGACGAGGCTTACCTCAAAATTTATACCAGCGGATTTCGGATGGTCCGGGAATTCAACTTTAACCGGGATGAAAATACCGATTACTTAACCGCCGGATCCCATGATTTCACCTGGGACGGGAAAGACGATAATCAAAAGTCCCTCCCGCCCGCGACCTATCTTTGTTTTATTGACGTCAATGTCGGCAAAAAGAAATATGAGGCCAGCGGCAAGACCGAAATCCCATAACCTTTAAAACCCAAATTTATCCACGAAGGCCACAATAGCACGAAGCAAAGCATTGGGATTTTAGCGAAAACAAAAGATTTTACTTCGTGATCTTGGCGACCTTCGGGGTGAGAGATGCCTTTGAAGCATTGAAACTCATTCCAAATATGCTATCCTTTCTGTTCTCTTAACCAATTTTTCAAGGAATTTCCATGAAAAAGAAAAAAGTCGCCGTCATTGGAGCCACCGGAGTGGCGGGCCAGCAGTTCCTGGCGTCCCTCTCGGGCCATCCCTATTTCGAGGTCACGGCCCTCGCCGCTTCCGAGCGGTCCGCGGGAAAAATATTTAAGGACGCGATCACCGACGCCCATGGGGCCTTCCGCTGGTATTGCCAAGAGCCCTTGGATCCGGCTTACGCCAAGATCCAAGTGGAGGACGCCGCCAAACTGGACGCCACCAAAGTTGATTTGATCTTCACCGCGGTTGAATCGGACGCGGCCAAGGATTTGGAGCCGCGCTACGCGAAAACCACGCCGGTGGTTTCCACGGCCTCGGCGTTCCGCTATGAGGCTGATGTTCCCATCTTCATTCCCGGGGTGAACCTGGACCACGATAAACTCATCGCGGTTCAAAAAAAGAACCGCGGCTGGAAGGGGTTTGTGACGCCCGTCCCCAATTGCACCACGATGGGATTGGCCATGACCTTGAAACCGATTCATGAGGCTTTCGGGGTCCTGCAGGTCATCATGACCTCCATGCAGGCCTGCTCGGGAGCGGGCCGCTCCCCCGGGGTGATCGGACTGGATATCATCGATAACGTGGTTCCTTATATTCCCAAGGAAGAAGAAAAGGTCGAGAAGGAGACCCAAAAAATCCTCGGCTCCATCGTGGGGGAAACTGTGGCCCCGGCTCCCTTCCCGGTATCGGCCACCTGTACCAGGGTTCCCGTGTTGGAAGGCCATACCGAAGCCATTTATGTCTCGATGAAAAAACACGCTACGGTCGACGATATCAAAAAGGTACTGAGGGATTTCGGAAAGGATTTCGTGGCCCTGAAATTCCCGACCTGCCCCTCGCGTTTAATCGATGTGACCGAGGATCCCTTCCGGCCCCAGCCCCGGCTGGACCGCGACCGCGAGGGCGGGATGTTGACTTCCGTGGGGCGCGTCCGCGCCGACCACGCTTTGCCGAACGGTATTAAGTATGTGCTGGTTTCCCATAATACCAAGATGGGCGCCGCCAAAGGCGGCATGCTGGTCGCTGAGTATTTGGTGCATCAAGGCCACATCTAGCAACAGTCGACGGTCGACAGCTCACGGTTGGCAGTAAAGATTTAACTGCCGACTGTCGACTGCGAACTGCCGACTGATTTTCAAGGAGGAATTATGCAAGAGCGCAAGGGAGTACAAACGTTTAAGGGCGGTCCTTTGACTTTATTGGGGCCTGAAATCAAGGTGGGAGACACGGCACCCAATTTCAAGGTGTTGACCGGGAGCCTCCAGGAAAAGACCCTCGCGGACTACAAGGGCAAGACCCTGATCTTGTCCGTGGCGCCCTCCTTGGACACGGGCGTCTGCGCCGAGCAGACCCGCCGTTTCAACAAGGAAGCCGCCAGCCTGCCGGAAGGCGTTGAAGTCCTCACCATTTCCGCCGACCTGCCTTTCGCCCAAGGCCGCTTTTGCACGGCGGAAAACATTAAAATCGCCACCCTCTCGGACCACCGGGAAATGTCCTTTGGCGACGCCTATGGAACCCATATTAAGGAGCTGCGCCTGGAAGCCAGGTCGCTCTTTGTGGTGGGTAAGGATGGTAAAATCAAGCACGTCGAGTACGTGAAGGAAATGACGACCCATCCGGATTATGACAAGGCTCTGCAGGTCGCCAAGGCGAACGCCTAAAAACTCAGCCTCAGTCCTCAGCTATTAGCTGTCAGCCTTTTTGACAGCTATAGGCTGAAGCCTGAAATCGATATTGAAGGAAACCTTTTTATGATTCCCGCGTTTCTTTTTTTCATCACCCTCTTTTTCTACCTGCGCACCCATTGCGCCAGTTTCAATATTAACGACTCGGGCGAAACCATCATGGTTTGCGACCTGCTCACCATCAGCCATTCCCCCGGATATCCCCTGCATACCCTTTGGGGAAGGGTGAGCTGCCTTCTGCCCCTAGGCCAGCCCATGATGCGCCTGACCTTCAATTCCATGGTCACAGGCACCTTCGCGGTCGTGGTCATTTACTGGGTGCTCAAGATGCTGTTCAGGGGCATTTTCGACCCGGCCGAGCCGGCGGAGATTGTTCCCGAGGACCAAAAACCAGGACCCTGGATTTGGGAAATTCCGGCCCTCTTCGGTGCCTTGACCTTCGCTTTTTCCTACCAGCAATGGTTCCAAGCCTGCGGGGCCAAGGGCGGCATCTACACCCTCAATACCCTCCTTTCAGCCTGCATGCTTTTTCTTTTCTTCAAAATGCGGGAAAACGGATGGTTCATCAAGTCGTTCCTCCTGATGGGGTTTCTCTACGGGTTGAGCCTGGCCCACCATTGGCCCAACCAGATCGTCATGGCGCCGGCTTATCTTTGGTTCTTTTTGGCCAGCCAAAAAAGGGTGGCCTTGTCCTCCTTTTTGAGGAACCTGGTCCGGCTAAGGCCGTTTGACTTATGGGAAAATTTTAGGAACGTGATTTCGGCTTTCGGTGTTTTAAACCTCATCCGCTGCCTCAATTGCATGATCCTCTCCGTGTCCATCTACGCCTATCTTCCCATCCGGGCGACGCAGGGACCCCTCATTAATTGGTGGAATCCCCAGACGCTCGGCCGCCTGGTGGGAACCGTCCTTCGCGAGGGCTACAAGGGAGTGGGGGATGTCCGTTCCTGGACGACCATCGTGAGGAACCTCAAGCGCTTTTGGTTTCATGCCCATAACCAATTCGGGGATGTCTTTACCTTTGTCCTGGCCGCGATGGCGGTTTGGGGTTTCCTGTGGCTTTGGAAGAAGAAGCAATGGCCGACCGCCATGGGCATCTTCTTTTTCGGAAGCGGCGTCTTCATGGGGGTCCTGCTTTTCAACAATCCCCTGGAAGGCTACCAATGGACCCTGGATAACTTCTTCACGCCCGTATTCCTCATGATGTGCATTTTCGCCGCCGCGGGGATCGCGGGGCTTTGCGAGTGGGTCGCCAGGGAATGGCCCTTTCACATGGTACCCCTCTACACCAGCGCCTTTTGCCTGAGTTTCGCCCTTATGCCCTTGCTGCTGAACTACCAGGCGAACGATCAAAGCCGCTACGTCAGTTCCTACGATGAGGGCGTGAATATGCTCAAAACCGTCAATGACGACGCGGTCATCCTCTGCAACGGGGACATCGATATTCTTCCCCTTTGGTACCTTCAATTCGTCGAGGGCAAGCGCCCCAAGGTCGTCAGCTTCACGATGCAGTTGATCCCCTATGACTGGTACCGGGACCCCCTTTTCGCCCGGTGGCCCTTTCTCAAGGTGCCGGTGGGGCAGGACATCCGCCCGGAAACGGTCGTGCAAAACATGATCGAGACCCACGCCAACGACCGGTCCTTTTATTTCACCAACATCTTCACCGCTCCCTGGATGAGGGATAAAAACCCCTCCCTTCCCGAGGGATTCCTCTGGCGGATGATCAAGACCAAAAACCTGGATTTTGATTTCACTTCCGCGCGGTTGAACACCTATTGGGACACCTACCGTTTACGGTACATGGACGAGCCGGACCGGGGCTATTGGGATGAATACACCGATGTGATGAAGGATTCCTACGGCATCGGCCATGACTTCTCCGGTTATTTCGCGCTCATGAACAAGATGCCGGATATCGCCCGTTGGAGTTTTACCAACGCCCTGAAGTACCGCCAGCCCCAAACCCTGCCCCGCATTTACATGATGTTGGCCGAGTCATACCTGACCCTGGGAGACCCGGTCGGCGCCATCAATAACTACCAGGAAACGATCCGCCGGGAACCTGGCAACGCCTACGCTTACGCCAAGATCGGCGACGCCTTCTTCGACTCGAAGGATTACCAGGACGCCGAATCCAGCTACCGCACTTCCTTGGGCATCAATCCCCAGCAGACCGAGGCTTCCAACGGGCTTCTCGTCCTGACCAACCCTGCCGAAGGCGTCCAGCGGTTTGAGGAGGCCCTGAAAAAAGAGGCGAAAAACTCGAACCAGATTCCCTATTTGTACGGAAAAGTGGGGGACGCCAATTTAATCCTGAAAAAATACGCCGCCGCGAAGAAGGCCTATGAGCAGGCCTTGGCCCTCAACTCCTGCCAGCCGGAAGCGGTGAACGGCCTCCGGGTTTTGAGGGAAGGCCATTACTAAGGCCAGGTTCCATTGAAAACCC
>Ga0265318_10000769_pt1 | contig 21321 bp, 21 predicted proteins | sample 4821metaG_FD_192431 | JGI IMG/M metagenome (GOLD analysis project Ga0265318, IMG submission 192431) | Rhizosphere microbial communities from Carex aquatilis grown in University of Washington, Seatle, WA, United States - 4-8-21 metaG | ecosystem: Host-associated > Plants > Roots > Rhizosphere >... | reverse complement strand
ATCCAACGATGAAGCCCATCGCCATGATCGTCGATGCAATAAAAGACTGCTCGGCTCGTGACGACCTCGTCCTCGATTCGTTCGGCGGGTCTGGCACAACGCTTCTGGCTGCGGAGCGTACCGGTCGGCGCGCGCGGCTCATTGAGCTCGATCCTTACTATGTGGATGTCACGATTGAGCGCTGGCGCAAGATGACCGGGGGCACGCCGGAGTTGGTCGCGCCGTCGGCGGAGGCCGCGTGATGGCAAGCCGGAAGAAACCAGTCGGCCTTCCCGACTATGACGTTGGCTACGGCAAGCCCCCGAAGCAGCATCAATTTGAGAAGGACAAGACCAACAACCCCTGGGGCCGGGCAGGCAAGGGCGGCAGCAAGAACTTGCCTCCAAACGATCTAGGCAAGCTTTTGCAAGAGGCCTTGCACGAGCACGTGTGGGTTACGGTCGAAAATAAGAAGACCAGAATGAGCAAGGGCGAGGTCATGATCAAACGGATGGTTGGCGACGCCATGAAAGGCGATCCCAAGGCGCGATCTCAGATTCTTGAATTTAAGAGGATGTTCCCTAACCTGGAGCTAATGCGACCGGTCTCCAAACTTGAAATGATAATCGTCGAGCCGGCGAAGATCCGCGGTCGGCGAATATGGGAGGAGATCCGCGCGGATCACCCGGACATCCCCGAGGCCGACCTTGTCATCCTGCGAAGGTACTTCCCGGCGGTGGACGACGACACCATCGACTGAGGCGGCAGAGGCTCAGCCCGCCTTCTGCATCAACCAATCAAACAGCCCGGCAGCGACCGCTTGCCGGGCTGTGGCTTGCCCGGTCCAGAGATGGACCGGCTTCGATGCCGAGGCGTGGAGCGTGCCCTTGGGCGAATGACAGACGAAGAACATCCGGTCAAAGTTCGAGTCTGCGTCGTATCTCTCAACGTAGCGGTCAAGCTCGGTCTGATTAGAAGCTGACTTTATCTGCACGAAGGCGCGCTCCCCGGTGGTCGCCTGCGCCAGCACCAGGTCGGTATCCTTCTGCAACCCGCCCAACTCGGCAATCCGCTGCCAGCCCGATCGCGCAAAGATCAGATCGCACAGGATCTCGAAATCACGCCAGTGAAGGTTGCGGATCAAGCGGTCGGCAATCTCCGTCATCGCCTCCGGGCTTCGATCACCACCGGCTCGTCAAAGCCGTTGATCCGCCGCACCAGGGCATCGGGGTCCTTGATGGAGCAAAGCGTCTGTCGGTAGGCAGCGACCTGGGTCAGCCGCGTACTCAGCGTGGCGATGCTGAGAGGGTGCCCTGCCAGATCAAGGTTTGACCACGGCGCCAGCAACTCGCGGTAGCGAGTGGGTCCATCAGACAAAGGCGGAAGCATATGCACTTCCAACTTCGCAAAAGCCCACCACAGCGAGCCGTCACCAAAGGTAATCCAGAGGCAGTCCTCTCCCTCGCCGTAGAAGTCGAGAATCTCGCGGGCGTAGCCAGTCGCCTTGCCAGGGTCGCGCCCTTTGGCGAGGTGCAGGGCGACGATAACCGCCCGATCCCCGGAGAGCGCCAGCTCGTCTGAGACGTCGGGATGGCCAAACTCGATGCGGCTGTTCTCGATCGAACTCTTGAACCAGCGGTTGTTGACCCCGAGCTTGACGTACCGCGCCGTGCGCGGCGCAAGCTGAACCCGTGCCCGATCCAGCACCACCTCCGGTACCGGCAGCGGCGCGTCGTTATCTCGACTATGTGTCGCTTCAGCAAGCATGCATCGACTTCGTTCGCCAGAGCCGCGGCGCCCCCTCGGTAAGCTGTTCAGCCCATTCGTTTATTACTTATAGTCTATGGTCCGGCGAGCAGTCCAGCGGCGCCATTGTCGACATGGACGTTCGGGCAAGAGTCGGCCGCAATCTACAGAGGCTACGCCGTGATCGCGAGCTCACTCAGGAAGAGCTCGCCCACAAAGCTGAGATCCATCAGACCTATTTGAGCGGCGTCGAAGTCGGAAAGCGCAACCCGTCTATTCTGGTGCTCGACCGCATCGTCAAGGCATTGGGCGTCGACATCTCGCAGCTGTTCGAGCGCTGAAATCCAACAGCTCACCTGAGTTCGGGCTCGGACCGGCAACGCTGCGCTGACTATTTGGATATTCGAAGGTTGTTGAGGTTCTGCGCGATCGAGGAGAACGCAGCGGTGAGGTCAGTGCCGCTGTCGGCCTGGAAGAAGTCAGCCGGTGAGGTAGCACAACTCTGCAGGAAATTTAGAGCGGCGGTATCGCCACCAAGGTAGAACCCTACCGTATAGAGCACAGTGTTGGTGGCCTTGATGTTGGTGCACAGCGTCACCGCCTGGTCGTGCGACTGGCCGTCCGGCGCATCGCAGTTGATCTGTTGGGCCGACGTGCCATTGATGGAATCGTCCGACAGAACGCCGTTGCAGTATTGGATGTTGAAGTCGCCGTCTGTCATCAGGATGACGGCCTTGATCAGGTTCGCCCGGCCGTAGGCAGCCGGCTGGCTGGCCGTCGGCCACAGATAGCCGAAGTTCGGCGACACCATATACCAGCCCCAGGCAAGACCCAGATGACCGGCCGTCGAATCCTGCGCTGTCAACGAGTTGGCAAGCGCGTGGAGAGTGGTCTTGTTCGAGGTCAGCGGCTGGATCGGCTGGGTGATACAGTCGGCGCCGCTGGTAGAAATATAGTTATAGCTGAGCTTGGTGGTGCTCGGCGCGACGTCGGTGAACGCATCCGTGGTCGTGTGCCGCTCCGTCGCGCAATTGTTGACGATATAGAGCAGCGGGTTCCCGGCCGCGTTGGTGAAGTAATAGTAGTAGCAGCCATACTTGGTGCAGTACGACGAACCGCTGCTGGTATAGGTCGTGTAAAGAACGGTGGCCGCGGTTTCGTCCGTCAAATAATACGTCGTTGTCGTCGGAACCGAGCCGACCGCGGTGGGGTGGGTGCCGTTCAGACCCGTCATTCCGTTGACACCGCTGATGACGACGGTGTCGCCGGTCACGTGGCCATGTGCGGCCGATGTCGTTACGAGAACCTGGCAACTCGAGTTCAGGCACTTGGTGACCTTGGGGCTACCGCTCGCCGAGAAGGCTGTCCAGGAGCTGCTGTTGACGTTCGTGCCGGTGGTGGTCAGCAGATTGAACTTTGTCGTCGAGACCACCGTGCCAACCTTGTAGATATTATTGTTGAGGTTGGTCATACCGCTGACGTTGCTGATGAACACGTAGTCGCCGGCAAGGAAGCCATGCGCTGCGCTGGTGGTCACCACCGCGGGGCTGGCCTTAGTCACTGCCGAGATGGTCTTGGACGTGCCCGACATCCAGGTGGCAGCGGTGATGGTCGCCGGTCCGGTCACCGTGCCGCGCACCGAGGCGACCGAGTAGCCGCTCGCGTACGTCGTGTTGATGTTCACTGCCTGGGTCCACGGCACGATCGCCATCTTCGAATAGGTCGGGGTCTGCACGGTCTGCACGACCTCGTCGATCAGGGAGTTCGTTGCCGAGATCAGCGAACTGATCTTGCTGCCTGCCATCGACCCTGTGGTGTCGAGCGCGACAGACACTTCGATATCCTTCGAGCCGCGGACCACCTCGGAGGTGAGCTGCGCGGTAATGTTGTGAATGCCGACGAGCTGGACGAATGCCGTTGGGACAGTGATCGAGGCGTAGATGTCGATCTGTCCGACCGTCGTGTCGACTGTCACTGAACTGACCGTCGCGGTGATCGACGCATCGGCGAGCCGCTCTGTAAGGATCGCCTGTGCCTTCGCCTTCAGCGTCGTTGGGGTGACGCCGGTGTTCGAAATCGTCGACTGCAGCGCCAGCGCGGCAGCGTCGAGCGCCGTCTGTGCGCGGGTGCGGGCGGTTTGGGTGTAAGTGAAGTCGACCACCGCGCCGGAGGTGGCGATCAACACGATGGCGAGCACGGCGAACAGCACCATGAAGGCGCCGCTCTCGTCCTTGCGGAAGCGGGAAAGAAGCTTGGCGAGGCGCTGCATGGTCCGACAGTCCGGGGATCTTGAGGCCCTCAGTCTGCCGGAAATTCCTAACTAAAGAACAATCGCCGATGTGCCAATTTGCGCCGACCTGTTAAAAGTAGCCCCAATCTCACTACGCCCGTACTTGCGGCACTCCGCAATTTGCGTTCGGCGAATTGGCTCAGGAGGCCGTATGTCAGAGGCGGCGATGCGAGCCACGCTTCAGCTCTTGGTGGTGGCGGGGTCATTGGAACAGCGTCTCGGCCCTACGCTGTCGTCCGTGCACGGAATATCACTTCAAGAGATGTTACTCTTGCTCAATCTCGAGAGGTCGCCGCTGCACCGAATGCGTCGCGTCGATCTGGCGGCTGCCATGAACATCGGCGCCTCTAGCGTTTCGCATTTGGGCGACCCTCTCGAAAAGGATGGCCTTGTGCGGCGCGAAGTCGATACCCGGGACGCCCGCGTCGCATATATGGTCGTTACAGAGGAGGGCATGATCCGGCTAAAAGAAGCGCGGGTCACGTTGGCTGACCTATCTAGTCGCCTTTTCGATGAACGCTGGACAGAGGCGGACGTCCAGAAATTCGTCCTTCGCCTTGGTCAGTTGGCGTATGGCTCAACGAGCAAGGTCATTGGCTAGTCTGCCGTTCAGAGGGCGCTAAAAATCGAGGAACGGAAAGCTACCGAACTAACAAAAACTCGACAGCATCCCGCCTTCGGGTTGACCCTTCTGATTAACTGCTCGTTAGCTTGCCGGTTTGATAACATAGATCAGCTTGCGGGGTTGAGCCCTCGACCGAGTGAGCATCTGGAAGGCGGCCTGCGAAAGCGGGCCGCCTTTTCCGCACCAAAGTTTTCGAATTGTCCGAGCGGCCATGGGGGCTTCCGGACAGAGGCCCGGTTAGCGCACATGGCCGGGGCCACCCCCCTAGCGACTTGACCCACACCTGCTCAGCGTGGAATGGCATTTCGGTGATGGATAGCCGTTAACCGTGACGATTAGGGCCGCGTGACCCCGTAGCTCTACTCGAGTTTGCCGAGACCGGGGCCGGGCTTTAACCCTGCTTATCCCAATCCATTGCGGTGAACGAGTATCTTGGTTCTGCTCACTGGAGCGCCGTTGCCGCAACGCCCACATGGCAAACCTCGACGATGCGCGAAGGCGACTCATACATTCCAGCGGTCACAACCTAGCGTACCAGTCGCAAGCATTCGCATGGCGCGGCCCACGCGAGGGAGCTGGATAGGATCGACCCTTGAGGGCCTCGCGAACACCGCTATCAGCGGTGTGTCGACGATTGCATCGGAACCAATGAGACCCACCGCGCCAACAGCGGCGGGTTGGAAGACCATCCGGGACGACTCGCCCGCGAAGTGTTGAGCGCGAAGGTCTCCTCGACTGCCGTGCGGGGCTTCCTCGCCCATTTCGCTCGAAGCAAGAGGCAGGTCGGCTCGACCACAGTCGAGATCAGTACGTTGCGCGACCGCCGCTCAGGTCGAACACTGAAGCAGTGGTAAAGCTGTTTTCGCGGCTCACCAGCCATGCCACCATGTTTGCTGCCTCTTCCACCTCGAGGAACCGTCCGCGTGGAATACGGCTCAGCATGTAGTCGATGAACTCGGGCTTGAGTTCGTCGAGAATGCCGGTCTTGGCCGTGGCCGGCGTGATGGTGTTGACGGCGATGTCGTACCTCGCGAGTTCTTTGCCTAACGCCTTGGTCAGCGCGACAACGCCGCCTTTGGCCGCGGCGTAGGCGGCCGCGTTGGGATTGCCCTCCTTGGCAGCGATCGAGGCGATGTTGACGATGCGCCCGTAGTTGCGCGCCTTCATACCCGGCACGATAGCGCGATTGACATAGAAGGTGCCGGTGAGGTCGATTTCGATCACCCGCCGCCATTCGTCGAGTTCGTACTCGTCGAGCGGGGCGTTCTTGCCGGCGATACCGGCCGAGTTGACGAGAATGTCGATGCGACCAAGGTCCTTTTGGACTGTCGCGACCGCATTGCTGACTGCATCGTAGTCAGTGACATTGACGGTGATCACGGAGGCGGCCGCGCCAAGCTCCTTTTGCGCGCTCGTCAACAGCTTCTCGTTCATGTCCCAGAGGCTCACCTTCGCGCCGGAAGCGACTAGCCGCCTGGCGATTCCGAAGCCGAGGCCCTGCGCCCCTCCCGTCACCACAGCCACCTGATTGTTGAGGTCGATTGCGTTCAAAGTCGTATACCTCCGGGCGGGACTAGGTCAGCGCCATAACCGGCTGAACATCGGTTGTCAGTTTCAGCTGCGGAGCGCCGCAGAAGCGTACCGCTGGTCGCGACGGGCCGATCCTGATGGAGAAAGCAGATCGCGATAGGGTCGGCATCAGGTTGGAATTTGGGCGGAGGATTGATCCAGATCCGAGCAACAGCGTGTAACGATGTTTGGGACCGCGGATCACTTGGTCGACCGATCCGGCGCCGATTGGCTTGCCCTGGTAGAGGACGATTTTCTCGCGATTTCATTGCGCAGAACTTCCGCGACCTACGCCACCGCCATGGCGCTGACGCACCCGGTTGCGAGGGCCGCAACGACTGTGCCGCACAAGCGGCGCAGCATTTTGGAGCTGGCATTTTAGGTCCCTTCCTCTCCTTGCCTGGGGCGGAGCCGTGAGAGACTAAACTGTCATGGCCTCGATGCTTTCGAGAGTGTGGCCATGGCCAAAGCCCGAGGCGTCGCTGGGGACGCAGTACCCGCCCTTCGGCACCGCCATTCCCGGATAGTTGTGAGTGTTCTCGAGAGGGGTGCCTGGACCGCCGCCCACGAAGTACTCGCCCCACCTGCTGTTCGGCGTGGCATAAGTGAAATGCTGACCGTATGGCGTGTTCATGCCGGCATGGCAGATGATCTCAAGGCCGGCCGCCTCAGAAATCGCCGCAATGCGTTGGCACGCGGTGAAGCCCCCAACCCAGTGAATGTCGGGCTGGAAGATGTCGACAACGCGATCCTTGGCCGCCTCGAAGAAGGTGTAGGGGGTGTACCAGTGTTCGCCCGCGGTAAGGGTCTGCCAAGGCACCCGCTCCCGCAGCGCGCGATGCGAGGAGTGGTCTTCGGGGATGAGGCAATCCTCCATCCATTTGAGCTTATACGGCCGCAGTCGCTCGGCCAGTCGCACGGCGAACTCGACGTCGAACGCCATCCAGCAATCGAGCATCAGCTCGACGCTGGGTCCGATAAGCTCGCGGGTTTTGGCGACGAGCGCCTCGTTCCCGTCGAGCGCTGCCATCCCATCGGCGGTGCCGTACGGGCACGCAAGCTTGGTCGCAGTAAAACCAAGCTCCACATGCCAGTCCGTGTCATTTCCAGTTGCGTAACAGTACTGCTTGTCGCGCGCCGGACCGCCTGCAAGTTCGTATACCGGTGTCTTCAACACTCGGCCCTTCAGGTCCCAGAGAGCCAGATCGACGGCACTGATGGCGTAGGAAGCCAGACCAGAGGGCGAGTACGGAGATGCGCTGCGCATCATCATGTCCCAGAGCTTCTCGGTCGCCATGGCATTCTCGCCTTCCAGGAGCGGCCCGATATGGTCGTTGATGAGATGCATGCTCATCTCACCGTAGCCTGTCGTGCCGAACCCCCACGACCCGTTATCGGCAGTTACGAGGCAGCCGATCGAGGAAAAGTTGCCGGTCCAGCTGGCGCGCATCCGTTTGTAGCGCGGATAGCGCGACATCGGATTCGCGACCTCTGCATCACTGGTCCAAGGCGGCCGGCGTTCTGTGCCGCCGTCGCGCCGCTCCGCGTAAGTGCCTCCTGAGATCGGGTTGCCGATCTTGAATGCCTTGATGCTCTTTATCCTCATTCTAGTTTCTCATCGGCTGCATGGGGATTCGGTAAGTCGCGCGTGCCGTGTCGCAGAACAGGCCGGCTCTCTCGCTCTCGGAAAAGCCGGTGGTGATGGCCGCGAAAGCGCGCCACACCGTCAGGAAGTCGGAGAAGAGCTTATCGACCGGGAAGTTGGACGCGAACATCGCCCGGTCTACGCCGAACGCCTCAATTGTCTCCAGCACCAGCGGGCGGATGCTTTCCGTCGTCCAGTGCGCATCCATCATGCCGAGGCCGGAAATCTTAACGCAGATGTTTGCTTGTGCAGCGAGAGCCCGGAGCCCGGCCTTCCAGCCTCTCCACCCGTTGAGGTCACGATAGGCCCACATACCTGCGTGGTTGAGCACAATTTGGGTGTCTGGCGCCTGGGCCGCGAGGCGTGCGGCGTGATCCATCTGGTGCGGGTAGAGCTGCAAGTCAAAGCTGAGCCTACGTCGTCCCAGCTCGCGCAGGCCGCTCACAAAGTTCGGGTGTGACATGCGGTCGGGAACCCCATAGCTTCGCACGGGGCTTTCGTGCTGGTTCACAATCTGCCTGATACCGCGGAAGATGGGATAGGCCGCGTGCCGATCGAGCAGCGCGGGGAACTCCGGTGAGGTCAGATCACCGTAAGAGACGATGACGATCGGCACGCGGCTCGCTTCGGCCACCTTCGCTAGCGTTTCGGTTTCCATAACTGGATCGGTCGGGAACGCCTCGATGTGGACGAGCCCGTCCGGGACGAACTCGCCCTTGCCTTCCCCCAAATATTCCTCAAGCAAATAGCTCCGGCAGATCGCGGCATTGGAGCCATCCGGGCTGGGTTTCTCGAACTGCGGATAAATGCGCGTCCAGAGGTCCCAGAGGTGCACATGCGGATCGACTATTTTTAGCGCAGTCATGCGCCTGCTCCGGGCGTCGGTGCGTCTCGACGCAACAGCCGTTCGTCCTTGAGCGAGGTCCAGAGGGCGTCAGGAATCGGAGTGCGGACCGCTTCGACGTTGCGGGTAGGGTGGTTCGGCGTGAAGCCACCGGGAATGATCGACGCGACCAGTGGGTGATGCAGCGGAAACTGCAGCGCTACAGCCGCCAGCGGTACAGCGTAGGACGCGCACACGGTCTCCATGCGCCGGATGCGGTCGGCTTCGGCCGGCGTCGGATCCCGATAGTTGAGCTTGGCGCCCGGCACCGGTCCGGTTGCTAGGATGCCCGAGGCCAACGGAGCGCCCACAATGATGCCCACCCCGCGCTTCTCGCACAGAGGAAACTCCTCATCGAGCGCTGGCTGCTCGGCCAACGTGTAAGGCAGCGCGACGAGGAAGAAATCGACGTCGAGCACGCTAAGGAACGGGCCGATAGTGCCGAGCCGGTTGACCCCGGCGCCCACCGCCTTGACGACGCCCGCAGCCTTGAGATCGCCGAGCGCCCGCATGCCACCCGTCGCGAGCTGGTTGAGATAAGCGGAGACCAGCTCGTCCGACTGAAAGCTCCCGCGGTCAAGATCGTGAATGACGAGGAGGTCGACGCGGTTCATGCCGAGCCTGAGCAGGCTGTCCTCATAGCTCCGCATGATCCCATCATAGCTGTAGTCGAAGCGATGTTGGAACTGCTGGCCCGTGGGCCATGAGCGCTCGCTTTTGGCGAATGCTTCGGCGTCAACCGGCGCGCCGAAAAGCCGACCCACCTTGGTCGAGATGATCACCTCGGCGCGCGGCTTGAGATAGAGCTCACGGCCGATGCGGTGCTCGCTGAGGCCGCGCCCGTACCACGGCGAGGTGTCGTAGTAGCGCACGCCAGCGTTCCAGGCCGCGCGGACGGTCGCCGCCGCATCGTCGTCGTCGATTGTCGCAAACACGTGCCCGAGGCCCGCGCCCCCGAATCCAAGACGCGGCAGCTTCACGTCCGTCCGACCGAGCTGCCTAAGGCTGAACGGATCCACCAGCTTGCCTCAGGTCGCAACTAGCTGGTCGAGCAACTCGTCGATCTCGCGCTGTGTGACCGGATCAACGACGATCGTCGGACTGCGCACCATCGCGTGCTTGATTACGCCGAGCCGCACCAGAAGCTGCTTGTGGAGGTGGTAGAACACGTCTCCACCCTGCGCGCCTAGGCGGTTAACTGCCATGATCGATGCATCGAAGACCTGGCGCGCGCCTTTCTCGTCGCCGGCCTGGAAGCGGTTCCAGGTCTCGACGAAGGCCCCCGGTTGGCTGCAGAAGGGCATCGTCCCCTGCGCACCGCGCCGCATTTCCTCGATGAAGTAGCTGCCTCCGGCCCCGCCGAAGATGGTGAGCACCTTGCTCGCCGACGCTGACATCTCGGCGACCTTGGTGGTGATCGGCAGCGTCTCGACCTTGATGTATCTGATATTCCTGCATTCTGCGGCGAGCCGCGTAGCCATTCCCGGCGGCACCGGCGCCTGAGGAATGTCCTGCAGGATGATCGGAATGCCAACCGCAGCGTCGATAGCCTTGTAGTAGTCGAGGATTTCTGTGGCGCTGGCTGGCATGAAATGCGGCGGTATCACCATGAGCACGTCGGCCCCAGCGGTCTCCGCCGCCTGGCTGTATTGCACCGCGAGGTCTGTGCCGGAGGCGCCGGTGTTGATCACGACGGGCACGCGACCCCTTGCATGATCGACCACGATCTTCGCGACCTGATTCCGTTCGGCCTCGCTGAACTTGAAGATTTCCGAGCCGAGCGCCACACCGAGTCCATGCACACCCGCCGCGATGTTGAAGTCAATGAGTTGCTGCAGGCTGTCAACGTCGATCCGCCCCCGCTCGTCGAAAGGGGTAATAAGGATCGGAATGACGCCTTCGAGTTTCGTGACGGTCATTATTCTGCCTGTTAGTCGGCGTGAAACATCTCTTCGAGCGGCTCCGTCACCGGCGAGAAATCGGGGTTGGTTTCCATCAGCGGGGCCATCATTTCCCACCATCGCCAGACGATGGGATCGATGGGCGCACCGGGGGCGTAGGCTCGGTCGAGTTCTTGATAAGCGAACAGCAAGAGGCCGTAGCGGTAGATCGAAAAATTGCTTGTACCGCCGGTCTTCATTAGCGCCAGCATTTCGGGCCAGATGTCGTCGTGCCGCCGCTTGTAAAGAGCCTCGTTGCCGGGCTTGAGCTTCATCACCCATGCGTTGCGCATCACCATCTTCAGGCCCTCCGACGAGCGGGTGCGGCTTGCTCGCCTAACGGGTACTCGCCGCGGTAGCCGAGCTTACGGCTGACGGAGCCACAGGCTTCGTTGAGCATGTCGACCAGCGGCTGCACGGCCCGTCCAGCCGATTTAGGCGACGGGCCGGTAACACTCATCGCGCCCAGCGGCCGGCCGGTTGCATCGATGATGGGGACGGACACGCAATAGATCCCCATCACCACCTCCTGGTCGTCGATCGAATAGCCGCGCATGCGGATCTTCTTCAGTTCCTTTTTCAGCGCCACCGGGTCCGTGATGGTCTTGGGAGTGAGCGCCTCGAGCGGTCCGCTGAGGACGCGCTGCTGGTCCTCCTCAGGTAGGAAGGCCAGCATAGCCTTGCCGGCGCCACCGCAATGCAGCGAACCGCGCGAGCCGATGCGCATGTCGAGTTGCATCCGCTCATTGCCACGGACCTTGTCGACGCTGACGCCATGCAGGCCACTGAGCACGTTGATGTTGACGGTCTCCCTAGTCGCCTCTGCGATCTTTTCGGCAAAGGGCCGCGCCAGAGCCGGAAAGTGGATGCGCTCGAGCTGGAGGCCCGTGATCTCAAGCAGCTTGAACGAGAGCTCCCATTCTCCGGAGGGGGTACGTTCGACGATCCCGCCTTGCTCGAAATCGAGCAGCAGCCTATGGACCGAGCCGAGCGGCAGTTCGAGCTGGGTGGCAATAGCGCGTACCCCAAGTGGGCTCTTGCGCGCTAAAAGCTCCATCACCTGCACTGAACGGCGAATGCTCGACATCGATCACCAGAATTTCTTGTCCCACGACATGGGGTCCATGAGGTTGTCGTCGATATAGTCCCAGACAATCTCGTAGCCCATGCCCGGCCCCAATGGCAGATGGACATAGCCGTCAGAGTCCAGTTTGTCGCAGGTGTCTTTGAGGTAGGGGTGCGGCGCGTCGTAGTCGACACCGGGTGCCAGCAGTCCCTTTTCGTAGTACTCTGAGGTGTCTTCCGATGTGGCACCGCAAACCTGCAGGTTGCCCCAGCCGGCCATGTGCATCTCGCATCGGATGCCATAGGCCTCTGCGACGATCGCGGTCTTGCGTGCCCCGGTAATTCCGCCGCGAACGACGTCGATGCGGCTCATATCTCCCGCACCCCGCAAGATCCATTCAGCGCGACTGAAAACGCCCCCCGCCACTATTTCGGGCGACAGGATGGGGATCGAAAGCTCGCGGCTCAGCCGCACATAGCTCTCCACCCGATACTCGGGCATCGGATGCTCATACCAATAGTAATTGAGCTTTTCGAGCTCGCGCCCGACCTGGATCGCCTCCTCGAGCGACATGTACGTTCCCCAAGGATCGTACATCAGCACGTAGTCCGGCCCCACCGCCTCCCGTACTAGATGAACGGTCTCGATGTCGGCCTTGATGTTGGAAGGTCGTCCGGGCGTCGGCTTGCCGGTTTCGGGATTCCAAAAATAATGCGGATGAATTTTGTATGCGAGGTAGCCCTCTTTTTTGCAGGCTAGCGCGTGTTCCGCATAGACACGTGGCACGCCAATATTAGGATAGGTCGACGCGTAGGCTTTGACCTTGTCGCGCGCGCCGCCCATGAGCTTATAGACTGGCGTGTTGAAGGCGCGGCCCGCGAGATCCCACAAAGCGTTATCGATGACGCTCTGGATATTCTCTGGGTAGTTTGCGACCCACATCCACTTCCAGATGGTCTCGCGGTCGAATGGGTCCTGCCCAATGATCAGGTTGCGGACGCGGCCGCGGATCATCGTCTGATCGACGATGTTGAGGCCTTCCGCGTCGCCGTGGGCGCCACCGCCAAAATAGTATCCGGTCACTCCGGCGTCGGTTTCGATCGCCAGGACCGTCTGCATCAACTCCGCATTCGGAATCGGCAATGCGTGGCCAGCGTCCCAACGATCGGCGTGAGTACGAAAGGTCTTGATCTTGATGTCGGTGATCTTCACGACTTTAGCCTCTGTTAGGAGCGGTCTATTCGTAAGAGTCGCCGCCGCGAAGGCGGTCGAGCAGCACGGCGGCGAGCAGCAGCAGGCCGACGATAATGTTTGTGTAAAACGGGCTAACGGCCTGCACGTCGAGAATGTTCGCCGTGCCGGCAACTACTAGCAGTCCGAGTGCTGCGCCTAGCGGATTGCCGACGCCACCGCGGAGGATCGAATAGCCACCGATCATCATGGCGGCGTAGACTTGGAACTCGAGCCCAGTGCCGGTGAGGTTGGTGGCGCTTCCCAGCTGCCCGACGTACAGGATGCCGGCGATCCCGGCCCCGAGGGAGGATAGCAGTAAGGCCGCGAAGCGAACCCGCGCCACTGAAATGCCCGCCCGGCTCGCGGCACGGTCGTCGCCGCCGACGGCCTGGACGTGGCGGCCGAGCCGCGAGCGGCTGACGATGGCGGCCGCTATCGCGATGATCGCAATCGAGATCACGAACAGCAACGGTAGTGGTCCTGCAGAGAGGTTGGTAAACGTGTAGAAGTCGGTGTCAAATGCCGTGATCGAACCCATCGGTTGGGCCAGAAGATAGCAAACGCCTCGCAATGCCACGAGCATGCCGAGCGTGGCTGCGATGGTATCGGCACCAAAGATCACAACCGCCGTTGCGTTGATGGCGCCGAGCGCGAGACAGGTCAGCAGCGTCACCGGCACCGCCGCCGCGAGCGGCCATCCTGCGGTCGTCATCAAGGTCGCGGTAAGGCAGGAGCTGACGCCCACCATGGAGCCGATCGAAAGATCGACCACCCCGGCGAGCAAAGCAAAACTCGAGAAGGCCGCCACGAGCATTGGCACCGCAACGAACGAGCCAATGATGTTGAGGTTGCTCTGGGACAGGAAATCGGGGCCGATCCACGACAACCCGACGCCGATCACCACCACAAGCGTGACGGCAATGCTCGAGACCGATCCGGTTGCGAGGTCGCGAAGCCGGTGCCGGTCGAGACCGCCTGAGCCGGCGCGATTATCTGCGGTATCGATACTCATCGTTGCAGTCTCCGAGCGCGCCAACCATCAATCGACACTGCGACGATCAGGATGAAACCCTGGAACACGGCTTGCCAGTTTGAGGACAGCCCGAAAAACACCAGCGAGGTGGGCACGGTCGACAGGAACCCGACGCTCAGCAGGATAAGCCAGATGCTGCCGCGACCTCCTGCTAGCGAAACGCCGGCGAGGATCACGCCGGCGATGACGGGGAGCTGAAACGTGGTGCCGGCGCTAGGCGCAAACGGGCCGTTGGACGCAGCGAACATGATGCTGGCGAGTCCTACGATCGCACCCGAGCTGATAAAGATGGCAAAGCGCGTCTTTTTGAGTGAGATGCCCCGGGCCTGTGCGGCAAAGCGGCTGCCACCAACGGCGATCGCATGCCGGCCATAGGCGGTCCGCGGTAGGAGGAACCCGACGATCAGCACGAGGGCGACCATCGGCCACCAGATATTTGGTAGGCCGAGGAAATTACCCTGGCCCCACGCCACCACTGGCGAGGCGATCGGTGCTTGGATGTGCTGAAAGATCAGGAACATCACCGCGGTACCGATGAAGTTGGTGGCGAGCGTCACAATGATCGGATTGAGCTTCCCCACCACGATGATCGTCGCGTTGAAAAGGCCCCACGCGGCGCCGACCAGTATTCCAGCAACCAGCACTATGGGTATTGGCCAGCCCATGCCCAGAAGTTGGCAGACCACAGCACCAGCAAGCGTCAACGCGGTCGGCTGGGAGAGATCGAGGATGGCCCCGCTCATACCCACGAGAGCCTGGGCGACGGCCAGCACGCCGACGATGGCCATAGTGAACGCAACCGCCAGCAGCGTCTGGTACGACAAAAAATCGGCGCGATGGACCGCCGAGGCGAGGACCAGCAAGAGCCAGGCGCCTGCGACGAGGGACGCGGTGCCCCAGCCGGCCGGGAGGTTCGCGGTGAGCAAGACCTTCCGGCCGACGGGCATGGGACGGGTTGTTGCCGCGTCACTCATAGGCTTGTTATTTCCTCAAGTTACGCCTTGGGGCAGAACAGATCGTACTCGGTGGTACCCTTCGGCGCAGCAAGGAGGGCCGTCACGCGGCCGGCCATGTCCGGAATTTTTGCCGCCGCTGCGGCGGACACTGGGCACGGCTGGACCTTAGACGCCGGATTGCCCGGATCGTCCTTCACTGGTGGCGCGTTGCCCGCCGCGATCGGATCGATTACGTCGCGAAGAGCATAGACCGCATACCCCTCAAGGAAGTAGAATACCGAACCGGCAAGATGCGGATCAACGTTGGGTCCGGTGATGAACGAGCCATCCTGGCCCCACCCGATGATATTATCGGCACGGCCAAGCTGCTCAGCGGCCTGCAGAACACCCAGCACGCTGCTGTCGTTGATGCCGACCACAAGGATCTTCTTAGCATCTGGATGCGCGGCCAACAGGTCGCGGCCGGCCGGAAGTGCAACGGCAACCTGGCCGCCGCCTTCCATCGAGACCCACTTATCGGCCGGGATGTCCGGGCAGACCTTCTTGATCCCATCGCGCATCCCGCCAGTGCGCCAAGTGTTGACAATGCCGGCGCCCTGGCCCTCGGACGAGATCACCAGATCGACATCGCAGTTCCACTTGGTCTTGGCGATGTTTCCAAGCGCCTCGCCTCCAGCCAGGCCCGCCGCCTGGTTGTCGATGCCGACGAAATAAAAACCCTTTTGGGCGATGTCGTAGGTGACCTCAGGAATCTTGGCGGCTGCGAACTTCGCCGCGATAACCGGGTTCACCGCGGGCGAGCCGTTGAATTCGATAACGGCATTGACCTTGTCCTGGATGAAGATGTCGGCGTTCTTAGTTGTGACTGCAGGGTCTGCGTTGTTGCTGAGCTCGACATATTCCCAGCCCCGCTGCTTGGCGAGGGCCGCGGCGACTTCGCCCTGGGCCTTCTGCCAGTCTTGAGACGGCTCGCCTCCGATGGCCATACCGAGCTTAAACGGGGCGGCGGAAGCCGCACCGATCAGGCCGACGGACATCGCCAGCATCGACGTTACAATCGCCGCACCTGCGATGATTGTAGGTAGTTTGAGTTTCAGTGACATTTGGGTCTCCTCCCTAAGCACTTGGTGAATCAGGCTAGACGTCTAGTTCCTTCCCCGCTTGCGCCGCCTTTTCGACGGCTGCCTGTCAAGCTGGGTGTAGGACTGCGGATGTCTCCGTGACAGCATCAGGACCGATAGCGCCCGTGATCAGGCCGACGATCTCCGAGACTTGGGTATCCTTGACGACGCGGGTCGCGATCGTGCGTCCGAGGCGCATAACGGTGATACGGTCGGCGGCGGTCATGAGTTGTTGCATATTGTGGCTGACGACGATCACGCTCACGTCGTGGTTGCGCAGGTCGCGTATAACATCGAGTACTTGCTCCGTCTCACGCACACCTAGCGCCGCTGTAGGCTCGTCCAGAATGACTATGCGGCGACCCCAAAGCAGGGCACGCGCCACTGCCAGGCACTGGCGCTGGCCACCCGACATCGATTTTACGGCAACATTGATCGAGGGAACCTTGACCGCCAGCGAATCGAGCACCTCGCGGGCGCGCTTGCGCATCTGCCGGTCGTCGACGAGGTTGAAGAACCGCATCAGCGGATTTCCCGAGAGCGTCTCGCGTCCCAGAAAGACGTTCTGATACGCGCTCATGGTGTCGACCAACGCGAGGTCTTGGTAGACCGTCTCTATCCCGGCATCGAGCGCATCCTGCGCGCGCCTAAGCTGGATTGGCATTCCATCAATCGCGATATCGCCGCCGCCCGCTGTGACGATGCCCGACAGGATCTTCAGCAGGGTCGACTTGCCGGCGCCGTTGTCGCCGACCAGCCCGAGGACTTCACGCGACTGCAACGACACGGAGGCGTCGGCCAATGCCACAACGGCGCCATAACTCTTGGCAATGTGACGAGCTTCCAGAACCGGTCGCGCTGACTCCGCCGACGAATCTTCCACTTCGCCTGCCTCCCCCCGGTTATCGGCACTAATCTCTTCGGATCATCTTGTTCCACATATGGAACCACCGTACCAACAGCAGAACGATAGGCTCTTGACGATCCGGGTGTCAAGCCAGCCATCGGCATCCGCTGACGACATTATCCGATGTTGGCGGCGCCATAAGTGTGACTAGCTTAGTATCGATTGTATTACTATCTTGCCACGACCAAGCTCTTGCGCTTCAATGTCTGCGCGTTGAGACGGGGAGGAGTTCTCAGGCCGTGATGAGCGGCCGGGCGCCTTGACGCACATCATTGACGAGGGACCACGGTTACGGGACCCGATTACAGGGAGGTTACAGATGCTAAGAATCTCAGCGCTGGCGTTGGCGGTCTGCGCCACGGCGATGCTGGTTGCCGGCGCGGCGCGCGCCGATGACAAAACTTTCACCGTCTGGTGGTTCGATAATCCCGGAAGTGCAGAGGGAAATACCTGGACGACTGCCCTTGACGACTTCAAGGCCTCCCATCCGGGGGTTACCGTAAAGTTCGAGCAGAAGTCATTCAATCAGCTGGAGCAGACGGGCGCCATGATCCTCAATTCGGATCAGGTGCCGGACGTACTCGAATACAACAAAGGCAATGCTACGACCGGCTTGGTTGCGTCGCAGGGCCTGCTGACGCCGCTCGATGATGTCGTCAAGCAGCGCGGCTGGGACAAAACGCTGACCGATGGTGATCTGGTGCTTAGCCGGTACGACCAGAAAGGCGTCTTCGGCTCGGGGCCAATTTACGGGATTGCCGTTTCTGGCGAGTTTGTATCTGTGTTCTACAACGAGGACATGTTCGCCGCCAACAACCTTAAGGTTCCCACCAGCTTTGATGAGTTCGTTTCCGTCATGGACGCGTTCAAGCAGAAGGGCGTCACCCCGTTGGCGTTTGCGGCGGCAGACCCCGAGCCGGCCCTCGGCACACTGGTCAACACCCAGATCGACGAAACCTGGTTCCGCAACTATCAGGCACTCAAAGCCCCGCTCGATCCGGCGCCCTATTTGTTTGCCGGCAAGACGATCACTGACTGGCTTGCCAAGGGCTACGTTCCTAAGGATGCGTCTGGTCTCAAAGACGATGATGCCACCAATCTGTTCGTTTCAGGAAAGTCGCCAATGTACATCGGCGGCACGTGGAAGCTCGGCACGTTCGAGTCCTCGATCAAGGACTTCAAATGGAGCCAATTCATCATGCCGACCAAGCAGTACAGCACCGGCTCCACCGGCAATCTATGGATCGTGCCCAAAGGCGCCAAAAACAAGGACCTTGCCTACGACTTTATCGGAATCACCCTGTCCCCTAAAATCCAGACCGCGCTCGCCAACAATGGCGCGATTGCCATTGCAGCCGATCCGACGACGATCACCAATCCAGTCGGCCAAAGGCAAGCCGCTCTGTTTGATCAGATCGCAAAGAGGAACGGGTTGGGCTTCTACCTCAACTGGCCGGTGCCGGGGTTCTATGACCAACTGCACCAGAAGCTCACTGGCCTCACGGCGGGGTCTTTGACTGCGGAACAGTTCACGGATCAGATAAAGAAGTTCTACGACGACGCTCAGGCGAGCCAGTAAGTCCCACGCTGCCGGCGAGTTCTGCTCCTTCCGATTCTCGCGGCGACGCTTGTGCAGCGTCGCCGCGACTTGGCAGAATTCGTAGCCCGCTCGTCACCGTGCGTTTCGCCTGGCGAGCCGGTGCGGAAAATCAGAACGAGAAGCTGACAAGTTACCAGGCGATGCAGCCGCGGCAGGACCACTCGGCGATTGCCGATGGACATTGTTGAGAGATAGGAATGACACAGGGCAACCCGACCCGGAGTTCTGGTAGATATACGTTCTATCTCTATCTCGTTCCCGGTTTGCTGGGATTTGCTGTCGTTGTTCTCGCGCCCGAGATCGCAAATCTGGCAATCAGCTTAACCGCATGGAAGGGGATCGGTGCCCCACGTTTTGTCGGCCTCGATAATTACGTACGGCTGCTCCACGACGATGAGTTCTGGGGCTCCTTTCAACATACATTGCTGTTCATCATCTCGATGACGATCGTTCCCACGATGTTGGGCTTGCTCCTTGCAGCGGTGTTGTTCGATGTCATTGGTCGCAAGTTTGGCATACGCCTCGCCAGCTTCATGCGCGCCGGATTCTATCTACCGCAGATTCTTCCGCTGACGGCAGCGGGCGTGCTTTGGGGGTGGATCCTGAGCCCCATCGGGATAATCAACTCCGTGTTTAGGTCGGTTGGCTTAGCGGGTCTCGCGCAAGACTGGTTGGGCAATCCAGCTCTCGCTCTGGCCGCCGTCTCCGTTGTGATCGTCTGGGTTCAACTTGGATACAGTTTGGTTGTGTTCATGGCGGGACTCTCCCGCGTCGATACAGCGCTCTATGAGGCCGCCAAAGTAGACGGCGCAAATTGGCTGCAGCGCTTTGTCAGCATAACAACACCGATGCTGGCGCCTGAGATCTTTGTCGTCGTGCTCACCACAGCGATCGCGGCGCTCAAGGTTTTCGCGCCGATCTACGTACTGACCGATGGCGGGCCGAACGATGCAACCCTCGTTCCGTCCTATCTGACCTATTATCACTTCTTTACGACGAGCCGGGTCGGCTACGCCGCCGCAGTTGCAACGGTACAAACGCTCCTCACCATCGTTCTGGGCATCATCTTCCTGCGCTTCCAGGCGCGACAAAGCGGGAGAGCCAACTGACATGGCGCACAGCACGACCCAAGCGACCCGACCTGCAGCTGGTCACGCTCGCCGCACTTTCAGTCGTGGCCTCGGAAGCATCCTCGTGCTGGTGGTCAGCCTGGCCTTCCTCGCTGCCGTTCTATTCCCTTTCCTGCTGGCGGTGTTCAACGCCGTAAAGACAGGCGTCGACTACTCGCTGCATGGCCCACTCGCGTTTCCGCAGAGCTTCGACTTGGGCGGCCTTGTTGCCTTTTGGTCAGAGGTCGATTTCACGCGCAAGTTGGCCAACAGCGTGATCGTTAGCGGCTGCGTCGCCGTTGGAGGAGTTCTGTTGAGCCTATTCAGCGCCTACGCCATCGGCATCGGGCGCGTCCGGGGTGGGCCGATCCTGCTTTTCGTGATCATGCTCAGCATCATGGTGCCGCAGGAGTCGCTGGTCTACCCGATCTACTATGCCAGCAAAGCGGCCGGCCTCTACAATTCCCTTGTCGGCGTCATCATTGTCTTTTCTGTGCTCCAAAGTGCCTTTGGCACCTACCTTCTTTCGTCGGTCCTCGCGACCTTTCCTCACGAAATAATTGAGGCGTCACAGATCGATGGCGCAAACTGGTGGCAGATATTGTGGCTCGTGGTCGTACCCGTGCTGCGGCCGATACTGGCAGTGCTTGCAACGTTCTTTTTCATCTGGACGTGGAACGAGTTTCTGATTCCGCTCGTGCTGCTCGTGTCCAACGACAACCAGACTGTGTCTGTTGCGATGGGAGTCTTGAAGGGCCAATACACATCCGATCCCACGCGCATCGCCGCCGCGTCGTTGCTCGGGATGGCGCCTACAGTGGTCTTTTTCCTGTTGTTCCAACGCACCTTAACGCGCGGCGTAGTGGTCGGAGCCGTCAAGTGAGCGTCTCAGCGCGCCAGCTGTTTGATCGACTGAGGGAACAGCCAGCAGTCTGCGGCACCGTCGAATGGGCGAAACTGCGTCCCAGTCCGGCTCGATGTTTCGGCAAGCGGGTGCTTGCCCTTGAAGCTACCTGTGGAGGGAAGAGTTGACATACAGCTTGAAGATACCGGACTTATCCGGAAAAGCGTTTCTGGTGACCGGAGCATCGACCGGCATCGGCGCTGCCGTTGCGGCCGCCCTTGCGCACCAAGGAGCAAAGGTCATCGTCCACTACCACGCCAGCAAAGAGGCAGGTGAAGGGGTCGCTGGCGGCATTCATGCAGCAGGGGGTGAATGTGCACTTGTTGCCGGGGATATGAGCGATCCTGAGCAAGTGCAGCGGCTGGTGGGCGAAGCCGCTGAGCGTTTCGGCAGACTTGATGGCCTCGTCAATAATGCAGGAAGCATGCTCGGGCGCATTCCGGTGATGCAGAGCGATGTCGTCCACGAGCAAGCGGTGGTCAATTTGAATTCCCTTTCGGTGGTTTGGGCGACGCGTGCTGCGCATCCCTATCTTCGACGGCAAGGCGGAACGGTGATCAACACCACGTCAATCGCCGCTCGGAACGGTGGAGGCGGCGGTGCCGTCCTTTACGCGGCAGCCAAGGGATTTGTCAGCACGCTCACGAAAGGGCTCGCCAAGGAACTTGTGGAGGACGGCATCCGAGTAAACGGGGTGGCCCCGGGCACCATCCTC
>Ga0265318_10000765_pt1 | contig 21430 bp, 11 predicted proteins | sample 4821metaG_FD_192431 | JGI IMG/M metagenome (GOLD analysis project Ga0265318, IMG submission 192431) | Rhizosphere microbial communities from Carex aquatilis grown in University of Washington, Seatle, WA, United States - 4-8-21 metaG | ecosystem: Host-associated > Plants > Roots > Rhizosphere >... | reverse complement strand
GTACGACCGGTGCGAGCCGCTTGCCGAGCGGCACCACCTCGTCGGTCACGCGGAATTCGCCGAAGATGTCGCCTGCGATGGCGAGGGCGGTGCCATCGGGTTGGAGCGCCGCGTAAGCGGGACCGGAGGGGGTGAGGTGGCGGAGGAGGTGCATGGGGGTGAAAGTGAGAGTGAAGGTGAGGGTGATCCGCCTACGCTCTAGTGAGCTTCGGCGAGACAAGAAGTGAGAGGAAAAGTGAAAGCGGGGGCGAGAAAAGGCTGAAAGCTCACGAAGCCAAGTGGGATCGAAACACATTGGCCAGCCCGGCCTTGTCGAGGCGTTTCCCGGCGATGGCGATCATGGCGTCGTAGAGCAGGGCGTTGGTGATGGCTGAAGTCGAAATCCCATTGAGCTCGAGAAATGCCAGGGCCGTGGTGATCGCGGTGCGTTTATTCCCATCAATGAATGGCTGGTTCTCGGCCAGATGATACGCGTAAGCGGCGGCCAGGTCAAAGAGGTCGCCTTGGCCGTAGGCGAGCATGTTCATCGGCTGGGCGAGGGCGGATTCCAGACCATGCTCGTTTCTGATTCCGTCCTGCCCGCCGTGCTCTTCAAGGGATCGTTGGTGCAACACATCGACCCGTTCGCGGGTGATGAAAAGCGGCTCGTTCACTGGGCGAGTTTGTGGAGGAGGTCCTTGCGTTCAGAAAATATCTTATCGGTCACCTTTTTAAACGCAGCGTCATCCACCGTCTGCCCGCCCGGCACCGTCGATTTGAGGGACGCCGCAGCGACCTTCACCGGCTTCTTGGCGGCGTAGGGGATCTGCGGCTCGTTGACCTTGTGCGGCTTCTTGCTCACGGGGGCAGGATGGCTCCGGCTGCGCCTGCTGTCAACGGGTGCGAAATACAGCAATCACCGTAGACCGGTCGCGGCTGTGCCGGATTTGCATCGGCCGGTAGGAGCCTGCAAGCAGATTCCTGTAGGTGGAGTCGGGACCAGCAGCCTTCGTCAAGCCCACGGACGACAGATCGGTACCGGGGGATGCTACCGGCGCTTGGACGACTTGCGGGCGACCTTGCCGGCAGGCTCGGCGAACCCGGTTTCCGGCGGGTCCTCGCCTACGGCCAGGGGCACGGCATCGAAGTCGAGCAATTCGCTGAGCTTCAGGTCGAGGCCGGCGGCCATCTTGATCAGCGTGGAGAGGCGGATGTCGAACTTCCGGCCGGATTCGACCTGTTGGTAGTGCTTGTAGGTCAGTCCGGCGCGTTCGGCGAACGACTCCTGCGTCAGGCCGCGCGCTTCCCGGAGTTCCCTGATTCGCGCCAGCAGGCGCTTCGCGGTGTCATTTGCCACACACGAAGATAGCCGCAGCCGCGGTTGTGGAACACCCGGTCAACGGCAGTGTAAGCTTTACACCCCTCTAACGGTAGTGCGTAGTAAGGTCGTCCATGTACGATGTCCCCATTGGTCCCTGCGGCACTTCCGTCCGCGAGACTGCTTGTCCCCGTCGGGGTTGAAGGTTGCGCGAATGACCCAGACCATTCCCGAGGCATCCGGTGGCAAGGTGCCGGCCGTGCGTTACGGACCTACCAATCCGCATCCGCTTTCCCAGCTCAAGACCGAACTCGTCTGGGATGGCAAATACGACGAATACGGCCGACGCCGCGAGGTGGACATCGCCGCCTGCGCGATGCCGATGCAGAAGATTGAGACCATCGATCAGCCACGCAGTGAGGCGGTGGCACAAGACGATCTGCCGGGTTTCGAGAAGGCCAACAAGCGCCGTGACGATTTCCGCAACCGGCTCATCTGGGGCGACAACAAGCTCGTGCTTGCCAGCCTACTCGCCGAGTTCAAGGGTCGCGTCGATCTGATATACATTGATCCGCCCTTCGACGTGGGCGCGGACTTCACGATGGATGTGCCCATTGGCGACGGGAAGGAAACGGTGGAGAAAGATCAGTCCACGCTCGAAATGGTCGCCTACCGCGACATGTGGGGCAAAGGCACCGACTCTTATCTCCACATGATGTTCGAGCGGCTCTCGTTGATGAAGGAACTGCTGTCCGAGAACGGGAGCATTTATGTGCATGTTGCGCCGACGGTGAGTCACTATGTAAAGGTTGTCGCTGACGATGTCTTCTCGTCATTTCGATTTCAAAACGAGGTGGTTTGGCAGCGAAATACGGCCCACAACAATCCAGTTCGATACGGACCAATCCACGAGGTCGTCCTCTATTACACGAAAGCCGATTCTGCCTGCTGGAACGTCCAATATACTGATTATGACGAAGATTACATCGAAGGTGTTTTCACAAACACGGCACCGGACGGGCGGCTATATCGTATCAACGAAGTCACCGGGAGCGTACTCCGGTCAGGGGATTCAGGAAAACCATGGAGGGGAAACGATCCATCTGCACGAGGGCGCCACTGGGCGATTCCTAAGGTCCTTCAACAAAAATTCGGTTTCAAAGGCACATCGCAGGAGATGCTCGATGAACTCGATAAGCGGGGATACATTGAATGGGGCAAGGGCCAAGGTAATTGGCCACGACTTCGCTATTTCAAAGAAGAAATGAAGGGAGTGATGCTCCAAGATATTTGGACAGATGTTTATCGTCAGTCTGACCCAATTTACTCCACCCAAAAACCGGAAGGTCTCCTCGAACGCATCATCAAAGCCAGCAGCAACGAAGGTGACCTCGTGGCCGATTTTTTCTGTGGAAGTGGGACGACGGGCGCGGTGGCCGAGCGGCTCGGCCGACGCTGGCTGATGGCGGACCTTGGACGTTTCGCCATCCACACCAGCCGCAAGCGGCTGATCGATCTCCAGCGCAAGCTTCACGCCGAGGGGCAGCCCTACCGCGCGTTCGACGTTCATAACCTCGGGCGCTACGAGCGCCAGTGGTGGCAGAAGGAGCGGTTGCGTGGTGCTGACGACGAGCACCGCAAGGTCGTGCTTGGTTTTTACCAAGCCGAGCCGCTGCCAAATGCGACCGGATTGCTGCACGGGCGCAAGGGTCGTGCGTTCATCCACGTGGATGGCATCGACGGGTTGTTCACGCGTGTTGAGGTGCGTGCCGTCGCGCTCGCCGTGAAGGAGGTAAGCGGGACGGAGGTGCATTGCCTCGCGTGGGAGTTCGAGATGGACCTGCGGCTCGTCTGCCACGAGTTGGAAGCAGAAACAGGCGTGCGGTTGAAGTTGATTCCCATCCCGCGCGAGATCATGGAAAAGAACCGCACGAGCCCGCCGCCGTTCTTGGAAATGGCCGTGCTGGAGGCGGAGGCCATCGTGAAAACCAAGGCCGGCGCAAAGACGGTGGACGTTAAGCTCAAGAAGTTCATGCCGTCGCTCGCGGAGGTGCCGAGCAAGGAGCTTGAGGCGCTGAAAGAGCGGGCCGTGAAAAGTGGTTTCGACTTTATTGATTTCTGGGCGGTGGATTACGACTGGCACGAGCAGAAGCCGTTCGTTCACCACTGGCAGGACTACCGAACGCGAAAGGATCGCTCGCTGAAAACCGTGAGCGACGCCGCACACACCTACGCGAAGGCCGGCAAGCACACGATTTGTGTGAAGGTCGTGGATGTCTTCGGCTGCGATACGAGCATCACCGTGGAGGTGAACTTCACGCGATGAAAGCATCCTTCATCATAGCATGTATCTTAGTTGGCGGATTTTGTCTGTTGTTCGGAGTTCTCTCTAATGATTTGAAAACCACGACAACGATAATGATTGCGGGGTTCTTTTTCTTAATGGGCTGGAAGAGAGCGGACGACCATTGAGCACAACCAACGATGAGTGCGTTTGAAAATACACTAAATCTCTCTGCGCTTGAACCCCTCTTCGCGCCGCACGAGGAACCGAACCGGCACCGCGCGCGCAGCAAGGACGGCCAGCCCGAGGTGCGGAAGAGCCGGCGGCCGTCACCCATTGTCATCGCGCAATTCCTCCGGCGGGCGGTCAAGGACTGGCGGGAGACAGATTATCCTGGCGCATCTGACACCACACGCGAGCTGCTGCACCATTGGTTCCAGCGCGATCACCTTGTCACCTTGCCGGATGGGACCAGCGCGCTATTCAACTATTATTACTGCCAGCGGGAGGCCATCGAGACGCTAATCTTCCTCTACGAGGTGCGCGGTGTCCGCTCGCTTTGCGGGCTGATGGGCAACTTTGCCGGGCCGGATGCGGAGACAGCAGCACTCGGCGTGAATCCCGATGACGACCGGTGGGCGCGCTACGCCTTCAAGCTCGCGACCGGCGCCGGCAAGACGAAGGTGATGAGCCTCGCCATCGTCTGGAGCTATTTCCATGCGCTGCGCGAGAGCGAATCGCCCTTGGCTCGGCATTTCGTGATGGTCGCGCCCAATCTCACGGTGTTCGAGCGGTTGCGCGAGGACTTCAAGCCTGCGGGCGGCGGACCGGATATTTTTGACCGGGACCCGCTCATTCCCGTGGCCTGGCGCGGGGATTGGAACGTCACCACCGTTCTTCAGGACGAGGCCGGCGGGGCAGCAACCGGCGGTACGCTTTACCTGACCAACATCCACCGGCTTTACGACACGAGCGCGCGGCGGAAGCGCGACCCCGAAACCTATGACTGGATGGGGCCAGCCGTAAGCAAGGCGAAGGCGCTCGATACCGGTGCCGCGTTGCGGGCACGGGTGACCGGCCATGAGCGCGTGATGGTACTCAATGACGAGGCGCACCACCTGTGGGACCCGGACTCGGCATGGAACGAGGCGATAGCCTTTCTCCACGACGAGATCGCCCGTCGATCCGGCTCTGGCGTAGTTGCTCAGCTGGATTTCTCGGCTACCCCAAAGGACAAAGCCGGGCGGATATTCCAGCATGTGGTCTGCGATACGCCTCTCGGCGAGGCGGTGGATGGCGGCATCGTGAAGACGCCGGTCATCGGGCGCGGCAACAAGTGGGTCGAGCGCACGAGTCAGGATGCATCTGAAAGATACGAGGAGCAGTTGCGGGTTGGCTATGCGCGTTGGCAGAAGTCGCGAGAGGAATGGGCACCGGGCGGTAAGAAACCTCTGCTTTTTGTAATGTGCGAAGACACCGAAGCGGCAAATCAGATTGCGCGCCGCCTAGATACCGACCCGGTATTCGCTGAACTGAACGGCCACACCGTCAACCTGCACACCCGGCTCAAGGGAAAAATCAAGTGGATCGGCGGGAAAAAAGCTGGTTACCCCGTATTTGAGGCGAACGAGAACGAGATCAACGATGATGACTTGAGGGCATTGCGCGAACTCTCGCGGCAGATCGACTCAGACCAAAACCCCTACACTTGTATTGTTTCAGTGCTGATGCTGCGTGAGGGTTGGGACGTGCGCAACGTAACAACCATTGTGCCGCTGCGTCCCTATTCGTCGAAAGCAAACATCCTGCCCGAGCAGACGCTTGGGCGCGGCTTGCGCCGGATGACGCCACCGGGGCAGGCGGCGGAGTTGGTCACTGTGGTCGAGCATCCGGCGTTTGTGAGCCTTTATCAGCAGGAGCTGGAGCAGCAGGGGCTGTTCATCGAGACGATCGACGTAGATCGTGTACCGAAGACGACGGTTGCGATTTTCCCTGACAAGGAGAACAAGGACTGCGATGCCCTCGACATAGTCATTCCCTCGGTCAGTGCCGGTTTCAGTCGCCGTCCGATATTGGAGGGACTGACCATCGAGGACGTGCGGAAGCAATTTGCCCGCTATCAGCCTTTGCCCGTCGGCGAGGTGCGGACCGAGCGCATTGAATACCAGGAGCGCCACCTGATCACAGATGAGGTGGTGATGAGGATGGAGATCCGTCTGCCGTTGTTGCAGAGCGGTGTGGGTGCGATCTCATTTTTCCGGGAAGAGCTGGAAATGATCTGTGGACTGCGCGGCACGCACGGAGTTCTTGCGCCACTGCTGGAGACATTTCTGACCGATATCCTGTTCAAGGAGAAGCTCACGCTCTATGATCCACGTTTGGTCGGCCGGTTGGGAGACGCCGATGTGCGCGAGCATGTCCGTGCCACATTTGCGCCACTGATCCGGCAGAGGACGACCACCAAGGAAGAGCGCCGCCCGGAGGGCCCGGGCCGGTCGGTGGCCGCGTGGAAGCCCTTCCAGGTGACACATTCGCAGGAGCATCCGGCGATTCCCGCGAAGCACACCGCGTTCAATCTTGTGGCATGCAACCGTGGGCTTGAGGTGGGCATGAGCCAGTTTCTAGATCGTGCGTCTGACGTTAAGGGGTTCGCCAAGAATGCCGGACCCCAGGCGCTGCGGATCGACTACTCGACGCGACAAAGCCAACTGGCTTTCTACACGCCAGACTTCTTGGTGCGGCTGACGGACGACAGCTACCTGCTGGTAGAAACCAAGGGACGGGTGGATCGCGACGTGCCACTGAAGGTGCGTGCTGCCGCAGCATGGTGCAAAGCGACAGCTAAAGCCAAACCCAAGTGGCGATTTCTCTATGTGTCTCAGGAGGTGTTTGAAGGTTTTTCCGAAAGCACCGTCGAAATGCTGGCGCGGGTATGCGAACCAGCCCTGCAGGACTTGCTGGAGGAGGCGGTTGAGCCGCAAATGGTGCTGTTGTTTGGTGACGCGCGTCCGGATGCCGAGCGGTTGGCCGAGTTCATTGGTGCGGCAGATTTCGCCGCGCTACCCAAGGCCCACCAAAAGATGGTGCAGCAGGCCATCGAACTGTATTTTTTCTCAGCGAACAAACCGGGCCAGTCGCTTGCCCCGGCGTTCACACCCTTGCTGGGTCCTCTCGACGACGCTTCACGCGCCGTGATGTTGAAAGTATTGGAGCCCGTGATTCCCGTTGACCGGGCGGCACAACAGGTGTTCTTCGAACCGGATTTGTTGCAGCTATCAAAGAAGGACGCCGAGATGTTTAAGCGGCGTGGCAGCGATCTCAGGCGCACGCTTGTGGATCACGCCGGCATAAGCCCCATCGGGTTACTTCGCTGGTGCCTGCAGCAGCCGCATGAGAAAAAGCCGTCGGCGGGCGGTGTTTTCCTGGCGACGCATGAGCGCTTTGATTCTGTGCCAGACTCTTCATACAAGTTGGTTTGTCGCATTAACAATTTCCGCAACGACTACATCGCTCATCAAGTAAAGGAGCTGAGCGATCCTACGATCGCGAAGACCGGCATGATCGAATGGATAGCGGGACTCGTCGCAATATGGGGATTGCATCGGCAATCTGCGGCTTTGCCTTAATCCTCACGACTGCGCCGCTGGAGCCGCAGAGGCCTAGAGCGTTCGTGGGGTCGAATGTGGTCTGGCTTTGTAGTTTGTAATGCAAGCGTCCGCTCAAGCCTGAAGACTGCGGACTCGCTTCAAGAGTATATGAGGTTCGGGTCGCCGTAGACGTTGTTCACGCGGCCGTGGCGGGCCAAACCCGGGGCTTGCGGTGTAGGACGCTGGCTGTAAATTGCGGGCATGAGCTTCCAGGAACTCCTCGCTGAGCTGCCGTCGCTGACGGTGGAGCAACGGGATTTGCTCCGGATCAGGCTCGCTGAACTCGCAGGGGAGGATTGGATGGACGCCGATGAACTCACCCCGGAAGAGAAGGCGCTGATCGAGGAGCGCATGGCGGAGCATGAGCGCAATCCCGCGGCGACGATTTCCTGGGAAGTGATGGAAGCAAAGCTCAAGGCTCGATACGGATTGTGAAATGGCGGATTGAGCTGCGGCCAGCGGCGATTGCCGACCTCGACGATGCTGCGGCTTGGTATGAAGAGCGAAGTGCCGGATTCGGACGGGATTTCGTGCGGGAAATCAGCGTGGCGATTTCCTCCCTCGCGTTGGTGCCCTTGGTGCCTCGGTTGCGACATCGAAGCGCTGGTGTACGCTGGGTTTATTCGAGACGATTCCCTTATCGGATCATCTACCGGGTCGAAGCTGAGAGGATTGTGATCTTTGCGATCCTGCACGCGGCACGCAGCGATGGCGCTTGGCGCGGGCGGGAATAGAAAAGCCCCGCCAGGTGGCAGGGCTTGCCTGGGTTGAGGGCTCAGTTCCCGCTGAGCCGCGGCCCAGCAGGAGCGGGGCCCTCCATTAGACCTTCGGCGCGTCCGCGTAGGCCTCCATACCGACACAGGAGCACACGAGGTTGCGGTCGCCGTAGACGTTGTCCACGCGGCCGGTGGCGGGCCAGAACTTGGAGGCGCGCGTGGCGGCGTCGGGGAAGGCGGCCGTCTCGCGCGAGTACGGGTGCGGCCAGTCCGTGGCGCAGACGGCGCCGGCGGTGTGCGGGGCGTGCTTGAGCGGGTTGTTGAGCCGGTCGCTCTCGCCGCTGGCGACGGCGGCCAGCTCGCCGTGGATGGAAATCAGCGCGGCGCAGAAGCGGTCGAGCTCGGGCTTCGCCTCGCTCTCGGTCGGCTCGATCATGAGCGTGCCGGGGACGGGGAACGACATCGTCGGCGCGTGGTAGCCGTAATCCATGAGGCGCTTGGCGACGTCCTCGACCTCGAGGCCGTGCTTCTTCCACGGGCGGAACTCCAGGATGCACTCGTGGGCGACGAGGCCGGTGGCGCCCCGGTAGAGGACGGGGAAATAGTTCTCCAGGCGCCGGGCGATGTAGTTGGCGTTGAGGATGGCGAACTTCGTCGCCCGCGTCAGGCCGTCGGGGCCCATCATGCGGATGTACATCCAGGTGATGACGAGGATGGAGGCGGAACCAAACGGCGCAGCTGAAACAGCGCCGTTTGAGGTGTGAGGTGTGAGGCGGGAGGCGGGAGGGATATTTTCTCCAACCTCAAGCCTCGAGCCTCCGACCTCGTTGCGCAGCAGCGCAACATGGCCGGGCAGGTAGGCGGCGAGATGCTTCGCGACGCCGATCGGGCCCATGCCGGGGCCGCCGCCGCCGTGCGGGATGCAGAAGGTCTTGTGGAGGTTGAGGTGGCAGACGTCGGCGCCGATGAAGCCCGGCGAGGTGAGACCGACCTGCGCGTTCATGTTGGCGCCATCCATGTAGACCTGGCCGCCGTGGGCGTGGACGGCCCGGCAGATGTCCCGGATCGCGGGCTCGAACACGCCGTGGGTGGACGGGTAGGTGACCATGAGCGCCGCGAGGTTGGCGGCGTGCTCGGCGGCCTTGGCCTTCAGGTCGGGGACGTCGATGTTGCCGCTGGCGTCGCAGGCGACGGCCACGACCCTGAAGCCGCACATCGCGGCGCTCGCGGGGTTGGTGCCATGGGCGGAGGTGGGGATGAGGCAGATGTGGCGGTGGCCCTCGCCGCGCGCCTCGTGGTAGGCGCGGATGACGAGCAGGCCGGCGTATTCGCCCTGCGAGCCGGCGTTGGGCTGGAGGGACACGGCGGCGAAGCCGGTGATCTCGGCGAGCCATTTCTCGAGCTGGGCGAAGAGCTTCGCGTAGCCCTTCGTCTGGCCGGCGGGCGCGAACGGATGCAGCCGGCCGAATTCCGGCCAGGTGACCGGGAACATCTCGCTCGTGGCGTTGAGCTTCATGGTGCACGAGCCGAGCGAGATCATGGAGTGGCAAAGGGAAAGGTCCTTCGCCTCGAGCCGGCGGATGTAGCGCAGCATCTCGTGCTCCGTGTGGCAGCGGTGGAAGACGGCGGCGGTCAGGTAGGCGGAGGTGCGCTGGTGGGGTGCGGCGTAGTCGAGGGCGACGGTGTCGGCCGCGGGGAGCGCCACGCCGCTGAAGATGCTGACCAGTTTTTCGACCTCCGCGGAGGTGGTGGTCTCGTCGCAGGAGACGCCGACGGTGGACGCATCGACCGGCCGCAGGTTGAACCCGGCCTTGACGGCGCGGGCGTGGATCAGGGCGGCATCGACGCCGCTGATGGTCAGCGTGTCGAAGACCGGTTCCACGTTGACCGTGGCGCCGGTGGACTTGAGGCCGCCGGCGAGCAGGCCGGTGAGCAGCCGGGTGCGCTGCGCGATTTTCCTGAGGCCCTCGGGGCCGTGGTAGACGGCGTACATCGAGGCCATGACGGCGAGGAGCACCTGGGCGGTGCAGATGTTGGACGTGGCCTTGTCCCGGCGGATGTGCTGCTCGCGGGTGCCGAGGGCGAGGCGCAGGGCGGGGTGGCCGTGGACATCCTTGGACACGCCGACGAGCCGGCCCGGCATCTGGCGCTTGTAGGCGTCGCGGGTGGCGAAGAAGCCGGCGTGCGGGCCGCCGAAGCCCATCGGCACGCCGAAGCGCTGGGCGGAGCCGACGGCGACGTCGGCGCCGAACTCGCCCGGCGCGCGCAGCAGGGTGAGCGCCAGCAGGTCGGTGGCGACGACGGTCAGCGCGCCGGCCGCGTGGGCTTGGGCGAAGAACGCGGCGAAGTCGTGGATGCTGCCGGTGGTGTCGGGGTATTGCACGAGCGCGCCGAAGACATTGCCGGAGAATGCAAACGTGCGGTGGTCGCCGACGACGACCTCGACGCCGAGCGGCTTGGCGCGGGTCCGCACGATGTCGATGGTCTGGGGGTGGCAGGCGGCGGAGACGAAGAAGCTGCTCGCGCCGGCGTTCTCGCCCATTTTCACGCGGTGGCAGAGCATCATGGCCTCGGCGGCGGCGGTGCCCTCGTCGAGCATGGAGGCGTTGGCGATCTCGAGCCCGGTGAGGTCGCAGACGACGGTCTGGAAATTCAGCAGGGCCTCGAGCCGGCCCTGGGCGATCTCGGCCTGGTAGGGCGTGTAGGCGGTGTACCAGCCGGGATTTTCCAGGATGTTGCGCTGGATGACGCCGGGGACGGCGGTGTCGTAATAGCCCATTCCGATGAAGCTGCGGAACACCTTGTTTTTCGCCGCGATCCCGCGGAGTTCGGCCAGGGCGGCGGTCTCGCCGACGGCGGCCGGCAGCCGCAGCGGGCGTTTCAGGCGGATCTTGGGCGGCACGGCGGCATCCGCGAGGGCGTCGACCGAGTCGTAGCCGACGACCCGCAGCATTTCCGCGAGGTCCGGGGCGGAGGAGCCGGTGTGGCGGCGTTCAAAGGTGTCGAGCGGTGCGAGCAGATCGCGGGAAAAAGCCATGCCGCGGACGGTAGGCGGGGGCGGGGGCGGCGCAACTGCGATTTGGGCCACGGTGGCGGCCATTAGGAAATTGCCCGAGGGGCCAAGCGGGGCTTTTACCCGCCCGCGGGCGGCAGGCGCCGGCCGGCCGGCGACGTCACGCAATGTTCACGCATATCGGGATTGCCAAACGGCGGCGCGGCCAATTTTCTCCGGTCGTTCTTTGGGTCACCTAACCGCACTGCATGTTGCTTACCGAACGGAGGCCAGCTGTTCCCGCGACTGGATTTGAACCTCCCGCCCGCCCTCGGCGGTCCGCCCCGGCGGATCGAGCCGGGCCGGGCGGCGACCACTCAAGCCAGCCGGAACGACACGACCCGGCCCATCCGGACACGGGGGAATCAAGGTCAGGTCCAGGTGATTGGCGGAATGAGCCGGCCGGAATCTCCGGCCGCTGCCGGATAGCCACACCTGACACACCTCGGTTTAATTCCCTCCATGAAATTTCCCAAATTCGTCCTCGCCGGCCTGTTCACGGTCCTTTCCGTCAGCGGCCTGCACGCCACCATCGGCGCCGCGCTGCAGATGCAGCTGGGCAATCCCAGCAGCGCCACGTCCGACCCGGGCAACCACCTGCATTACCTGATCCAGCGCGACCAGTATGCGCTGGATTTCAACGACACCACCCATGAGCCGAACTGGGTGAGCTGGGACCTGACCGCGGATGACAGCGGCAGTGCCGGCCGGTCGCCGAATTTCTTCCAGGACACCACGCTGCCCGCGGGCTTCTACCAGGTCCTGACGACCGACTACAGCGGTTCCGGCTATGACCGCGGCCACATGTGCCCGTCCGCCGACCGCACCGCGACGCGGGCGGACAATGACGTCACCTTCTTCATGTCGAACATGGTGCCGCAGACGCCCGACAACAACCAGGGCGTGTGGGCGAATTTCGAGACGTATTGCCGGACCCTGGCCCAGGCGGGCAACGAGGTCCTCATCACCAGCGGCCCGAGCGGGTTCGCCGGTTCCACCGTGGCCAGCGGCGTCGCCATCCCGGGCTACACCTGGAAGATCGCGCTCGTGGTGCCGCCCGGGCCCGGCTCGGCCGTCGACCGCATCATCGCCGCGGGCGCCGCGAACATCCGGGTGATCGCGATCAAGATCCCCAACATCGCCGGCGTGCGCAGCACGCCGTGGGAGAACTTCGTCACCTCGCCGGCCCAGATCCAGGCCGACACCGGCTACACCTTCTTCACCAACCTGCAGGGGGCAATCGCCAGCGCCCTGCGCACCGTCGTGGACGGCCAGTCCCCGGTCGGGTCCCCCACCATCACCACCCAGCCGAATCCGCAGACCACGGTCGTGGGCGGCAGCGCCACCTTCACCGTGACCGCCGAGGGCGACGGCCCGCTGACCTACCAGTGGTTCCAGGATGACGTCGAGGTCGACGGCGCGACCGGCGCCACCCTCACCATCCCCAGCGTGTCGGGGACGGATGCCGGCAGCTATTATGTGGTGGTGACCAACAATGTCGGTTCCACCACCAGCAACGAGGCCGCGCTCGTGGTCACGGGCCTGCCGCCGTTGATCACGGCGTCGCCGGCCTCCCAGACGGTCAATGCCGGGTCCAGCGTCACGTTTGCGGTGACCGCCACCGGCTCGCCGACGCTGACCTACCAGTGGCGCAAGGGCGGCACGCCCATCGGCGGCGCCACGACCACGACGCTCACGCTGGCCAATGTGCAGGCCGCCGATGCCGCGGGCTATGACGTGGTCGTGACCAATCCCGCCGGCATGCAGACCAGCGCCGCCGCCAGCCTGGTCGTCAACCCGAGCCTGCCGTTCATCACCGGCCAGCCCGCCGCCAAGACCGCCGTCACCGCGGAAAACGCCAGCTTCACCGTCACCGCCACCGGCACCGCGCCGCTGGCCTACCAGTGGCGCAAGGACGGCGTCACGCTGGGCGACGGCGGCGGCATCGCGGGCACCACCACCGCGACGCTGCTCATCACCGGGGTCACGGCGGTGAACGGCGGCAGTTACGACGTGATCGTCACCAATTCCCTCGGTTCCGTCCTGAGCGCGGCGGCGACCCTGACGGTGAACCCGCCCCCGCCGAGCACGGTGTTCTGGGATTTCGGCCCGGCGGCCACGCCGACCGCCAGTCCAAGCAGCGGGCTGTCCGCCGACATCACCGGCGGCACCGTGACCCAGGGCAACAACAACGGCACGACCCCGCTGCTCAGCACGACCTCGGCGTCGACCCCGGCCTCCACCTTCTCCGGCGCCAACAACGTCGGGGCGGCGGCCCGCGTGGGTGCCCTGAGCCAGGCGGCGGCGGGCTCGGCCTACTTTGAATTCACCCTCGCGCCGTCCGCCGGCAAGCGCCTGCTCACGACCGGCCTGAGCTTCGGCGCGCGCAGCACGGGCACCGGCCCGCAGGCCTACAGCGTGTTCACGAGCCTGGATGGTTTCGCCAGCGCGGTGGCCGGCGGCCCGTTGCTGAATGACAGCAACTGGCACGTCATCACCCCGTCCCTGCCCACGCTGACCGGCGGCACCGGCACGCCGGTCACCTTCCGCATCTACGGCTCCAACGGCGTGGGCAGTGCCGGCACCAACACGGCCAACTGGCGCCTCGACGACATCCGCCTGACCCTCAGTGCCATCTTCCCGCCGCCCGTGGCCCCGGTCGTCACGGCCACGGCGCCGGCGGACGGTGCCGCCGCGGTGACCGTCGGCGCCCCCATCAGCATCAGCTTCAACGAGGCGGTGGCCTTCTCCGGGTCCTGGTTCAGCATCAGCAGCGCCCTCAACGGCCCGCTGACGGCGAGCGTGTCCGGCGGGCCGACCAGCTTCACGCTGGCCCCGCCGTCCGCACTGGCGAACAACGACACCATCACGGTCACGATCTTTGGCGCGCAGGTCGCCGACCAGGCCAGCGGCACCATCCACGGGACCGGCAACACCACGTTCACGTTCACGACGGAGTCCTATGTCCCGCCCACGCCCCCGGGCATCACCGGCCAGCCGGCGTCGCAGACCGTGTTCGTCGGTGCCCCGGTGACCTTCACCGTGGGGGCGTCCGGCACGGCCCCGCTGAACTACCAGTGGCGCAAGAACGGTTCGCCCATTTCCGGCAACGCCACGGCGGCCACCGCCAGCCTGACGCTGGCCGCGGCCACGACCGCGGATGCCGGCAGCTACAGCTGCCTGGTTTCCAATGTCGCCGGCACCAATCTCAGCCAGTCCGCCTCCCTGGCGGTCAACCTGGTGCCGCCAGCCATCACGACCCAGCCCGCGGCCCAGATCACCCAGGTCGGCGGCACTGCCACCTTCACGGTCGCCGCGAGCGGCACCGGCCCGTTGGGTTACAGCTGGCGTTTCAACGGCGCGCCGCTGGCCAATGGCGGCGTCGTGGCGGGGGCCGGCACGCCGACCCTGACCTTGACGGGGGTCACCGACGCCCAGAGCGGCAGCTATGGGGTGGTCGTGAGCAATGCGGCCGGCACGGCCGCCAGCATTCCCGCCACCCTCGCGGTGAGCAGCGGGGCGCCGGCGGTGATCTACTGGGACTTCGTGACCGCCACGCCCACCAGCGGCATGCCCGCCGGGGTGACCGGCGGGACGGTGGTCCAGGGCAACAACAACGGCACGACCACGCTGCTCACCACGACCTCCGCCGCGAGCGGCTACCCCGGCGTCTCCGGCACCTTCAATGCCGGGGCGGCCGCGCGCATCGGGGCGCTGAACCAGGGCGCCGGCGGCTCGGCGTATTTTGAGTTCACCTTCACGCCCGATGCCGGGCGGCAGTTCGCCGCCACCGCGCTCAGCTTCGGGGCGCGCAGCACCGGCACGGGCCCGCAGGCCTACGCCGTGTTCTCGAGCGTAGACGGCTATGCGAGTCCCGTCGCGTCCGGGACCCTCGCGAACGACAGCGTCTGGCGCCTGATCACCCCGGTCTTCGCCGGCGTCACCGGCAGTGCGGGCGCGCCGGTCACGTTCCGCATCTACGGCTACAACGGCACCGGCTCGCCCGCCGCCGGCACGGCCAACTGGCGCCTCGACGACCTCAAGCTCACCGCGGGGCTGCTCGCCCTCCCGCCGGTGCCGCCCACCATCACCCTGGATCCGATCGCGCAGACCGTGACCGCGGGCGACAACGTGCAATTCACGGTCGCTGCGGACGGCACCGCGCCGTTCACCTACCAGTGGCGGCTCGGCGGCCTGCCCATCACGGGCAACCTTTCGGCGCTGACCGACACGCTCCTGCTCCCCGCCGTCACGACGGCCGCCGCTGGCGACTACGACTGCGTGGTGACCAACGTCGCCGGCACGGCGACCAGCGCCCCGGCCGCCCTCACGGTCAGCAAGGCTCCGGCCGTGGTGTCGCTCGGGGCGCTGGATTTCGTTTATTCCGGGACACCGGCCGGCACCACGGCCACGACCGCGCCCGCCGGGTTGAGCGTCGCGATCACCTACAACGGCAACGCGGCCGCCCCGGTCAACGCCGGCAGCTACGTCGTGGTCGCGACCATTGACGACGCCAACTACGCCGGCACCGCCAGCGGCACGCTGACCATCGCCAAGGCCCCGGCCTCGCTGACGCTCGGCAACCTGCTCCAGTCCTACGACGGCACGGCCAAGTCCGCCGCGGCCTCGACGAGCCCCGCCGGGCTCGCGGTGGCGTTCACCTACAACGGCAGCCCGGCCGCCCCGGTCAACGTCGGCAGCTACGCGGTGGCCGGCACGATCACCGACGCCAATTACTCCGGCTCCGGCAGCGGCACGCTGGTCATCTCTCCGGGCGTCGCCACCGTCACCCTCGGCAGCCTGGCCCAGACCTATGACGGCGCCGCGAAGTCCGTCACGGTGACGACCACGCCGGCCGGCCTCAATGCCGTCACGACCTACGACGGCAGCCCGACGCCCCCGGTGAATGCCGGGAGCTACGCGGTGGTCGCGACCGTCAATAACGCCAACTACACCGGCACGGCCGGCGGCACGCTGGTGATCGGTGCGGCCGGCGTCACGGTCACGCTCGACAAGCTGGTCCAGGCCTACGACGGCACACCCAAGCCGGTCAGCGTCGTCACGACGCCCGCCAACGTGCCGGTCAGCGTGACTTATGACGGCAGTGCCACGCCGCCGACCTTTCCGGGTTCCTATGCCGTGGTGGCCACGGTCACGGGCGGCAACCAGCATGGTTCGGCCAGCGACACGCTGCTCATCTCGGTCCAGGCGCTCGTGCGGCACGCCCCGACGCTGAACGGCGGCATCGAGGGCTCGCTGCAGGTCATGCAGCCGGAGAGCATCACCCTGAACGGCTCCGCGCTGGTCATGGGGGATCTGCTCGTGCCGGGCCTGCCGGCGGTGAAGCTCAACGGCAAGCCGACCTTCGGCGGCACCCGCGATGCCGCGGGCGCGGCCACGCCGGTGAACTACACGGTCACGCTCAATGGCGGCTCCCTCCTGCGGAACCTGGTCCGCCGCGTCAATGCAGTGGCCCTGACCGTGGTGGCGGCGCCGCCGGCGCCCACGGGCACGCGCAACGTCTCGCTGAACAATTCCAGCCAGAGCCCGGGTGACTTTGCCACGCTGCGGAACCTCACGCTGAACGGCAACGTGGGCCAGGTCGCGATCCCGGCCGGCACCTACGGCGCGTTCACCGCCAACGGCGGCAGCGGCTTCACGCTGGGCGTGGCCGGGGCGACACAACCGTCAGTCTACAACCTCCAGAGCCTGACGCTGAACGGCAACACCGACCTGCGGATCGTCGGGCCCGTCATCCTCAACCTCGCCAGCGGCGGCTCGATCAACTCGCCCGTGGGCAACGAGGATCATCCCGAGTGGCTGATCCTCAACATCGCCAATGGCGGCCTGACCCTGAACGGGAACAGCTCCTGCGACGGCTACGTGGTGGCCCCGGCCGGCACGATCACCATCAACGGGAACAGTTACGTGAACGGCGGCGTGATCTGCGACCGGCTCACGATCAACGGCAACGGCCTGCTCACGATCGAAAACCAATAACGGTTGCCGGCAATTCTTCGGGCCGGGGCCGCGTGGCCCCGGCCTTTTTTTTGCCGTCCGCCGCGACTGCCTTTGGGAGTTGATGCCCGTGCGGGAGGGTGCTCAATGGGGGGCACGGGCCGGATCAATTCCATGAATTCTTCTGCCCGGTCCCTTATCGTCCCGCTTGTCGGCGTCATCGCCCTTTTGGTTTTCTCCGGCTGCCCCCGCCGCAGGGCGGAAGACCCGGCGGTCCCGGCTCCGGCGGTGGAGCCGTCCCGGTCCCGGCCGGCGCCCGCCCGGCCCGGGGCGGACGGCGGCGAACGCGCGGCCATGGAGCAGGCCCGCCGCGAGGCCGATCCGCAGCTGCACTCGGCCGGATTCGGCCGCCGGTTGCGGGCCTGGGCCGAGGCCGATTTCGGAGACGCGCTGGCCTATGTGCGGCAACTGCCCGTGGGGTCGGACCGCACGCAGGCCGTGCTGCTGATCCTCGAGATCCTCGGCCGCAGCGATCCCGACCGGGCCCTGGCCCTGGCGTGCGAGCTGGTCGCCACGCGTGAACAGCGCGCGTTCTATAATGCGTTCTTCGCCCGGCTCGCCGCCGCGGACCCCGCCGCGGCCGTGGCACGGCTCGCCCTGGTGCCACCGGGTGACAGCCGCGAGCGGGCCCTGCGCGCCCTGGCCGAAGGCTGGAGCAGCAACGATCTGCCCTCCGCCCTGGCTTGGGCCGGCAAACTCGAACCGGCTGACCGGGAGCCGGCCATGGCAGCGGTGCTCGCGGCCCTCGCGCCGGCCGATCCGCTGCGCGCCATCGACCTCGCCGGGCAATCGCTCACCGGCATCGCGCGGGAACGAGCCGTGGCGGCGGGGCTCCGGGCCCTGGCCCTGGGCGATCCGCCGGCCGCCGCCGGCGTGCTCGGCCGGCTGCCCTTGAGCGAGGAACTGGGCCAGGTGGTCCCCGAGGTGGCGCGGGCCCTGGCCGGCCGGAACCCGACCGAGGCATTGGCCTGGGTGAATGGCCTGCCGGCCGGCAAGGTGCGGGATCTTGCGTTCGCGAATGTCCTGAATGTCTGGGCGGCGCAGGATCCGTTCGCGGCCGGCCGATATATTGGGCTCATGCCGGCCGGTCCGGTCCAGGTCGCCGCCGCCACGGATTTGGCGCGGCGCCTGACCGCGATCGATCCGCAGCAGGCCGTCAGCTGGGCCGGGATGCTCCCCGATGAAACTGCCCGCCGCCAGTCGCTCGCCATCGTCGCCTCCGTCTGGGCGCAGCGCGATCCGGCCGCGGCGGCGCGCTGGGCGGCCGACACCCCGGCGCTGCCGGCGGAGGCATTGACCGGGGCCTTGTCCTATTGGACCCTGCAGGATCCCGCCGCAGTGAGAAACTTTGTCCAACAACTTTCCGGCGAGACCCAGGTGCGCGCCGCGGCCTGCCTTGCGCCGACCCTGGCGCAGCACGATCCGGTGTCCGCGCTGGCGTGGAGCCAGACCCTGCCGGCACCCGCGGCGCGGGAGGCGGCCCAGGCCGCGGCCTTTGATCGCTGGCTGGGCAATGCGCCCGCCGCCGCCCGGGCGTGGCTGGCCGCCGCCAACCTGCCGCCGGAAACCAAGGCCCGGCTGCTGGCTTCGCCGCAACCGTAGAGCATACTAACGGAAAAAATTCAGTTGCCTGCTAATCACGTGTCCAAACGCGAATAGAATTCCCGGAAATCCCCGTCCACGGGGTGGTGGATTTGACCAAGCAATCCCATTTTCTCCTGTTTCCCCTCTGTCATCCGGGTGAATGCGCGTCATTCGCGGGAAATCATCTGCATGGATCCGTATCGGTAGTCCGCCGAGAGAAAACCAAAGTTTTGGGGAGGGGTGCTGGGGAGGGGCGAAAGCCCCTCCCCGCTCTGACGCGGAGCGGAGGTCTGGCGAGGTCCACCTATCAAGCTGGGCTTGGCTGGCACTCGGCAATACTTTGCCGACCGGCCGCAGGACGAATGATGGATCCGTTCCCACGAGGAATATAAGCCAAGCACTCGCCTGCGGTCGGAAGGCATCGGAATCGGCCATGCATACTCAGCTACCGGCGTCATACCGATGCCTCACACGATACGACCTGCAGCCCGTTTCCGCCAAACCAAAAACAACCATGAAAAACGAAAACTATCGGGCCTTCGTGGCCTTGGATTGGGGAGATAAAGCGCATGCATTTGCCCGGCAGGTCAGCGGTGCGGATGGCATTGAACAAGGTTCCATCGAGGCGACGCCCGAGGCTTTGCACGCCTGGCTGGAGCAACTCGGCAAAACCTACGACGGCCAACCGGTGGCGCTGGCCGTCGAGGCCGGCCGCAACTCACTGCTCCAGGCGCTGCTGGAGTATGCGTGGCTGACGGTCTACCCGGTGCATCCGGCGACCAGCGCGCGCTTCCGCACCGCCTTCACCCCGTCCGGGGCGAAGGACGACGGCCCCGATGCGGTCGTGATCCTCACGCTGCTGCGGATGCATCGCGCCCAACTCACGCCGCTGGTCCTGGACACACCGGCAACGCGGGAGCTGGCGGCGTTGGTGGCCGCTCGGCGTGGGGCGGTGGATCAACGCACCGGCACGGCCAACCAACTGGGCAGCGCCCTCAAGGGATGTTTTCCGCAGGCTCTAACGCTGGCCGGTGACGATCTGACCAAGCCGATGGCCTTGGCTTTCCTCAGACGCTTCCCGGAACTGAGTGCGGTGAAAAAGGTCCGGCCGGCCACGCTCGCGGCTTTTTATCGTCAACAAAACGCGCGTTCGGAGGAACGCATCGCCGAGCGGCTGGCCCTGGCGGCCAAGGCCAGGGCGCTCATCGAGGATCGGGCGGTCATCGCCCCCGCCTTGCTCAGTGTGGCAATGCTGGTGGACCTGCTGGAAGTCCACGCCCGTCATATTGCTTTGCTGGCGGCGCGTATCGCCAAGGTCTTCGCGGCGCATCCCCGAGCAGAATTGTTTGCAGCGTTGCCGGGCGCTGGGCCCGCGCTCGCCCCGCGGTTACTCGTCGCCTTCGGCGATCTGCCCGAACGCTATCCGACTGCCGCCTCGCTGCAAAAATACGCGGGAGTGGCTCCGGTGCTTGAAAAGAGCGGCCAGAAAAGTTGGACGCATTGGCGGTGGGCCGCGCCCACGTTCCTGCGGCAAAGCTTCGTCGAATGGGCCGGCCAGACCGTCGGACTTTGCGACTGGGCTCACGCCTATTATCACCAACAACGCCGGGCCGGCAAAGCCCACCACGCCATCCTGCGCGCGCTCGCCTTTAAATGGATCCGCATCCTCTGGCGCTGCTGGCATGATAACAACCCTTACGACGAGCAGCTCTATCTTGCCTCTCTCCGCCGCCATGGTTCATCCCTCGTCTCCTCGCTCCTAAAAACCGGATAATATACTTGACCGGACTACCTCAGCTTTTGGTTGATATGCTCGGGTCCGCGCCACCAGTCGCGCATTGCGTTTTCCGCCGGCCGGCGTTGCGTTTTCGCCTCATGACCAAGGCTGAGCGCGCCGCTTACATCGATCATCGGCTGGCGGCGCTGTATCCCGAGACGCCGATCCCGCTTGTCCACCAGGACGCCTACACGCTCCTGATCGCCGTGCTGCTCTCGGCGCAGTGCACGGACAAGCGCGTCAATCTCGTCACGCCGCAGCTCTGGGCGCTGGCGGACAACCCCGCGGCCATGGCCCGCATGCCGGTGGAAAAAATCCAGGCCATCATCCGGCCGTGCGGGCTGTCGCCGCAGAAGGCGAAGGCCATCGCGGAGCTCTCGCGGCTGCTGCTGGAGCGGCATGGCGGCGCGGTGCCGCGGACCTTCGCCGAACTCGAGGCGCTGCCCGGCGTCGGGCACAAGACGGCGTCGGTGGTGATGAGCCAGGTATTCGGCGTGCCGGCGTTCCCGGTCGACACGCACATCCACCGGCTGGCCCAGCGCTGGAAGCTGACGGCCGGCAGGAACGTGGGGCAGACCGAGCGCGACCTGAAGCGGCTGTTTCCGCCGGCGAACTGGAACCGGCTGCACCTGCGGATGATTTATTACGGCCGCGAGCACTGCACGGCCCGCGGCTGCGACGGGACGGTCTGCGAAATCTGCGCCACCCTGTTTCCCGACCGGAGGCAGGCGGTGCGGACCCGGAAGTGAGGGGAATCCGCAGGCGGCCGCGGGCGGGTCGCCCGCGCTCCAGGCCTGGAGTCACGGCGACCCCGCCGTGGACGGGCCCGGCAAAACAAGGGTTGATTTCAAAGGGGCGCCTCATAATCGTCTGCCTCCCTTCGGACGCTTAGCTCAGTTGGTTAGAGCACCTGCTTCACACGCAGGGGGTCACTGGTTCGAGTCCAGTAGCGTCCACCAGCCTTCGCTCCTGCGGAGCTACGGCTCGGCAAGCCAGACATGGATGGGTGGGTCTACACCAAAGGGGTCTACACCAAAGTTTGGGGACAGAGGCTA
>Ga0265318_10000764_pt1 | contig 21437 bp, 16 predicted proteins | sample 4821metaG_FD_192431 | JGI IMG/M metagenome (GOLD analysis project Ga0265318, IMG submission 192431) | Rhizosphere microbial communities from Carex aquatilis grown in University of Washington, Seatle, WA, United States - 4-8-21 metaG | ecosystem: Host-associated > Plants > Roots > Rhizosphere >... | reverse complement strand
CCGGCCGCTTCCGCCAGAAACTGTACGTCTACGAGCGCGCCGGTCGCCCTTGCCGCCGCTGCGCAACGCCGATACGCCGCATCATGCAGGGACAGCGCGCGAGCTACTTCTGCCCGCGCTGCCAGATCTGAGACCCGTGAGCCGCGCGGCCTACCGCCAGCTGCGTCGCGATCCGGTCATGGCCGGACTGATCGCCGCGGTCGGCCCGCTGCGGCTCGGCATCATCCCCGAACGCACCCCGTTCGAAGCGCTTGCGCGTGCGATCGCGCACCAGCAGCTGCATGGCGTCGCCGCGCAACGCATCCTCGCGCGCTTCATCGCGCTCGAGCCCGGTGCTGCCTTTCCTTCCCCCGAGCGCGTGCTTGCCATGCCGGACGCGCGACTGCGCGGCGCCGGGTTCTCTTACGCGAAGGTCGCGGCGCTCAAGGATCTTGCACGCCAGTGTCTCTCGGGTCTCGTTCCGGACGGGTCTGCGCTCGCGGACTTGAGCGATGCCGAGATCATCGAGCGGCTCACCATGGTGCGCGGCATCGGCCGCTGGACGGTCGAGATGCTGCTGATCTTCCAGCTGCGGCGCCCCGACGTGCTGCCGGTCGATGATTTCGGCGTACGCAATGGCTTCCGGCTCGCCTACCGGCTGCGCGGGATGCCGACCCCAGGTGGCCTGGCGAAATTCGGGGAACGCTGGGGACCTCACCGCAGCGCGGCCGCGTGGTATCTCTGGCGCGCGGTCGAGCTGGCGCGCGATGGCACGCTGCCGCGCTGTGCGCGTGCACCGCGCGTGGCGCTGCGCGCGCCGTCCCCGGCACGCAGGCAGACACGGCGGAAGAAGTGAGCGGCGGCGATGCTATGATCGGTGCCTCGATCATTTTCTGGCGTCAGCTCGAGCCGCCGGGGAATCTGCCATGCCGTACCCGCTCCGCGGTCGCGCCGTCCGCGCTCTGTCGCTGTCGCTCCTGCTCCAGCTCGCAGCCTGCCAGGCCCCGCCGGCCGTACCGGACGCTTCTCGCCCTGCTGCCGCCTCGAACCCTCCGGCTGGCGCGCGCCACGCCATCGTCGCCAGTGCAAATCCGCTGGCCACAGAGGCGGGTCTTGCGATCCTGCGTGCCGGGGGCTCGGCTGCCGACGCGGCAGTCGCGATGCAGGCGGTGCTTGGCCTGGTGGAGCCCCAGAGCTCCGGCCTCGGCGGCGGCGCATTCATCAGCTACTACGACGCGGCGACCCGGCGCGTCAGCGCCTACAGCGGCCGCGAATTCGCGCCTGCGGGTGCGGGAGCGGACCTGTTTCTCGACCCCGACGGCCGTCCGCTGCCGTTCATCACCGCGGTGCTGAGCGGCCGTTCGACGGGCGTGCCCGGAGCCATCGCCGCGCTCGCGCTGCTGCAGCACCAGCACGGCCGGCTGCCGTGGCGTACGCTCTTTGACCGCGCCGAACAGCTGGCGCGCTTAGGATTCACGGTCAGTCCGCGGCTGGCGGGCATGATTGCCAGTCGGGCGCCGCAGGCCGCCGCCGACGATGCGCGCCGCTACTTCACGAAGGCCGATGGGACGCGCTATGCGGCAGGGGACCTGCTGCGCAACGCTGCCTATGCGGACACCGTGCGCCGGCTGGCACGCGAGGGTCCCGATGCCCTCTATCACGGCACGATCGCGCGCGACATCGTGCGACGCGTGCATGAAGGCGAGCTGCCAGGCGCGCTCTCGCTCGATGATCTCGCGTCCTACCGCGCCACCGAAACGCCTGCGCTGTGCCGCCCGTGGCGCATCTACGTGGTCTGCGGGCCGCCGCCGCCGGCCGGCACGATCAGCGTGCTGGAAGGTCTGCTGCTGCTCGAGCATACGGACATCGCCCGACGCGGCCCCAGCGATCCGCTCGCGTGGGTGCAGCTGGGCGCCGCGGAAAGACTGCTGTATGCGGATCGCAACCGCTACGTCGGGGACCCCGATTTCGTCGCCGTACCCACGGCCGGCCTGCTCGATCCGGGCTACCTGCGGGATCGGGCCGCCCTGATCGGCACGCGCATCGATCCGACGCCGCCACCGCCGGGCCGGCCACCGGGTGCGGGCAGCCCGGCGAGCGACCGCACCGTGGAGCCGGGTGGCACCACGCACCTGGTGATCGTGGATGCCGCAGGCAACGTCGTATCGATGACCACGACCGTCGAGAGCATCTTTGGCTCGGGTCGCATGGTCGACGGCTTCTTCCTGAACAACCAGCTCACCGACTTCAGCTTCGCGCCCCTCGAGCGCGACGGCGCCCCGGCGGCCAATGCGGTTGGCCCGCACAAGCGGCCGCGCTCGGCGATGTCACCGATCATCGTGCTCGACGCGCACGGCCGCTTCGTCGCTGCGACCGGTTCGGCGGGCGGGCCGGCGATCATTTCCTACGTGCTCAAGACGCTGATCGGCGCCCTGGACTGGGGGCTTGCGATGCAGGACGCGATCGCGCTGCCGAACCTGGTCGCACATGGTGCGAGCTTCGGGGCCGAGGCCGGGCGCTTCGACCCGGAACTGCTCGCGCGTCTGAAGGCGCTCGGCTTCGAGCTGCGCACCGGCGACTTCGAGGAGTCCGGCCTGCAGGGTGTGCGCGTGGGAGTCGACGGTACGCTGCAGGGCGGGGCCGATCCGCGACGCGAGGGCATCGCACTCGGCTACTAGCGCACTCGGCTACTAGCGCGCTCGGCTGCTAGGTGGCGCCGGCCGGACGCGGCGGGCGGTTGCGCCGGCTCCTGAAGGCTGCCTCGACCAGCGGGTGCACGAAGTGCCCCACGTCGCCGCCGAGGCTCGCGATCTCGCGCACCAGGGTCGAGGAAATGAACGTGAACTGCTCCTTGGGCATCATGAACACGGTCTCGACATCGGGCTCGAGGTGCCGCCCCATGTTGGCGAGCTGAAATTCGAATTCGAAGTCGGAAACGGCGCGCAGCCCGCGTACGATGACCGAGATTCCACGTGCCCGGGCAAATTCGACCGTGAGCCCGGTGTAGCCCTCGACCTCGACGTTCGACAGGTCGGCCAGCACACCGCGCGCGAGCTCGACGCGCTGCTCGATGGGGAAGGTCGGCGTCTTGGACGGATTGACGGCAATCGCGATCACGACCCGATCGAAGATGCTGGCGGCACGCCGCACGATGTCCTCGTGGCCGCGGGTGAAGGGATCGAAGGTTCCGGGATAGACCGCGCTGGGTTTCATCGGAAGTGCCGTCCTCGGCCTCTATGCTGCGTAGACCTCTATGCTGCGTAGAGATGATACCCGACCTCGCCCGCAGTGCCGGCGCGCAATTCGCGCCAGCGTGCCGGCAGCGCCGGCGCCGGATCCCGGCGCGAGCGCTCGATGTAGATGCGCGCATCGGGCCGCAGCCAGCCGCGCTCCAGCGCCGCGGCGCTCGGTGCCAGCAGCGCCGTCGAGTATGGCGGATCGAGAAACACGACGTCGCAGGCACACGGCACGGCTCCTTCGAGATAACCGGGCGCAGCGGCGCACAGCACCGAGGCACCGTCAGCCTGCCATTCGTGCAGCAGGCGCTCGAGGGCGATGACGGCCGCGCGCTGCTGCTCGACGAAGCGCACCGAGGCCGCGCCGCGTGACAGCGCCTCGAGCCCCAGCGCGCCGGAACCGGCAAACAGATCCAGACAGTGCGCACCCTCGATGCGCGGCTGCAGCCAGTTGAACAGGGTCTCGCGCACGCGGTCCGGCGTCGGCCGGATGTCGAGCGGCGGAAACCGGAACCGGCGGCCGCGCCAGCGGCCGGCAATGATGCGCAGCATGCGCTGCTGCGCACCGCGCGGCCGCCCGCCGGGCGCTGGTCGAGTGGCGCTCATGGACGCACCTTAAGCGCAACGGCGCGCTGCGTGCCAGTCCTGCGGCGTGCGACAATCGCGCCGCCATGCCCGATTCTGCGCCGCCGGAAGGCTTGTTCGCCCGCCTCAGGGCCCGTCTGAACCGCGGCGGGGCCTCGCTCGCGCGCGAACTGCGCAGCGTGCTGCGCGGACGCAGCATCGACGCGGCGGTGCTCGAGGACCTGGAGGCCCGGCTGCTGATGGCCGACGTAGGCGTCGAGGCCACGAACGACATCCTCGCCGAACTCGGGCGGCGCGTGGCGCGGCGCGAACTCGATGACGTCGAGGCGCTGCTCGAGGCGCTGCGTGCGCTGCTGACCACGCTGCTTGCGCCCTGCGAACGGCCGTTGCGCATCGACCCGGCGGCCCGGCCCTATGTGGTATTGATCGTCGGCGTGAACGGCTCCGGCAAGACCACCAGCATTGGCAAGCTCGCACAGCTGCTGCGCCGGGAGGGTCGCAGTGTGATGCTGGCGGCGGGTGACACCTTCCGCGCGGCGGCGGTAGAGCAGCTGCAGATCTGGGCGCAGCGCACCGGTGCCGCCTTCAGCGCCCAGGCCACCGGAGCCGACCCTGGCGCGGTAATCTTCGATGCTCTGCAGTCCGCACAGTCGCGCGGCACCGATGTGCTGCTGGCCGATACTGCCGGGCGACTGCACAGTCAGACGCACCTGATGGACGAGCTGCGCAAGGTCAAGCGCGTGATCCAGCGGGTCATGCCGGAAGCGCCGCACGAAGTACTGCTGGTACTCGATGCCAATCAGGGCAGCAACGCGCTGACCCAGGCACGGCAGTTCCACGCCGCGCTCGGCGTCACCGGGCTCGTGCTCACCAAGCTGGACGGCACGGCGCGCGGCGGCATCGTCGTCGCGATCGCACGCGCATTGGCGCTGCCGATCCGCTTCATCGGCGTCGGCGAGGGAGCAGAGGACTTCGGTACTTTCAACGCACGTGCGTTTGCGGGCGCGCTGGTCGACGACACGCCATGATCCGCTTCGATCGCGTCACCAAGCGCTACCCGAACGGGCGGGAGGCGCTCAGCGAGCTCAGCTTCGAGCTCGCCCAGGGCGAGATGGCGTTCCTGACCGGGCGTTCCGGGGCCGGCAAGAGCAGCGTGCTCAAGTTGATCGCGCTGCTCGAGCGACCGACCCGCGGCCAGGTAGTCGTGAATGGCGAGAGCACCGCGCGGCTGCGCAGCGCACGGGTACCCGCGTTCCGTCGGCGCGTGGGAGTCGTGTTTCAGGATCACCGCCTGCTGATGGACCGGCCGGTATTCGACAATGTCGCCCTGCCGCTGATCGTCGCGGACACGACTTACCGGGAGATCGATCGGCGTGTGCGTGCGGCGCTGGACCAGGTAGGGCTGCTCGGGCGCGAGCGCGTGGCGCCGCAGGAGCTGTCGGTGGGAGAGCAGCAGCGGGTCGGCATTGCGCGCGCGATCGTGACCCGGCCGCCGGTGCTGGTCGCGGACGAGCCGACGGGCAATCTCGACGCGACGCTGGCCGGCGAAGTGCTGCGGCTGCTGCGTCGCCTCAACGAAGTAGGCGTCACGGTGCTCGTCGCCACGCACGATCAGCACCTGGTGCGGGAATCCGGGCTGCGCGAGATCGTACTGCAGGACGGGCGGCTGATTGACCAGCCGAGCCTGCCGCTGCCAGTCATTGAAGCGCATCGATGAGCGGGCCTTAGAGCGGTGGCAAGCCTCTCCAGCTGGGTGATGCGTCACGGCCAGGCGCTCGTGTCCTCAGCGGGCCATCTCGCGCGCCATCGTTTCGCCACGCTGCTCACGGTCTCGGTGATGGGGCTCGCGCTCTCACTGCCGCTGTCGCTTCAGGTCCTGGTACGCAATGTTCGCGGTGCGACCGGGGATTTCTCCGGTGCGATCGGGCTGTCGGTCTATCTGAAGCCGCAGGTCACGGAACAGCAGGCGCGCGCGCTCGCGCGGACGGCCGCTGCGAGGCCGGGTGTCGCGCGCGTCACGCTGATCACCGCCGCGCAGGCCCTCGCCGAATTCCGGGCGCAGTCGGGATTTGGCGATGCCCTGGACGCGCTGACCGACAATCCACTGCCCCACGTGCTCGCGATCCAGCCCGACGCTGCGGCCGAGGGGCCGCAGCAGCTGGATGCGCTGCGGGCCTGGCTGCTGGCCTGGCCGGAGGTCGATACGGTCGCGCTCGACCGCGACTGGGTCGTACGGTTCAACGGCATCCTGGGATTGCTCCGGCGCGTGCTCGCTGTCAGCGCGACGCTGCTCGCTTTCGGGGTCGTCGCGATCGTCGGCAATACGATCCGGCTCGAGATTCTGAACCGGCGGGCGGAAATCGAGGTCACCAAGCTCGTGGGGGCCACCGACGCCTTCGTGCGCCGCCCGTTTCTGTACACGGGGATGTTCTATGGCGCGCTCGCTGGCCTGCTGGCCTGGGGGATCGTCGCCGCCGTACGCGCCGCGCTGGCCCCAGCGGCAGGGCGCCTGGCGGCGGCCTATGGCCAGCGCTTCGAGCTGGCGGGTCCGACGCTGCGCGAGCTGGGCTGGCTCGCGCTCGGCGGGGTGATACTCGGGGGTCTGGGCGCGCTGATCGCAACGACCCGCGAGCTGGCCCGGATCGAGCCCTGAGGGCTTCGGCGAAGCTATTATGATATTGATTCATAAGGAAATTATTAGGGAACGCGACAGTCATCGACAGGTCCAATCCTTAGCACTCTAAAGACCGGAGTGCTAGACTACGCGCCATTGGTATTTTCGGAGGACGGCGAGATGAGCAACGTGCAGACCGCGCTGATCGCCCCGGTTTCAGGCCTGAACCTGGCTGGTCCGATCGGCAGTTTCGACGCCTACCTGGACCGCGTCAGCCGCATTCCCGTGCTCTCGCGCGAGCGGGAGCGGGAGCTCGCCGAGAAATTCCGCGACCACGATGATCTGGGCGCGGCGCGCGAGCTGGTGCTCTCGCACCTGCGTTTCGTCGTGCACATCGCGCGCGGCTACAACGGCTATGGGCTGCCGATGAATGACCTGGTCCAGGAAGGCAACATTGGCCTGATGAAGGCCGTGAAGCGCTTCGACCCGGCCATGGGCGTGCGCCTGGTGTCGTTCGCAGTGCACTGGATCCGCGCCGAGATCCACGAGTATGTGCTGCGCAACTGGAGACTGGTCAAAGTCGCGACCACCAAGGCGCAGCGCAAGCTGTTTTTCAACCTGCGACGGCTGAAGAAGAACCTCGCGTGGCTCAGTGCCGAGGAAACCCGGGCGGTCGCAGAGGACCTTGGCGTCACGGCTGCTGAAGTCAACGAGATGGAACGGCGACTCTCGGCGCGGGACCTGTCGTTCGATCTCGGTTCCGATGCGGACGAGGAAGACAGCTACGGCCCCGCATCGTACCTGCCGGCACCCGATGCCGATCCGGCGCAGCTCGTCGAAGCAGAAGAATGGTCGAGTTCCTCGTCCGAGCAGCTCGCAGCGGCGCTGGAGCGGCTCGATGATCGCAGCCGTGCGATCCTGCGGCGCCGTTGGATGAGCGAGGACAAGGCGACGCTGCACGATCTGGCCGAGGAGTACGGGGTTTCCGCCGAGCGCATTCGCCAGATCGAGGCCGTAGCAATCACGCGGCTGCGTTCACTGCTGCCGGCACCCCTGCCGGCCGGCTCGTAAGCGCCGATCAGGGAAGCGGCGCAGGCACGAACACGAACTCGACGCGGCGGTTGCGCACGCGTCCTTCAGGTGTGTCGTCGCTCGCGAGCGCGTCGCTCGCACCGCGGCCGGCGGCGCGCAGGCGCGTCCCCGGCACGCCTTCCCCGATCAGCCATGTCTGCAGCGCGTCGGCACGCTGCTGCGCGAAACGCAGGTTGGCCTCGGCCCCTCCGATGCCGTCGGTGTAGACCTCGATCTGCGCTGCCAGACTCGCGCGTTTGCGCAGCAGTAGCCGCGCGACGCGCAACAGCGCGCGCGCCGGGGCGTCCGCGCGCGGGATCGTGCTCTCTGCATCGAACAGCCGGCTCGCCGGAATACGCAGCACCAGGCGGCCGGGTTCTCGCAGTATCTGTGTGGCCGAGCCGGCCTCCAGCGCAATCAGCGCCCCGTGCAGCTGCGTTTCGGCGCGATCCAGCTCACGCCGCCCGGCGCGCGAGGGCTCGCCCGAGACGGCGGGCACTGCGAGGCCGGCAGCAGCCGCTCGTGCGCATGGGGCGGCCACGATGCCGCACAGACCCAGCGCCAGCGCCAGCGCCGGGATACGGAGATCTACGTATGCTCGGCGCCACATTTGACTAAATGCGTCGTTGCTCATCGGGCTGCGTGATTCGCTCGTGAAAAAATTTCTGCTGCCTGTCATGGATTTGCAGCATATTAGCGATTATGCTTGTTCCATTCGCCGCCTGACGACGGGTGCGGTGAAAACGGTACAGACTGGTTGCTTTCGCGTCGAATTCGATGCGAGAAACTCAGGCTGTCGGGGTGGACACAGGCTGCGGCGGCCACATTTTGATGCCTGCCGCCAGCGTCCGATGCGCGCTTCACGGTGCGCAGGTACCGCCATTTTGGTACCGGCCTTCAGGGCCCGACGCTCAGGTCTGCTTCCATTTGTTCGTCTGCCCTCGACAGACCTGCGTCGATTGAAGACATTCAAACCTCGCCATGCGAGGTTTTTTTTTGCCGCGTGCCAATGCACGGACTGCTAGCCGGCGAGGCGCGCGCTCGCCAGCATCGCGCGCATCTCGAGGTCGTCGTACAGCACGACCAGCACCGCGGCCAGATACGGCAGCGAGAACACGCACGAAGCGTTGGCGAGCAGAGTGCCGAGCAGCCATGCCGGTGATGCAGCCGATCGCAGCAACGGGGCCACGTGGCCAGCCAGTGCGACGCCGATCCAGGTCCCGCCGGCCCAGCCGAGGCAGACCAGCGTAATCGCCACCGACAGCAGCGTCGACACGCGCCACCAGTGTCCGCGCGTCAGTTCCCAGCTGCGGCCGATCGCGCGCGGCGCGCTCGCGCCCTCCGCGATCACCGGCACCAGCCACATCGGCACTCGTCCGCTCCAATAGATTCCGGGAATCAGCACCAGCATGCCGCCCACGATCAGCAGCGTCGTCAGCGCGGTGCCGAGCACGATCCAGTGCAGGCGACGCGCCGCGAGCAGCAGCGCCCGGAACGGGCCGACCGCGGGCTCTCCCGCCGCATGCGCGAGTGGCGCGACCATCATCGCGGCGAACAGAAACGCCGAGACCAGCAGGCTGATAGCGGCGGGTGCGGCGGCCGCGCGCGCGAACTGCAGCGCGCTCGCATTCAGACCGGGAACGTCGAGGTTCGACATCGCGTCCAGGGAGGCTGCATGGAACCTGCGCACCGGCTCCACCAGCCATGCCGCGAGCAGCGCGGACTGCAGTGCCGATACTAGTGCCAGCATCCGGCAGTCACGGAACGCGAGCGCGTACAGACGCCACCCGGCCGTCAGCACGCCGCCCGACGTCAATGGCCCGGTGGGCTTGAAGTACATGCATGCTGCTCCCGCGCGCGCCCGCGCAACGCTACGCGTGCGCCCGCCCGCCGCGCTTGGACTCGATGTCCGGCAGCAGGCCCGCTAGCAGGCCGAGGGCCGGAAGCCATGCGCAGACCTGGTAGACCTGCTCGATGCCGCGCAAGTCGGCCAGCCGTCCCAGCAGCGCCGCACCGATACCACCGACACCGAATGCGAAGCCGAAGAAAAGTCCTGAAATCATGCCGACCTTGCCCGGCACCAGCTCCTGGGCGAACACCACGATCGCGGGAAACGCCGAGGCGAGGATCAAACCGATCATCACCGACAGCGGTCCGGTCCAGAACAGGCTCGCATGCGGCAGCATCAGCGTGAACGGCAATGGTGCGAGTATCGAGAACCAGATCAGGCGCCTCCGCCCGATGCGGTCCGCGACCGGTCCTCCGAGCAGCGTGCCCAGTGCAATGGCGCCGGTGAACGCGAACAGGTGCAGCTGCGCGTCGCGGATCGAAATGCCGAAGCGATGAATCAGGTAGAACGTGAAATAGCTGGTCATGCTCGTCAGGTAGATGTACTTCGAGAAGATCAATAGCAGCAACAGCGCGATCCCACGGCGGGCAATCGCCGGATCAGCGTCCACCACGCTGCGCGGACCCGAGGCGGCGGCGCGCAGGCGCGCCAGCCCGTGGTGGCGGTACCAGACGCTGACGTTCCATAGGATGGCGCCTGACAGCAGCGCCAGCAACGCGAACAGCGCAAGACTCGACTGGCCGAACCGGACCACGACCAGTGCGGCGCCGAGCGGACCCAGGGCCTGGCCGCTGTTGCCTCCAACCTGGAACATCGACTGCGCGAGTCCATGCCGTCCGCCCGAGGCCATGCGTGCGACGCGCGAGGCTTCCGGGTGGAATACCGAGGAGCCGATCCCGATCAGCGCCGCGCCGATGAGCACCAGAGCGTAGTGGTGCGCGCCCGAGAGCACCACCAGGCCCACGAGTGTGAACAGCGTGCCACCGGGGAGCGCGAGCGGCGTGGGGCGGCGGTCCGCGTACACGCCGACCAGCGGCTGCAGCAGCGAGGCGGTGATCTGATAGACCAGCGTGACCAACCCGATCTGCCCGAAATTCAGGCCCAGGTCTGCCTTGATGTCCGGATAGATCGCCGGCAGCAGCGACTGCATCATGTCGTTGAGCAGATGGCAGACGCCGATCGCGATGATGACCCCGAATACAGGGTTGCCTTCCGGGGAAGGCTGGCGTGGCGATGCGCTCATATCCGACCCGCGCACCGATCACCTCCGGCGATGAACTCGAGAGTTGGTAGTGTGGAGGGGCCATTGCCGAATTGACAAGGACAGTCCAACGACGGAATTGCCGCGCGGCTTGGTGCTCTCGCGAGCGGCAGCGGCCGGCGCTCGATGGCCAGCTGCCGACCGTCTAATCCCGAAGCCTTTGATTACCATGGACTCTCAATGCTGGGGTTCCGGCCAGGCCGGCGTTCCCCGCTCGAGGCGCCGACAGGCGCCGGCCGCGGTGCCAAGCGAGCGTCCAGGATTGCATTGACCCTGAACCCGACGCCGGTATGATCGGACTCAAGATCGGCGGAATTGAGGGGTCGCGTGGCTGGCACAGGAAGCCCTGTGCAGCGGCAGCGCCCGCATCCGCCCAAGCCAGTTTGACGATGCGGGGCCGCTGGGGATCAGACCCGGCGCTGCGCAGCGTGCGCGGCCGCATCCATTATGGGAACCGAATATGCAGCACAAGCACAGCGCAGAGGGGCACAAGGCCCGCTCCCCCGGCAGGCCGGGCAAGCAGGGCCTGTACGATCCATGGTTCGAGCATGACGCCTGTGGCGTGGGCTTCGTGGTCGACATCAAGGGCAGGAAGTCCCATCGCATCCTGCAACAGGCCATCCAGGTGCTGCGCAATCTCGATCATCGTGGCGCCTGCGGCTGCGAGACCAACACCGGCGACGGCGCGGGCGTGCTCATCCAGATGCCCCATGCTTTCTATCAGCAGGTCGCGCGCAAGGAGCGCCTGTCGTTGCCCCCGCCGGGGGAGTACGGCACCGGCCTGGTGTTCCTGCCGCGCAACCCGACCAGGCGGCGCCGGCTCGCCGAGGCTTTCGATCACATCGTGCAGTCCGAAGGTCAGACGCTGCTCGGCTGGCGCACGGTGCCGACCAACAACGCCTCGCTCGGGGAGACGGCCAGGGCGAGTGAGCCCTTCATCCGCCAGGTGTTCATCGGGCGCAATCCCGCCATCAAGGACGACCTGGAGTTCGAGCGCAAGCTGTACGTCATCCGCAAGCGTGCCTACGCGGAGATCCGCACGTCAACCATCGACGGCGCGGAATATTGGTACCTCGCGAGCCTGTCATACAAGACCATCGTCTACAAGGGAATGCTGCTCACCGAGCAGCTCGCGCAGTACTACTCCGACCTGCAGCAGCCGGCAGTGGAGACCGCGCTGGCGCTGGTGCATTCACGGTTCAGCACCAATACCTTCCCCAGCTGGGACCGCGCACACCCGTACCGCTATCTGGCGCACAACGGCGAGATCAACACGGTGCGCGGCAACTACAACTGGATGAAGGCGCGCGAGGCGCTGTTCGAATCCGACGTGTTCGGCGCGGACACCTCCAAGATCCTGCCGGTCATCAATCCGAACGGCAGCGATTCGGCGATGTTCGACAATACTCTGGAGTTGCTGGTATTGGCGGGCCGATCGCTGCCGCACGCGATGATGATGATGATCCCGGAGCCATGGTCGACCCATGAGAGCATGGATGACGACAAGCGGGCGTTCTACCAATACCACGCGACCCTGATGGAGCCGTGGGACGGCCCGGCGTCCGTGGCCTTCACCGACGGCAAGAAGATAGGTGCGGTACTGGATCGCAACGGTCTGCGTCCGTCGCGCTACTACGTCACCAGGAGCGGTCTGGTGGTCATGGCATCAGAGGCCGGCGTGCTCGATCTGCCGCCCGAGGACGTGGTGCAGAAGGGCCGCCTGCAACCGGGACGCATGTTCCTCGTCGACACGGAGCAGGGCCGGATCATCGATGATGAGGAGATCAAGCGCACCGTCGCGACCGAGCAGCCCTACCGTCGATGGCTCGATGAACATCTGGTGCATCTCAAGGATTTGCCGGCGGCGCCAGAACTTCCAGTGCCGGATACGGATTCGCTGCTGCAGCGGCAGATCGCATTCGGCTATACGTTCGAGGATCAGCGGGTGCTGCTCGAGCCGATGGCGCGCAGCGGCGTGGAAGCGGTCGGATCCATGGGTAATGACACGCCGCTGGCAGCGCTGTCCAGCCGCCCCAGGCTGCTGTACGACTACTTCAAGCAGCTGTTCGCTCAGGTGACCAATCCTCCCATCGACAGCATTCGCGAGGAGCTGATCACGGCCTCGGAGGTGTGGCTTGGGTCGGAAGGCAACCTGCTACGACCGCGCGCGGCGGATTGCCGCCGGCTCGAGCTGAAGGGACCGGTCCTCACCAACGAGGAGTTCGCCAAGGTACGGCGCCTGAACCTGCCGGGCCTGAAGACAGGGGTGCTGTCCATCCTGTTCCGCGCCACGCGCGGCGGGAAGGGTCTCACCAAGTCGATGGAGGAATTGTGCCTGGCCGCGCGCCGGATGATCGAGGATGAGGAAGTCAGCATCCTCGTGCTCAGCGACCGCGGCGTGAACCGGGAGTTCGCGGCCGTGCCGGCGCTGCTGGCGGTGAGCGGCCTGCATCACTATCTGATCCGCGAAGGCCTGCGCATGCGCGTCAGTCTCGTGCTGGAGACCGGCGAGGCGCGGGAAGTACAGCATTTCGCGCTGCTGGTCGGTTACGGCTGCGCCGCCATCAATCCCTATCTGGCGTTCGAGACCATCGAGCGGATGATCCGCGATGGCATGGTAGCCAAGGTGGACGCGAAGCTCGCGTGCAAGAACTTCGTCAAGGCGGCAACCAAGGGCGTCGTGAAGGTGATGTCCAAGATGGGCATCTCCGCCATCCAGAGCTATCACGGCGCCCAGGTGTTCGAGGCCGTAGGGCTGCGCCAGGACGTGATCGATCAATACTTCACCTGGACGGCCTCGCGCATCGGCGGGGTGGACATGGCGGTCATCGCGCAGGAAGTGCTGATGCGCCATCGCGCGGCGTTTCCGACGCGGCAGATCAACGGTCACGCCTTGCAGTCCGGCGGTCTCTACCAGTGGCGGACGGACGGCGAGCTGCACCTGTTCAATCCGCAGTCGATTCACCGCCTGCAGAAGGCGGTGCGCACCAACAGCTATGCCGTGTACAAGTCATACGCGGCGCTGATCGACGACCAGTCGAAGAACCTGTCGACGCTGCGCGGGATGCTGGAATTCAAGCCGGCCGAAGCCGTCCCGATCGACGAAGTCGAGCCGGTCGAGAGCATCCTGAGGCGCTTCAAGACCGGCGCCATGTCCTATGGCTCGATCAGCAAGGAAGCGCACGAAACCCTGGCCATCGCGATGAACCGCATCGGCGGCAAGAGCAACACCGGCGAGGGCGGCGAGGATCCGGAGCGCTATGTGCCGCTGGCCAATGGCGACTCGAAGAACAGCGCCATCAAGCAGGTGGCGTCCGGCCGCTTCGGCGTCACCAGTCAGTACCTGGTCAACGCGCGCGAGCTGCAGATCAAGATGGCGCAGGGCGCCAAGCCCGGCGAAGGCGGCCAGTTGCCCGGCACCAAGGTGTACCCGTGGATTGCGAAGACGCGGCATACCACTGCCGGTGTCGGGCTGATCTCGCCGCCGCCGCATCACGACATCTACTCGATCGAGGATCTGGCCGAGCTGATCCACGACCTGAAGAACGGCAACCGTGACGCGCGCATCAGCGTCAAGCTGGTCGCCGAAGTCGGTGTCGGCACGATTGCTGCCGGCGTCGCGAAGGCCCATGCCGACGTGGTGCTCATCAGCGGGCATGACGGCGGTACGGGCGCATCGCCGCTGACCTCGCTGGCGCACGCCGGACTGCCATGGGAACTCGGGCTCGCCGAAACGCACCAGACCCTGGTACTGAACAACCTGCGCAGCCGCATCGTCGTGGAAACCGACGGTCAGCTGAAGACCGGCCGCGACGTCGTGGTCGCGGCACTGCTCGGTGCCGAGGAGTTCGGTTTTGCAACCGCACCGCTGGTCGCGGTGGGCTGCATCATGATGCGCGTGTGCCATCTGAACACCTGCCCGGCCGGGGTCGCGACGCAGGACCCGCGGCTGCGCGAACGGTTCACCGGCACGCCCGAGCACGTGGTCAACTTCATGCGCTTCATCGCCCAGGACGTGCGCGAGTACATGGCGCAGCTCGGCTTCCGGACTGTGGACGAAATGGTCGGGAGGGTCGACCGGCTCAGGCCGAAAAAGGCCATTGACCACTGGAAGTCGAAGGGCTTCGACTTCAGCAATATTCTCTACCAGCCGGACGTCGGCGCCGAGGTCGGCCGTTTCTGCCAGATCCCGCAGGATCACGGGCTGGAAAAGGCGCTCGATGTCACCACGCTGCTCGATCTGTGCAGGCCGGCGATCGAGCGTGGCGAGCCGGTCCGCGCCGAGGTGGCGATCCGCAACGTCAATCGAGTGGTCGGCACCATCACCGGCAGCGAGATCACGAGGAAGTACGGGCCAATTGGTCTGCCCGAGGACACCATTCGCATCCACTTCCGGGGCACGGCCGGGCAGAGCTTCGGTGCATTCATGCCGCGCGGCATGACCTTCGTGCTCGAAGGCGACGCCAACGATCACCTCGGCAAGGGACTCTCGGGCGGCAGGATCATGGTGTTCCCGCCGACGCAATCCTCGTTCGTTCCGGAAGAGAACATCATCGTCGGCAACGTTGGCCTCTATGGCGCGACCGCCGGCGAGGTATACATCCGCGGCATGGCCGGCGAGCGCTTCGCCGTGCGCAACAGCGGCGCCGACGCCGTGGTGGAGGCCGTGGGCGACCACGGCTGCGAGTACATGACGGGCGGCCGTGTGGTCGTGCTCGGTCCGGCTGGCAGGAACTTCGGCGCCGGCATGTCGGGCGGTACGGCCTACGTGCTCGACGAGCGTGGCGACTTTCCCAGCCGTGTGAATCCGCAGATGGTCGACGTCGAGCCACTGGTCGACGGCGACGAGATCCTCCAGGTGCGCACGCTGATCGAGCGCCACCTCGAATTCACCGGCAGCGCGCGCGCCATGCGGGTACTCGAGAATTGGGATGCTGCCGTGGCGCAGTTCGTCCGGGTGATGCCGAAGGACTTCAAGCGCGCCGTCGCTTCGCTCAAGCGCGCGCACGAGCAGGGCCTGAGCGGCGACGAGGCGATCATGGTGGCATTCGAGGACAACGCACGCGATCTGGCGCGCGTCGGCGGAAACTAGCAGCGAGAGCGTCTACCGGATGGGAAAGCCGACTGGATTCATCGAGTATCTGCGCGAACTCCCGGTGGACCGCACGCCCATCGAGCGCGTGCTGGACTGGAAGGAATTCCATTACCACATGGATGAAAAAGGCCTGCGCAACCAGGCCGCGCGCTGCATGGACTGCGGCGTGCCGTTCTGCCATACCGGCTCGCTGATCTCCGGGATGGCTTCCGGCTGCCCGGTCAACAACCTGATTCCGGAATGGAACGATCTGGTGTACCGCGGTTTGTGGCAGGAAGCGCTCGAACGGCTGCATAAGACCAACAATTTCCCCGAATTCACGGGCCGGGTGTGTCCCGCGCCGTGCGAGGGGTCCTGTGTCCTCGGCATCAACGCGCCGCCGGTGGCGATCAAGGTCGTCGAGAACGCCATTGTCGACGAAGGCTGGGAGCAGGGCTGGATCGTGCCGATGCCGCCGCAGGCTCGCACCGGCAAGAAGGTGGCGGTGATCGGCTCCGGCCCGGCCGGGCTGGCGGCCGCCGCGCAGCTGAATCGGGCCGGGCACGAGGTGACGGTGCTCGAGCGCGATGATCGGCCGGGCGGACTGCTCATGTACGGCATACCGAACATGAAGCTCGACAAGCAGGAAGTGGTCATGAGGCGCATCGAGCTCATGGAAAAGGAGGGCATCAAGTTCATCTGCAATGCGCACGTCGGGGTCAACGTCGAGCCGATGCTGCTGCTCAGTGATTTCGACGCCACCATCGTCTGTGCGGGCGCTACCCAGGCGCGCGACCTGACGGTGTCCGGCCGCGACCTGCAGGGTGTGCATTTCGCGATGGAGTACCTGAGCGCAAGCACCAAGGCGCTGCTCGATGGCGGCCCGGATCTGTGCCCGATCCATGCGCGCGATCGAAACGTCATCGTGATCGGCGGTGGCGATACCGGCACCGATTGCGTCGCCACGGCAATGCGCCAGGGTTGCAGGAGTCTCACGCAGATCGAGATCCTGCCGCGACCGCCGATGGATCGCGCGGAGGACAATCCGTGGCCTGAGTGGCCGAAAGTCTACAAACTGGACTATGGCCACGAGGAGGCCGCCGGGAAGTTCGGCGACGATCCGCGCGTCTACGTGACCACCGTCAAGAGTCTCAACGGCGATGCCGCCGGACGCGTCCAGTCGCTGACCACGGTGCAGATCTCCTGGCACAGGGACTCGAGCGGGCGCATGGTCCCAATGGAGCAGTCCGGCACCGAGCGGGAGATCCCGGCCGATCTGGTGCTGCTGGCCATGGGGTTCACCGGCCCCGAGCAGCCGCTGCTCGCGGACCTCGGCATCCAGACCGACGCCCGCTCGAACGTGCTGGCAGAGCATGGCAGATTTGCCACGAACGTCCGCGGCGTCTTCACCGCGGGCGATTGCCGGCGGGGGCAGAGCCTGGTCGTGTGGGCCATCAACGAAGGACGGGGCGCTGCGCGGGAGTGCGACCGGTACCTAATGGGAAGCACCGAGCTGCCGTAGCCAGGCCGACGGAAGCCCGACATATCCGCGACTCGGTTCGCGGAATCCGCACGAGTGACCCGCCTGACGCCTCGCGGAGTCGAAAGACTATTGCGTCCCCCATCGATGTGCACTATGGTGCGCCCGCCGTCACCGGCTCAGGCTCGTTCGACTCATCGGAGGTGTGACAAGACCGCAATGAAGAAAAGCACGGCGTCCGCAGCCTGGCGATCTGGGCATGGTCTTCACCGCGTAAACGAGTATCTCGAGAAGAATTTTCCCGATTTCTTCGCCGAGGCGCGCTTCCAGGTCGGGAACGACGATTATTTTCTGTACAGCCGCTTCGGCCAGTACCTCGCCCGGACGATCGAGTCCAACCGGGCGCCCCGCGGCAAGATCTACCGCGGTTTCACGGTCCTCAACAAGATGGCACGCGTTTCGGCCAGCGACCCGGCGGTCCGCCGGATGTTCGTCACCGGCCCGCTCGAGCACATCGTCGATGCCCCGAAGGCCCGCGCTCTCGCCCGCAAGCGCCTGTCCTCGGTCGCACAGGGTTACCTCGAGAGCCTGTGCGAGTAGGCCTTGCGGCGCTGACACGGCCCTAGGTGAGTGCACGCGCCGCCGCAGGAGGTGCTGCAGTTCTGGTTCGGATCGCGGCCGTATACGCGCGATTCAGTACACCGGTACGCACGCCTCTGGTTCCCCGAAGCCGCGGCTCCCGAGCTGGTGCCTCAGGCCGATGAGCTGATTCGCGAGCGCTTCGGCGCGACGATGCTCGCCGCGCAGACCGGGGCTCTCGCCGCCTGGGAATCGACGCCCCGCCGCCGGCTGTCGCTGATCCTGCTGCTGGATCAGTTTCCGCGCCATGTGCATCGAAGCAGCGCGCTGGCGTACGCCCACGACGACGCAGCGCTTGCCCTGGCGCTCTCGGGAATGCAGTTCGGCGCCGACGCGGCGCTGCATCCGATCGAGCGGATGTTCTTCTACATTCCGTTGATGCACGCCGAGGCGCTCGAGGTGCAGGAAGAATCGGTTGCCGCATTCCGCAGGCTGCGCAGCGAGACTCCAGCGGAGCTGGCTGATGTGCTCGGGCGCGGCTTCGAGTACGCGCTGCTGCATCAGGACGTCGTGCGCCGCTTCGGTCGCTTTCCGCATCGAAACCACGTGCTCGGTCGCCCCAGCACCGAACAGGAGGCGGCCTGGCTCGCCAGCGACGCGACGCAGTTCGGTCCGTAGCGGTCAGGCATTCACGCGAAGTCCGGCGCCGACAGTGCTCGCTCGGTCAGCGTGCCGAAGCGCGCCACCTGGCGGCGCAGCCGTCTTGCATCCCCGATCAGCACCAGCGCCAGGTCCGCGCTATCCGGAAACGCGTGCGCGACCACCGCCTGAGCCTGCTGCGTATCGACGCGCATCAGCGCGGGGCCGAAGTCGTCGATGTGGCTGTCCGGCAGCCCATGTAGCGCGAGCTCGCCGAGCGCTGCGGCCCAGTCCGCCGCGGTCTCGAAGCCGAGCGGATATTGCCCGATCAGGTAGTTGCGCGCGCAGTCCAGCGCCTCGGCGGACAGGCCCTGCTGCTTGAGCGCGTCGAGCGTGGCAAGGCTGATGCCGATCGCCCGTCCGGTGCGGGCGCTCTCGGCAAAGGAGCTGATCGCGAAGCCGCCGGCGACCGCGCCGCGGCGGAATTCGGAATGTGCCGAGTATGTGAGGCCGGTGCGGGTACGCAGCGCCTGCATCAGCATGGAGCCGAAACTCCCACCGAATGCGGTGTTCACGGTTTCCAGCGCGGCGCGCGGTTCGAAATCGCGGGCCACTCCCAGGTTCGCGATCCAGAAGTAGCCCTGCGCACAGTCCGGCGCATCGACCAGCAGCACGCGACGGCCGGTGACCGGCGCCGGCTCCGGAATCGGCGGCAACGGCGCATTGCAACGCCGCCAGGCGCCGAACCCCGCCTCGATCCGGTCGCGCAGCCAGTCGGGTTCGAAATCACCCGCGAAAACGAGGGTCAGGCGATCGGCTCCAAAGTGCTGCTCATAGTGCGCGCGGATGTCTTGCACGCCGATCCGGGCGAGACTGGACTCGCTGCCGCCTACCGGTGCTCCGTAAGGATGGTCCGGGAACAGCAGCGCGCGGCCGTAGTGCCCGATCATGCTCTGCGGATCCGAGTCCTTGGCCGCCTTGATGAATTCGATGCGCCGCGCCTGCAGCGTCTCGAATTCGGTCGTCGCGAGATGAGGTCGCTGCAGCGCATCGGCCAGCAGCTCGAGCATCAGCCCGGCGTCGCGCGCCAGGAACTGGCCGTGCAGCAGCACCGCCTCCGCGCTGGCGTCCGCATCAAGACTGCCGCCGGAGCCCTCGAGGGTGTCGGCGAACTGGTACGCGTCACGCGCACCGGCTCCATGACGCAGCAGCTCCGCCGTCAGGGACGCGACGCCTGCGCGTCCGTCCGGATCCAGGCGCGCACCGCCGCGCAACAGCACTTCGAACGCGACCAGCGGGACGTCCTCGCGCGGCAGCAAGACCAGCTGCGCACCGTTGGGGAGCACATGGCGACTGTACGGCGGAACCTTGATACCGACGGTCATTGCAATCAGCAGGCGGAGCGCAGGATACCGACCGTGCGCCGGTCTGGATCGAACACCGCGCGCGCCACCGCGGCAACATCATCGCGCGTGACCGCCTCGTACAGTGCCGGAGCGCCGAACAGCTTCGAGTGCTCTCCATGCAGCACCGTGTATTCCCCGAGCACACGCGCCTTGCCGTCGATGGTCGAGACCGCGCGCCAGAAATCGGCGGCGACGATGTTCTTGCCGCGCTGCAGTTCCCCGTCGCTGATGCCATGTGCCAGCAGGCGCGCGAGTTCGATATCCAGCGCGCCCAGCAGTGCCTCCGGATCTCCGCCTTCCGGCAGCGTGGCCTGGATCGAGAACAGGTTCGCATCGAAGCCCTCGCTCCAGCCGCCATGCACCGCCACCGCGCGCTGCTGCTGCTCGACCAGCGCGCGATGCAGGCGCGAGGAATCGCCGCCGAGCAGGATGGTCTGCAGGATGTTGAGCGCGGGTTCGCGGGAATCTGCGGCCGCGATCGAGTGCCAGGCGCAATGCAGGATCGGATTATGCGCCGGACGCTCGAGCACCAGGCGCCGCTCTCCGCGTTGCATAGGTTCCCGCATATGCACGGGCGGTGGCGGGGAGCGGCGCGGTATTGGTGCGAAATAGCGCTCGACCAGCGCCAGCGCGGCCTGCGGATCGAGGTCGCCGACCAGGACCAGCGTGCAGTTGTTCGGCGCGTAGTAGGTGGCGTAGAACAGCTGCAGGTCCGCCATCGTCCAGGAGCGGATATCGGCAGGCCATCCGATCGTCGGAATCCGGTAGGGATGCACCTGGAACGCCGTGGCCTGAACCTGCTCCTCGAGCAGCGCGGCGCCGCTGTCCTCGACGCGCAGGCGGCGCTCGGACCAGACGATTTCGCGCTCGTTCTCGACGACCTCCGGACGCAACGCGAGATTGGCCAGCCGGTCACTCTCGAGCTCGAGCGCCAGTTCGAGCGCCGAGTTCGGCAGCCAGTCCTGATATACGGTCACGTCCTGGGACGTAAAGGCGTTGTTGCTGCCGCCGCGCGCTTCCAGCAGCCGATCGAACTCGCCCTGTGCATGGCGCGTGGTGCCGTTGAACATCATGTGCTCGAAAAAATGTGCGAGCCCGCTGGTCCCCGTGTCCTCATTGCGGCTGCCGACGCGTACCCATTGGTGGAGCGCCACATTCGGGATGTTGTGATCGGACCAGACCCGCACTTCGAGTCCGTTTGCCAGCGTGTGTGCGGACACGTTGGCGGCTGCATCGGCAAAGCGACGACGCGCCGCCGGCTGACGCAGCTGCCCCTCGGCACCCGCCGTCGCATTGCCGCCGTGGCCCGGAGGGGAGCGCATTTCCCGATGACCCATCCCGTCACTATGGCGGTAGCGGGTTCGACTTCAACGGGCGCGATGGGCTGGCGCGCAAAGAAAAGCGCCGCGACCTAAGCCGGCCGCGGCGCAAGAGTAGCGGACACCGGGGAAAGTGATCCGCAAAGGTTAGGGGAAAACCTTACAGGTTAAGAGAAAGCAATTGACGTGCCAGAACATTTTATTTAATTAAATCAATATCTTATAATTATAGAGGGTCGTACCGATGACATGGCACTGACAAGAATTGTCAGTCACTGGCCGTCGGGCGCCGAAAGCTGACGCAGTGGTCAGGCGGTGATCGGCACGCAGGCCTGGGAGTGCTTG
>Ga0265318_10000760_pt1 | contig 21502 bp, 19 predicted proteins | sample 4821metaG_FD_192431 | JGI IMG/M metagenome (GOLD analysis project Ga0265318, IMG submission 192431) | Rhizosphere microbial communities from Carex aquatilis grown in University of Washington, Seatle, WA, United States - 4-8-21 metaG | ecosystem: Host-associated > Plants > Roots > Rhizosphere >... | reverse complement strand
CGACGGCGTGAAGGGCATCAAGCAGTTCGTGCTCGAGTCGATCGTCGGCGCCGGCGGCAAGCCGTGCCCGCCCGGCATCGTCGGCGTCGGCATCGGCGGCTCCGCCGACTACGCGATGTACCTCGCGAAGGAGGCGATCACGCGGCCGATCGGCACGCGCAACGCCGACCCGATCGTCGCGCAGCTCGAGGACGAGCTGATGGGGCTGCTGAACGAGACCGGCATCGGCCCGATGGGTCTCGGCGGCGACGTGACGGTGCTCAACTGCCACATCGAGCACGCCGACACGCACATGACGCTCAACCCCGTCGCCGTGAACTACCAGTGCTGGGCCGCCCGCCGCGCGACCGCGCACATCGCCGCGGACGGCACCGTCGACATGGACAGAGAGGCGTAGGCACATGGCGACACACACCGTCACGTTCCCGATCACCGACCCGCAGGAGATCCTCAAGCTCCGCGCCGGCGACGAGGTCACCGTCCAGGGCCACATCATCGGCATCCGCGACCGCACGCAGGTGCGGATCTTCGATCAGGGCGTCGAGCCCCCGATGGACCTGAAGGGCGCCTTCCTCCTGCACACGGCGCCCGGCGTGCGCAAGATCGCCACCGATTCCGAAGGCAGGGGCACGTACGAGAAGGTCTGCATCGGCACGACCACCTCCGCCCGCATGGTCCGATTCACCGAGCCGCTCGGCCGCCAGTACGGCGTGCGCGCGATCTGCGGCAAGGGCGGCTTCCCCGACGAGGCGATCGCCCCGATGCACGAGCTCGGGATGGTGTATTTCGCGATCGTCGGCGGCGCGGCGGCACTCGAGACGACGCAGATCGAGGAGATCGAAGAGGTGATGTGGGAAGAGCTGATGCCCGAGTGCCTCTGGAAGTTCCGCGTCAAGGACTTCGGGCCGCTCACCGTCGGCATCGACGCCCACGGTAACTCCCTCTACCACGACGTCCAGACCGCCGCCCAGGAGAAGCTGAAGGAGCTATATGCACGCCTTTAACGACGGGTTTCTCGATGTCCCCGCGCGCCCCGGCAAGCCGCGCGAGGTCGGCCTCACCCACGTGATGGACAAGGGCCTCAACCTGCGCGACATCGAAGGGATGTTCGACGTCGGCGGCGAGTACGTCGACATCGTCAAGCTCGGCTGGGGTACGAGCTACGTCACGAACAACCTCGAGAAGAAGATCGCGCTCTATCGCCACTTCGAGACACCGATCGTCTGTGGCGGCACTCTCTTCGAGGCCGTCTACGGCCAGGGCAAGATCGACGAGTTCAAGGCGTGGCTCACCGAGCACCGCTTCTCGCACGTCGAGATCTCCGACGGCACGCTCGAGATCCCGCGCGACCGCAAGCTCGAGCTGATCGCCGACTTCGCCCGAGACTTCGTCGTCCTCTCGGAGGTCGGCTCCAAGGACTCCGACGTCGTCTTCGCGCCCTACCAGTGGGTGCAGTGGATCAAGGAAGAGAAGGAAGCCGGCGCGTGGAAGGTGATCACCGAAGCGCGCGAGGGCGGTTCGGCCGGGATCTTCCGCAAGGACGGCGACATGCGCACCGGCCTGATCGACGAGATCGCGCACGAGGTGTCGATCGACGACGTGATCTTCGAGGCGCCGACGAAGACCTCGCAGGCGTGGTTCGTGAAGCACTTCGGTCCGAACGTCAACCTCGGGAACATCCCGCCCGACGAGGTGATCCCGCTCGAGACGCTCCGTCTCGGCCTGCGCGGCGACACGATGCTGGAGGTGCTGCTTGGCGGCGAGCCTGCACCTGCCTGAGAACGTCGAGGCGATGACGCCCGAGCAGGTCCTCGCGTTCCTGCTCGAGCAGTTTCCCGGCCGCGTCGCGCTCGCCTGCTCGTTCCAGAAGGAGGAGAGCGTGCTGCTCGACATGCTCTTCGCGCTCGAGCCGAAGGCGCGCGTGTTCGCGATCGACACGCACCATCTGTTTCCCGAGACGCACGCGTACCGGCGCGACGTCGAGCAGCGATACGGCACGGAGATCGAGGTCTTCGAGGGCCCGCCGGCCGAGGAGCTGGCGGCCGTGCACGGCGAGCGGCTCTGGGAGCAGAAGCCCGACCTGTACCTCTCGATCGCCAAGGTTGCGCCGCTGGTTCAGGCGCTCGGGGAGCTCGACGCCTGGATCACGGGGATCCGTCGCGACCAGTCGCCGACGCGCGCCGACGCGCCGAAGCTCGGCTGGGACGAGCAGCACGAGCTCTGGAAGGCGAACCCGCTCGCGGACTGGACCGACGAGATGTGCTGGGACTACATCCGCGCGCGCGGGCTGCCGTACAACCCGCTGCACGACCAGGGGTACGACTCGATCGGCGATACGCACTCGACACAGCCGGGCTCCGGTCGGTCGGGTCGCTGGGCAGGCACCGACAAGGTCGAGTGCGGCATCCACACGGTTCGCTCGGCGGCGGTCGCGGACAGCCTGGTCGAGGAGAGCTCGTGAGCGGCTTCGTCCTCTGGTTCACCGGGCTCTCGGCCGCCGGCAAGACCACCGTCGGCTCGCTCGTCGCGCGCGAGCTCGAAGCGCGCGGCCACACGGTCGAGGTGCTCGACGGCGACGTCGTCCGCACCCATCTCTCGCAAGGCCTCGGGTACTCGAAGGAGGACCGCGACACGAACATCAGGCGCATCGGCTGGGTCTCGTCGCGGCTCGCGCGTGCCGGCGCCGCCGTCGTCGTCTCGGCGATCTCGCCGTACGAGGAGGCTCGCCGCCGCGCCCGCGCCCTCGTCGAGGAGCACGCACCGTTCGTCGAGATTCACGTCGCGACGCCGCTCGAGGTGTGCGCGGAGCGCGACCCGAAGGGCCTGTACGCGAAGGCGCGCGCCGGCGAGCTCGAGAACTTCACCGGGGTCTCCGATCCGTACGAGGAGCCGGTGCATCCCGAGCTACGCCTCGACACCGCCGGTCGCGAGCCCGCCGAGTCCGCCGCGAGCGTGCTCGCACGGCTCGAGGAGCTCGAGGTCATCGCCGTCAGGGACGCCGTCTCGTGAGCACGCTGCGCGCAGTTCCGGTCGTCACGCATCTCGACGAGCTCGAGGCAGAGGCGATCCACATCATGCGCGAGGTCGCAGCGGAGCTCGAGCGCCCGGTGCTGCTCTTCTCCGGTGGCAAGGACTCGATCGTGCTGCTGCGCCTCGCGGAGAAGGCGTTTCGCCCCGGCAAGTTCCCGTTCCCCGTGATGCACATCGACACGGGTCACAACTTCCCCGAGGCGATCGAGTTCCGCGACCGCCGCGTTGCCGAGATCGGCGAGCGGCTGATCGTCGCCTCGGTGCAGGAGTCGATCGACAAGGGCCGCGTCGTCGAGCAGACGGGCCCGCGCGCCTCTCGCAATCAGCTCCAGACGACGACACTGCTCGACGCCATCGAGGAGTATCAGTTCGACGTCGCGATGGGCGGTGCGCGACGCGACGAGGAGCGGGCTCGCGCGAAGGAGCGCATCTTCAGCTTCCGCGACGACTTCGGCCAGTGGAATCCCCGCGCGCAGCGCCCCGAGCTCTGGGATCTCTACAACGCGCGCGTTCGCAAGGGCGAGCACGTGCGCGCCTTCCCGATCTCCAACTGGACGGAGCTCGATGTCTGGCAGTACGTCGCGCGCGAGCGGCTCGAGCTGCCCTCGATCTACTTCGCGCACGAGCGTGAAGTCTTCAGGCGCGACGGCATGCTCTATGCAGCCTCCGAGCACGTGGAGCGGTATCCCGACGAGGAGCCCTTCACGGCGAGCGTGCGCTTCCGCACCGTCGGCGACATGACCTGCACCGGCGGCGTCCTGTCCGAGGCGTCGACGCTCGAGGACGTCGTCGCCGAGATCGTCGCGACCCGCGTCACCGAGCGCGGCGAGACGCGCGCCGACGACCGCGTCAGCGAAGCGGCGATGGAGGACCGCAAGCGTGTCGGTTACTTCTAGCTCCAACGCGACCGATCTGCTGCGGCTCGTCACGGCGGGCTCCGTCGACGACGGCAAGTCGACCCTGATCGGGCGGCTCCTCTACGACTCGAAGCAGATCATGGTCGACCAGATGGAGCACATCGAGGACGCGTCGCGCAGGCGCGGCCACGACTATGTCGATCTCGCGCTGCTCACGGACGGACTGCGCGCGGAGCGGGAACAGGGCATCACGATCGACGTTGCGTACCGCTCGTTCGTCACGCCGCGCCGCCGTTTCCAGCTCGCGGACGCGCCGGGTCACGTGCAGTACACGCGCAACATGGTCACGGGCGCATCGACCGCGGACGTCGCCGTGATCCTGCTCGACGCGCGGCAGGGCGTCGTCGAGCAGACGCGCCGCCACGCGTACATCGCGTCGATTCTCGAGATCCCGCACGTCGTGTACGCCGTGAACAAGATGGATCTCGTCGACTTTTCGCAGAAGCGCTTCGACGAGATCGTCACCGAGCTCGAAGAGCTCAATACGGCGCTCGGCACGCGCGACCCGAAGGCGATCCCGATGTCGGCGCTGCGCGGCGACAACGTCGTCGACGGTTGTGAAGAGTCGATGCCGTGGTGGGACGCGCCGCCTCTGCTCGAGTTCCTCGAGCAGATCCAGATCGCGACCGATCGCAACCTCGAAGACCGCCGCTTCCCCGTGCAGTGGGTGATCCGTCCGATGTCCGACGAGCATCACGACTATCGCGGCTACGCAGGCCGTGTCGCGAGCGGGATCTGGCAGGCGGGCGACGAGGTCGTCGTTCTGCCCTCCGGACTGCGCTCGCGCATCGAGTCGGTCGAGAACGCCGACGGCCCGCTCGAGGCTGCGGTGCCGCCGATGTCGATCACGGTCCGGCTTGCGGACGACGTGGACGTCTCGCGGGGCAACATGCTCGCCGACCCCGCGCGGCCGCCGGTCGTGGCGCGCGAGCTCGAGGCGCGTGTCTGCTGGATGAGCGAGCGTCCGCTCGAGCCTCGCACGAAGATCGCCGTGAAGCACACGACCCGCACCGTGCGCGGTCTCGTCGAGGAGCTCGTATCGGTGGTCGACATTCGCTCGCTCCTCGACGTGGCGAGCCCCGCGAAGCTCGAGCTGAACGACATCGGCGTCGTCCGGCTGCGCCTGTCCGAGCCGCTCTGCGTCGATCCGTACGCCGAGAACCGTGAGACCGGCGCCTTCATCCTCATCGACGAGGCGACGAACGACACGGTTGGCGCCGGGATGATCGTCAGCGCGACTCCCTGAGCCATGACCTGGCAGTTCACGCTCACCGGCCTGCTGATCGGCTCGATCGTCGGCCTGACGGGAATGGGCGGCGGCTCGCTGATGACGCCGATCCTCGTGATCGTCTTCGGCTTCCAGCCGACGTACGCCGTCGGCACCGACATCGTGCACGGTGCGATCTTCAAGTCGTTCGGCGCGATCCGCCACCGCCGCCTCGGCACCGTTCACGCTCGTCTGACGCTGTGGATGTTCCTCGGCTCGGGGCCGCTGTCGCTCGTCGGTGTCGGCGTCGCCGCGCTGATCAAGCATCACTACGGCGACACGGCGCAGAGCATCGAGAGCTACGCAGTCGGCGGGGCGCTCGTCGCCGGTGGGATCGGCTTTCTCGCGAAGTCGTTCATCAAGCGAGGGATCCAGGCGAGCGACGCACCGTTCATCCTCTCGCGGCGCGACAAGATCCTCGCCGTGATCATCGGTGCCGTCTTCGGCTTCGTGGTGGGGCTCACGTCGGTCGGCAGCGGCACGTTCTTCGGGCTCGTGATGGTGCTGGTCTATCCGCTGACGATGTCGAAGATCGTCGGGACCGACATCTTCCATGCGGCGGCGCTGCTCTGGGTGGCGGGCATCGGCCATCTCGTCAGCGGCAACGTCGACCTGCACGCGACCGCCTGGCTGCTGACGGGCTCGATCCCGGGCGTGCTGCTCTCGAGCCGCTTCACGGTGCGCCTGCCCGACGTGATCCTCCGGCTCTCGCTCGGCACGATCCTCGTGCTCAGCGGCCTGAAGCTCCTGAACGTCCCGCAGGCCAAGTGGATTCTGCTCGGCGGCCTGATCGTGCTCGGCCTCGGCCTCACCGCCTACGGCCTGCGTGCCTGGCTCAGGCGTCCGCGTGCAGTCACACCCGACTACGTGTGACCCCGCTCGACCCCTTTCGCGACGGCATCTGGCTCAAGCGGGAGGACGAGCACCAGCTCGGTGCGTTCAAGTGGCGTGGTGCGCTCGCGACGCTCGAGGCGCTGAAGCCGGACGTAGTCGTCACGGCGTCGACGGGCAACCACGGCGCCGCGACCGCGTGGGCGGCCCGCCGCGCAGGTATTCGCGCAATCGTCTTCGTGCCCGAGGCGGCGAGCGCGGCGAAGGTCGCACTGATCGAGCTACAGGGCGCGGAGCTGCGGCGCGCCGGCGCCGACCTGGACGAGGCGAAGGCCGCGGCGCGGGAGCTCGCGGAGCGCGAGGGCTGGTTCCTCTTCGAGGACGGCGCCGAGCCGGCGCAGTTCGACGGCTACGCCGCCGTCGGTGACGAGCTGCTCGACCAGCTCACCGAGCCTCCGGGATCCGTCGTCGTTCCGGTCGGCAACGGCGCGCTCGCGATCGGCGTCTTCCGCGCGCTCGCCGCCCGCGCGCCCACGACCGAGCGGGTCGCCGTCTCCGCAGCCGGTGCGCCGGCGATGTGGGAGAGCTGGCGCGCCGGCCGGCCGGTCGACGCCGAGAGCTCCGCGACGTTCGCCGACGGCCTGGCGGTTCGGATCGCGATCCCGCTTGCCGTCGCGGAGTTGAACCCGCTCGTGCAACGGTTCGAGCTCGTCACCGAGCGTGAGCTGGCGCTCGCGGTGGGCGCCTACGCCGAGGTGGGGATCCGCGTCGAAGGGGCGGCTGCCGCACCGCTCGCTGTCGCCCTCCGGGAAACCCTGCGACGGCCCGTCGTGCTCATCGTCACGGGGCGCAACATCGACGACGAGCTGTGGCGGCGCGCCGTCGCTGCGCCCGACTCATTCGCCGCTTAAGCGGCGAGCGTACAATCGCTGAGCTTTGCAGCGAGTTCTGACGACTGCGACCCTGGTCGGGCTCCTCGTGGCAACGGCCGCGGCCTTCGCGATCACAGAGCGGCTGAAGCTCGTCAAGAGCCCGATCACGGGAACGCACATCTCTGCGGTGTTCTCGCCGACCTGCGGCTGCGCCCGAGAGAGGGCGAACATCAGCGTCAAGTTCCGGCATCGGGACGTCGTCACCGTCAGCATCCTCGACTCCAGGCTCAAGCCGCTACGCACCCTTGTCGCTGGGCAGAGCGTGCCCCGCGGGCGCAGCGTCTTCCGCTGGGAGGGCCTGACCGACTTCGGCGACAAGGCCCCGGAGGGGACGTACCGCGTCGAGATCCACCTGGAGCGGCAGCACCGCACAATTCTCTTTCCCGACCGGATCCGGCTCGACACGACGGCGCCGCAGGTGATCGACGCGACGCCGAACCGGACACAGTTCTCGCCCGACGGCGATCACCTCGCCGACTCGGTGTCGATCCACTACGTTCTGAGCGAGCCCGCCCACGTGATCGTCTACGCAAACGGACAGCGGGTGATCCGTACCCATTTCCATCCGACGAAGGGCGCAGTCCTCTGGTCGGGCAAGGTCCACGGAGTGCTGCTGCCGCCGGGCGTCGTGACCCTCGAGCTCGGTGCAGTCGATCTTGCCGGCAACGTCACGCCCGCAGCGGACCGCACCCGTGTGCGGGTCGAGATCCGCTACATCGTGCTCGCGAACCACCACATCACCGATGTCGTGGCGGGCAGCGTCTTCGAGATCGGTGTCTCGACCGACGCCAAGCTCTATGCGTGGCGGCTCGGCGCGCGGCACGGCGTCAAGGCCGGGCCGTTGCTGCGCTTGCTCGCGCCGCAGCAGAAGGGCCGGTACACCCTCACGGTGGGCGAGCACGGTCACGTCGACCGCGCGACGGTGCTCGTCAAGTGATCCACCTCGCAGAGGTCGGAGGGCCGGTCGCGTGCGTCGGGCTCGCAGTGCTGCTCGTCGCTCGCCTGCGGTACGGGCGCCTCGCCGGGCTCGGCCTCGCCGTCGTCGGAACCTGCCTGCTCGGGCTCGGCCTGGCGCCCAACGCGCCCGCGAAGCTCGCGATCGGCGTCGCCGCGGTGCTCGCGGCCGCCGCCGCTGTCGCGATTGCGTTCCGGCTCGTGCCGTGGCTGTTGCCGCTCGCCGCGCTCGCCTGCATTCCCGTCCGGATCGGCGTGCACGCCGACGGCGCGGGCTCGAAGCTGCTCGTGCCCCTCTACGTCGTGATCATCGCCGCCGCGATGTATCTCGGTTGGGAGCTCGTCCGCGGTGACGAGCGTGTGCGCGAGCTCGGCCTCGCCGCCTGGCCGCTCGCTGCGTATCTCGCCTGGACCGGCGCCTCGCTCGTGTGGAGCAAGGACGTGCACGCGGGCGCGATCGAGCTGCTCGCGTTCTACGTCCCGTTCACGATTCTCGCGCTCGCCGTCGCCCGGCTGCCGTGGAGCAGGCTCGGCGTGACCCTGCTCTACGCCGAGGTCGTCGCGATGGGGCTCGTGTTCGCGGCCGTCGGCTTCTACCAGTACGAGACGCGCGACATCTTCCAGAATCCGAAGGTGATCAACTCGAACGCGTACGCGCCCTTCTTCCGCGTCAACTCCGTCTTCTGGGACCCATCGGTGTACGGGCGGTTCCTCGTCGTTGCGATCATCCCGAGCGCGGTCCTGCTCGTGCGTGAGCGAGTGCGGGTGCTCACGCCGGTCGTCGTTGCTGCGATCGTCGTGCTCTGGTTCGGGCTGCTCATCTCGTTCTCCCAGTCGAGTTTCGCGGCGTTGCTCGTCGGTGTCGTCGGTGCGACGATCGTCGCGTGGCGCTGGCGGGCGCTCGTGGCGATCGCCGTCGCGGCGGCGGTGCTCGGGGGGATCGCGGTGTCGGCGCCGCAGTTGCGGCACTCGATCCAGCATCACACGTCGAGCGGGCTCAACAGCGCAACGAGCGGCCGCTTCAGCCTCGTCGCGAACGGCATCCGCATCGCGCAGGGGCATCCGGTGACGGGTGTCGGCGTCGGTGGCTTCAAGCGCGCGTACGCTGATCGCGTGCATCGCTTCAAGAGCAAGGAGCCGAAGACCGCGGCTTCGCACAACACGCCGGTGACGGTGGCCGCGGAGACGGGACTCGTCGGCCTCGCGCTGTTCGTCGCGCTCGTCGGTGCGCTGCTCCTGCAGGCATTCCGGCGGGCCGACCGCTCGGTCCCGGGCAGCGTCGCCCTCGCGGCTGGCTTGGTGCTTGCGGCGATCCTCTGCCACTCGCTCTTCTACAACGACTTCTTCGAGGACCCGACGACGTGGGGCCTCTTCGGGCTGATTGCGCTCGCGGCGAGCGTGCGCCCGCCGGCGGCCGTGGACGAGGCGCCGACAGCCGCGGCGGCGAAGGCGGTGGCCCCGGCTTGATCGAGCAGTGGAAGCGTGCGCTCGTGCTCGCCCCGCACACCGACGACGGAGAGTTCGGCTGCGGCGGCACGATGGCGCGGCTCGCGGAGGCGGGCTGCGAGGTCCGGTACATCGCGTTCTCGATCGCGACGCGCTCGCTGCCCGAAGGTTTCCCGCCGGACACGCTCGCGCGCGAGGTGCGAGAGGCGACGGCGGAGCTCGGGATCTCCGAGGAGCGGTTGACCGTGCACGACTTCGACGTGCGGACGTTCCCCGAGCATCGTCAGGACATCCTCGAGCTGCTCGTCGCGCTGTGGGAGGACTGGCAGCCCGACGTCGTGTTCCAGCCGAGCCATCACGACATCCACCAGGATCACCGCACGATCGCGGAAGAAGGCCTGCGCGCGTTCAAGCGCACGACGATCCTCGGCTACGAGATTCCGTGGAACAACTTCGAGTTCTCATACCAGTGGTACGTCGCACTCGAGGAGCGGCACGTCGACCGGAAGGTCGCCGCACTCGAGCGGTACGCCTCCCAGCAGCACCGCCGCTATGCGAACGCCGAGTACGTGCGCAACCTGGCGCGGACGCACGGCATCAACGTGAACCGCGAGTACGCCGAGGTCTTCCAGGTGTACCGCGTGATCGCGTAGCGACAGGCGCGCCTACTCGTCGACGTGCTCGAGATCGATGGCGGCGGCGCGGACCGTGTGCCACGAGTCCCAGGTGATCTTCAGGATGACGAGCGTGATCGCCAGGCCGATGATCGGGTCGGCAACGGGCGCGCCGAGTCCGACGACGATCGCGCTTGCCACCACGCCGAGTGAGACGAAGCCGTCGATCCGGGCGTGGTTTCCGTCTGCCGTCATCGCTGCGCTTGCGAGCCGGCGGCCGGCCCTGAGCCGTACCTGAGCGGCAATCTCATTTCCGATGAAGCCGACGACGCCGGCGGCAGCAAGCACCCAGAGATGCGTCAGGTGTTGCGGATGGATGAAGCGCAGGATCGTCTCGTAGAAGGCCACGCACGCCGACACGAAGATGGCGAGCACGACGGCGAGACCGGCGAGCTTCTCGCCCCGCACGCTGCGCAGGAAGAATGCGATTCCGAGGGGGATCGCTGTGAGCGCGTCTCCGAAGTTGTGGATCAGATCCGCAAGCAGTGCGACCGATCCGGAGAGCGCGAAGATGAAGAGCTGGATGCCGGCGGCGATACCGAGGACCGCAAGGCTGATCGACACGGCCTTGACGCCTTCGTGCGAACGGATGATCGAGCGATCGACCAGGCCGTGCGAGTGGCCGTGGCCCTCATGCTCGTGTTCGTCGGCGTGTGCCTGCTGCAGGTTGCTCACGACGCGCGCTCCTGCCGCTCGACGAGGCCGAGACGCAGGTGCTCGACGTGGAAGACGGCCTGATCGAGCAGATCGGCGACGTGAGAGTCGTGGAGCGCGTAGGTCACGTTGCGCCCGTTGCGTTCGCCGACCACGAGCCTGAGATGGCGCAGCAGCCGCAGCTGGTGCGACACCGCCGACCCTTCCATCCCGACTGCCTCGGCGAGATCGTTGACCGTGCAGGCGCCTGTCCGGAGGCGGGCGAGGATGCGCACGCGGCTCGGCGCCGCGAGCGCCTGCATCGTCTCGGCCACCTGCCGTGCGGTCTCGTGGTCGACGACAGCGGGCCGGCTGTGTCCTTGAACGCCGTGGGACATGGCGCCAGGTTAGCTGAATAGATGCTCAGATGTTCAGGAGTAGCGTGCGTCTAGCCCGGGCTCGAGCCGCTCAGGACCGGCTGCCGCGCGACCGGAACTCCGAGCACGGCCTGGATGTTCTCGGCCAGGGCGTCGATGCCGAACGGCTTCTGCAGAAACGCCGTCGACCCGCCCACATCGAGCGGGTCCACGGCGCCGGCCGTGTAGCCGGAGATGAGCACGACGGGAAGGTCCGGGCGCTCGGCCCGAAGACGCTTCGTGAGGTGCCAACCGTCGATACCCGGCATCACCACGTCCGTGACCATGACGTCGAAGTCGGCTGCGTGACCCTCGAAGATCTCACACGCTCGTGCCGGTGTCGGCGCCGCCACGACCTGGTGCCCCAGGGCCTTGAGCTGCTCGACCAGGAGCTCGCGGACGGCGCGCTCGTCCTCGACGAGCAGAACCCGCTTGGCCAGCGGGTCGCCTGCGCGGTCCGCAGGAGCATCGTCGAGAAACGTCGGGGAACCGGGCGGCGCAACGGGAAAGGCGAGTCTGAACGTCGTCCCCACGTCGGCCGTCGAATCGACCGTGATGGCGCCCCCGCCGGCCTCGACGATTCCGTACACGGTCGCGAGACCGAGACCCGTCCCATCCTTCCCCTTGGTCGAGAAGAAGGGCTCGAAGATCCGGGTCAGGAGCTCCGGCGGGATCCCGCTCCCGGTATCGGCGATGGTGAGCAGCACGCATTCCCCAGCCTCGGAGTCCGGGACGTCGCGTCGCACGTCGAGGCGACCGGTCGAGGTCGTGATCTCGACGGCGCCACCCAGCGGCATGGCATCGCGGGCGTTGAGGACGAGGTTGACGAGCACCTGGGAGATCTGCCCCGCGTCGGCTCGAATCGGAGGCAGATCGTCGGCGAGGCGCAGCTCGAGCCGGATGTCGTCGCCGAGCGCCGACGACAGCAACGCTTCCGTCTCCAGGACAGATTCGTTCAGATCGAGATGCGCCGTCTGCATGACCTGTCGAGGACTGAACGTCAGCAGTTGCCGGGTCAGGTCGTTTGCACGGTCGGCCGCCGTCGCGATCGCGTCCACCTTGGCCGCGGCAGCGGGGTCGTTCTCGACGTCCGCGACCAGCAATGAGGCGTAGCCGCCGATGACGGTCAGGAGGTTGTTGAAGTCGTGCGCCACGCCGCCTGCGAGCTGTCCGAGCGCTTCCATCTTCTGGGCCTGGCGCAGGGACTCCTTGAGCCCGTCGACCTCGAGCAGCTCCTCGTTCTTCAGCGAGAGAGCCTGGGCCTCCTCGCGCAGTCGCGCCACCATGCGCAGGTTCTCCACCAGCGCGAGCGTCATCCGCCCGAGGACCGCGACGACCGACGCCGACGCGAGCAGGAGCGCAGCCGTGGTCAGGCGCTCGAAATGATCCCAGATCAGCAGGAACAGCGCCATCGAGCCGAACGCCGACGGTACGAGCAGGGAGGAGTTTCGTCGCCGCTCGACCGCGGGTTGCTCGATGGGCTGCCAGGCCGCAAATGCAAAGCAGAGTCCGCCGAGCAACCAACCCGCGTCGATGATCGTTCCCACGACGTACGTTCCCTCGGCCACCTTGATCAGGTACAGACCGTCGCTGACGGCGGTGACAAGGAAGCCGATGGCGAGGCTGCCCCACATGCCGTTGGCGCGCCAGTGGCGGACAGCCAGTGCCCCGCCGATCGTGCCGAGCATGATCATGTCCCCCACCGGATAGGCGACATTCGTCAAGAACTCCGCCGTCGACGCATGGGCCGAGGCGCCGAGCACCGACGGGAGGATGATCGCGGCGGTTGCAGCCGAGACCGCGAGGCCCGCGATGGCGCCGTCGAGCCAGACCCGCGCACCTGCGGTGGCCTGGCGTGAACGCATGAGCAGCACGATGGCCACGACCGAGAGCGGGTACTCGCTGAGCCACAAGCCGTCCGCGACGGAGGGGACCGGCATCGGAACTCGATGGGCGAGGAAGAGCGAGTAGTAGACGTCTCCCCCCGACCAGAGTGCGATCCCGATCCCGAGGAGCGCCCACGCCCAGCGCTCGGATCGGACGTGCCAGGCGCGGAGGAGACAGATGAGGGCGCAGCCCACGGGAACCGCGTCGCTGACCCAATTCTGGAAGAACGGATCGAGCCCGTTGCCGCCGACGTTCGTCACCGCGTGCGCCGTATAGGCCACGAAGAGCAGGCCGACCGCGACGAAGAGGAACCGGGCGCTTCGGGGCACGCTCAGGGCGTGTGCTGGCCGCAGAACCATAGGACCATGATCGACCCCTCCGGAAGCTCCCGGGATCCCCGTTAGCGCGTGGGGTCGCGCGCAAGAGGGGTAGGCCGGGACGGAATAAGCCGCAGTCCCGGTCGTTTACTTGTGTAGTCAAGTAACTCGAGGAGGACCGAGATGCAGAAGACAATCCAGCCGGAGGTCCACGCGACGAGCGTCGTGTGCGCGTCCTGCGGCACGACGTTCGAGCTGCGCTCGACGGCGAGCGACCTGACCGTGGACGTCTGTGCGCGCTGCCATCCGGCGTACACCGGCGTCGAGCGGGCGGTCGCTACCGGCGGCCGGGTCGACCGCTTCGAGCGCCGGCGCGCGCTTGCTGCGACCGCACGCTGACGCCCGCGTTCAGAATCCCGTGATGGAAGATCGCACCGCCTGGTCGCGCAACGTCGGTACGCCGTTGCGCGAGTTCCTCGGCACCGAGACGGGCAGTGCGGTCGTCCTGCTGGCCGCGACGATCGCGGCGCTTGCGTGGGTCAACGTCGACGCGTCGTCCTACGGCGACGTCTGGTCGACAGAGCTGTCGATCCGCATCGGCGGCGCCGGACTGTCGCAGGACGTTCAGCACTGGGTCAACGACGGCCTGATGACGTTCTTCTTCTTCGTCGTCGGGCTCGAGGCGCGTCGCGAGTTCGACATGGGGGAGCTGCGCGAGCGCCGGCGCTTCGCGTTGCCGCTGCTCGCCGGGCTCGGCGGGATGGCCGTGCCCATCGGGATCTACCTCGCGATCAACGCGGGCCATGCGTCGGCGCACGGCTGGGGGACGGCGATGTCGACCGACACCGCTTTCGCCCTCGGAGTGCTCATTCTCGTCGGGCCGCAGCTCTCGGGCCGACTGCGGGCCTTCATGCTGACGGTCGTCGTCGTCGACGACATCGTGGCGCTGCTCGTGATCGCGACCGTCTACACGACGAAGCTCACCGCTGTCCCGCTCGCCGCAGCAGGCGGCCTCCTCCTCGTCGTGCTCGCGGTGCGTTTCCTCGGGGTCCGGCAGGGGCTTGTCTACGTCGTGCTGGGCGCCGCGATGTGGGTCGCGGTCTTCAAGTCGGGCGTCGACCCGGTGATCGTCGGGCTCGTGATGGGCCTCCTCACGTATGCGTACCCCGCGGCTCGCGTCGACCTCGAGCGCGCCACCGACCTGTTCCGGCTGTTCCGCGAGCAGCCGACGCCCGAGCTTGCACGGTCGGCGCAGGTAGGCCTCGAGTATGCGATCTCGCCGAACGAGCGTCTGCAACATCTCTACCACCCGTGGTCGAGCTACGTGATCGTGCCGCTGTTCGCATTGGCGAACGCGGGCATCCCGATCGGCGGCGCCTTTCTCTCGCGTGCGTTCTCGTCGCCGATCACGCTCGGGATTCTTGTCGCTTACGTCGCCGGCAAGCCCGTGGGGATCGCCGGCGTTTCGTGGCTCGCGACGCGGCTCAGCCGTGGCCGGCTGCGCCTGCCGGTCGGCTGGGCGGCGCTCGCCGGGGGCGGTGCGATCGCCGGCATCGGGTTCACCGTGTCGATCCTGATCGCGAGCCTTGCGTTCCACGGTGCGCAGCTCCAGGAGGCGAAGCTCGGCGTGCTCAGCGCAGCGGTGTGCGCGGCCCTGCTCTCGTGGCTCGTCTTCCGCGCGACGGCGCTGCTCCCGTTGGCGCTGCGGGCGCGGCTGATCGTCGGGCCCGCGGAGGCCATCGTCGACCTCGCGGCAGAGGTCGACTCGGAGCGCGACCACATCCGTGGCTCCGCAGACGCCCGTGTGACCCTCGTCGAGTACGGCGACTTCGAGTGCCCGTACTGCGGCCGGGCCGAGACCGTCATCCGCGAGCTGCTCGCCGACTTCGGCGACGTGCGCTACGTCTGGCGCCACCTCCCCCTCGCCGACGTGCACCCGCACGCCCAGCGCGCCGCGGAGGCGGCCGAGGCGGCCGCCGGGCAGGGCGCGTTCTGGGAGATGCACGACCTGTTGTTCCAGCACCAGGATGCGTTGCGCCCGTCCGACCTCGAGGGCTACGCCCGCTCGCTCGGCCTCGACGCGGAGCGCTTCAACGAGGAGCTGCGAATGCACGACCACGCCGCGCGCGTCGCGGACGACGTCGACAGCGCCGACCTCAGCGGCGTCTCGGGAACGCCGACCTTCTTCGTCAACGGCCGCCGCCATTACGGCGCGTACGACATCGCCGGCCTGTCGGCATCGGTGAAGGCGGCCAAGGCTCGCGAGATCGCCACGGCTGCGCGGGCAGGCACTTGACACGCGCTAGCCACCGTGAGAGATTCCGCATGCCACGTCCCTGTGGGCCCTCGGGTTCACGGGGACGAGGCATTTTCGGGGCCGTTTTCAGCGACTGCGCCTGCAACACGAAGGGCGCCGTTGCCGGCGCCCTTCGGGTGTTCTGCGTCGAACTCTTTCGCTGCGACTAAGGCAGGAGCGGAGCTGTGCACGTGCTCTGCACCGGGTCGCAGCTCGGATCGACGATGCCGAGATCCGTTTCCGCCTGGGCGGTTTCGGCGTCCGTCATCGGCGACCGCTCGACCGCGGGGTCGGCGTCGGCTGCGTCGGCCCAGGCTGCGTCGCTCCAGGCTGCGTCGCTCCACGCGGCGTCGCTCCAGGCTGCCGACGCCCACGCGGCGGAGGCCCAGGCTGCGTCGCTCCACGCGGCGTCGCTCCAGGCTGCGGAGGCCCAGGCTGCGTCGCTCCACGCGGCGTCGCTCCAGGCTGCGGAGGCCCAGGCTGCGTCGCTCCACGCGGCGTCGCTCCAGGCCGCGTCGCTCCAGGCGGCATCGCTCCACGCCGCGTCGTTCCAGGCGGGATTCGCCAGGGCCGCGGCCTGCCAGGCTGCGCTGTCGAAGACCGGGTTGCCGCTGGCGTCGGCGCTCACGAACTGGTCGAGACCGGCGTTCGGGTTCGGCGGGCTCGTGACGAGCCGTGCGAGCGGGACGTTCAGCTCGCCGACGCCGAGCGAGCCGGGCGTCGCCGCCGGGGTGCTCTGCGCCGAGACCATCAGCGCGCCCTTGACCTGATCCGGCGTCCAGCTCGGGTGCTGGGCGAGGATCAGCGCCGCTGCACCGGCCACCGCCGGCGACGAGAAGGACGTGCCGCTGAGCTGCATGTACCCGGGCTCGATCACGTGGTCGGGCCGCTCGGTCGCGAGGGTCGCGTCCGCCGGCACAGCGCCGATCAGGTAGCGACCGGGTGCGGAGAGCTCAGGCTTCGCGAAGCCGTCGGGCGTGTTGCCCCAGGCCGACCACGGAGCCGAGACGTCGTCGGACGTGCCGACCGTGTCCATGATGTCGGCCGCGCCGACGGTGATCACGAACGGATCGTTGCCCGGGGCGAACGGAACCTCGCTGCGCTGACCGTCTGCCGCGTAGTTACCGGCGGCGGTGACGACCGTGACGCCGTTGAGCCAGAGCTTCTCGACCGCCTGGTCGAGCGGATCGAAGAAGATGCTCGTCGGGCTCGACGCCTGCAGCGAGAAGTTCGCGACCTTGATGTTGTACTGCGTCTTGTTCGCGAGGATCCAGTCGCACGCTGCGATGACGTCGGACACTGTCGACGCGCCCGAGTCGCCCATCACGTCGACCGAGACGAGGTTCACGTTGGGCGCGACCCCGGCGTGACCCGCCGCGGCGCCCGCGGCGATGCTCGCCACGAACGTACCGTGCCCATACGTGTCGCCGGGCCCATTCGGAAGAGAGCTCGCGAGGTTCGCCTGCCCGATCACGCGGCCGTTGAAGTCGGCGCGCGAGGCATCGATGCCGGAGTCGACGATTGCGATCGTCGGCGCCTGCAGCGACAGAGCCTGCGACGTCCAGTCGACGGCCGCGCCGGTCGACCAGCCCGACTTCTCGGAGTTCGAGACGGGAAGGTCGACCGCCTGAAGCTGTACGGCCTCGTTCGGCATGATCGCCGTGACGTTGCGGCTCATCCCGAGGGCGAGGATCTGCCAGCCGGTGAGCGTGGCGCGTCCGCCGTCGATGGCGGTGAACTGGCGCCTGACCTGCGTGGTCGCGACGCTCTGGCCGTTGGCCGCCGAGTCCTGGAATGCCTTCTTGAAGAAGTTGCCGGAGCGCTCCTTGCGGGAGCCCTGGATGATGACGTCGAACGACTGCTTCGGGTTCTGCTGCGCTGCGCTGAGGAGCGCGGCCGGGATGTAGGCGTGGACGCGCGACGACATGCTCTTGACCAGCCCGGTCTGCGCGGCCGATCCGCTGGGCGGAGCGGCCGGTGAGCCTGCTGCGCCCGAGACCACGACGAGCACACACGAAACCGCTGCGAGGGCGACGCCCGCCCGGCGGCCGCCTCGACCCCAGAGCGCGTTCGACTTATTCCCGCTGGACCTGGTGCCGCCTTGCCGCATGACGCTCTCCCTCAGCTTTGACCTCACATGACGGCCGCAGCGGCCGAGGGACACGTGAAGCTGGGGTGAACGTAGGTGTTCTCCACCGGCTGTTCCTGCCCCCATTGGGGGGTCCTGCACGAGTTCACCCCTTCGAGGCATTGGGACCTACCCCATCCCGTGGGAGAGCGTGCGCTACAGGACGAGCTCGGCGAGCACCTGCAGCGCCTCGGGCTGCGGCGAGCCGACGATGAGCGTCGTCACGGGTGTCTCGCGCCACGCTTCGAGGCGGTCCCGGATCCGCTCCTTCGGGCCGACGAGCGCGACCGCGTCGACGAGCTCGTCGGGCACGGCCGCGATCGCCTCACGCTGGCTGCCGCCGAGGTAGAGCTCCTGGATCCGCTCCGCCTCCGCCTCCCAGCCGTAGCGCCGCATGAGCGAGTTGTAGAAGTTCTTGCCCTTCGCGCCCATGCCGCCGACATAGAGAGCGAGGTACGGCTTCAAGAAGTCGCGCAGCGATTGCACGTCGTCGCCGACGAGCACGTTGACGGTTGCTGCGATCTCGAAGCCCGCGGGCGCGTCGGCGAGGCTCGGCCCGAAGGCGTCGTCGAAGCGCTCCGGGTCGACGAAGATCGGCAGCCAGCCGTCCGCGATCTCCGCGGCGAGCGCGACGTTCTTCGGGCCGATCGCGGCGAGATAGATCGGGATGTCGGCCCGCAGCGGCCGCAGCATCAGCTTCAGGGGCTTCCCGAGGCCGGTGGCTCCCGGGCCGTCGTACGGGATCCGGTAGTGCTCGCCCGCGTGCTCGACGACCTCGCGCCGCAGCGCGGTGCGCACGATCTCGACGTACTCGCGTGTCTTGCCGAGCGGCTTGCCCCACGGCTGGCCGTGCCAGCCTTCGACGACCTGGGGCCCGGAGGTGCCGAGCCCGAGGATGAAGCGCCCGCCCGACATGAGGTCGAGCGTCGCCGCGGTCATCGCCGTGTTCGCGGGAGTGCGCCCCGGGATCTGCATGATCGCCGAGCCCACCTTGATCGTGCTCGTGTGCGCGGCGAGCCACGAGAGGACGGTGACCGCGTCTGTGCCCCATGCCTCTGCCGCCCACACGGAGTCGTAGCCGAGGCGCTCCGCCTCCTGCGCGATGGGCACGAGCTCGGCGGGGTTGGTGCCCGGCGGGGCATAGCCGAGGTTGAGGCCGAGCTTCACGGGCCGATCCTACGCCGTTACCCTTCTGCGCCCATGTCGCACCCCGAGCTTGCCGCCGAACAGGCCTATGTCGATCACGCGTACGCCTGCCTCGACCGCATGCGGTCGACGATTGCCCGGACGCAGAGCTCGATGGCGACCGAGTTCGCGGCGGTCGCGATGGAGGCCTGGGCCAAGCGGCGCACGCGGACGTTTCAGGACGCCGAGAACGGGCTGTGCTTCGGCCGGCTGACACTCGACGGCGCGGCGCGGCCGCTCTACGTGGGACGGCGCTGGGTGCACGACGACGACCGGGAGCCGGTCGTCGTCAACTGGCAGGCGCCGGCGGCACGCCCGTTCTACACCGCGACACCTGCCGATCCGCAGCGCGTGACGCAGCGGCGCCGGTATCGCACCGACAAGCGGCGGCTCGTCGACATCTCGGACGAGTCGCTCGACGGCTCCGTCGTCGAAGGCGCGTCGGTCTCCGACTTCCTGCTCGAGGAGCTCGACCGGCGCCGCGAGGGGCGCATGCGGGACATCGTCGCGACGATCCAGTCCGACCAGTACCGGCTGATCACGGCCGAGCCCGAGGGCGCGCTCGTCGTGCAGGGCGGCCCCGGCACCGGCAAGACGGCGGTGGGATTGCACCGTGCTTCGTGGCTCCTCTATACGCATCGCGAGCAGCTCCGTCGAGTCCTCGTCGTCGGCCCGAATCCGATGTTCATGGACTACGTCGCGCACGTGCTCCCCGCACTCGGCGAGGACGCGGTCGAGCAGCGTGCTGTCACCGAGCTGCTCGACGGGATCGTCGTCGAGCGCGAGGAGGCACCCGATGTCGCTCGACTCAAAGCGGACACGCGTCTCGCCGACGTTGTGCGACACGCGGTCGAGCGCGCGGTGCAGCCGGCGCCCGAGGAGCTCGTCTTCTACGTCGACGGCGTCTTCGTGTCGGTGCGCGAGCGGGAGGTGACCGAGCTCCTCGACGGGATTCTCGAGTCGGACGTCGCGCTTGGTCCCGCGCGCGAGCGGTTCCGCATGGCGGTGCTGCGCCGCTTCAACGAGCGCTACAACGAGAAGCTCGAGGATCTCGCGCTGCGCAGCTTCGACGAGCTCGAGCGAGCGCTGAAACATGGCGGCTTCCTCGTGAAGTACGTCGATCGTGTGCTCCCGCCCGTGCGCTCGGACAAGCTTGTCGCGCGTCTCCTGACCTCGCCCTCGGCGCTCGCGGAGGCCGCGGAAGGGATCCTCGAGCGCAGCGAGCAGAAGCTGCTGCTGCGCGACCGCCCGAAGCGTGCCGCCGACCTCCGGTGGAGCGAGCACGACCTGCCGCTGCTGGACGAGGCGCGCATGTTGCTCGATGGGCCGCCGCGCGCGTTCGGGCACGTGATCGTCGACGAGGCGCAGGATCTCTCGCCGATGCAGCTCCGAACCATCTCTCGGCGCGCGCTCGGCGGTTCGCTCACGATCCTCGGCGACGTGGCGCAGGCGACGGGGCCTGTCGTCTACCGCGGCTGGCAGGAGCTCGAGCCGTATCTCCCCGAGGGCATGGACGTGACGATCGAGGAGCTGCGGCACGCCTACCGTGTGCCGGCGGAGATCATGGAGCTCGCGTTGCCGCTGCTCGCACAGATCGCGCCCGACGTCGAGCCGCCGCTCGCCTATCGTCAGGGCGGCGCGTTGCCCCGGCTCGTCCAGGTGGGGGAAGGCGACGACGTGCTGCGGGTGGCGCTGCAGGAAGCCGCAGCGCTCGCGGAGCTCGAGGGGCTGATCGCCGTGATCGCGCCGCGCTCGCTCGTGGGAGCCACGCCGGGCAGCGATGCGTACGACGAGGTGTTCGTGCCGGTCCTGACGCCGCGCCAGGCAAAGGGCCTCGAGTTCGACCACGTCGTCGTCGTCGAGCCCGCCGCGATCGCCGAGGACGGCGAGCAGGGGCTGCGCCAGCTCTACGTCGCGCTGACCCGGCCGACGAAGACGCTCGTCGTGGTACACGCTCGGCCGCTGCCGCACGGTCTCGGCGTCGGCGGGTAGCGTCAGGGGCATGCGCACGCGTCAATTGGGCGAGGGAGGCCCAGAGGTCGCCGTCGTCGGCCTCGGCACGAACAACTTCGGTGGGCGCTGCGATCTCGAGCAGACGCGCGCCGTCATCGAGGCGGCGCTCGAGGAGGGCATCACGCTCTTCGACACGGCGGACATCTACTCGCAGGGCACCAGCGAGTCGTACATCGGCGAGGTGCTCGAGGGACGGCGCGACCGCGTCGTGCTCGCGACGAAGTTCGGGATGCCGATGGACGACGGGCCGGAGGTGCCGCGCGGCTCGCCCGGCTACATCCGCTGGGCGGTCGAGGGATCGCTGAAGCGGCTGCGCACCGACGTGATCGACCTCTACCAGATGCACCGGCCCGATCCCAAGACACCGGTCGAGGAGACGCTCGGCGTGCTGAACGAGCTCGTCGTCGAGGGCAAGGTGCGCTACATCGGCTCGTCGAACTACGACGCGGCGCAGATCGAGGAGGCCGACCGCAGCTCGCGCGAGCGTGGCTTCGCGCGGTATGTCTCGGCGCAGAATCACTACAGCTTCGCGAACCGCGAGACGGAGGACGAGATCCTGCCGGCGTGCGCGCGGCT
>Ga0265318_10000757_pt1 | contig 21550 bp, 12 predicted proteins | sample 4821metaG_FD_192431 | JGI IMG/M metagenome (GOLD analysis project Ga0265318, IMG submission 192431) | Rhizosphere microbial communities from Carex aquatilis grown in University of Washington, Seatle, WA, United States - 4-8-21 metaG | ecosystem: Host-associated > Plants > Roots > Rhizosphere >... | reverse complement strand
CCGGAGGTCACCTGGCCGAGGGCGTCGTAGTGGTAGTTCCAGTAGGTGTTGTCCTCGCGGGTGGCTTTGGTGCGCTGGTTGGCGGAGTTGTAGGTGTAGGCAGCGGAGACCGCGGACGACGCGGATGGCACGGATGAGATGCCGGAAAGCCGGTTGAGGTTGTCGTAGGTCTTCGTGGTGGCGAGGCGGGTGGTGCCGCTCTGGGCGAAGGTGATGGCGCCGACCAGAGGGGAATTGGGGACGTAGCCGTAGGTGGCGGTGTTGGCGCCCTGTGTGACGGTACTGAGGCGCGACGCGGCGTCGTAGGCATAAGAAGTCGCGGGCAGCGAGTAGCCAGTAGCGAGCATGGTCAGACTGCCAAGGCGGTTCAGGGAATCGAAGGTGCGGTGGTGTCGTTCTTCTTGCGCCTCGTGCGGCGGTTGCCTGAATGGAGCTTTGCTTAATCGTCATGCCCGCTCCGCGCGAATTGCCCATCTATGAACTTGAAGCCCGTCTCCTCGCGGCGGTGCGGGGGCAGGGGCGGCTGATTGTGCACGCGCCGACGGGTTCGGGGAAATCCACGCAGGTGCCGCAGATGCTGCTCAATCACGGGCTGCTGGGCGAGGGCGAGGTCGTTGTGCTCCAGCCGCGGCGGCTGGCGGCGCGCATGTTGGCGAAGCGCGTCGCGGAAGAAGTGGGCACGCAATTGGGCAACATCGTCGGTTACCAGATCCGGCTCGACTCGAAGGTTTCCCAAGCGACGCGCATTCGCTTTGTGACCGAGGGAATTTTACTCCGGCAAATGTCGTTTGATCCGGCGCTGCGCGGGATCAACGCCATCGTTTTCGATGAGTTTCATGAGCGGCATCTTTACGGCGATATCTCGCTGGCCCGGGCGTTGCAGATCCAACAGGCGAAACGGCCCGATCTGAAATTGATCGTGATGTCGGCGACGCTCGATGCGACGTTGCTGAAAAATTATCTGGCACCTTGTGAAGTGCTGACTTCGCAAGGGCGAACGTTTCCGGTGAAAATTGAATATCTGCCGCGCGCCGTGGACTTCGAGCACGACCCGGTGTGGGCGGTGGCGGCGCGCGAGTGCGAACGGGTGGCGGCGGTGACGACGGGCGATATTCTCGTGTTCATGCCGGGCGCGTACGAAATCAACCGCACGGTGCAGGAAGTGCAGGGCTCGTCGGCGCTGCGCGGGTTCAGTTGTTTTCCGCTGCACGGGGAATTGCCGCCAGAGCAGCAGGACCGGGCGGTGGCGCGCTACGAGACGCGCAAGATCATCGTCTCGACGAATGTCGCGGAAACGTCGCTCACCATCGACGGCGTGACGGCGGTGGTCGATGGCGGCTTGGCCCGCGTGGCGCGCTATGATCCGCATCGCGGGATCAACACGTTGTTGATTGAGAAAATTTCGGTGGCGTCGTCGGATCAGCGCGCGGGCCGGGCCGGGCGCACAGCTCCGGGTGTGTGCGTGCGCCTGTGGACGGAACGCGAGCATGAGAAGCGACCGTTGCAGGAGCTGCCCGAGGTAAAGCGGCTGGATCTGGCCGAGGTGGTGCTCACGCTGAAGGCGGCGGGGATCGGTGATATTTTTAATTTTCCCTGGCTGGAAAAACCGGAGGCGAAGGCGTTGGAGCGGGCGGAGATGTTGCTGGAGGATCTGGGCGCGGTGGGGGCGGCTTTACGCCGCGATGGTTCGGAAGAATCGCGGCATAAAGCCGCTCCTACAACGATCACCGAACTGGGCCGGAAGATGCTGCGTTTTCCCATGCACCCGCGTTACGCCCGGATGTTTCTCGCGGCGCAGGAGTACGGCTGTGTGCGCTCGGTGGCATTGATGGCGGCGCTGACGCAGGGACGGAATTTTCTATTGCGTAACGTGGACAAGCGCACGGAGGAGGCCCGCGAGGAACTTTTTGGCGAGGAGCACGAGTCGGATTTTTTTCTGTTGATGCGGGCGTGGCGCTACGCCGACAAGGCGAACTACAACATGGAGGCGTGCCGCCGGCTGGGCATCCATGCGCAGGCGGTGCGGCAGGTGGGGCCGCTGTTCGAACAGTTCATCGCGATCGCGGCGGCGGAGAAACTGGACGTGGCGGAGAAACGCATTGATGGCGTGGCGGTGCGGAAATGCGTGCTGCTCGGGTTCAGCGATCAGCTGGCGAAACGGCTCGATGCCGGCACGCTGCGCTGCGAACTGGTGCACAGGCGGCGCGGCATGCTCGCGCGCGAGAGCGCGATCCAGAAATCGGCGTTGCTCGTGGCGGCAGAGATCACCGAGATCGAGAGCCGGGGCGGGGTGGCAACACTGCTGAATCTCTGCACGGCGGCGGAGGAGGCGTGGTTGAAGGAATTGTTTCCCGGGGATTTTGTGGATGCGCACGGCGTTTCCTATGACGAATCGATGCGGCGCGTGGTGGCGAAAAAGGAGCGGCGTTTTCGCGATCTGATTTTGGAAACGAAGCAGACCGCGGACGAACCGCCGGCAGGAGAGGCGGCGGCGATTCTCGCGCGCGAAGTCGGCGCCGGGCGCATCGTGCTGACGGAGTGGAATGACGCGGTGGAGCACTGGATCACCCGGGTGAACTGCCTCGCCAAATGGTGGCCGGAGCTGGAGGTGAACCCCATCACCGAGGCCGACCGCGCGACGCTGATCGAGCAGATTTGCTACGGAAGCTTGGGCGCACGGGAGTTGAAGGACAAGCCGGTGATGCCGGTGCTGCGCGACTGGCTGCTGGCGGAGCAGCTCGCGGTGTTGGACGAGTATCTGCCGGAGCGGATCGAGATGGCGAACGGCCGCAAGGCGCGGCTGACCTATGCGAAGGACGGCCCGCCGGTGATGAGTGCGCGCATTCAGGAACTCTACGGCGTGAATGCGAAATTCACCCTCGGCCACGGCCGCGTGCCGGTGAAAATCGAGGTGCTCGCGCCCAATCAGCGGCCCATCCAGGTGACCGATGACCTGAGTGATTTCTGGCGGGAACAGTATCCGAAAGTGAAGGCGGAATTGTCGCGCCGCTATCCCCGCCACGAGTGGCGGTAGCTCAAGGCTTTGGGACGGGCGTGGGTGATTGATTGAAATTTTACGGAACCCTAGAGGGAATATGCAATAGACGGGCAAAAAAAACACTAGGCATATTCAGTAAACTACCATAGCTATTAGGGCGCCTCCCCATGACCACCCCGAATACTCAACGTCACTATCTCGAGATCAACCGGCAGACTTTGCGCGTCGCCTCTTTTGCGGATCGCTCAATTGTCGGCTGGTCCGAGGTGTCACTCGTCAACCCGGATGCAGTCAAAGCTGCGCTCGCGCCCTTGATCGCCACCGCCTCCGAACAGGAACTTTATGTGAACGGCGCCGCGATCAATCCGTTCAGAACTTTCTGGCACGCCTCCAACGCGGAGGAGTCGCCCCGCTTCCGTTCCTCCGAGGAGATGCAGGCTTTTGCCGCGGCGCTGCCGCACCGTTTCCGCGGCGATCTCGCGCTGACCTATTGCCTGGCTTCCAATGGCGAGCCGATCACCCCGCACGGCAATTCCAGTTGGTTGCTCGGCGTCACGCCCGTGGAAGCCATGCTGCCGCTGCTCGACCAGGTGAGCGCCGACCGCCGCATCGCTTCCGACGGCATCTTTGCCGCCTCGATGGCGCACATCGGCGCGGTGCGGGCGACGATGAGCAACGACAGCCGCAACCGCGTGGTTCTTTGGGAACTGGCGGAAAACAAATCGCAACTGGTGCTGATCACCGCCAACGGGGTCGAGGCCGTGGTCTCGTGCGCGATCGGCAGCGAAGAACTTTTTGATGCCATCCAGGCCTCGCTCGGTCTCCGGGCCCGCGGCGCGGCGGAGCGGCTGTTTGCGAACGACAATTTCGATTGCACCGACATCGCGCCGAAAGTCGGCGAACGTTTCGCCTCGGTCTTGAAACCGGCGCTGGCCAATCTCACCAAGGGCAACAGTCCGTTCGCTTTGTTCTGCCCGGCCCTGCTCGGCACCCAGCAATGGTTCATTGAAGCGGTCTCGGCCGCTGCGGGCATGACGGCGTGGAATTTTGACCGGACGCAGACTCTCAAGCAATTGCAGTTGACGACCACCAGCGCGACCGCGTCCGGCGGCACTTCACCGGGAGCCTATGGTCTGCTTTATCTCGCGGCGATGGAAGGGCAGCCCAGCCAGCGTTGGTGCGCCTCGTGGTGGGCGCAGACCGGCAACGAGCTGGCGGCGGAAGATACGAATGCTCCGATGGAGATGGAAGAATCCCGGGGGAACTCGGCACCCGCAGTGGAAGTTGCTCCCGCACCCGCTCCCAAACCCGTGCCTGCGCCGACGCCTGCACCCGCTCCGAAACCCGCCCCGGCTCCCACACCTGCACCCGCGCCCGCTCCGGCCCCGGCTGCCAAGCCCACTCCTGTTCCCGCACCCGCGCCTGCGCCCAAAGCTGCGGCCCCGGCGCCCAAGCCCGCTCCAGCCCCCGAAAAGCCCGCTCCGGCTCCCGCGGCCAAAGCCGCGCCGGCTCCTGAGAAAGCGGCCCCTGCTCCGGCCAAACCGGTGGCCAAGGCTGCGGTGGAGACCAAGCCAAAATCAATCGACACGGCTGCCGTTGCGCAAAAACAGGGTGGCAACAAGATGGGCCTGATCATTGGCGTTGCCGTGCTGGTGGTGGCCCTGATTGGCGGTTATTTCTACATGGATGGTCAGTCGAAGGCCAAGGCGGCCGAGGAAAAACGTATTGCCGCCGAAGCCGAGGCCCAAAAAGCCCGCGATGCGGAAAAGCGTGCGGCTGACGCCAAGCTCAAGGAGATGCAGGCCGAGGCCGAGCGTCTGAAAAAGCAGGCTGAAGCCGAGCGTTTGGTGGCCATGGAACAGGCGCGCAAGCAGGCCGAGGAGCAGACCCGCCAGCAGCTCAGCCAGCAGTTTGATGCCGAGCGCAAGACGAAATTCCCCGGCATCTTGATCGTCACCACCCAGCCCACCGGCGCGGCGGTCACGATCGATGCCGATCTTCCCCGCACCACGCCGCTCTCACTCAACACGATCATGCCCGGCAAACACCGGGTGTCAGTCACCCTGACCGGTTACGACACCTTGGAAACCATTGTCGATATCGTCGGTGGCGAAACGACCGACATGGGGCTCATCCAGTTGCAAAAGGCGGCGGGTTCCCTCGAGATTTCGAGCACGCCCGCCGATGTGCCGTACGCCTTGCGGCAGGCCAACAACCTCCTCGGCGGCGCCCCGATCAAGACCGGTCGTTCTCCGGCCAAGATCGATGATCTCGCACCCGGCGATTACGTCGTCGCCTATCAACGGGCAGGCTGGGCGGAGCGCACCGTCACGGTGTCCGTCGTGAAAGGCAAGACCGCGACGGCTGCCTTGGAATACAAGGGCGGTTCCGTTGTTCTGACCAGCACGCCGGCCGGCGCCCAAGTCACCCGCGGCGGCATCGCGGTGGGCGTGACCCCGCTGACCCTGAGCGGTCTGCCGACCCAGAAGGTTGAGTACGACTTCAATCTTACCGGCTATGAAAAACTGACCCTGAGCGGCAACGTGGTGGAAAACCAATCCATCACGCTGAACGCGGCGCTCGTTTCGTTCGACCGGATTGCCTCCGCCCGTGAAATCAAGAGCCAGCCCAAGCCCTTGACCCAGGTGCAACCCAAGACTGACGCGACGACCCCCGTCGGTTCCACAGCCACGATCACCTTTGTGGTGGATCGCACCGGCGCGATCCGCGATCCTTCTTTCCAGCTCAAGGAAAAGACCGACAATGCCGTGTTCGCCCAGCGCTGCATCGATGCGGTCAAACTCTGGAAATTCAGCCCGGCGCTGAACCAGGAAGGAAAGCCGATCAATGTCAGGATCAGCGTTCCCTTTAGCGTCAATCAACAATCCGACGAGGCGCCCAATATTTTCTCCCACTGATCCCGGCCCGATGCTTTGACGATCCGCCCGAACTATGATCGGGCGGATTTTTATTTCAGCCGTTCCAAGGTTTCGTGGCCTGTCTGGCAGTGCGGCAAGGCGGAGGCCTTCTCGCCGATTTCAATTCCGCGCTGAATCGCCGGCAAGCAGGCTCCGGCAAAAGACGAGGCGGCCTGTGGTGCGGGAACGCGGGTTCACCAAGGCAGCCATTCCGTTGCTGCGGCGCAGGCGATCCGGTCAGCGCTTCTTCCGGCCGGGCTTCGGCTCGATGTTCAGGTAGGTTTTCGCGAGCATCTGTGATTCGTAGAATTCCACCAGCCGCACGCCTTCGCGGGGTTTGATTAGATCCTTCTTGGTCGCGGAGTCGATCTGCTGTTTCACCCGGCGGCAAAGTTCCTCCCACTGATACTGCACGCCTTCGATCACATCGGCCACGCGGGAACCGGCGAGCGCCTCCTCAATGTAGTAGCCGTTGGGCTCGTCATCCTCGAGGAACACGTGCACTTCGTTGACGCGGCCGAAGAGGTTGTGGAGATCCCCCATGATGTCCTGATAGGCGCCGGTGAGATAGATGCCGAGGTAATAGGGCTCGTGGTTGAGCGGATGCAGGGTGAGGTAGTCCTTCGTGTCCTGCAGGTCGATGAAGCTGGCAATCTTGCCGTCGGAGTCGCAGGTGATGTCGACCAGGATGGCGTTGACCGTGGGCTTCTCCTTGAGGCGCTGGAGCGGGCTGATCGGGAAAAGCTGCTTGAGCGCCCAGGAATCGAGCAGCGACTGAAAGACGGAAAAATTGCAGACATACTGGTCAGCCAGCATTTTTTTCAGATCGTGGAGCTCCTCGGGCTGATAGCCTTTCTTGGTGCTCTCCTTGTCGATCTGCTCGCAGACCTGCCAGAAGATCTGCTCGGCGGCGGCGCGGTTTTCGAGATCGAGGTAACCGAGGTTGAACAACGAAAACGCCTCCTCCTTCTTTTGCAGGGCGTCGTGGAAACGTTCGAGGCGGCCGAGCTTGGCCTTGTTTTTCAACAGCACCTGGAGATCGTCGACGATCTTGTGACGGGATTTCGGCTCGTGCTGTTTACCGAGCGACTCGCGCTTGTTGATGCGCTCGAAGACCTCGACGACCAGCATGGAATGCGGCGCGGCAATGGCGCGGCCGGATTCGGTGACGATGTCGGGCACCTTGACCCCCGAGGCGTTGCAAATCTCGCGGATGTTGAACACCACGTCGCGGGCATATTCGCCGAGGGTGTAGTTCATCGAGGATTCGAAATTCGTGCGCGAGCCGTCGTAGTCGATGCCGAGGCCGCCGCCGACATCGAGGTAGCCCATGGGAAACCCCATCTTGGCTAGTTGGCAGTAGAAACGCGCGGCTTCGGTGACGGCGGCCTTGATCGTGATGATGTTGGGCACCTGCGAGCCGATGTGGAAATGCACCAGCTTGAGGCAGGGCTGCATCTTGGCGGCGCGGAGCTTTTCGACGGCGAAAAGGATTTCGGCGGTGTTGAGGCCGAACTTGGCATTGTCGCCGCTCGACATCGCCCATTTGCCTTCGCCGCGGGTCTGCAGTTTGACGCGGAAGCCGATCATCGGCTTCACGCCGGTTTCCTTCGAGATGGCGATGATGCTGTCCACCTCGGAAAGCTGCTCGATCACGATGATGATTTTCTTGCCCAGCTTGCGGCCGAGGAGGGCGAGCCGCATGTAATCATGGTCCTTGTAACCGTTGCAGATGATGAGCCGCTGGCTGCCCTCGTGCATCGCGAGGGCGATCATCAGCTCGGGTTTGGAGCCGGCTTCGAGCCCGTAGTTGAAGTCCTTCCCGGCCGAGACGATCTCATCCACGACCTCGCGAAGCTGGTTGACCTTGATGGGGAAAACCCCGCGGTAGGAACCCTTGTAGCCTTCCTCCTTGATGGCTTTGGCAAAGACGCTGTTGAGCTGGACGACGCGATGGCGGAGTTTGTCCTGAAAACGGATGACCAGCGGGGCCTTCAGCCCCATGCCGACCGCCTCATCGACCACGTCCATCACCCGGATGCTGCGGCCATCGGCGAGGGGCTGCACCTGCACAAAGCCGTCGGTGTCCACCGAGAAGTGATTGGCACCCCAGCGTTTAAAGCCGTAATGTTCCTCGGATTGGGCTGCCGACCAGTTGGAGGAGGATTTGGTTTTCAATTTGTGAGCGTGGACGGTCAGGGTTTGGCTTGCGTTTTGGCGGGTGGCTTAAATTAATCGCCGTTTTCTTTTTCAAAACACACGTTTACTCAATGACCAAATTACCCATGTTTCTCGCCCAAGCCGCTCCTGCGCCCGGTGGTCCTGCCGCCTTGCTGCAATTTTTGCCCCTGATTTTGATGTTTGCGGCCATGTATTTCCTGCTCATCGCCCCGCAGCGCAAGAAGCAGAAGGAACATGAGAAGATGATGTCCGCGCTGCAGGCGGGCGACGAGGTCATCACCACTGGCGGCGTTTATGGCACCATCACCAGTGTGAAGGATGACCGCTTTGTCGTCCGGGTCAGCGAAGGCCAGAAGCTGGAGATCGGCAAAGGTTTTATCCACTCTTGCGTGAAGCGCGCCAACGCCGCCTGAGTTCTCGCTTCAGCCGTTCCGCCCAAGCGTCGTTCGCGATTCTACCCCTTTAACAACACCCTACCATGTTCCGTCGTAATCTCTGGAAAATAATCCTATCAATTGCCGTCCTGCTTTGGGCCGGCTATTCGTTGAATCCACTGGAGGACCGTGATTTTGCCGGCTACGTGAAATCGATGGCGACGGCCAAGCAGTCGGATTTCAACTTGCGGCTGAGCCAGGCCGAGGAACGGGTTAAATCGAAGCGCTCGGCAAGCGTTTATGTGGCCCTCAAACAAATCGGCCACGAAGAGTCGCTGGATTTCTCCCAGTATTTTCCTCAGCTCCGACTGGAAGACAGTCTTAAGAACATTGATAAACGGAACAATATTCTGCTGGATGAGCTGCTCAAGCGCTCCAAGGGAAATATCCGGCTGGGACTCGACTTGAAGGGCGGTGTTTCCGCCACCTTGGAGGCTGATCCGGCTGCCTTGGCCAAGCAAAGCGCCGATGGCCGCGACAAGAGCAAGCTGGCGCAGGCGATCAATATTCTCACTGACCGCGTCAACGCGGACGGTGTGGCCGAGCCGATCATTCGCGCGGTGGGTGAAAACCGGATCGAAGTCCAGATGCCCGGAGTTTCCACCAAGGAGAATCCGGACATTCTGCTCAATCTCGTCAAGGTGGCCCAGCTTTCGTTCCGCCTGGTCCATGAAAACACGAGCGCCTATAGCGAAAGGCCGCGTGATGTCCCCGCCGGTTACGAAGTCCTGAGCATGGATCGGGACGATCCGCATACGGGCCAGACCACCGAGGAATATTATATCGTCAAAATGATCCCTGAGATGTCGGGTGAAAACATCAAGAATGCGATCGCGACCACGGATAATTTTGGCGGCTACCAGGTGCATTTGAATTTTAATGACAAGGGGGCCAAGCAGTTTGCCGAGGTGACCACGGCAAACCGCGGGCGTCTCCTCGGTATCGTGCTCGATGGCAAGCTCTCGTCGGCCCCGCGGATCAACGAACCCATCACCGGTGGCTCGGCCCAGATCACCGGCCATTTCAGCGCCCGCGATGCGCAGTTTCTCGCGAACGTCCTGAACAATCCCCTGGATGTTCCTCTCCAGATCAAATCGCAGTATGAGGTCGGCCCGTCCCTCGCGGCGGACGCGATCAGCAACGGCGTGAAAGCTTCGATTCTCGGCGCTGCCTTGGTTTGTGCTTTCATGATCACCTATTACATGGCGGGTGGCGTGGTCTCCGTGATTACCCTGGCTTTTAACGTCGTGGTGATCCTGGCCGTCATGTCCAGCATTGGCGCCACGCTGACACTGCCCGGTCTGGCCGGCATCGTGCTCACCATCGGCATGGCGGTGGATGCGAACATTCTGATTTTTGAACGCATGCGCGAGGAACTGGCTCTCGGCAAGTCGCTTTCCTCGGCCCACGCCGCCGGATACGACAAGGCGTTCGTCACCATTCTCGACGCCCACATCACGCAGCTCGTGATTTGCGGCATCATGTACGTCTTCGGTCACGGTCCGATCAAGGGCTTCGGCGCCACGCTGGCGATCGGTGTTTTTTCCACGCTCTTCAGCGTCCTGATAACCGGCCATCTTATCCTCGATTGTCTGATCGAAGGCGGCGTGCTCAAAAAATTTCCGATGCTCCACGTGTTCAGCAAGGTCAAAGTGGATTGGGTCAAGATCGGCAAACCGGCCTTCTATCTTTCCTGGAGCATCGTGCTCGTCGGCTTGGTTTTCCTCTTTGTCCGTTCCGACAAGGCGCTGGGCATCGATTTCACGGGCGGCGATCAGGTCTCCATGAGCTATGCGCACGAGGTGGATATCTCGCAAATCCGCACGGCGGCTACGGCCGCCGGCCTGACCGACATCAATCCTTCTTATCAATCGCAACTCGGCGGCGGCCAGTCCTTGCTCAAGGTTGAGCTGCCCTATGGTCAGACCCCCAAGTTTGTGGACCTGATGATAAGCAAATTTCCGCAAGCCGGTTTCAAGCAGGAAGGGGTTCAGGCCATCGGGGCCACGATCGGCAAGGAGATCGAGGTCAATGCGGCGATCTCCGTCGCGCTCTCGTTGCTCGCGATTTTGATCTACATCGCGTTCCGTTTCGAGTTCGGCTTCAGCATCGGCGCCGTCGTCGCCACCGTCCACGACGTGCTGATGACGATCGGCATGTTTGTCCTGTTCGGCGGTCAGTTCAACTCACCCATGGTCGCGGCCATCCTCGCGATCATCGGTTACTCGGTGAACGACACTGTGGTCGTCTTCGACCGTATCCGCGAGGAATTGAAATTAAATCCCACGGGAAATCTGCGGGACATCGTCAATCTGGCCATCACCCGCGTCTTCTCCCGGTCACTCATGACCAGCTTCACGGTGTTCCTCGCGGCCCTGGCCTTGTTCGTGGCCGGCGGCGGTGTGCTCCGCGAACTCGCCTTCACCTTCCTCATCGGTATCATCACCGGCACCTTCTCGTCCATCTGCATTGCCGCGCAGGTCTTCTATTGGTGGCACAAGGGTGATCGCAAGCACGTCGAGGCCCACCAGGACATCGCGCCCAAATACGAGTGGGCCGGCTCTTCCCGCGCATCGGAATAACCGGCCGTACGCCGCCGCTTATGCGCTGGAACTACACGCCGGTTGACGCCGCGAGTGTGGAGGGTCTTTCGCGCCAGCTCGAGACCAGCCGCATAGTGGCCGAGCTGCTGGTCCGCAATGGCATCGTCGAGGGGGAAACGGCGGAAAAATTCCTTCAACCCACCCTGGCGACGATCAGCGATCCCTTCCTCCTCACCCATGTCGAGGAGGCGGTGGAGCGGCTCTTGCGGGCGATCCATGGCAAACAGAACCTCGTCGTGCTGGGGGATTATGATGTGGATGGCGTGTGCAGCACCACGCTGATGGTCGGGGTACTCCGCTGTTTTGGCCTGAAGCCGCATTATGTGGTCCCGCGGCGGATGGATGAAGGCTACGGCCTGACCCGCACGGCCATTGACCGTGCCTTGGAAAGGGGGAAACCCGATCTGTTCATTGCGCTCGATTGCGGAACCAATTCACACGAGGAAGTCGGGCACCTGCGGACCCTGGGGGTCGACGTGATCGTGGTGGATCATCACCGTTCGAAAGACGAGCCGCTGGTGGATGCGATTCTGATCAACCCGCATGTGCACGAGTCGGAGAACGACCAGACCTGGCGCCAGCTTTGCACGGTTGGATTGGTTTTCAAGGTGCTGCATGGATTGCTGAAACGCCTTCGCTCGGACAACCATCCCGGTGCGCACGAGATCAAATTGAAGGACTATCTGGATCTCGTCGCGATGGGCACCGTGGCGGATCTGGTGCCGCTGCACGGGGAAAACCGCATCTTTGCCCGCCATGGGTTGCGCGTGCTCGCGGAGACGCGGCGGCCCGGGGTGCTGGAACTCATGCGGGTGGCGGGGATCAAGCCGGAGCAGGGGATCAATCCCGTGGATATTTCCTTCCGGCTCGGGCCGCGCATCAACGCCAGCGGTCGTCTCGCCGATGCGGCCATCTCGGTCGATCTGCTCCTGAGTGAGGACAAAGTTTTTTGCCAGAAAGCTGCGCAGCAGCTCGAGGAGCTCAACCGTGAACGCCAGGAGATCGAGCGCACCATCACCGAGCGCGCCGAGCTGATGGTGGAGGAACATTATACGGACTTTCGCGGTATCGTGTTGTTCGATGAGAGCTGGCACCCCGGGGTGGTCGGCATCGTGGCCGGCCGGATTTCCCGCAAATACCATCGTCCTGCCATCGTGCTGGGGAACGAGGGCGACCTCGCGAAAGGCTCGGGCCGCGGCGTGCCGGGGGTGAATCTCGTGGAGCTGCTTTCCGAGTGTTCGTCGTGTTTGGAATCGTGGGGCGGTCATCCGATGGCGGTCGGGGTTTCGATGCAGAAAACGCGGGTGGAGGAATTTCGGACGCGTTTCGACGAGGTCATCCGCCGCACCAGCGGTGCGGCCACCGAGCCGGTACTTGATCTTTCCGGCTGGCTGGACGGCACGGAGGTGCACGAGCAGCTCATGGGCGAACTCGACCAGTTGCATCCATTTGGGCAGGGCAATCCCGAGCCGCTCTTTGGGGTGAAAGGGGTGAGCTTGCCGCGCACGCCCGAGGTTTTCAAGGAAGTGCATTTCCGGTTTGCCGCGGAAGATTCCCAAGGACGCCGCATCAATGGTGTGGCCTGGAAGCACGCGCATCGTCTGCCACCGGCCGGCCGTTTGCTGGATCTGGTCGTGCAGTTGAACTGGAATCACTACAACGGGCGGAAGTCCCTGCAGCTTGAGTTGCATGACTGGCGTCTGGCTGAACCCAAGCCGGGTCGGTGAGGATCGGTTTGGCCGGGATTTTTCGCGTTTTGGGCGGGGACAAAATTCTGCTTGCTGTCGTAACTGGAAATTCACTTATTCGCCGTTCTTTTGTGCAGGCATAGCTCAACTGGATAGAGCGCCAGACTACGAATCTGGAGGTTTGGGGTTCGACTCCCTATGCCTGCACCACCTTAAAATCGGCTTGGGGCATGTTTGGGTCATATGAGTGACCAAATTTTGATTAACAAGAGCCATCAGCGACCACGGACTTATTTTTGCCAACCCTTGTAGGAGGATCTCAAAAAGCCAAAACCTTCTGTAATTTCTCCAACAGATTTTTTGTCCCGCTCCTTATGCGCAACAGTCGCGGATTCCAGGCGATGATAATGTCCCGGTCCAATCGGTCCAAAGGTCCGTCCTTAATCACACGATAGGCATTGGCAGCGGGTTCTTCTACCCGTTTCGGGAGATTGCGCGACTTGTGCGGGGAAGGCCAGGCAATCACCTCGGGAGCTTAACGCAGCCTCTGCGACATAGCGAACTGACAAAAATTCAAACTTCGCCTCTCGGGCCACCCTTTCGAAGGTGGCCCTTTTCGTTGGCATTTAGAGGGAAATCTTCAGTCGAGGAGCCTGAAGGCATGTTCGAAAAAAGGTGCTGCGAAAAATTCGGGTCTTTTCTTTGGCTTTTGCCTCTCAAAGTTGCCTCACGTTGCGCCAGGTTGCACGCAGTCAGTCGTTCTTTCGAAAATTACGTAACTCACTAAATAAGAAACCCTCAGAAGTGATTCTGAGGGTTTCAAATTGGGTGCAGGGCTTGGATTTGAACCAAGGACCTTCAGGTTATGAGCCTGACGAGCTACCAGGCTGCTCCACCCTGCAACAAGTGAGGGGCCAACGTGCGAATCGCCATTCGGTCTGTCAACGGCCTTTTTCTGAAAACCACAGAAAGGGCTTGCCAGAGGGTGGGGCGGTCTCTCTTTTCGGCCCTTCCTGTTCCTTTAATCCTCCCTTGAAACCCGCTCGTTCGGTCCTCTTACAGGAGGGATCGTTTGGGCAAATCAGTCAGCGATCGCAAGGCGGCCCGGTTGGCCGGCCTGTGTATCGAATACATAGATCACCATGAACATCACTCCCAAAGACCTGCTCGATGCAGGCGTCCACCTCGGCCATCAGACCAAGCGTTGGAATCCGCGCTCCAAGCCCTACGTTTACGGCCATCGCCAGGGCATCACTATCATTGATCTCGAGAAGACTCATGCCGCTTTGGAAAAAGCCTGCGCGTTCGTTGAGAATCTTGTCGCTTCGGGTTCGAATATTTTGTTGGTCGGCACCAAGCGCCAGGCGCAGGAGCTGATCCGTGAGGCCGCCGCCGCGACCGGCATGCCCTACGTCACCACGCGCTGGATGGGCGGCACGCTCACCAATTTCGAAACCATCAAAAAGTCCCTCGCCAAGTACAAGAAGTACCAGGCGATGGATACCAACGGCGAACTCGCCAAATTTTCCTCCAAGGAAGAATCCGCCATCCGCCGCGAGATGGCCCGCATGACCCGCAATTTCGACGGCATCATCGGCCTGACGGGTCTGCCTGGCGCGATGTTTGTGGTCGATGTGGGTTACGAAGAGATCGCTGTCCTCGAGGCTCGTCGCGTGAACATCCCGTCCATCGGTCTCGTCGACACCAACTCCGATCCGACCCTGCTGTCGCACCCGATTCCCGGCAATGATGACGCCACCAAGTCGATCCGCATCGTTTTGGACGCCATTGTTGAATCCATCCAGAAGGGTCTGGCTCAGCGCCAGAACCGTGGGGTCGCCCAATTTGCCGACAAGGATGCCGAGGCTGCCGCCACCGAAACCACCAGTGACACGTTGCCCTCGATCGATGCCTTGCCGGCGCATATCGCCGCGCTCGCCGATGATAGTGGCAATGGCGGGACCGAGAAGCCGGTTGTTGTCGCCCGCAAGCGCACGGTCCGCACCGGTGCCGCCAAGAAAGCGTCCGTGAGCACCGAAGACGTCTAATCTTTTAACCGAAACACATTATGGCAGCTATTTCAGCCAACATTGTCGGGCAACTGCGCGAGAAAACCGGCGCGGGTTTGCTTGATTGCAAAAAAGCGCTCGATGAAGCCCAGGGAAACATGGAGCTGGCCGAGACCATTCTTCGCAAGAAGGGTGTCTCCTCCGCCGCCAAGAAAGCGGGCCGCTCCACTTCCGACGGCCTGATCGAGGCCTACATCCACGTCGGCGGCAAAGTCGGCGTGCTCGTGGAGGTCAACTGCGAGACGGATTTTGTCGGCAAGACCGATGACTTCAAGTCGCTCTGCCGCGACATCTGCCTGCAGATTGCCGCCGCCAACCCCACCTGCGTGCGTCGCGAGGAAGTGCCCGAGGCCGATCTGGCCAAGGAGCGCGATATCGCCGCCGCCCAGGTGCAGGGCAAGCCGCCCGCCGCGATTCAGAAGATCGTCGAGGGCAAACTCGAGAAATACTATTCGCAGGTCTGCCTCCTGGACCAGCCATTCGTGAAAAATCCGGAGAAGAGCATAAAGGATATTCTGACCGAGCGCATCGCGAAGCTCGGCGAGAATATCCAGATCCGCCGCTTCGTCCGCTTCCAGCTCGGCGCTTAAGCTCCGTGGCAGTTATTTGCCAAAGGCGCTCCCGCAACGGAGCGCCTTTTTTCTGCGACACGCTTGCGGGGTGATCCGCGCCGCGAGAAACCTTATGCCAAATAGGGTGAGGGTTGGTCCTCTTGGTCGGGCCGCCGCTTGCCCGGCGTGCCGCGGCCCGGCGACAAGCGGGCCGGCCCTGCAGTCGCAAAGCGATTCGTAACGGGTATTACGGCACGAGGTCAAACACCGTGACTTCGTGATCCTGTTCCTTGGCGGCATGCAAAAACGTGTAGGTGACTTTGTCGGCGTGATTGAGCAGTGCGGTGTAGCGATCAAAATCCCAGGCACTCACGGGTTCGCCATTGATGCGGGTGCAGAGATCGCCGGCTTGCACCGGCAGGGCAATGACCGGCGTGTCGGGAATGAGGCTGATCACTTTCCAATAGGTGGAGAGCCGTTGGAAAGAAATGCCGGTGCTCCGGCGTGGGGGCATTTGCACCGGTCCGTCGGTGTCACGGACGAACGTGACGAGGCTGCGCCGCTGATCAAACGTGAGGCTGAAGTGACGGAGCAGATCGCCGCCAAGCGAGGAAAGCTGATCGGTGAGGTCGACAACGGGCTCCTGGATCACATGGGAGCCCAGCGTGATGTTTTGGGCGAGACGGCCGACCAGTTGGGGGCGGTCGCCACCGAGTGTGGCCGCGAGATTGCCGGTGCGCGGGCCTTGCGAAAAATGCGGATGCAAGCCGGCGGGATTGAGCGACAGGCTGCCATCGCTGCCGGAATCGATGAGGACGACAAACGACTCGCGGCCCATCTGCACGGTGATGAGCGGAGTGGAGTGCCCGTTGTCGTAGCCGATGGTGGCGGTCCGAAGCGCCGGCGTTGTCTCCACCGGCGTAAGGAACGGCACCGGGGCGAGTTCGAGTTTGGCACCGGGATAATCGAGCGTGCAGAGCGTGTCGCGGAAAAGGGAAAACCCGAGCACACCGTCGATGGGCAGACCGACATGGATGGAGAGTTCGGCGAAATCATATTCCCGGGCCGGCACGCGGGCAAAATGGACATCGCCGAGGGAAATTTCCCTGAGGGTGATTGCGGGCAGTTCCACCTCGCTCCCGTTGGCGCCGCGGACGGGCATGGTGCGGGTCTGGCCTTTTTTCTCTTTCAGACGCAGGGCGGAGGCGAGGGCGGACGAGACCAGCGTGGTCGAGGAACCGGTATCAATCATGAACCGGTACGTTTTCCCGTCGGCCTGTTTCGTTTCGACGAGAAAAAAATTTGAAACCACCTTGGCCGGCAGCACGGTGAGCTTGGGTCCCTGGGTGGTGACCGCCGGGCCGGGGTGCGGGCCGATCAGGGTGCAACCGGTGAAGAGCAGCACGCAGAGGGAAATCAAACCGCCGCAAACCAGCGGCGCCAGGCGTGGGCCGCAGACTGCCTTTGCCGGACTGCGCATCAGCGGAATCATTTGTGCGCTTTGGGCAGGGTTGTGCTGAGGGCAAAGGCCCCGAGGGACAGCGCGGCCGCAATATAGTAGACGCTGCCCGACTTGAAGAGAAAGTAGCAGGTGCCGGCGAGGACCGGTGTGATGGCCCGGGCCAGCGAGCCGAGCGAGCGGAAAATCCCGAGTACGCGGCCCTGTTCATCCGCCCCGCTGTAGAGGGAAATCAGGCCGGTCGTGGCCGGGTTGACGAGTCCTGATCCGGTCGCCAGGCAGGCGAGTCCGGCATAGAGCATCCAAGGTTGCGCGGCCAAGCCAATGATCAGGAGGCCGAGGGTGGAAAAAATCAGACCGGAGCTGAGCACCCGGACTTCGTCAATGCGGGCGAGGAGCCGGCGGACGATAAAGCCTTGGGTAATGATCGAACAGAGTCCCAGAAAACCGAGCAGAAAACCATTTTGCCTGGCGGTGTAGCCGAAGCGGTCCTGTGCCAGGAAAGTGACCGATACTTCCATGGCAACAAATGCGAGCGAATAGACGAAAGCCACGAGATTGGCGCGGCGCACCGCCACGTTGCTGAGACCAAAGATGGCCGCGAGAGGATTGCGAATGCGGGGCTCCCGGGCTTCAGCGCGGGCCGTGGGCGAGAGAGTCTCACGAAAGCGCCGGTTGATCCAGACCAGGTTGATCAGACACATGGCGAAGGCGATCAGCGCCGGAATCGAAAACGGATTGATGCCGAGACGGGCCAGTGAAGGATGCTGCGTGAGAAGGTTGAAGTGCGCGGTGAGGGCGCCGAGTGTCGGACCGGTTACCAGGCCAAGACCGAAGGCCGCGCCGACGATACCCATGGCCTTGGAGCGTTCGGTGCGGGAGGTGACGTCGGCGACCGCGGCGGTGGCGACCGAGAGATTGCCGCTGAATGCCCCGGTCACGATTCGCGAAAGGAGAAACATCCAGAACGAGCCGCTGAGCACCCAGACGAGATAACCCAGGGCGGTGCCAGCCACGGTCAGCATCAACACGCTGCGGCGCCCGCGTTTGTCGGAAATCGCACCCCAGAACGGGGCGAAGATGAATTGGAGAATGGAAAAAAATGAACTGAGCACACCGCCGAACAAAACGGCGGCAAAAGCCTTTTCGTGACCGAAGGCATGGGCCACGGTGTTGGATTGATCGAGCAGCCAGCCGAGCACGCCACTTTGGCCGTCGGTTTGCAGGTAATGGGTGATCAGGTCCGGGCCAAGCGGGAAGATGATCGAGAACCCGATCAGGTCGATGTAGAGCGTCAGGAAGATGACGCCGAGGGAAAGCGGTTTCGCGGGAGCGGAAGTGGCGGACGAAAAAGGTGGGTGCGTATTAGTGGTCACGAAAGGCGGCTAACTTGGGGGAAAGCCTTGCCCACGCAAAGCCTGATTTTAACGGGAATTTGCGGAGTCGGGTTCGCGCTTTTCGGAGGACAGCTTAACATGTGTAAACCGCTGTTTAATAACTTAACCCGGAGGAACCGGCCTCGGCTTGTGGTATCTATCATTCAAACTTCTTCATGCCCGCAGCGTGAGCAGTCCTAAAAATTCCACCATGCCACGCAGACTGATCACCTCCCTTACGCTGCTCACCTTGCTGGTGCCGCAGCTTTCAATTTCCGGCCAGGTGCCCGCTGCCTGGCAAAGCCGCGGGGTCGGTGCGGGCGGAGCGTTGTATTCGCCCTCGATCAATCCGGCGAATGACAACGAGTACTTCGTGGCGTGCGACATGAGCGGACTCTATCACACTTTGGATTTCGGCAATTCCTATTCGACGGTGCCTTTCGGCAATGTCCAGGCCGGACACGAATCGGGCGTGCGCTTCACGAATGATCCGCTCATCGCCTACACGGTCTCGACTCCCGGGGGCAACAACGCCCAGCCCGCCAAGACCGTCGACGGCGGTGCCACCTGGACGATTTTATCCGGCAATCCGCTGCCGGGCGACGACGTCTACAGCATCTGGGCCGACTACAATAATCCGAACCGTGTCATTGTGGCCGGCTACTCCGATCTGTATTTTTCTTCCAATGGCGGCACGAGCTTCAGCCCGATAAGTGTATCGGTGAACACTGCGAATGGTGTGTTGATCTGCGGCGCGTTTTTCGACGGCAATAATATTTATCTCGGCACCAACGCGGGTCTGCTTGTCTCCACGAACGGCGGCACCTCGTTCACCAACGCCGGCACGCCGGGCATTCCCGCCGGTGAACTGATGCTCTCTTTCACCGGGGCCAAGGTGGGCAGCCAGATGCGCTTTTTCTGCCTTACGGCTGCATCATCCTATCCTGGCATCGATCTCGGTTCGGACTACAAAAAAAATCTGCGTGGCATCTATTCTCTCGAAAACGGCGCCGGCAACTGGACCAAGAAGATGGCTGGGATCGACGTGGCCAACGATTTCCTGCTGTCCGTTGCCATGGCGAAAAACGATCTCAACACCGTGTACGCGGCGGGTGGCGGTTCCGCGCGCGTGCCGGAGATTTTCAAGACCACCGATGCGGGTGCATCATGGACCAATACGTTTCACACCGCGAACAACCAAAACATCATCACCGGCTGGTCCGGCACCGGGGGTGATCGCGGCTGGGGCTACGGCGAGGTTGTCTTCGGGCTCGCGGTCGCACCGAACAATTCGGCGAAGGCGATCATCACTGACTACGGATTTGTGCATCGCACGAGCGACGGCGGCACCACCTGGCAACAGGCCTACGTGAGCACCGCCGACCAGCATCCGGTCGGCACCACGGCGATTTCCGCCCAAACCTATCACAGCATCGGCATCGAAAACACGTCAGCGTGGCAGGTGCTTTGGAGCGATGCGACGCATCTGTTCGCCGGATTCTCCGACATCAAAGGCATCCGCAGCTCTGACGGTGGCACCACCTGGACCCTCGGCTACACCGGCCACAATGCCAACACGATGTACCGGCTTGTGCAGCACCCGACGACCGGTGTGCTCTACGCCGCGACGTCCGACATCCATGACATTTACCAGAGCACGCACCTCGCCGACAGCCAGCTCGACAATGGCGACGCGAACGGCAAGGTGATCGTTTCGACCGATCAGGGGGCCAGTTGGACGACGCTGCACAATTTCGGCCACCCGGTATTCTGGCTCGCGCTCGATCCCACCAACACCAACCGGATCTACGCCAGTGTCGTTTCCTCGACTGCCGGCGGAATTTTCGTTTCCAGCAACATCCAGAACGGCGCCTCCTCCATCTGGACCAAACTTCCGAACCCGCCGCGCACCGAGGGACACCCGGCCACCGTCATTGTGTTGAACGATGGCAAGGTCCTCTGCACCTACTCCGGCCATCGCAACCCCGGATTCACTGCCAGCTCGGGCGTGTTTCTCTACGATCCCGGTACATCGACATGGACCGATCTGTCTCATCCCGGCATGCTCTATTGGACGAAAGACATCGTGATCGATCCCGCCGATGCCACGCAGAACACCTGGTACGTCGGCGTCTTCAGCGGCTGGGGCGGAGCGCCCAACGGCCTCGGCGGACTCTATCGCACGACGGACCGCGGCGCGCACTGGACGAAAATCAATTCACTCGATCGCGTCACCTCGATCACCTTCAGCCCGACCAACGCCAACGACGCTTTTCTCACCACCGAGACCGACGGCCTGTGGCACACGAGCAACATCCACGCTGCGTCACCCACCTTCACGCTGGTTTCGAACTACCCCTTCCGCCAGCCCGAGCGCGTCTTCTTCAATCCCTACAACCCAAACGAAATCTGGGTTACCGGTTTCGGCTACGGCCTGATGGTCGGGAATCTCACGCCCACGGTGATCGCCCCCAGCAACGCCGTCGTCACGATCACGGTTGAGTAGTCGTGCGGCGCGAACAGATGGGAGAAGAGTAACGTGCTGCTATTAATTCTGCAATGTGATAGCGCCTCGGAAATGAGCGTTTTGCCCAAGGGATGACAGGAGTTGTCACATTGCCGGATTAATAATGATTGAAACATTTCTCAAATCCCGGCGTCGAGAGCAGTTCGTCGCCTCAAAGTTCGGCTCGCATCAGCAATTGAGCCCCGGTCAAATGCAGCGCCTTGGCCAACTTCAGCACCGTCTCAAGTGATGCCAGTTTCTCCCCGCGTTCGATCTCACCAACATAGTTGAGGGTCAAATCGGCCTTCTCCGCCAATACCATTTGGCTAAATCCAGCCTTCAGGCGAAGAGCACGCACTGTAGTCCCTAAGACTTTAGGTAAGTGGCGCTTTGAAGGCATCGCCTCATACTACCTTCTATCGTTGGGACGCTCTACCTGCTATAGCTGGTATTTTGCGGTTGCTTTACTGGGTCTGATTGTGGTGGGTTCGACACATGAAGCCCCGCTATCCCCTGCTTGTTGCGGTCATTGTTGGCCTTGTGCCGTCAGCCAATGCCAATCCAATCGATGACGGCACAAGTAATTTTCGGCGCGCGAACGGAGCTTGATCTCAATGCCATAATAATTCTTTTCGTTTCGTTGCCAAGTGGAGGGCCGCCCGACTTGGCAACAACTACTCCTATGGATGTTCGCAAGTATGGCCGCGTTCCACTGTCTGATTTCAGCCTGAGAGGTGACTTGTGCCTGCGCGGGAACGGCACCCTGA
>Ga0265318_10000755_pt1 | contig 21562 bp, 19 predicted proteins | sample 4821metaG_FD_192431 | JGI IMG/M metagenome (GOLD analysis project Ga0265318, IMG submission 192431) | Rhizosphere microbial communities from Carex aquatilis grown in University of Washington, Seatle, WA, United States - 4-8-21 metaG | ecosystem: Host-associated > Plants > Roots > Rhizosphere >... | reverse complement strand
CCCACAGGAGCTGTCAGTCCTAAGACCTCGTTTCTGAATGAAGGGACCCGTCCGTTGATGACGAACGCCGTCGGCATCCGTCGTCAAGCTGGGAGGGGTGCCGATGGCTGCTGCGCCGTGGGTCGTCTCGGACGAGCTGTGGGAGCTTGTTGAGCCGCTGCTGCCGTTGAAGGAGCGGCGTTTCCGTTACCCAGGTCGCAAGCGTTTGCCGGACCGGCAGGCGTTGCAGGGGATCTTGTTTGTCTTGCACACGGGCATCGCCTGGACGCATCTGCCCGCCGAGCTCGGCTTCGGGTCGGGCGTGACCTGTTGGCGGCGACTCGACGAGTGGCAGCGAGCGGGCCTCTGGGAGCGACTGCACGCGTTGCTGCTTGCACGGCTGCGTGCAGCTGGCGAGCTCGAGTGGTCGCGGGCGGTCGTCGACTCGAGCCAGGTGCAAGCCAAAAAGGGGGCTCCGAAACGGGCCCGAGCCCGGTCGACCGCGGCCGTCCCGGCTCAAAACACCACCTCCTGACCGACGCGCACGGGACGCCGTTGGCCTGGGCGCTGACGGCCAGCAACCAGAACGACGTCACGCAACTCTTGCCCTTGCTCGACCGCGTGCCGCCGGTTCGCGGCCGTCCCGGCCGGCCGCGCCGGCGTCCGCGGGTCGTGCTCGGCGACCGCGGCTACGACTCCAAGCGGCTCCGCCAAGCGCTCCTCGAACGTGGGATCACGCCGCTGATCGCCAACCGCTACCACGGTCACGGCTCCGGTCTTGGCACCTGCCGCTGGGTCGTCGAGCGCACCCTCAGCTGGCTGCACCAGATGAAACGACTCCTCGTCCGCTACGAACGCCGCGCCGACATGCACGAAGCCTTCCTCGCCCTCGGCTGCTGTCTGATCTGCTACCGACGCCTCAACCACGCATTGTGAAACGAGGTCTAAAGGAAACGTCGTCAGCAGCCGATCTGGCGCTTGATGACCTTCATCCGTCGCCTCACCCTTGTCGCCGTGCTCGCGGTCGGTGTGTGTTGCGCGTTCGGTGCGCCGCGCGCGCTCGCGGACACGACACCGTCCCCGCCTCCTTCGTGCCCCGACCAGAGTCTGCCGCAGACACTCCAGAGCCCGCATTTCGAGGTCGACTACTCGGACGACCCAGCGACGGCCGGCCACATCACCCAGGCGCAGGCCGGAACGATCCTCGCGGCCGCGGAGCGGTCGTATGCCACCGACGTCGCAGACGGCTTCCCCACTCCTCTTGCTCTCCTGTCCGGCCGGACGCTGCTGAGCATCGTGGACCTCTCCACGTGGAAGCTCGCGTCCGTGTACTGCCCGGGAGCAGTCGTCGTCGACTCCACCGACGCCACGAGCGACAACATGCCCTTCACGATCGGCGTGGACGTCTTCACGCAGGTCGAGTTCAGAAGCGGGAACGCATTCCCGAGCTGGCTGATGAACGGTGCGGCCGCCTGGGCTTCGTGGCGCGCTCTCGGCTACCCGGCCGCTGCGATCGCCGACCTCGGCCCCTTCAACGTGTCGCTCGACTGCGACTCTGCCGGGGACATGCAGAACTGCTCGACGAACGGCTACGAGAACCTCGGCGAGTCGCGCTGGCCCTTCTACGAGTACCTCACCGAGAAGTACGGGCCGCTCTTCATCGTCGACATCTTCAACAACGCAGCCGCGGCCGGCGGCGCCGACATCGACGCGCGCGCGCTCGCCGGCCTCCAGAACGCGATCGCGGCGAAGGGCTCGACGCTCGCGGCGGACTATGCGGCGTACGCGGCGAAGCTCCTTTCGGGCGGATGGTCGGCGACGACGCTGAACGTAGCCGTCATCCCCGCGTCGTCGACGATCCAGACGGGCATCTCGTCCGGCGCGATTCCGACGCAGACCGTCGGCATCAACCACCTCGCGACGTCGTTCGTCGAGATCGATCGCGGCGACGGCTCGAACAGCCACCCGTGCTACGCCGCGACGCTCACGCTCAACGTCCAGATCCCGGCCGGTGTCACGTCGCAGCCGACGTTCTACTGGGCGACCGGCGGCTCGACTCCGGTGTCGCTCACCGTCAACGGCAACACGGCGACGACGACGGTTCCGTGGGACACGTGCGCGTGGACGAGCAGGGGGTATCTCTCGCTCCCCAACACGAGCCTCGTGAACGGCACGAGCTTCGTCGTCTCGGGGACGCTCACGGTCGACTTCTCGACGCCGGCCACCTCCACCGTGCCGCCGGCTCCGGTGACGCAGTTCGGGACGCCGCTCGTCGCGTCGTCGTTCTTCTCGAACGCACCGACGATCTCGCTCTTCGGACCCAGCACGCTGAATCTGCTGACAGGCGCCAACCAGGTGTTCATCGGCGTCTACTCGAGCGACGAGGGGACTCTCGACATCCAGCTCGGTTCCTTGACCCTCGGGACGATGTCGCTCGTGGCGGGAATGAACACGCATACGTTCACGGTGCCCGCCGCCGAACTGTCTGCGCTGCAGCTTGCGGGCGCCGGCGGCCTCTCGCTCACGCTGACGCCCCAGGGCCTTCTCGCGCAGGCGACCAAGGGCAAGGTCGTGCTCGGGAACGACGCGGTGCAGGCGGCGCTGCGCATCACCAGCGTGCAGGCGGGGAAGGCGAAGAAGAGCGCGAAGGCCAAGCCGAAGCACGCGCCGCCCACGAAGAAGAAGACGACGAAGCGCACCAGGTAGAGTCGACGCCGTGACGGCGCTCGACGCGATCTGGCTCGCGCGACCCGGATCGCGAGCCGACGGCGTGCCCGTCGCCGTGAAGGATCTCCTCGACACCGCCGGCGTCGCGACAACGTACGGTTCGGCCCTCTTCGCCGAGCACATCCCTGCGCAGAGCGCCGAGTCGGTGCTGCGGCTCGAGGCGGCCGGCTACGCCGTCGCCGGGAAGACGAACCTGCACGAGTTCGCATACGGAATCTCGTCGCAGAACCCGCACTTCGGCACCGTCCCGAACCCGCGCGCGCCGGGGCGACTCGCGGGCGGCTCGAGCGGAGGCTCGGCGGCGGCGATCGCAGCCGGCGACGTCGAGCTCGCGCTCGGCACCGACTCGGGCGGCTCGATCCGGATCCCCGCAGCGTGGTGCGGCATCGTCGGCTTCAAGCCGACGTTCGACCTCGTCCCGGCCGGCGGCTGCTTTCCGCTCGCACCGACCTACGACCACGTCGGCCCGATGTCATCGACCGTGGCAGGCTGTATCGAGCTCATGGAGGCGCTCGTCCCGGGTTTCGAGCCCGCACCGCCGGTCGAGTTCGACGAGCTCCGGGTCGGCGTCGCCTGGCTCGAGCACGCCGACCCGCTCGTTCGCGCGCGGGTCGAGGCGGCGGCAGCGCACTTTCCACACCTGCGGCACGTCGACTTCCCGCTCCACGAGCCGGCCGAGTATCCGCTCTTCATGCGCGAGGTCGCCGACGTCCACCGCAGCCTCTTTGCCGGGCAGGAGGACATGTACGGCGACAACGTCCGCACGAAGATCGAGCGCTGCCTCGCCGTCACGGATGCCGAAGTCGAGACCGCCCGCCGCATCCGCGTCGAATACCGCGAGCGCTGCGAGGAGCTCTTCGACGGGCTCGACCTCCTCGTGACTCCCACGGTCGCGTTCGTTGCGCCGCCCGACAACGTCGACGAGCTCGAGATCAGGCAGCGCGCCGTCCGCTTCACGATGCCGTTCGACTCGCTCGGCTGGCCCGCGCTCGCTCTGCCGTGTGGTGCAGCGGAGGACGGCCTCGACGCGTCGATCCAGCTCGTCGGCTGTTCCGGCGACGACGCGCGCGTCCTCACCGTGGGCAGGCAGCTCGCATCCCTCGTTTGAGGGACGGCTACGGCTCTGCGAGTGCCGAAAACGATGGATGACGATGCGTATCCCTCGCCTCGCAACGATTGCCGCAATCGCCCTGGTCGGCCTGACCGCGCAGGGCGCCACTGCCGGCGTCTTGGCGCCGACCAACCTCCACGCGTTCCTGCTCACTGTCGGGGACGAGCCGCCGGCCGCATTGTTCCACCAGACGCCCTCGTTTGCCTGGGACCCCATCCCCGGCGCAGCGAGCTACCAGTTCCAGCTCTCGACGAGCGACGTGTTCCGCGAGAACAGCATCGAGTACAACACGAACAGCCTCCTGTCGCCGGTCGTGGCGCCGCCCCTCGTGCTCCCGTGGATCACCGGGCAGCCGTACGGGCTGTACGCGCGGGTGCGAGCCACGGTCGTGGGCGGCGACGTGACACCGTGGAGCACCCCGTACGGATTCAACGTGACCCCTCCTTCCACGGCGCCGCCGACACCGCTGAAGAGCGACCCCGGCCTCCTGCGCTGGACGCCGGTCCAGGGTGCGACGAGCTACCAGGTCTGGCTGATCGACGTGCCCACCGGCGATCCCGGCATCGGCAAGCGGGTCACCGTGCGCGGGAACGTCCTCGACGAGCGCGAGTTCTACACGTTCCACCCGAGCACCGCATGGATCGGCACCGTGCGCTGGCGCATTCGCGCCGTGCGCAGCATGGAGGTCGGCGGCCCGGCCAACAGCCTCCCGGCGACGTCGTACAGCGCCTGGAGCTCCATCTACGTCTCGTCCAACCCGGCCGTCACCGGCGGGGCGATCACGCTCCTCCACACGATCTCCGACGTCACGACCGGCGACGACTCCGCGACGCCTCACAAGCTCATGCCCGCGTTCACATGGACCGGAAACCAGACCATCAGCGGCGCCTCGGTCGAGCTCTACCGCGTCTACGCGTTCACCGACTCGGCGTGTCTGAACCCGGTCTACGTGAGCCCCGTGGTCGGCAGCCCCGCCTATGCTCCGCGGTCGGGCGTCGACGGGATCTCGCTGCCGAGCGACTCGATCGGGATCGGAAACGCGCGCTCCGTGTACCTGTCTGCCGGCTCGTCGCCTGCCGGTGAGATGGCGGACGGCACGTCGTTGACGTCGCAGGAGGACTTGTCTGCGTCGCCGACGCTTACCCCGCCGTCCGACCTGAACGCCGGCACCGATCCGGGATCGTCAGGCGACGGAGCGACGACGGGAGGGACCGGAACGTCGTCAGGCGGAGCCCCGTCGAGCGGAACCGCGTCGACCCCGGCAGCGTCTGCCGGAACGTCCTTCGACCTGTGGGACACCGACCTCTGGCCGAAGACCGGCTACTACTGGACGGTCGTCGGAGTCGGACCGATTTCCGCAGCCGCGAGCGCCTCGACGGTCGCGGCGCCGGGTGCTTCCAAGGGTTCGACGCTCGTCCCCGTCGCAGACGTCACGAACTTCAGCGTCGGCGAGTCGATCACGATCGGCATCGCACCCGACAGCGACACGGCGAAGATCGCGGCGATCGGCAACGGCCTGATCACGATCGACACGCCGATGAACAACGGCCACGCCGTGGGCGACCCGGTTTCGAGCACCGCGTCGAGCGGCATCATCTACCGCGACCTCGAGCTTCCTCAGGACGTGTGCAGCCACCGCGGCGCGACGCTCGTCCAGGACCAGGATCCGCGGCGCGGCCGCTTCGGGATCGCCAGCGAGGCGGCCCTGACGTCGGGCCAGAACATCTTCGCCACGGGGCTCTCCCCGAGCGGCCACCTGTACTCCTCAGCGCAGACGGCCTCCTTCTACGGGTACCCGCTCATCGCCTGGCCGACGGTGCTCGCAGCCGACCGGTACGAGGTGGAGTGGAGCACCAGCGCGTACCCGTTCGTCGCCGCGGGTCAGCTCATGACCCCGTCGACCGCGGTCGTCCTTCCGGTCGGCACCGGCACCTGGTACTACCGCGTGCGCGGCTTCGACGACAACCTGCCGTCCGGCTCGCAGATGCTGAGCTGGTCGGACACGGAGGAGCTCGTCGAAGCGGGCCCGACCTTCGGCGTCGTGAAGGCGAGCGTGCAGACGTTCAAGATCGTCACGAAGACGAAGAGCACCGTCAAGAAGACGAAGCGCACCAAGTAAGCTCGGCCCCGGTGTCAACCGGTGCCGACCTCGCCTTCGCACTCGAGCTCGCAGACCTCGCCGACTCGCTGTCGCTGCCGCGCTTTCGCGCCGCCGACCTGCGGGTGGAGACGAAGCCCGACCTGACGCCGGTGACCGACGCCGACCGCACGGTCGAACGGGCCCTGCGCGAGCGGATCGCCGCCGCGCGCCCGGGCGAGGGTGTCTTCGGCGAGGAGGAGGGCGACGACGGGGGCGGAGTCCGCTGGATCCTCGACCCGATCGACGGGACGAGGAACTTCTCGCGCGGCCTCCCCGTCTGGGCGACGCTGATCGCGCTCGAGCGCGACGGGGCGCCGACGGTCGGCGTCGTCTCGGCGCCGGCGCTCGGGCGGCGCTGGTGGGCGGCACGCGGCGAGGGCGTGTTCGCCGGCGGCGAGGCGATCCGGGTCTCGAGTGTCGCAAGCCTCGACGCCGCGTCCGTGTCGTGCTCGCTGGCCCGCGACCTCGCAGCGCTCGAGCCGCGGGTCTGGCACGCGCGCGGGATCGGCGATTTCTGGCAGCACGTCCTCGTGGCGGAAGGGGCGCTCGACGCCGCGGTCGACGCGCCGCTCGCCCTGTACGACTACGCCGCGTTCGCGGTAATCGTCGAGGAGGCGGGGGGACGGGTCAGCGCACCGGACGGCGGCGCGCCGCGCCCGGGCGAGCCGGTGGTCAGCTCGAACAGGCTGCTCCACGACGACGTGCTCGCGCTGATCGGCTAGCGCGGCTCTACGGGATGGCGACGGCAAGCACGGCGGCCTCGTACACGCGGTCGCGTGTGAAGCGGTCGAGCTCGTCCGAGAGCACGTCGCTCGGCTGTGGCACGTCGCCGGGCGGGAACGGCGCCGGCTCGCCGTCGAGCTCGATCCCCACGAGCCGCTCCGCCTCGACGTGCTCGAGCCCGATGTCGTCGCGGTCGAGCCGCGAGCGGAGCCAGCCCTGGAGGAGCAGCGCCTGCGCGAACGTCCCCGTGACGCGGATCGTGCGGATGTCGGCGATGCCCGGCCACAGCGACGCGAGCAGCGTCCGCCAGCGCGACGTCCGCGCCCAGGCGATGTCCGAGACCGCGGTGCGCTCGAACAGCTCGGCCAGGCGGCGGTAGGGGTACGGCAGGTCGTCCCACTCGGTCGAGTCGACGATCAGGCGGTCGACGATGCGGACGAGCTGGTCGAGCTCCTGCAGGCCCCACGGAGGCTCGCCGCGCCAGCGCAGGAAGACGGGAAGGTCGGACACGAGCAGCGGCTCGACGACGCTCGCCGGAGCCTTCGCGCGCTTCCCGAGCAGGTGCAGCTCCACCACCTCGGAGCAGACGCTCCGCTCGACGCCCGGGATCGCATAGCGCTCGAGCGTGACCGAGGCGTCGATGCGGTCGTCGCCTGCGTCCGGATCCGGCAGGAGCAGGATCGCGCGCGACGGGTGCCGCTCCGCCATGCCGGCGAGCGCCGTCCGCGCCTGCTCGGACCAGTGCTCCGGCACCCAGGCGAGGTGGGTCATCACGCTCGTGCGCATGCTCGGCGGCGCGCCGTCGGTCGCCGTCGCCGCGCGCAGGCGCGAGAGCGCGGTCTCGACGTCCGAGAGCCGCACGCCCTCGCCGCTCCACGTCTCCGCTGCGGCGGGGGCGCCGGTCAATGCCGCCGCCAGGACCGGCCGTCGCGGTGCAGGAGGTCGTCCGCGCTCGGCGGCCCCCACGTTCCGGCCGCGTAGTTCGGGAAGCCCGGCCGGTCGCGCTGCCACGCGGCCACCATCGCGTCGACGAGCAGCCACTGCTCCTCGACCTCGTCCGCCCGCGTGAACAGCGTCCCGTCGCCGAGCAGCGTGTCGAGGATCAGCCGCTCGTACGCCTCGGGCATCGCCGTCCGGAACGCGCCGCCGTAGAGGAAGTCCATGTGCACAGTGCGGATCGTCATCCCCTGCCCCGGCACCTTCGCGCCGATCGCGAGCGAAACGCCCTCGTCGGGCTGCACGTGCACCAGGAGGACATTCGGGCGCAGCCCTTCCGCCGACGTCTCCTCGAAGGGCGGGTGCGGGGCGCGCTTGAACTGGATCGCGATCGTCGTCTCGCGCCGGGCGAAGCGCTTGCCCATGCGCACGTAGAACGGCGTGTCCGCCCAGCGCCAGTTGTCGACGTAGAGCTTCGCGGCGAGGTAGGTCTCGGTCATCGAGTCCGGAGCGACACCCTGCTCCTCACGGTAGGCGACGACCTCCTCGCCCTCGACGAAGCCGCGTCCGTACTGGCCGCGCACGACCGACTTCGGCCCCGGCGTGTGGATCGACTTCAGCACCTTCACCTTCTCGTTGCGAACCGACTCGGCCGTGAAGTCGATCGGCGGCTCCATCGCCGTCAGCGCCAGCAGCTGGAGCAGGTGGTTCTGGAAGATGTCACGGATCGCGCCCGCGGACTCGTAGTAGCCCGCACGCCCCTCGATCCCGATCGACTCGGCGACGGTGATCTGCACGTGGTCGATGAACTGCCTGTTCCAGATCGGCTCGAAGATGCCGTTCGAGAACCGCAGCGCCAGCATGTTCTGGACGGTCTCCTTGCCGAGGTAGTGGTCGATCCGGAAGATCTCGTTCTCGGCGAAGTGCTCGATCAGCATCGCGTTCAGCACCTTGGCGGACTCGAGGTCGCGGCCGAACGGCTTCTCGACGATCAGGCGCGTCCAGCCTGTCGCGGTACGCCGCTTGCCGAGCTCCCCGACGATGGTGGTGAACGCCGCCGGCGGGACGGCGCAGTAGTAGACGCGGTTGCCGCCGAGCCCGCGCTCGCCGTCGAGCTCGGCCAGCCGGGTGGCGAGCGCGTTCTCGCCGCCCTCGTCGGCGAAGTCCGTGGTGACGTAGTGCATCGACGCGGCGAGCTCGTCCCAGACGTCCTGCCGGAAGTCGTCACGCGCATGCTGTTGCACCGCCTGCTTCATGTCCTCCCGGAACGATTCGTCGCTGCCGTCGGTACGGGCAACGCCGACGATTGCGTACTTCGACGGCAGCAGACGCCGCGTCGCGAGCGCGTAGATCGCCGGCATCAGCTTCTTGTGCGTCAGGTCGCCCGACGCGCCGAAGATGCAGAGCGCGAACGGGTCCGGCGTCCGCCGCAGCGTGAGGCCTTGCTCCAGCGGGTTCGCCTGTTCTGCCGCCGCCGCCATCAGTCGGCTGCCTTCACGGCGTGGCCGCCGAACTCGTTGCGCAGCGCCGCGCTCACCTTCGCCGCGAAGTTGAGCTCGTCGCGCGAGGAGAAGCGCGCGAAGAGGGACGCCGAGATGACCGGGGCCGGGACGTTCTCCGCAATCGCCTCGAAGATCGTCCAGCGGCCCTCGCCGGAGTCCTCGACGTACGGCGCGATGTCGTCGAGCTTCGCGCCGTGCTTGTCGAACGCGTCGTACAGGAGCTCGAGCAACCAGGAGCGGACGACGGAGCCGTAGCGCCAGATGCCGGCGATCGCGTGCAGGTCGAGGCCGAACTCCGAGTGCTCCATGATCTCGAAGCCCTCGGCGTAGGCCTGCATGAGGCCGTACTCGATCCCGTTGTGCACCATCTTCGTGAAGTGGCCCGCGCCGGACGCGCCGACGTGCGCGTAGCCGTCCGGCGGTGCGAGCGCGGTGAAGACCGGCTCCAGCCGCTGCACCGGCTCGGCGTCGCCGCCGACCATCGTGCAGAAGCCGACCTGAAGGCCCCAGATGCCGCCGGAGATGCCGGCGTCGACGAAGTGGAGCCCCTTCGCCTGCGCGGCCGCGTAGCGCCGTTGCGAGTCGCGGAAGTTCGAGTTGCCGCCGTCGACGATCGTGTCACCCTCGTCGGCGAGCGACAGGAGCTCCTGGAAGGTGTCCTCGGTGATCTTCCCGGCCGGGATCATCATCCAGAACGCGCGCGGTGCGTCGAGCTGCGACTTCAGCTCCGCGAGCGAGGCGGCGGTCCGCGACTCGACGGCGGGGTCGTACGTCTTCACGTCGTGGCCGTGCTCGCGCAGACGCTCCGTCATTCCGTTGCCCATGCGGCCGAGGCCGATCATCCCGAGTTGCATCGCGGCTCCTAGCTCTGGTCGACGTGGATGCGGGCAACGCGGCGGCCGCGCTCCTGCAGCGAGGAGTAGTCACCCGCGGCCTGGGCCCGGAGCAAGCGCCGGAACCCGAACGGCCTGCCGGGAATCGCCAGCTCGTCGCCGGGGTCGTCCACGACCTGGAGGAACAGCCCGGTGTTCGGGCCGCCCTTGTGCAGCTGGCCGGTCGAGTGGAGGTAGCGGGGGCCGTAGCCGTGCGTGACGACAAGACCGGTCCGCAGCCTGAGGCTGCGGACTAGCTCCGCGAGCCGACGGTCGTTCTCCGGTGTGGGGTTCACGAAGGCCTGGACGCAGACGTAGTCGCCCTCCTTCGCCTGCGCGAGCAGCTCGTCGACGGATCCCTCCGGCGCGAGCTCGGGCTCGTGCCCGGTCGCGAGCACGTCGTTCGTCTTGTCCTTCGCCGCCTGCACGTCCGGCTGGTCGAAGGGGTTGATCTCGAGGTACGCGCCGACGACGGCGACCGCGAACTCCCAGCGGAAGAACTCGCCGCCGAGGTCGTACGGGTCGGCGATGCGGGGCGTCGCGGCCTGGCGGTCGGGGCCGTCGGGGGACTCGCCGGGTGCCGGCACGAGCCCCTTGCCGAGCTTGCCGGTGGACTCGGCGATCAGCTGCTCGGCCCAGAGGCCGAAGCCGCCCTCCGTGTCGGCGATGCAGATCTTGTCGCGGCCCTCCTCCCAGCCGGTGGCGAACGCGTGCCCGAGCTCGTAGCCGGGGTTGTCCTGGTCGCGCCGGCACGCCTCGGCCGCCGCCTCGGCGTTCGCGAGCAGCCGGTCGACGTCGATCCCGAGCAGCGCGGCCGGGACGATCCCGAACGGCGACAGCGCGGAGTAGCGGCCACCGATCGTCGGCTCTCCGGAGAAGACGTGCCGGAACTGCCGCTCCCGTGCCGACCGCTCGAGCTCCGAGCCCGGGTCGGTGATGGCGACGAACCGCGCGCCTCTGCCGGCCGTCTTCTCCCAGAAGTAGTCGGTGTGCGACCGCGTCTCGAGCGTCGAGCCCGACTTCGAGGCGGAGACGAACAGCGTGCGTTCGAGGTCGATCGTCGCCTCGAGCGCGCGGATCGCCTGCGGGTGCGTCGTGTCGAGGACGTGGAACGAGGAGGAGCCGAACGTTCGCCGCAGCACCTCCGGGGCGAGGCTCGAGCCGCCCATGCCGAGCAGGACGACGGTGTCGAGCCCCTCCTCGGCGACGCCGTCGGCGAAGGCGGCCAGCTCCGCGACGAGGTCGCGCATCTGCCGCGGCTCGTCGAGCCAGCCGAGCCACTTCGCCTCGTCGGCGCCGGTCCAGACGGTCGCGTCGCGTTCCCAGATCCGGTCGATGAGCTCTCGCCGGTCGCTCATCAGGCGGCGGTGACGAGGTCGCGCTTGGACTGGACGCCGTCGAGCAGCTGGACGAACGAGTCGGCGAACTTCTGCACGCCCTCGAGCTCGAGCGTCTCCGTCACGTCGTCGTAGTCGACGCCAGCCTTCGCCAGCTTCTTGAGCAACTTGTGCGCCGCTTCGACATCCTCCGCGACGGTGTCGCCGCGCACCTTGCCGTGATCCTGGAAGGCGCCGATCGTCTCCTCGGGCATGGTGTTCACCGTGTCCGGGCCGACGAGCTCCTCGACGTAGATCACGTCGCGGTACTCCGGGTTCTTCGTCGAGGTGGACGCCCACAGGCAGCGCTGCGGGTTCGCGCCCTTGCCGGCGAGGTACTGCCAGCGCGGATCCGAGAAGGCGTTGCCGTAGTGCTCGTAGGCGAGCTTCGCGTTGGCGACGGCCAGGCGGCCGCGCAACGCGAGCGCTTCCTTCGAGCCGATCTCCTCGAGCCGGCGATCGGCCTCGGTGTCCACGCGCGACACGAAGAAGCTCGCCACGGAATGGACGGTGGCCGGGTTGCCGCCGCCTGCGACGAGCCGCTCGAGCCCGCGCAGGTACGCCTCGACCACCTCGCGGTAGCGCTGGAGCGAAAAGATCAGCGTGACGTTGATGCTCTTGCCGTGCGCGATGCAGTCCTCGATCGCGCCGAGGCCGGGCTTCGTCGCCGGGATCTTCACGTAGAGGTTCGGCTTGTCGATCCAGGCGTGCAGACGCATCGCCTCGTCGAAGGTGCCCTCGCGGTCGTACGCGAGCGTCGGGTCGACCTCCCACGAGACGAAGCCGTCCTGCGGGTTCTGCTCGTGCACCGGCGCGAACAGCTCGAGCGCCGCCTCGACGTCCCGCGCGGAGAGCTGCAGGAAGATCTCCTTCGGGTCGGTCTCGTGCTCGAGCAGCTCCTTCAGCTGCGCGTCGTACGCGTCCCCCTGCGAGATCGCCTTCTGGAAGATCGTCGGATTCGACGTCTGACCGACGACGGCGTCCTCCTTCATCATCCGGGCCAGCTCGCCCTGCTCGAGCATGTCGCGCGAGAGGTAGTCGATCCAGACGGAGACGCCGCGCTTCGAGAGCTTGTGCAGATTCGATTCAGCCATGTGACATCCCCTTTTCCATCGCTTCCACCTTCCGCAGGCGTTCGACGTAACGCTCGCCGCCGTTGAAGAGCGCTCCCAGGAACGCGCGCACGAGCTCTGCGGCGAGGCTCGGCCCGACGACCTCCGAGCCGAGACAGAGAACGTTCATGTCGTCGTGCTCGACGCCCTGGTGCGCCGAGTACGCGTCGTGGCAGATGGCGGCGCGGATGCCTGCCATCTTGCAGGCGGCGATCGACGCGCCGACCCCGGAGCCGCAGACGAGCACGCCGCGCTCGGCGCGGCCGTCGAGCAGAGCCTCCCCGACCTCGCGCGCCTTGTCGGGATAGTCGATCCGCACGGCATCCGTGTCCGTGCCGAGGTCGACGATCGCGTGGCCGTCGGCCCGCAGCGTCTCGAGCACCGTGTCACGCAGGTGGACGCCGCGATGATCGAACGCGACGGCGACGTTCATCAATGCTCGCGCGACCTGGTCGCGGTCATAAGGGGCCCAAGCCTCTCGCTCTCCAGCGACCAGGTCGCGTGTTCATACAGGCTCTCGCAACGCCAGGGCTTTCGCGACGACGGCGTCGGCGGTGATCCCGAGGTGCTCGAGCACCGTCGGGCCGGGCGCCGACGCGCCGAAGCGCTCGATCGAGATCGAAGCGCCGTCGGTGCCGACCCACCGGCTCCACCCGAGCTCGACGCCGGCCTCGATCGAGAGCCGCGCCTTCACCGCCGGAGGCAGCACCTCGTCGCGATACTCGTCCGGCTGGGCCTCGAACAGCTCCCAGCACGGCATCGAGACGACCCACCCGTGGACGCCGTCCGCGGCGAGCCGTTCCGCCGCTTCCAGTGCGACATGCACCTCGGAACCGGAGGCGAGCAGGATCAGGTCCGGCGTGCCGTTCGCCTGCTCCGACTCCCAGATCACGTAGGCGCCCCGGGCCACGCCGTCGACGCTCGTTCGCTCGAGCGTCGGCAGCTTCTGACGAGAGAGCGCGAGCCCCACCGGGCCGTCCTCGCGCTCGAGTGCGACCTTCCACGCGCCGACCGTCTCCCTGGCGTCCGCGGGACGCATGAACCAGAAGTTCGGGATCGCGCGCAGCGCCGCGTAGTGCTCGACCGGCTGGTGCGTCGGGCCGTCCTCGCCGAGCCCGACCGAGTCGTGCGTCCAGGCCCAGACCACCGGGATCTGCGACAGCGCGGACAGCCGCACCGCGGGGCGCATGTAGTCCGAGAAGATGAGGAACGTCGAGCCGTACGGCTTGAGCATCCCGCCGTGCAGGGCGATGCCGTTCACGATCGAGCCCATCGCGTGCTCGCGGATGCCGAAGGCGAGGTTGCGGCCGGCGTGCGTCGCGGAGAAGATGCCGCCGCCCTTGAACTCGGTCTTCGTCGACTCGACGAGGTCGGCCGCGCCGCCGATCATCGTCGGCGTGAAGGGCTTGAACGCCTCCATCGTCTTGCCGCCGGCGTCGCGGGTGGCCACGTCCTCGCCGGCCGGGAAGTCGGGCAGCGCCTCGACCCAGCCGTCCCGCGGCTTGCCGGTATGCACCTGGTCCCAGTCCTCGCGCAGCGCCGGGTACTTCGCCGCCCACGCGTCGACCTTCGCGTTCCACGCCTGCTCGAGCTCTGCGCCGCGCGCGACCCCGTTCGTGTGCTCGCGGACGTCGTCCGGGACGACGAAGTGCTCGTCCGGGTTCCAGCCGAGCGCAACCTTCGTCGCGCGCACCTCGTCCTCGCCGAGCGGTGCCCCGTGCGACTTCGCCGTGTCGACGGCGTGCGGCGCGCCGAAGGCGATGTGACTGCGGACGACGATGATCGACGGCCTCTCCGTCTCTGCCCTTGCCTTTTCTATGGATTCGCGCAGCGAATCCAAGTCATTCGCGTCGTCCACGTGCTGGACGTGCCAGCCCTGCGCCGCCAGCCGCTTGCCGCGGTCCTCGCCGGTGAACGAGAGCGACGTCGTGCCGTCGATCGTGATGTGGTTGTCGTCGTAGAAGTAGACGAGCTTGCCGAGGCCGAGCTGGCCGGCGATCGAGGCCGCCTCGTTCGAGACGCCCTCCATCAGGTCGCCGTCGGAGCAGATCGCGTAGACGCGGTGGTCGACGATCTCGTCGTAGGGCCGGTTGTAGCGCTCGGCGAGGAAGCGCTCTGCGATCGCGAAGCCGACGCCGTTGGCGAAGCCCTGGCCGAGCGGCCCCGTCGTCGCCTCGACGCCGGGGGTGTGGTGCACCTCGGGATGGCCGGGCGTGAGGGAGCCCCACTGGCGGAACTTCTTCAGCTCCTCGAGCGGCAGGTCGTAGCCCGTGAGGTGGAGCGCGGCGTACTGGAGGATGCACGCGTGGCCGGCGGAGAGGATGAAGCGGTCGCGGTCGCGCCAGCCCGGATTCGCCGGGTTGTGGTCCATCACCTCCGTGTAGAGGAGGTAGGCGAGGGGCGCGAGCGCCATCGCCGTGCCGGGGTGGCCGGCGTTCGCCTTCTGGACGGCGTCCATTGCAAGTGTGCGGATGGTGTCGATCGAGCGCTGTTCGATGTCACTGTTCGCCACGGAGCACCTCGTAGAGCCGCTGTTGTCGGTCGCGGGCCGAACGATATGCGTCCGCCCGCTCCTGGCGGGGACCGAACACGATTCCGGGGGTTGCGTCCACCACCTGGCAACCGATTCGCCCCAGCGTTGCAACCGCCGCGCCTCGCAGCGAGGCCTCGGGGACGCCCGAGACCCTGACCGGACGGCCGAGCGCGTCGGCCATCATCTGGATCCAGTCGGGGTCGCGGAGCAACGCGCCGCCGGTGGCCACGACCTCCTCCACCTCCGGCAGGAGGTCGGCGACCGCGGCGAAGCGGAAGGCGACGCCCTCGAGCGCGGCCTGCCGGAGATCGAGCGCCGTCGTCGCGAACGTGAGGCCGGTGACCGCTCCCGTTGCGGTCGCGTCCCAGCCGGTCGAGCGCTCGCCGCCGAGGAAGGGCAGGAACGTGAGCCCGTGGTCGTCCGGGCCGCGGCCGGCGAGCGGGCCGTCCGCGCCCGCCAGTGTCTCGTGCAGCCAGGCGGCGAGGTTGCCGCCGTCCGAGAGCGCGCCGCCTTCGACGACGCGGTGCTCGTCGAGCCGGTACAGGAACAGGCCCGGCCGCGGCTCCGGCCGCTCCGTCGCGTAGAGGATCCGGAGCGCGCCGGAGGTGCCGACCATCAGCGCCGCCCGCTGCCTGCCGGTGCAGCCGGCGCCGAGGTTGGAGCAGGCGGCGTCGATCAGCGCGGGGTACCAGGAGCCGTGCGGTGCGTCCGAGAGCGCGGGCAGGCGCTCCTCCTCGACGCCGGCGGCGGCCAGCAGCTCGGCGTCCCAGCGGCGATGGACGAGGTCGAGGAGGCCGGTGCCGGAGGCGAGCGAAAGGCTCGCGGCCGGCTCGACGCCGAGCAGCTCGGCGTAGACGTAGTCGGCGCAGGAGACGAACCTGGCCGCGCGGCGGAAGACCTCCGGCTCGGTCTCGGCCAGCCAGAGGAGCTTCGCCGGCCAGAAGGCCGGGTGGAGGTACTGGCCGGTGCGGGCGTGCACGGCGTCCGGGTCGAGCTGCGCCCGCAGCCGTGCGGCCGCGCCGGCGGCGCGATTGTCCCGCCAGCCGAGCACGGGCGTGAGCGGCCGGCCGTGCGCGTCGAGAGCGAGCAGGCTGTGGCCGAAGCAGGCGACGCCGGTGACGTCCGCCTCGCGGCCGGCGATCACCTCGCGGACGAGGCGGACGGTCTCGTCCGGGTCGTCGCCGCCGTAGGCCGCCTGCCGCAGCTCGTCCAGCGGCTCGGCCCGCTCGTCGAAGACCTGGGCGCGCACCGAGGACGAGCCGATGTCGAGGGCGAGGACGGTCGCCACGCGTCGAATCTACCCTTGGTGCGGCATGGCAGTCGTGATCGCATCCAACCTGCGCAAGGAGCTCGCCGGGAACCTGCTCTTCGACGGAGTCTCGTTCAGCGTCGAGCGGCACGACCGGGTCGCGCTCTCCGGGCCGAACGGCGCGGGCAAGACGACGCTGCTCCGGATCCTCTCCGGCGAGACGGAGAAGCACGGCGGCGAGCTCGCGTTCGAGAAGGGGACGCGCATCGCGCTGCACGACCAGCGCCCGCCCCTCGATCAGGGCCTTACCCTGCGCGAGTACGTGCTCTCGGGCGCACGGGACCTCGTACGGCTCGAGGAGGAGCTGTCGCGCCTCGAGCAGGCGATGGCCGGCGGCACCCACGACCAGCGCACGCTCAACCGCTACTCCGCGGCGCAGGCGCGGCTCGAGCACGCGGGCGGCTACGGCTGGCGCGACCACGCGACCTCGGTCCTGCGCGGCCTCGGCTTCGCCGAGGAGCACCTCGACCGGCAGCTGCGCACGTTCTCCGGCGGAGAGCTGACGCGCGCCTCGCTCGCGCGCGCGCTCGGCGGGGATCCCGACCTGCTGCTGCTGGACGAGCCGACGAACCATCTCGACGTGGCGAGCCTCGAGTGGCTCGAGCGCGAGCTGCTCGCGCTCGACGCCGCGGTCATCCTCGTCGCGCACGACCGCTGGTTCCTCGAGGCGGTGACGACGGCGACGCTGGAGCTGGCGGCCGGGCGCGCGACCTTCTTCCCCGGGCCGTGGCATGCGTGGCGGCGCGAGAAGGCGGCCCGTGCGCTGCACGCCCAGAAGGAGGTGGCGCGGGTCGAGGCGGACATCGTGCGGCTCGAGCGCTTCGTCGAGCGCTTCCGGGCCAAGAAGGACAAGGCGAAGCAGGCGCAGGCGAAGCTCACCCACATCGGCCGGCTGCAGAAGCAGCAGGCCGAGGCCGCGAGCGAGGTCGCCCTGCTGTCGCGGCGGACGCGGACGCTCGGCTTCGAGTTCCTCAAGCCCGCGCGGAGCGGGCGGACGGTCGTCGAGGCCGAAGGGCTCGACGTCGGCATCGGCGCGCGCGAGCTGCTGCGCAGCGTCTCGTTCGCGCTCGAGCGCGGCGAGCACGTCGCGCTCGTCGGGCCGAACGGCTCCGGCAAGACGACGCTGCTGCAGGCGATCGTCGCCGGCGAGAACGTGCGCATCGGGCACGGCGTGAAGATCGGCTACTTCTCGCAGCAGGAGCTGGAGCTCGACCTGCGCGGCTCCGTGCTCCAGTGCACGCAGACGATGACCGGGCTGAACCGGCCGGACGCGCAGAACCTGCTCGGGCGCTTTCTCTTCTCCGGCTGGGACGAGCACGAGAAGCCGGTGTCCGTGCTGTCGGGCGGCGAGCGCCGCCGGCTCGCGCTCGCGGTGACGGTCGCGTCGGGCGCGAACTTCCTCGTGCTCGACGAGCCGACGAACCACCTCGACCTCGAGAGCCGCGAGGCGCTCGAGGCGGCGCTCGAGGCGTTCCCCGGAACGGTGCTGCTCGTCTCGCACGACCGGGCGCTGCTCGACGCGGTCGCCGAGCGGACGCTCGCGATCGAGGACCACGAGCTGCACGGCTACGACGGCGGCTGGGCCGAGATGCTGCGCCGGCGCGAGGAGCGGGCTGCCCGGGCGGCCGCGCCGCCGCCGAAGGCGGAGAAGACGGCGAAGCCCAAGCCGAAGCCGGCGCCGAAGAAGCGCCGCCCGAACGCGCTGGAGCAGATCGAAGCGGAGATCGCCGCCCAGGAGGCGGAGGTGGCGCGCCTCGAGGCTCGGCTGGCGGAGGACTGGTCCGACGTCGACGTGCTGGCGGCCCACAAGCGGAGCCGCGATGCGTTGACCGCACTGCTGACGCGGTGGGAGACGCTCTTCGAAGCGATGTCGAAGCCGTAGAACCGCAACCAGGCTTCAGCCTGGTTGCGGTCGTAAACAACGGCGCCGAAGACCGCGACCTGGTTGAAACCAGGTCGCCAAACGTCAGAGACGTTTCTCGAAACAGCGACTGATCGGTTGACCCGCGTACGCCCCGTAGCAGGGGATCGGCTCGTACCCGGCCGACGTGTAGAGGCCGAGCGACTCCTGCTGGTCCTTGCCCGTCTCGAGCAGCAGCCGGCCGAGCCCGCGCCCGCGCGCCTCCGGTACGACGTACATCCGCTTCAGCTCGGCGCGCGTCTCGTCGAAGCGGGTGACGCCGCCGCAGCCGACCGCGCGGCCCTCGTCGCGGACGACGAGGAAGACGCCGCCGGGCGGCTCGAACATCGCCGCGTGGCGCTTCGGGCCGATGTCGCCGCGGCCGTCGCGGCCGGTCAGCTCCACTTGCTGCGCGACGACGAGCGCGTAGACGTCGGGCGCGTCGAAGCGCGCGCGCTCAGGACCAGAAGCGTTCAAAGGCCGAGTCGAGCGGGACGGCTGTGACCTCCTTCCAGAGCCCGTCCTCGCAGCGGATCACGAAAGCCTGGTCGACGTCGAGGTCGATGCCGTTGCGACGGCCGACCGCACGGTAGATCGCGATCGCCCAGTCGTCGTCGGCGAAAACGGTGTGCAGCGCACTGCGGTACGTGCCGTCCGTCTCGAGCCCCGTGCGGCGGAGGAACTCGACGACGGCGCGGCGGCCGCGGTATTCGCCGCTCATGATCGTGTTCCCGGGCACGCGCCAGACGATCTCCCGCGAGAGCGCCGCCGAGATCGCCTTCGCGTCCTTCCCGAACGCTGCGAACACGCGCCGTGTCAGCGCGGCGTTCGGATGCTCCTCGCTCACACGTCCCCTCCGAGCGTGGCGACGACGGCCTCTGCGATCACCTTCAACGGCCGCTGCGACGCCTGGCTCGCACGGCGGAGACGCGCGAACGCCTCCTGCTCGGAGAGCTTCTCCTTCTCCATCAGCAGCCCCTTCGCGCGCTCGATCACCTTGCGCGCTGCGAGCGCCTCCGCGAGCGACTCCGCCTCCTCGCGCAGCTCCTGGAGCTCCTCGTGGCGGGCCCGTGCTGCCGCGATCGCCGGCAGCAGGTCCTGCTCGCGGAAGGGCTTCACGAGGTACCCGAAGACGCCGGCCTCGACGGCGCGCGCGACGAGCTCGTCCTGGCCGTACGCCGTGAGCATCACGATCGGGATCGGGCGCTCGTCGAGGATCCGCCGCGCCGCCTCGATCCCGTCGAGCCTCGGCATCTTCACGTCCATGATCGCGAGGTCGGGTTCCTCGGAGCGGGCGAGCTCGACCGCCTCCTCGCCGTCCTTCGCCTCGGCGCACACCTCGAAGCCCGCGCGTTCGAGCAGGTCGCGCAGGTCGAGCCTGATGATCGTCTCGTCCTCGGCAACGAGGATTCTCATGGGCACAGTCTCGCGGTTCGGAGCCGGTTCCGTCACCGGGACGCACTCACGCCGGAAACACCACTTCGGCGCGCGTCTCGTTCTCGTGCCGCAGGTCGAAGCTGCCCTGGAGCTCGTCGCGGACGAGCGCGCGGACGATCGACAACCCGGTGCCGGCGGCGGCGGCGTCCGGGCCCGCGCCGTCGTCCGCGATCGCGAGCACGACGTCGCCGTTGCGGCGCGCCAGCTCGATCCTGACCCGGCCCGCACCGTGCTCGAGGGCGTTCTGGAACAGCTCGCTGAACACGAGCGCGAGCGCCGTCGCGCGGCTGCCGGCGAGCGAGACCGGCTCGAGGCTCGCCTCCACTGCGCGGCCGGCGCCGAGCCCCTGCACGAGCATTGCGCGCAGCCGGTCGATCAGGTCGGCGAGCTCGACGTCCTCCTCGCGCTGCTCGGTCAGCGCCTCGTGCACCGCCGCGATGGCGAGGATCCGGTTGACCGAGTGCTCGAGCGCCTCGCGCGGATCGACCCCTGGCGCGCGCGACTGCAGCCGCAGCAGCGAGGCGACCGTCTGCAGGTTGTTCTTCACGCGGTGGTGGATCTCTTGCGCGAGCACGCCGCGCATGACCGCGCGCCCGTGCTCGAGCGCGACCGCCGCATGGTGCGCGATCGCCTCGAGCAACGCCCGGTCGTCGTCCGAGAAGGGCGAGTCGCGGTCGGCGACGAGCTCGCCGATCTGGCGCCGCTTCCAGCGGAGCGGCGTTCGCACCGCGTGGGCGCCCGCGCGCCCTTCCGGCCACGCGATCCGCCCGTCCTCGAGCACGAGGGCCGCCCCCGTTGCCTTCACGGCGTCCATCGTCGTCTTGACGATCGCCTCGAGCGACTCCTCGAGGTAGAGCGACTCCGAGACCGCCTCCGAGATCCGCGCGAGCGCTTCGAGCTCGGCGACCCGGCGCTGCGCATCGGAGTAGAGCTTTGCGTGCACGATCGACTGCGCCACCTGGTCGGCGATCGCCGTCAGGAGCCCGATCTCCGCGTCGAGGTACACGCGCGGCTCGCGGGTGCGCACGTTGAGCGCGCCGGCCAGACGCTCGCCGTGGACGAGGATCGGCACCGCGAGGATCGACTCGTACTGCTCCTCGGGAAGGTTCGGGAAGAGCTTGAAGCGCGGGTCGAGGTGCGCCTGCGACGGGATCATCACCGGCGAGCGCTCCGCGGCGGCGGCGCCGGTGATCCCCTCGCCCGGCCGCATGCGCGGCCGCCGGGTCATCTCCTCGACGCTCGTCCCGTGCGTGGCGCGCAGGACGAGCTCGTTGCTCCGCTCGTCGTAGAGGTAGACGAAGCATGCGTCGGCCTTGAGCGCGTCGGCAACCTTCGTCGCCACGAGGTCCAGCACCTCCTCGAGGTCGAGGGTCGAGTTGACGGCTGCGATCGTCTCCGTCAGCAGCCGAAGGTGACGCTCGGTGGCTTCCACACCCGTATCGTAGGGAGCACGTGCCCATGGAACGCTGGCTGCTCTTCTTCCACCTGCTCGGAGCGTTCTGCTTCTTCGCCGGCGCTGCCGTCGCCGGGACGCTGCAGCTGGCCGCCGTCCGCCGGGAGCGGCCGAGCGAGATCCTCTCGCTGCTGCGGCTGACCCGGGCCGGCGTGATGCTCGGCGGCGCCGGCGCGCTCCTGACGCTCGGCTTCGGCATCGGCCTCGCAGAGCACCTCGGACTGGGCCTCTCGCCAGCCTGGATCCAGGCCTCGCTCGGCCTCTGGCTGGCGAGCATGGCGCTCGGCGGCCTCGGCGGGCGGACCGCCCGCCACGCGCGCAACCTGGCGGAGCGGCTCGCGGCCGACGGCGACGAGCCGAGCTCGGAGCTGCGCTCGCTCGTGGCCCACCGGCCCTCGCTCTGGGCGAGCTACCTCAGCACCGCCCTGCTCGTGGCGATCGTCGTGCTGATG
>Ga0265318_10000754_pt1 | contig 21569 bp, 18 predicted proteins | sample 4821metaG_FD_192431 | JGI IMG/M metagenome (GOLD analysis project Ga0265318, IMG submission 192431) | Rhizosphere microbial communities from Carex aquatilis grown in University of Washington, Seatle, WA, United States - 4-8-21 metaG | ecosystem: Host-associated > Plants > Roots > Rhizosphere >... | reverse complement strand
AATCGTCATCAAAATGCCGCCCATTAGCGCTGAGCCTATCATCAGGTAACGGTTATCGGAACCTTTCAATATTCTCAGCAAGTGAGGGACGGTTAAGCCAACAAAACTTATTACTCCTACCATGGAAGTTGCTACGGAAACCATAAGCGTGTTAATAAGTATCAGCTGTATCTTCATTCTTTCAATATTTATACCCAGGTAGTTTGCTTCGGTCTCGCCAAGCTGAAGCGCATTTAAAGGTTTGGCATAACGCAATACAGCCAGAATACATATTAATGTGATTGAAGCCACAATTATCACGCTCTTCCAGTCAGCTCCTGAAAACGTGCCGAGGTTCCAGAAAGTAATTGACCTCGCCTGCGGATCGCGGGCAATGTATGATAGAAATCCGGTTCCTCCTGCGGCCATGGCGTTCACGGCTATTCCCGCCAATATCATAGTCGAAACATTCACTTTACCGTAGAATGACGAGAACCTGTAAACTATGGTTGTCGCGGTCAGGCCGCCAACAAAAGCTACGAGCGGTAAAAGCAGGTCGCCTAAAAAAGCCAGCTCGGCAAAAATGCCCACTTTAGCAAATACAAATGTAAATGACGCCCCAAGAGCGGCTCCGGCTGATGTGCCTACAAGTCCCGGCTCAACAATGGGGTTACGGAACAGCGACTGCATTAACGCGCCTGAAACGGATAGGGCCGCTCCGACAACGAAACACATACAGGTTCTTGGAAGCCGAATCTGAAAGAAAAGCCCTTCGTGGATAGAATTGATTGGAGTATCCGGATGCCCGCCAAATGCGTGACTTATTATATCTATTATTTCGCTTACCGGCAGATGTACCGCGCCGACACCAGCGGAAATTACAACCATAATTACCAATAACACACCCAGCGTCCAGTAAATAACGCTGTACTTAACAGAATGAAGAAGATTCATTTGTTCTTATTTATGTATCAGATCCATTAACATCATAACTATCTCGCCCGTTCTCGGGCCAAAGTAAACCATATCGTGCTCCTCGACTCTGAATATCTTATGGTTCTTAAATGCCGGGGTCAAAGAAATTCCCGGAAGCTCAACAAATTTTTCCTCGCTTCCAAGCCTGTCAAACCCAAAATCCGTGGCCAGGATAACATCCGGCTGGCAATTTGCAATCGATTCAGCGCTTAACAATCTGAATCCTGATGTGTCGGCGGCGTTAACGCCTCCCGCCATTTCTATCAGCGTGTTCTGGTTTCCTCTTTTGCCCATAACAAAATAATTATTATTCGCCCTTCCGTAATGAATTATCAGCACTCGCGGAATGGTTTTGTATTCCTTTTTTTTCTCTGCGGCTTTTTTCATGTCAGCGTCAAGCTTCGCGCAAATTTCATCAGCTTTTTTATCGGCGTCGAATTCTTTAGCAACCTGGTGAATAAGTATACAGGTGCTGTCAAAAGATGCCGGGGACTTGAATTCTTTTATCGGAATTCCTACTTTTTGCAGCTGTGGTATTACATTATCGGGCGCTATGTTGCCATCATGAAATACGACCGTTGGATTTAAAGAAATTATTCCTTCGGCGCTTAACAAACGGTGGTAACCTACGTTTGGGAGTTTCTGAATTTCGGGAGGATATGTGCTTGAAAGGTCTATGCCAACAAGCTTATCGCCTGCGCCAAGCGCGTAAATTATTTCGTTCAATTGTTTTGAAACGCATACTATCCGGGTGGTTTGATTTTTTTGCTCTTCTGTTTGCTTATTGCTTAATCTTCCGCAGCCCGCATATACGAACGCCGTTAAAGTAATAAACAAAACGATTTTATTTTTCATTTTATGTTTTCTTGTTTTAAAAACCGGGGTTTCCCCATGGAGCCCTCCTGCCCTTTTACGGGCAGGTTTAGCTCCTGTTATCACTGCATTCCGAACGAGATTCGCCAGGAGGAATTAGAGCTAAGCTTAACGCTCCGGCTTAATGCCCCACCGTTTTGCTTTATGCTCTTTGGCGATTTTCATCCGGCTACTGAATTTTAAACTCCGGATGCGGTTTGAATTCGGGGGAATTTAATTAACCGCTCCGTCGACGTCTTCAATGAAACAAAAAATATCCAACAATGGGAAAGCCCCCGGAATTGTTTAATTAGTTAATAGTATAACCCAGATTTAACCCGCCGTAGAATGTCGCCTTATTCGGGCCGGCTAACCAAAAATGCTGATCATTTGCATTCAGGAACAATTCGATCGGGTATTTCTGACCCGTGATGTTATCTGCTCCGCCGTAAACTTCAAGATTGAATTTTTTGCCAAGGACTCTCTTGATCCCAATCCTTCCGTTCAGCAGTCCGTATGCGTCAGCCTGATGAGAATTATCAAAAGTAAGATATTGCTTGCCTGTATATGAATAGCTGGCATTAAGATAAATCCCCGGTTTTGTAATAATATCAAGCCCTGCATTTATTGTGCTTGGAGCCACTCCGGGAACTTTTAATCCCGTATAATCTTTTGTGCTTGCGTTATTGTTGTTGTCGCTTTTGAAATCAAGATTCTTGTCATTTGTATATGTATAGGCTACAAAAGGACGAATAAGAGAAATGACCTTTGATTTCTCGGGCTGATAGGCATACGATATAGTCGCCTCCAGGCCCTGGTAGCGGACTTTTCCTGCATTTGTTGTAATAGAATACGCAGGAACTCCGTTTGCTGCAGCAAAATTCTGAGTAACAAGCTTATCTTTTACATCCATAAGGTAATAAGCTACATCATAGTTCAAAGCTTTTTTTAAGAAGCTTCCCTTCGTGCCGAATTCATAACTTGTCGCCACCTCGGGCTTTAAGTCAAGATTCACCTGCCCAAGCTGGGTAATTAAAACCTGGCTTGTTGATGGCGGCGTGTATCCCTGGCTCACGCTTGCATAAAGAGAAAACTCTCCTTTAATAATTTGGTTTATTGCTACGCGGGGAGTTATTATTGGATCGAACCTTCTGTAACCCGACGCGTTTACGTGGGTGGACGATGCTGCAACCATATCATACACCAGGTATTCTACAAAGTTTGTGCTTGCGCCGGCTGTAAACAAAGTGGATCTTGTAATATTAATATCCGCCTGTCCAAACACGTTATACATCGAAGGCTTGATTTCCTGGTTGCCTCTTAAAGAGCCCAGAACATTATTTGTTAATGTATACGATAACGCATAGTTTACATTCTTCAAAAACTCTCCGCCAAATGTAAAATTGGTTTTAACCTTTCCAATTGTCGGGAAGAAGCTGAACGTTGTTCTTGCTCCCAGCTTGCTCCTGTTGGCGCGGCTTAACCCCGCAGCTGAAGGCTGGTCAAGATAAAAGAACCCTGCGTAAAAAGTGGTTCTGTTCAGGAAGTTTTTCGAGAATAAATGTTCATAAGTTAGCCCAAGCCTGCTGCTTTCGCTTTTTATATGTGCGTCATTCTTTACGTAATTTGTATCGGCCCACGTTGGGTTGTTCAGGAATGTTGCGCTATCCTGCTCGCCTGCAAGCGCATTGTAGACCTGCGAATAGGTTCCGAAAAAAGATAACGTGTTTTTCCTGTCAATGAAGACGCTTCCGTTCATTAAGGCAAAGTCTTCTTTCGAATTGTTGTGTCCCCTAAAACCGGTTTCCTGCTGGTGCCCGTAATTAGCGAATATGCTTACCTTTTCGTTTCCGATTGATACGCCGGTATTCGACCTGAACAGGCCGTATGAACCGCCAAGTCCGGTTAGCATAACGTTTGTTCCCCACGGAGCCTTTGATGACCTCATGCTTAAAACACCCGCAATGTTTGCGCCGTAAATGCTTGACGCCGGCCCTTTGAATACTTCAACGTTGCTGAGGTTAGTATAGTCAACTTCATCCAGCGCAGTCGTTCCGTCCGCGTCCGTTAATGATATGTCGTTATAATATGCTTTGTATCCATTGCCGTTAAAATTGGTCTGGTCGCCGTATCCGCGTATTACCATAAGAACGCCTGAACCAAGATTGCGGAATTCCATCTTTACGCCCGGCAAAAGATTAACTGTATTCTGAATATTTATTCCGATATCCCTGTTTAGATCTTCCTTTGAAAGCAGCCCGATACTCTGGGGTGTTTCAAGATTTTTCTTTCTGGTTAAACCCTCAACCTGTATTTCGCCTGTAGAAAGGTTTGTCGGTTCGAGAGCTATAATTTGCTCCTTATTTTTATCTGTGACGTCAATATCTTGTTTTGAATATCCGATGGCTTTGACTGTAATAGTTTTGAAGTCATTTGTGTATTTCAGCTCAAATGCGCCGTTATCGTCCGTAATGGCGCCCTCCGACGTATTGCCGATTTTAATGCTTGCGCCCGGTATAGGCTGATTATTTTGGTTATCTTTTACTACGCCCTTTAAAACGTTCTGCGCGTAAGCATTATAAGTAAAGCAAAGTATAACCGTGAGTAATAGAAAATTTTTCATGGTGTTAGTATTTATTTAATATTTATTATTATTAATAAAATGCAGCATCCCTTCGCGCAGCAAACAGCCGCGTGAGGAAGATAGAAAATGTTTATAAATTAAATATTAAATAAACCTTGGAGGGGGCGACGCTACGTCAAATACCGTCGTAAGCGTTTGAAAGGTACGCCCGGCATAGCTATTGTCATTTTCGGAGGATGAAAATGAGCCGCTTAAGCCTGTTATTGGTAAGTATATTTTGATTAAATTTTTTAAAATGCTGTTTGATTTCTTCCCTGTTGCACTGTTATCGTTAACATTATTTTGAATATGTTTTACCAGCGCAAGATCTATCGCATCTTCTTTTTTATCGTTTAAACAATAAAAATAAATGGCGTTGTCCTTAATTTCGGTGCGGGCAATATCGTACATTTTACCTTCATACCGGAACTCATCTTCATCAAGTAGCTCAAAATCTTTTTCTTCGATCTTCCCGTTTACATAAGGAACCTTCACAACGATCAGATCCTGCGTTTCATCGTTATCCGTCAGAGTTTCACGCATTTCTTCCTTCGTCTGCTGAACCATAGCAAGGTATGCCAGATAATACCCCATGATATTATACAGCATTAATGCCAAAATCAGTATTGAAACGCATTTTTTCATAAAAACCTACAAGTATAAAGGTATTCATTCAAAGATTCAACTACAAATTGAAAAAATTGTAATTTCAGGATTTATTTAAAAAATGACGTAATTTCATATTTTAGTCTTTCCTGATTCACTTTTTCTAACGGATGCGGCGTTTCAGGTAAAACAAGCAATCGTCCGTTTCTTAGATTTTTATAAACTTCTTTCGTTTCATCAAGCGTTACCATTTTATCTCTATCCCCAATTCCCACAACAACTTCATGCTCAATCTTGCCATAATCATCAACGTTTAAGACATTTTTCTTCCCAAGGTTTATCATCATTTCCGCAGTCTTGCGCAAAATTTCTTCCGGGTTTTGAGGCGCATGGCGAATTTTCAACTCCTCCCAAAATTCAGGGACTTTATCTTTTATTTTCTGAGTGTCCAGCATTTTAGATTCTTTCAATGAGCTTTCCGGGGTCCAGTCAAATTTAGTCGCCATCGTAAAAATTTTCTCAATCTTCTCCGGGTAATGCCGCGCTAAATACATAGCTGCATAACCTCCCATGCTGTAACCGAATATATTAGTTTTCTGAAAACTTTTTTTCTCCATCCAACCCAATACATCTCTTGCAAATAATTCTATGCTAAAAGGCTCGTCCGGTATTTCTAATCCGCCATGCCCTGAAAAATTGAGGCTGTATAACTCAAAATCTCCACCAAGCGTTTTTTCCAGTTCCGTGAATTGCGCTTTTGAGCCCAGGGCCCCGTGAAGCGCTAACAGATTATTCATATAAAATATTAATTATACCGTAAATAAGCGAAAAATATTAGATTTTTTGTATTAATTTTTTTGCCTATTATTCCGCATTAAAATTGCAAAAAACTGATTTTTTTGCACAAAATCCCGGTAATAATTCCGGCATATTCAAAAAAGAGCTTCGCGGGATGCAGGCAGCCGCAAATTTTCATGAAATACCGGCGGCGATTTGAGCTCTTCTCACGCGACGCAAATCACAAATGACAGAACTTCCCCTCATACATTTCGACTGCAAGCATTTTGAAGGAGACAAACCCTGTTCTCCTAACAAGCAATATGGCGTGTTTTGTTCAAACTGCACTTTCTATGAACAGGATACCACAATTAAGAATGAATTTCCGCCAATAGGTCCGCCGGTCATCACGGAATCCGGTGTCGAACATAAAAAAATATTAATCGTTAAGCTTGATGCCGTTGGCGACGTGCTGAGAACAACTTCTGTTTTACCCTCGCTGAAAGACAAGCACCCTGATTCTGAAATTACATGGATAACAAAATCAAAATCGTTTCCGGTTATAAAGGATAACGCGCTCATCGATGAAATTTATTTTTCTGAAGACGAACTGGAACATTTATTTAACGACATGTTCGACATCGCCATAAATCTGGATAGCGGCAAAGAAAGCTGCCGGATAATGAGCTCGGTATCAGCTCATGAAAAATTCGGCTTTACTATCGCAAACGGCAAGCCGTATCCAATTAACAACCTGGCCAATGAATGGTACCTGATGGGCGTGGATGATAACGAAAAAAAACAAAACAAAAAAACATACCACCGGATCATTCATGAAATATGCGGACTCGAATATGCCGGATCAAAACCTTCGTTGACTATAACAAGCCTGCACAGGAAAAACGCTGAAGAAATTAAGAAGAAGTATGCTCTGAATAATTATTCGGAATTTATACTGGTTAACCTTGGCGGCGGCGCACGCTGGCAATATAAAAAATGGACAAAAGAAGGTTTTATCGAACTAGTTAATATGCTCTCTGCCTCGTCCGAGAAGACTGCCGTTGGCATTGTAGCGGGTGATGAAGACCGGGATTTTTATGACGGGATCTCAGACGCAATAGAAGACAGGAATAATGTTATTTATTTCGGATGCGATAATTCAATTGATGATTTTATCGCTATATCTATGCTTGCCGGTAAGATATTAACGGCCGACTCGCTTGCTTTGCATATTGCAACGGCTTTAGATAAATTTGCGGTGGTTGTTGTGGGACCTACTTCGCATACAGAGCTTGATGTTTTCGGCAACGGGAAAATTGTTTTCAGCGGTAAGGTCGATTGCCTCTGCTGCTACCTTAACAAATGCGATAAAACAATTACATGCATGAACACAATAAGCGCGGGCGATCTATTTAAAATTTTAAACTGAGGACTTTTGAAAGTTATATACGTAACTTCAGAAAGTTATATTGACCATAGTTACACTATCGCCAAAGAACTGCGAAAACACATTGAGTTTCCGGTTTTTATTCAGGCGCGCCAAAAGAGTCCGGAGCTAACAAGCTGGGCCGAACAATTAGGTGCAACCATTGTAAAACGAAAACGTTTCAGGAATCCCTGGAATATTATAAGAGAAATTGGTTTTATATTGCGGCTCCGGAAAATGAACGCAGATCTGATCTGGTTCAATGCGTTGAATATCTACCAGGTTTTACCGGTTAAGCTTTTTATTAAAAGATTCCTGGTCACGGTTCATGACGTTGAAAAACATCCTGAAAGCAGGCAGCGCCATGCATCGCTGGCGCTTAAAATGACGTTTGCGCTTTTAAAAAAGCACATTTGCGTTGTAAGCAAAACCCAGGCGGCGCTATTCAAAAACAGATTCGGGTTTGATGCAAAGTTGTTTCAGCTGCCAATAATAGATTACTTTACTGATGCCGTTTCTTCAAGTTCTGTTACAAAAACCGGCGAGCCAATAAAGTTCTTTTTTTTCGGTTCGGTTGAACCTTATAAAGGCTTGGAAACGCTTCTGGAGGCGGCTGAAATTTTGCAAAAAAAGAATCTTGACTTTAGTTTAGGGATTTATGGCAAACTTAAGTATAACCGCGATGAACTTACGCGAAGAATAAAAAAAATTAAAAATACTCAGTGTATTGATTTGTTTATAGATTACAAAAATATCTCTGGAATTTATAAAGATAGCGACGTTCTCGTTTTGCCCTACAAACAGGTTACACAATGCGGACCGCTGCTTATTGGATACAATGAATCTGTTCCGGCAGTTTGCAGCAGGCAGCCCGGGTTTTTAGAATATGTGGATGATGGCCTTTCCGGATTGGTGTTTGATAACACAGCGGAAGATCTGGCGGCAAAGATGGAATATGTAATTAAGAATCCCGCTGTTTTAAACAAAATGAAAGAATATATTAACGCGGCTATAAAAGCGAAATTTTCTATGCAGCGCTTAGCCGAACAATACATTGCCAATTTGAAATAATAATAGATGAAAATATTAATTACAGGAGGTTCCGGATTTATTGGTTCGCACATCATAGATGTGCTGCTTGAGCTCGGCCATGAAGTTACTATCTACGATCTCGAGGCTCCGCGTTTCGGACAGAAGTGTAATTATGTTGCAGGCGATGTTAACGACCTTGAAAAAATAATTACCGCCACAAAAGGATTCGACGCTATTTATCATCTTGCAGCTGAAGCAAATGTTAACAGGTTCTATGAGAAACCGCTTTATTCTAACATGAATACTTCCAACTCAACGCTTAGCGTTTTGGAATGCGCCCGCCAAAATAATGTGGGCCGTGTGCTGCTGGCATCAACTGAATGGATCTATGGAACAGTTAAAATAGAAAAGAGAACGCAGGAAGAGGGCGGGGGGCATAAAATAGTCCCGCTTAGCGCTTCATTTCCAATAACCGAAGAAACGCCCTATGCACAGAACCCGGATCACCTGTACACTTCATCAAAAATATCCGCGGAATTATTCTGCAGAAATTATAAATCGCTTTACGGTGTTAATTATACCATAATGCGTTACGGTATTCCTTTCGGAGAGCGCGCAAGGCCAGAAACCGTTACTCCCATTTTCATAAATAAGATTTTGAAAGGCGAAGAAATTACAATTCACGGCGATGGCAGCCAGACGAGACAATTTATTTATGTTAAAGATCTAGCAAAAGGAAACGCCGCCTGCCTTAATCCAAAAGCGGAGAACGAAATTTTCAATCTGAACGGGTGGAAAAAGATCCGCGTCATAGATATTGTTACCACGCTCGAAGAAATAATCGGAAAAAAAGCTAAAGTCACGTTCGTTGAAGACAGAAAAGGGAATTTTAAAGGGCGGTTTATTTCTTCTGAAAAAGCTGAAAAATTTCTCGGCTGGAAACCGCAGTTTACTTATCGGGATGCCATGGAAAAATACGTAAAAACAACACTTAAATGAAAGAAAACGTATTGGTTATTGGCGGGGCCGGTTATCTGGGAGTTGTTCTCACCGAACAGCTTTTGGCATCCGGTTATACAGTAAAAATTCTGGATAGTTTTATTTACGGTTCCAAACCTGTAGAAAAATTCCGTCCCGATAAACGCGTTGAAATTATTGAAGGAGATATTCGCAACGTAGAAACTGTTACTTCTTCTATAAAAAACATGAAGAGCGTTATTTTACTTGCGGCTGTTGTTGGAGACCCTGCATCTAAAGCGCGTCCTGATTTAACGGTTGAAACAAATTTCATTGCATCGCAGGCTATTTCATCTGCGTGTAAACTAAACGGCGTTGAAAAATTTATTTACGCATCAACCTGCAGCGTTTACGGAGTAGGCGCTGATGTGCTTGACGAAAACGCGCCATTAAATCCGGTTTCGCTTTACGCCAAAACAAAAATTTCTTCCGAAGAAAGCATAATGCAGATGATGGATAATAATTTTAAACCTGTTATTATGCGTATGTCGACGATTTACGGCTACTCGCCGAGGATGCGGTTCGACCTTGTTGTAAACACTATGACAATGACGGCTTTTCTTGATAAGCAAATAAATGTATTCGGCGGTAACCAATGGCGACCGCTCATTCACGTTAAAGACGCCGCGGATGCCTATATAAAAGTTTTAGAAAACGAAACTGCGCGCGGCAAAATATATAACGTCGGCTCAGAAAAACAGAACTACAAAATTAGCGAGGTCGCAGGATTGGTAGTCGATTCTATTGGTGAAACATTCAATGCTGGGGTTAACGTTAACACGGAAACAAATAATATCGATGCGCGCGACTACCGCGTTTCGTTTAAAAAGATTCAGAACGAGCTTGGCTTCAACGCAGAACATACAATCGGTGAAGCGGGAAAAGAAATTTACGAGCGGCTACGCACAAAAGAAATAAAAGATCCAAAACAAAAAGTGTATTATAATCACTATTTCGATTCAAGCGAAGAGCTGATTGGTTAATTATTTTCAGATTTTAAAATCAAAAAACTATGAACTTCTCAATCGGATTTGATAAACGGGATTTGCCTCTTATCCACGAAGCTTTTGATAAAATAGTTTCTTCCAATAAATGGACGGAAAGCTATTATACAGAGTTATTTGAAAATAAATGGGCCGAATTTAACAAGCTTGATTCAGTTGCGTTTTCAAGCTGGTCAGGGGCCGCGCTTGCCGCTATGGAATTTTACGGGCTCAAAGGCAAAACCGTTCTTTGTCCATCAAATACATTTATGGCTACGCCGCTGGCTATTTTAAATTCAGGGGCCAACGTTCAGTTTGTTGACTGCAACAAAACGGACCTCTGCATGAGCTTTGATGATATGAAAGTAAAGGCAGAGAAATATAAACCAGCCGCGGTGTGGGTTGTGCATATTGGCGGCCATATAGCGTTTGATATAGAAAGAATCGCTGACTATTGCAAACAAAACGGAATCATTCTGCTTGAGGATTGCGCGCACTCGCACGGAGCTTCGTGGAACGGGAAAAGAACCGGCCAGTGGGGCGATGCCGGGTTCTATTCATTTTACGCAACTAAGACAATTACTACCGGCGAGGGCGGAATGCTGGTATCAAATAACAAAGAGCTGGTAGATTATGCGAAAAAATTCCGCAACTATGGCAAGTTTGATTTCAAAGTGCATGGGTTGAATTACAGGATAACTGAGTTCGCCGCTGCAATTGGCGCAATACAGGTTGACAGACTGAACGATATTATTGATTTCAAAAATGATTATGCGCGCAAGCTGGATGGAATTCATCCAAATAGGCTTAAGCTGCCTGACGGAATGATCTCGGGGTATTACAAATATATCGTTTTTGACCCGATTGAAAAATCAACGGGAAAAGTATATGACGAGCCGTGCCACAGAATTCTTAATCACAACGTTGAACTGCCAAATTCCGACTGGGTCGCTAAAAATCACTGGTGCGTCCCTATCTATTATAATCCCGAAAACTAAGTTTGAACGGCGAAAATAAAATACCGTTTGCATACCGGGTGTTTTACCTGCTTCTTGCCGGCGTATTTTGTTTTCTCTATTACAAGAAAATTGTTGAACCTGCCGATTTCAGCGCTGATAACAGTATTGACCGCGTAATCACTTTCCATACATGGAAGCCATACCAGTTCAGGCTGCTGGTTCCGTTCATATTTGTCCTGTTAAAACCGCTGTCGTTTATTCCGCAAAAGACCGTTTTCATCGTTTACGATTTCATAATTGTATGTTTCATAATCGATGTTTTCAATAAAACGCTTACTCAGTATATTCAGAACAAAAAAGCGATCCTCTGGCTTTCGCCTGTTATTTTATACCCAATGCTCTGGAATTATATTATCCTGAACCAGGGGTTCCAGTTTTATGATTTTACCTCGGTCTTGATTTTTACTATTGGCATATATTTTATACTTAAAGAAAAATTTACATACCTGCTTATTGTTTTTATTATCGGCCTTGTTAATAAAGAAACTATAGCCTACCTGGGGTTTGCTTATGTTTTCTTTAACTACAAAAAAATGTTTACAAAAAAAATAATCCTGAACGTTTTATTGATGTCGGCGCTATTTGTAGTTTACAAATTGATACTGAATTATCTTTTTCAAAACAATGCAGGTTCGACGGTTGAAATAAGCTATGACGCGAATATTTATACCATAAAACAGCTGCCCTTTAACAGGATCTATCAAAAGGATATTTTCCTGAACTTCGGGCTGCTGTATGTTCCGGTTCTGCTGCTTTTCCTGACCGGGAGATGGAAAAAGCACCCCGATAGAAGAAAAGTGTACGTAAACCTGGTATTTTTACCTTATCTTTTGTTCGGAATTTTTATAATTTATTTCAGCGAAATCAGGGTTTATGCTGAACTTATCCCAGGGATATCAACGTTGTTCATAATTTATCTGAGCGCTTTTGACAAATTAAATTTACGGCCTGTTGAATACGTCTAAGAACGAGAAAAATAGCGACGTCAAATTTGACGATTATGTGGATAATTACCAGCAGAAAATCCAGGAGTCAATAGACTTTGCCGGACAGGATGCTGACTTCTTCATCCAGGTTAAGGCTGATATGGTACTTGGCCTTGTGAAAAAGTATTGCTGTAATTCAGATACCGCCGACGTTCTCGATATCGGATGCGGTGTGGGACATGTTGATAGCTACCTCAGTTCCAAAATAAAAAAACTAAACGGGGTCGATATCGAAGAAGGCGTTGTAAGCAAAGCAAAAGTCAACAACCCTGGCGTTAATTATATCAAGTACGACGGCGACCATCTTCCGTTTGAAGATAATTCTATGGATTTTGCTTTTGCAATAAACGTAATGCACCATGTGCCGCCCTCGGGCTGGCAGAATTTTACAAATGAAATGCGGCGGGTTCTCAGGCCTGGCGGAGCCGCGGCGGTCTTTGAACACAACCCGTACAATCCTTTGACCCGAAGGGTTGTGAGTAAGTGCGAGTTTGACCGTGACGCCGTTTTGCTAAGCCATAATAAAATATCCAATCTTTTAAAAGCTTCGGGGCTTGCCCTTGCCGAAGATCCATATATCCTGTTTTTTCCCTTCAAGGGAGGTATCTTCCGGTTTATTGAAAAGGGGCTCAAGTGGATTCCGCTTGGCGCTCAACAGTTGGTGGTTGGAATAAAACTTAAATAAATTCTCGATCTTGTATATGATAAAATTCCTGAATAAAAGATTTCCAAATGATAATTATCCGCCGATCATAGTACACATTCTTTATATGGTTATTTCGGTAACCTTTTGCTATCTGTATTATCATAAATTCATTGAAAAAGCCGACTTCTATGGCGTCCAGTCAAGCGGCGGTATTTATGCTGTTTTAGATAATACCGCCATAAAGCCAATGCAGTTCAGGCTGCTGATCCCGATTGTTTTTATTGCCTTAAAAAAGCTTATTGCTGTTTTTCATTCAATTTCCGATGGAGCGTTGTTTTTTGCAATCGTAATCGCTCAATGTTATTTAATATTGCTTTCATTCTATTTTCTTCTGAATAAATACTTCCAGAACCGCGCCGCAAACTTATGGATCGCCCCTGTAATCATATACCCTATGGTCTGGAATTTCATAATCGTGAACGGGCAGTTTTTCTATATGGATTTCGGGGTTTTGCTTGTTATAACGTTGGGCTATTATTTGATAGTCAGCGAAAAGAACGGGTGGCTCCTCGTTGTATTCTGTATTGGTTTGCTTAACCATCCTTCTGTCGGGTACCTGATACCGGCATTCCTTCTGTTTAATTACAGGAAGCTTCTGCAAAAGAAAACAATTATTTATACCGCCGTAATGTCGGCGCTCTATGTGGCAACTTATACTTTCCTGGATTATATTTTCCCCAGAGTAGGCGGTTATTTCATTATTTACAATCTACCCCGGAACCTGACGCTTTTCCATACTTTGCCTCTTCATATTATTGCCCGCGATCTTCTGTTTGTTTTTGGGTCTATGCATTTGCTGGTGGCGCTTCTTATCTTCACTGGTCTATGGAAAAAATTCAAAGGTCCCCTGCTTTATATTAATCTTGTTACTATTCCATATATTATATCGGTATATATAAATTTCAGTATAGAAGAAATAAGAAATTATATAGCCGTTATTCCGTTTATTATTATACCGGCGCTGTTGTTCTTAAGCTCTCTGCAAAACAGCTTTCTTGCTCCGCTGGAAAAGCTTGGCCAGGCGCCGCCTAACCAGTCTTCACGGTGAAAATTTTATACCTGACCTCAAACGGCGGTATCCATGATTATCGGTTTTTGAAAAAGCTTGCCGCCGACTACGAAGTTCTGGCGCTTCATTATTGTTCGTCTGAACTGATCGGCGAGATACAGGATATAAAAGGGCTTAAAATAATTTCCAAAAAGCCTCTTGTCAGATCTTTCCCTTTGCTGAGCGAATATTTCCACTTTAAGAAATGCGTTGCAGAGTTTAAGCCGAATATAATCCACTCTGGTTACGTGTGGCAGGTGGGTATATTGCCGGCTCTCTTAAATTTTCATCCGCATCTTTCTATGCCGTGGGGCTCTGACATATTAACCGAACCGGACAGGCATTTTCTTATAAAGTCAATTACGCGTAAAACTATCCGTCAATCTGACCACATTCAGTGCGACGCTGAATTTGTTAAACAAAAAATGATTGCGGATTATAAAGTTTCGCCTGAAAAGATCACAGTATTTCCATGGGGTATCGACCTGGATATTTTTAAGCCCGCAGATAAAACTGAATGCAGAAAACAACTGAAACTGGACGGCAATGCATTTGTAGTTATATTTAACCGCGCGCTTGAAAATATTTACGGAATTGAAAATCTGCTTGAAGGATTCAGAGATTTTGCAAAAAATAAGAACGACGTTAAACTGCTGCTCGTTTCAGGCGGATCAAAAAGCGATTTTGTTAAAGAGTTTATACGGTCAAATCAGCTTGAACAAAAAATTGAGTTTGTGGGTAGAGTTCCTAACGACAAATTGCCTGTATATCTGAATGCATCCGATGTGTACCTTTCAACATCGCTCAGCGACGGAACATCGCTCTCTCTTCTTGAAGCGCTTGCGTGCGGACTTGGGATTATTGTTACTGATGTACCAGCAATCAGAGAATGGGTAAATAGCGATAACGGAATTATTGCGCGTGTAAAGGATTCTGCATCAATTACAGCTTCGCTTGAAACCTACTACAATAACAGGGATTTAGTTAAGGTTCACGGTGATCAAAATCTTAAGATCGCCGCTGAACATTGCAACTGGGACACAAATTACGGTTACCTGAAAAAAATTTATTCCGATCTTATGGAAAGTTCAAAAGGTAAAGGAAATACTACGGCATGATATGGTTTGACTTAGATAACTCACCCCACGTGCCGCTTTTCAGGCCGGTGTTTGAATATTTGCGTTCTAAAAACGCAGACTTTAAGATCACTGCACGTGATTTCGCGCAGACGCTGGATCTTCTAAAGCTATGGAATATCCCCCATACTGCAATCGGAACTCACGGCGGAAAAAATAAGATAAAAAAAGTTCTGAATACCTACAACCGTTCATCTCAGTTAAAAAAATTCGCAAAAGATTTTCACTTTTCCCTTGCTGTAAGCCATGGTTCCAGAAGTCAGCTTGTTGCCGCAAGCAGGCTGAAGATCAAATCGCTGCTGATGATGGATTATGAATACACCGAAACGAAAATATTCAATTATTTTTCTGGAAATCTTTTAATCCCTAAACTTATCCCGGATGAACGCCTCGCTTCGTGCGGCATAAATCTGAAAAAAGTGATTCGGTATGACGGGTTTAAGGAAGAGCTTTACCTGAGTTCGTTTGCGCCGGATGCGGATTTCAGAAAATCGATCAATGTCTCTAAAGATTTGGTCCTGGTTGTAATAAGGCCTCCCGGAATGACGGGCAATTACCATGAAGCAAAAAGCGAAGAGTTATTAATAAAAGCAATCGAACATTTTTCCGCTTCCTCCAATACAACATGTTTAATTATTGCACGGGCTGAGCCGGACAGGAATTATATTTTATCAAAATGTAAGTTGAGTGAAAACGTAAAGTTTCTTGAAAAAGCAGTCGACGGTTCCCAGCTTGTTTATGCCGCTGATATTGTTTTAAGCGGCGGCGGAACTATGAACAGGGAATCGGCGCTGCTGGGAACAAAAACTTTCAGCATATTCACCGGCAGGAAACCATATCTTGATGAATACCTTGCGGAAAAAGGAAGAATGAAGTTTATTGAATCTGAAAAAGATATAGAAGATATAGTAATTCAAAGATCGGACAAACCGCCATCATTCGTAACTCACAAAAATCTTGCCGCAGAGATCTCTGAAATCATAATCAATTTGGCAAAGTAAGGATTAGGTTTTTAAATAATTGTCTGTAACTGTCAAAAATTGTCTCTTTATTTCCCGTCCTCTTAAAAATTGGCGTTAAAAAATTGGCTGAATGAAGCGTAACCAAAAAATATGTTTGAGTGTCGCCTAGGGCGACACGAGTTTATTTTTTGGTAGCGCAATGAAGTCAATTTTAGACAATTTTTAAGCAGGCTTGACTTTTTTGGTTCTTTTTGTGTCAAGACAAAAAGAACATAATATTGATTGTTACAGCAAAGAATACAGACAGCCAACAAAAGCAACGTTTTACCCTGAACCTTTGAGGTTATATCTTGAGATCCACTTCTATCGGGCAATGGTCGCTGCCCATAACTTCACTATGAATACTCGCATTGGTAACCAACTTTCGCATCTCCTTAGAAATAAAAAAATAATCTATCCGCCAGCCGGCATTTCTTAAACGTGCGCGTGTATACTCATCCCAATATGTATATTGGCCCGGGTCTTTATTATATTCACGGAATATATCTATATAGCCCAAATTTATTATTGTATCTAACCAGGCCCTTTCTTCGGGAAGAAAACCGGAATTTGTTTCGTTTTCCTTTGGCCGCGCCAGGTCTATTTCTTTGTGCGCAGTATTATAATCGCCGCAAATAATTATATTTTTCTGTTTCTTTCTTTTCTTTTCAACCTGGAAAAACAAGGTGTCGTAAAAATCAAGTTTATACTTAACCCGCTCCGGTCCCCTGCCTCCATTCGGGAAATATACGTTGTACAAAACAAAATCTTTATATTCGGTTTCTATCAGTCTGCCTTCTGCGTCAAAATACGGGTTTCCGAATCCTTTTTTAACTCCGATGGGCTGAGTCTTTGAATAAGTTGCAACTCCCGAATATCCCTTCTTCTCGGCTGAAAAAAATTCTGAAGTGTAACCGTTAAAATTCTTAATTTCTTCGCCAAGCTGGTCCGGCTGCGCCTTTGTTTCCTGGAGGCATAAAATATCCGGCGACGTTTTCGCAAACCAATTCGGGAAATCCTTCTTCCATATAGCTCTTATTCCGTTCACATTCCAGCAAAGAATTTTAAAATCTTTCTTCGGCATATTTATTGTGTATCAAAATCTACTTGATTAATTTATTTGTTTTGTTTTTTTACCTTCTGCCTTTTGCCTTTTGCCTTCTGCCTATCTCTTAGAAAACCCTCTCTTTATCGACGCAAATGACACATCAAAAAAATTATCTGTTAGTTTCTTCTGTTCTTCTGCAGATTTCATCTCTACAATAGAGTCATATGGCAGGATCATTCCTGTCCAATCCGAATCATGCAGCGAAGCGCCTTCCGGAATTTCAAGCGTGTTGGTTTTTCTGAGCGCGGGCCAAAGCGTCATGGAAATATAAGGCAGCTCGTAAGTATCATCGCCGTTAGATACGCCGATACCCATCTGCTCATCTCCATCGTCAAATTTCCTGCCGCTGAACCATTTAAAAGAATTATCAAAATGATGCGGCCATAGGCAAATTTGTGTTTTAACTCCATCCTTTACTCTTTTATGAAAATCCGATAGCAACGCGTTGTAATTTACAAACTGAGTGTGAAAATTTTTCGCGTCCTGTTCTTCAATATTAAATACTCTGTCAGATTCAAATTCAGATAGATCGATTTCTGCGGTAATCCCATACTTTCTGATCAGCGCTAACAGCTCATCGCAAACTTCTTTCCGGGATTTACCATTAATAACAATAGAATCATACTGTTTCTTATTGTTTGCAATCTCCACGATCAGATTTTCCGGATTGCAGCCTATCTCAAGTTCGCTGTATTGTTCAATTGCGGGCATGGAAAATCCCCCGCCGGTAATGCTCAGCCAGAGATTGTCGCTCTTGGCGATTGGCTTAACAAGAGTTTCGCGTATCTTGCCGATTATCTGCGCAATCGCGTGAAACTGCCTGCGTGTTTTAACAAATGTAGATTCGTCCAGATGCGGGAATTCGTTCAATTTGTGTGCGATTAAAATTTATTAAAATTGTTGTAACCTTTGGGGGAATTATCTAACCAATGATTTACCGAAAGACCTCCAGTTATTGATTCCGTGATTTAGATGATACACGCTATTAAATCCCATGGTTTTCATTTGATTCAATGCGCCAGCGCTCCTTGAACCGCTTAGACAATAAACTAGATATGTTGAGTTTCTGTCCATTTTATCAACGCTTGACTTAAAGCCGCCGCCAGGATAACTAATATTCTTAGCGCCTTTTATTTTACCGCTGCTGAATTCAGCTGCTGTTCGTACGTCAATAATTACAACTCCGCGTTCTTTTGATTTCTTTTCAAATTCTTCAGGCGAGAGCTGGGCCTCAGCCGGAACTTTAACGCTCAAAAATAATTTCCAAATTGCTAATATTCCAACAATTGCAATAATTATAACAATAATTGTACTGCCGTTCATTTTTTTCCTTTTGCCATTAAATTCAGCGCGCTGCCCACTTTAAACCAGTCAATCTGCTGCTTGTTAAGCGTTTGATTAAGCATAACTTCATCCGTTGTACCATCGGAATGTTTCAATATCATCTTTACCTGTTTTTCGGGAGCAATTTCTTTTACATCCAGGTCAATTCTGTCGTCTTCTCTTATTTTGTCGTAATCTGAAGCGTTAGCAAATGTCAGCGGAAGCATTCCCTGTTTCTTTAAATTTGTTTCATGAATCCTCGCAAATGATTTTACTATGATCGCTTTCCCGCCCAGAAATCTTGGTTCCATTGCAGCGTGCTCGCGCGATGAGCCCTCGCCGTAATTCTCTTCCCCGATTACAACCCAGGGAATTCCTTTTGCTTTATACTCGCGCGCAACTTTGGGAACCTCATCGTAATTTCCTGTGAGCTGATTTTTAACTGCGTTGGCTTTATCATTAAAATAATTTATCGCGCCAAGAAACATATTGTTTGATATGTTATCAAGGTGTCCGCGGAAACGTAGCCACGGCCCTGCCATAGAAATATGGTCGGTTGTACATTTGCCTTTCGCCTTTAAAAGCACATACATGTCTTTAAAATCTTTCTGGAAATCAGGATGAACAAACGGGAACAACCGCTGCAATCGTTTGCTGCTTTCATCAATAAATACCTGAACAGCGTTTCCGTCTTTCGCTGGTTCAATGTATCCTGCTTCTCCTTTATCAAATCCCTTTGAAGGAAGTTCGGCGCCCTTCGGCTCATCAAGTTTAACCTTCTCGCCTTTTTCGTTTGTTAGTGAATCCGTCAATGGATTAAATGTAAGCTTTCCTGCGAAAGCAAACGCCGTTACAATCTCCGGTGATGCTACAAATGCATTCGTTGCGGTATTGCCGTCATTACGCTTAGAGAAATTTCGGTTATATGAAGTAATTATCGAATTCTGCTCGCCTTGTTTAACGTCGTGCCTGTTCCACTGCCCGATGCATGGACCGCATGCGTTAGCAAGAACCAGTCCGCCCACTTTCTCAAATATCTCAAGCTGCCCGTCGCGCTCGATTGTAGCGCGGATCTGCTCCGAACCCGGCGTAATGGTAAATTCCGATTTTACTTTTAATCCTTTATCTAACGCCTGCTTAGCAATTGAGGCCGCGCGTTCCATATCTTCGTAAGAAGAATTTGTGCAGCTGCCAATTAACGCGACTTTCAATTCTTCCGGGTAGCTGTTATCAATTACTGCCTGTTTGAATTTTGAGATCGGCCAGGCAAGATCCGGTGTGAATGGCCCGTTAACATGCGGTTCCAGCTCGCTTAGATTTATTTCAATTATTTGGTCGTAATACTTCTCGCTGCCGGCATCGGGTTTCAGGTAATCGCCTAACTCGTTCGCAAGCTTACCAATTTCTTCTCTTTCGGTCGCTTTAAGATATGTAAACATTCTTTCATCATAAGCAAATAATGATGTTGTTGCGCCGATTTCAGCGCCCATGTTGCAGATTGTCCCCTTGCCTGTGCATGAAATTGTTTTTGCTCCGTCGCCGTAGTATTCTACTATCGCGCCTGTTCCGCCTTTTACGGTAAGGATTCCGGCGACTTTCAAAATTACATCTTTTGGAGAGGTCCAGCCGTTCAACTTACCCGTTAAGTGAACGCCAATAAGCTTTGGGAATTTCAGTTCCCACGGCATTCCCGCCATAACGTCAACCGCGTCTGCGCCCCCAACTCCAATGGCAATCATTCCAAGCCCGCCTGCATTTGGCGTATGCGAATCAGTGCCAATCATCATTCCGCCCGGGAACGCATAATTTTCCAGCACAACCTGGTGGATTATCCCCGCGCCAGGTTTCCAGAATCCAATGCCGTATTTGTTTGATACGCTTGCAAGAAAATCATAGACCTCCTTGTTATCGCTTAGCGCTTTTGACAGGTCTTTTTCTGAACCAATTTCCGCCTGTATCAAATGGTCGCAGTGAACAGTTGAGGGTACCGCCACTTTGGGAATGCCTGCCGACATGAACTGCAGCAGAGCCATTTGCGCGGTTGCGTCCTGCATGGCAACCCTATCCGGAGCGAAATTGACAAAGTCCTTGCCGCCTTTAAAGATTCTTTCGGTTTTTCCAAAGAGGTGCGCGTACAAGATCTTCTCAGCGTACGTCATTGGCCGGTTCAGGATTTTCTTCGATTCGTCAACCCTTTGTTTAAATCCCGAATAAACTTTTTTGATTAGTTCCAGATCAAACATTTTTCACTTATGTTAATTTATAAAACTTATATTATCCGCTTCAAGTAGTTTCATTCCTTTGAACTTCAGCAGGATCTGTGCGACGGTTAAAACGTCTTTCATGCAGTATGTTTTAATGCGCTCAATATCTTTCTCGTTCCAGTAAACGCTCCAAACCTGGCTGCCGTCAATATCGTCTTTTGGCGAAGCTATCCCGAACAGCGCCGCCAGCAGGTTAAGCGAAGTAAAGCTTTTGTAATCGCCGAACTTCCACATGTCCATCGTATCAAGATGCTGAACTTCCCACGGCTTTTTCCCGGTGTTATCAAGCAGCGGTGGAATTGGGAGCCCGTTTACAATGCACCTTCTTGCCATATACGGAAAATCAAATTCCTTTGCATTGTGCCCGCAGAGCAGGTACTGCTCGCCGCTAAAGTTATTATTAAGCGTTTCGTTGAACTCTTCGAGCAGTTCTTTTTCCTCGTGGCCGTAATAAGCTTTTACTTTAAAACAGAGCCCGTTTCCGTTATCATAAAAAAAGCCCGCACAAATACAGATTATTTTCCCGAATTCGGCGTAAATCCCCGCGCGGTTATAAAGATCTTCCGCGGTTACGCCATCTTTGATATCCCGCTGCATCTTCTTACCCCATAAATGTTTCCAGTCTTCCGGAAGGTCTGAATACGAAGGATATTCGGGAACCGTTTCTATATCTATAACAAGTACATTCTTTAAATTGATCTTCTCCAG
>Ga0265318_10000753_pt1 | contig 21576 bp, 22 predicted proteins | sample 4821metaG_FD_192431 | JGI IMG/M metagenome (GOLD analysis project Ga0265318, IMG submission 192431) | Rhizosphere microbial communities from Carex aquatilis grown in University of Washington, Seatle, WA, United States - 4-8-21 metaG | ecosystem: Host-associated > Plants > Roots > Rhizosphere >... | reverse complement strand
TGCTCTAGCACGAGCCCGGCGACTTGACCTGCATCGTCGAGGCCGGGATGCGGCTCTCGGAGCTGCAGGAGCGGCTCGGCCGGCACGACCAGGCCCTGATGCTCGATCCGCCGGGCGACCCGACGATCGGCGCGTGCCTGGCCGCAGGCCTGTCGGGCCCCCGCCGCCACCGCTACGGGGCGGTGCGCGACCTCGTGCTGGGCGTCACCATCGTGCTCGGCGACGGCACCGTCGCCCACTCGGGCGGCCGGGTGGTGAAGAACGTCGCGGGCTACGACCTCGGGAAGCTCTTCTGCGGCTCGCGCGGCAGGCTCGGGCTGATCGCCGCGGTGGCGCTCCGGCTTCACCCCCGGCCGGCCGCCGCGAGAAGCCTCTCCGTCGCGACAGCCGATGCCGGGGAGGCGCAACAGCTGGTGCAGCGAGCACTGCGCTCACAGCTCGTCCCATCCGCGGTCGATCTCCTCTGGCCCGGCCGGCTCCTGCTCCTGTTCGAAGGCGGCGAGCGCGCCGCGGCCGCGCAACTCCAGACCGCGCAAGCGTTGCTCGCCGGCCGCGAGGAGGACGCCGGTGCCTGGGACGAGCTCGCAGAACGTCAGGCGGCCGCGCGCGGCCGCGTCTGGTTCGATCCGGGCCGGCTCGCAGAGTTCCTCGCCGAGACGCCGGAGGCCGTCGTCCGCGTGGCGGCGGGCAACGCGTACGTCCCGAATCCCGTCGAGCACATCTGGCCGCCGCTCGCCGAGCGCGTGAGGGCGGAGTTCGACCCGGACGGAGTGCTCGTCGCATGACCGTCACGCCCGACCGCGAGCAGCCGCGCGCGCCGGTGCTCGTTGCCGATCCGGACCTCGTCAAGGCATGCGTGCACTGCGGCTTCTGCCTGCCCTCGTGCCCGACCTACGGGCCGCTGTGGCAGCAGGAGATGGACTCGCCGCGCGGCCGGATCTACCTGATGGCAAACCTCATTGAGGGCAGGACGCAACTCGACGACGCCTCCGTCGTCGAGCACTTCGACCGCTGCCTCGGCTGCACCGCCTGCGTCACCGCGTGCCCATCGGGAGTCGAGTACGGCCGGCTGATCGAGCAGACGCGCGGGTACATAGAGAAGCACCACCGCCGCCGGCCGTCCGAGCGGCTCCTGCGAGCGGGGATCTTCGCGATCTTCCCGCACAGGCGGCGACTGCGCGTCGCGCTCGCGCTACGCAAGCTGCCTGCGCCCGGGCCGTTTGCACCGCTGAAGCAGATAGCGCCGCCGTGGACGGAACCGGAATGGCCGCCCGAGCACCTGCCCGGGGACGGGCCGAGCGTCGCGATCGTGGCGGGCTGCGTCCAGAGCGTCGTCTTCGGCGACGTCAACGCCGCGACCGCGCGCGTCCTCCACGCCGAGGGCTTCGACGTCCACGTTCCGCGGAGGCAGGGTTGCTGCGGCGCGCTGCACTCCCATGCCGGCCGGCTCGAGGAAGGCGTGGCGCGCGCACGGACGCTCGGGCACGAGCTGCGGAGCTACGACTACATCGTCACCAATGCGGCGGGCTGCGGCTCGCATCTGAAAGACCACGGCATCGCCAACGTCGTCGATGTTTCGGAGCTGCTGACCGAACCGCGCGCGGAGCGACACCCGCTGCCGCTGCGCGTCGCGTTCCAGGACTCCTGCCATCTCAAGCATGCGCAGCGGATCACCGTGCAGCCGCGCGCGCTCCTCGACGCGATTCCCGAGCTCGTGCGACTCGACCCGGCCGAGCAGGAGATCTGCTGCGGCAGCGGCGGCATCTACAACCTCGTCAATCCCGAGACGGCCGCCGAGCTCGGCGACCGGAAGGCCGGCCACATCCTGGCGACGGCTCCCGACGCCTACGCGAGCGGAAACCCCGGCTGCCTCGTCCAGGTGACTGCCGCACTGCGGCGCGCCGGCCGTCCCATCCCTGCCTTCCATCCAATCGAGCTCGTCGACGCGTCGATCCGCGGCCTCTCAGCCCAGCAGGTTCTGAGCAGAGCCCGCCGCTGACGAGGGAGTCGCGCGCGTGCTCTCCGCGTAGTCGACGAGCGCGCGGAGGTTCTCGGGCGGCGTGCCCCGCGGGATCTCGCAGCCCGCGCCGACAACGAAGCGATCGCCCGCCTCGCGACGGCAGCCGGCGAGCCCCTCGCGGATTCCTGCGGGCTCCCCGTTGAGGATCGCGCGCACAGGGTCGAGATTGCCGCAGAGCACCTGGCCGGCCCCGAGGACGGCCCTCGCCTCCGCCACGGGGACCGGCGAGTCGATGTCGACGATGTCGCATCCGAGCCCGGCAATCGCCGGAAGGATCGCGTGCGTGTTGCCGCAGATGTGAAGACGAACGCGCGCGCCCGCCTCGTGGAGCGCGTCCACGAGGCGCTGCTCCGCGGGCAGGATGAACTCGCCGTAGGTCTTCGGTCCGATCAGAGACGAGGCGGCGTCGCCGATCCCGATGATCTCCGCTCCGGCGTCGACCTGCGCCCGGCCGAAGGCGATTGCGAGCTCGACGGTGAAGTCGACGAGCTCCCGGACGAATCCGGGGTCGTCGTAGAAGTCGAGCATCAGGTGGATGATGCCGCGGAGGTCGGCGGCCTCGGCGCACGGGCCCTCGACCCAGCCTTCGACGAGTCGGTCGCTGCCGGTGGCGGCGGCGAGCCCCTCGACTGCGCGCAGGCGGTTGCTCATGCGCCGGCCGACGCGCGGATCCGGTGTCCGGAGCGACGCCAGTCGCGCCTTGTCGGCGAGGAGAGCGAGCTCCTCCTCGAGGGCGGGCGGCGTGTCGTCGAAGAACGTGATCTCGGCCCCGCAGTCGGCGGCCTCGCAGCAGGGGTCGGAGACGACGCTCACGTGGTCGAGCCCGTACTCCTCCGCGATGCGAAGCTGCCCGGCGACCTGGATGTTGTAGTCGGTCGCGTAGTCCACGTACCGGGCTCCGACGAGGTCGCTCGCGAACATCATCGTGATCGGCATGCACGGCAGCCGGTCGATCGGCAGCCCGTCGATCAGTCCGAGGATCCGATCCCGCCCGTTCATCGTTACCCCGGACTGATGGTGATGAGCCAGTTGGAGAAGGCGATGACGGACACCTTCCTGTACGTCCCCGGCGCCACCGTGAAGTGGCCGGTGTGCTCCTGTGTCCGCACCTTGATTCGCTGTCCGGCATCCCAGAGCTGGAAGACGACGCCGGCCGACGCCCAGTGGAGGACGGAGCGCTTGTGCACGACGATCGTGCCGAGATCCTTCGACCGGCGTCCCTGGAATTGCTGGCCTGCCGGGATGACGTACTGCGGCGCCGTCGGGCTCGAGTACGTCGGCGCCTGCGCCTGCTTCGAGCCGCAGCCGGCAAGGAGCACGCAGGCAAGAGCCGCGACCGGCAGTCTCGTAGCGATGCGGCTCATCTTAACAACCATCTGTCAACCACTCTCGCCGGCGAGCTCGAGCGTCTCCGCCAGGCTTCCGACGCCCTCGAACGCTCCGACCGCGGTCGTCGCGAGCGCTCCCGCCGCGCAGGCGAAGTGTGCCGCCTCCTCGAGCGGCCACCCGGCCAGTCGCCCGTAGAGGAGGCCGGCTGCGAACGCGTCGCCGGCTCCGGTGCCGTCGATCGACCGCACCGGCGGCGCGGGGACGAGACCCTCGAACTCGTCCCCCGCGACATAGCAGCCCTGCGGGCCCATCTTCAGCGCCACGGCTCCGACGCCCCGCGCGCGGAACCATGCTGCGACGCGTTCCGGCTCCCGCTCGCCCGAGACCGCGCGGGCCTCCTCGAGGCTCGGCATCGCCAGGTCGAGGTGCGGCAGCGCCGGCTCGACTCTCGCCCAGCGTCCGCTCGCGTCCCACACGGTGTCGAGGCTCGTCGTCAGGCCGCGCCGCCGCGCCTCGGCGAGAATCGCGGCGAACGGCTCGCCGTCGAGCTGCTCCATGACGAGCGCTCCGGCGACGTGCAGGCAGCGGCCGCCGTAGAGGATCGCCGGGTCGAGCTCCTCCCGGCTCAGGTGCGCGTTGGCACCGGGCGTGTGCAGGAACGTCCGCTCGCCGTCGGGCGAGACGAGCGCGACCGTGGCCGACGTCGGCACCGTGGGATCGCGAAGGACACCCCGGCCGTCGACGCCACGCGCGTCGAGCAGCGCCAGCAGGAAGTCGCCGAACGGGTCGACGCCGACCTTGCCGACGACGCTCGCCGCCGAGCCGAGCCGCGCGAGCGCGCTCGCAGTGCTCACCGCACAACCGCCGCCGCGGAGCGAGACCTCCTCGACGAGCCCGAGCTCACCCCACGGCACGACGTCGACCGGCCGGGCGAGGACGTCTGCCACGAGGATCCCGAGGCAGACGACCTCGACCGAGCCGGTCACGGCGTTCAATCGAGCGTGAACGCCGGCAGTCTCACGATGCGCCCGCCCTTCAGCGCCGACTCGTGCGCGCAGAGCCCGACGCAGGTCCAGTTCGCCGAGCGCCGGGCGTTCGGGAACGGCTCCCTGTCCTCGAGCAAGGCCGACACGAACTCGTGCACGAGGTGCGGGTGCGAGCCGCCGTGGCCTGCACCCTGCGTGAAGCTCAGGTGCGTCTGCTTCGCCAGGTCGTAGACACCCTTCGTCGTGAAGCGCCGGATCGGCGCAGGAAGGCGGGCGGCGAAGTCGGGCGCCTTGACCCGCGTCGGTATCTCCGACTCCGGCAGCTTCGCCGTATGGAGCACGTGCTTCTCGCCCTCGACGAGCGTCCACTCGAACGACTTCTTCGAGCCGTACACGTCGATGCTCTCACGGTACTGCCGCGCCACGTCGAAGAGGGAACGGTAGATCCGCACCGCGAGGTCGGAGTCCTTCAGCTTGATCTGCGCACTCTCGACCGCGAACGGCGAGCCGTACTTCTCGACGAGTCTCTTTCGGATCGTCCCCGACCCGAAGCAGGAGACGTATTCCGCCGAGGCGTCCGTGAGCGCGAGCATCGGCCCGACGCAATGAGTCGCGTACCACATCGGCGGCAGCCCGGGCCAGTAGTTGGGCCAGCCGTCCATGTCCTGCTGGTGGCTCGCCTGGAGGAACTGCAGCTTCCCGAGCTCGCCGTCGTCGTAGAGCTGCTTGAGCCAGAGGAACTCACGGCCGTAGACGACGGTCTCCATCATCATGTACCGGAGCCCGGTCTTCCGGGTGAGGTCGACGATCGTCTTGCAGTCGGCGATGCTCGTCGCCATCGGGACCGTGCAGGCGACGTGCTTGCCGGCCTCGAGCGCTTGGATGGTCATCGAGGCGTGATCGGGGATCGGCGAGTTGATGTGCACCGCGTCGATCTCCGGGTCTTTCAGCAGCTTCGCGTAGCTGGTGTAGCGGCGCTCGACGCCGAAGGCGTCACCGACGTCGTCGAGGCCTTTCCGGTTGCGCCGGCAGATCGCCACGAGGTTCGCATCCGGATGCCGCTGGTAGATCGGGATGAACTCGGCGCCGAAGCCGAGCCCCACGATCGCGACGTTCACGCGACGGGCGGCCATCTCACGCACCCGTCCTGTACGAGATCGTCGCCCGCTCGCCCGACTTCGCGGAGCGGAGGATGGCGTCGCACACCTCTGCGGCGCGGTAGCCGTCCTCGAAGGTCGCGCCGTAGGGCGCGACGGCGGAGTCCTCGGCGATCGCTGTCAGGAGATGGTGGATCTCGTGGACGAACGTGTGCTCCCAGCCGATCACGTGGCCGGGCGGCCACCACCACGACGCGAACGGCATGTCCGGATCGGTGACGAGCACGGTCTTGAAGCCGCGCGCCCGGTCGCCGTCCGCACGGTAGACCTGGAGCTCGTTGATGCGCTCGAGGTCGAACGCGAGCGACGCCTTGCTGCCGTTGATCTCCCACTGCAGTCCGTTGCGATGGCCGAGCGCGAGTCGTGTCGCCTCGATCGTGCCGACCGTGCCGCCGTCGAACTCGGCCGCGGCCTCGATCGCATCGTCGACCTGCCGTCCCGGCATGAACGTGTGAGCGACCGCCGCGACGGAGGAGACCTCGCCCACGAGGAAGCGCGCGAGATCGACGACGTGCGCGCCGAGGTCGCCGAGCGAGCCCGAGCCGGCCTCGCCGGCGTGGAAGCGCCAGGTGTCGAGCGTCGGGTCGTCGCCCCAGTCCTGCAGGTAGCGGCCACGGAAGTGCCGGATCTCTCCGAGCTCGCCCGCCTCGATCATCTCGCGCGCCATGCGCACGGCCGGCACGAAGCGGTAGTTGAAGGCGCACATGTGCTTCACGCCGGTCGCCGCCACCTCCTGCCAGATCTCGAAGCTCTCGTCCGCCGTACGGCCGAGCGGCTTCTCGCAGAGGACGTGCTTCCCGTTCCGGGCGGCCGCGATCGTCGGCTCGGCGTGCATGTTGTTCGGGCCGTTGTTGTCGAAGAGGCCGATGCGAGGGTCGGCGACGAGCTCGTGCCAATCGGTCGTCCAGCTCTCGAAGCCGAAACGCCGCGCTGCGGCTTCGACCGCGCCGGCATCGCGGCCGGCGATCGAGACGAGCTTCGGCACGAACGGCGGCGGCCACGTCATGTACGCGAGCGTCCGGTACCCGTTCGTGTGCGCCTTGCCCATGAACGCGTAACCGAGCATGCCGACGCCGATCTCACGGAGATCGGCTGCGGCTGCGACCTCCGGAGCGGCTCCGATGCCGCCCTTTGCTTCGTCCTTGCCCGCCATCACGTGCTCCTTTGCATCGCCTTGTCGAACACGACCGCGGAGGGAGCGAAGTCCGTGCGGCGCACGAACGCGAGCGCATCCTGTGCGCCCCACTCGCGGTCCATGCCGGAGTCTTCCCACTCGATCGAGAGCGGCCCCGCGTAGCCGATCGTGTTGAGCGCGCGGAAGAGCGCCTCGAAGTCGACGTCGCCGTGACCGGGCGAGACGAAGTCCCACCCGCGGTCGCGCTGGCCGAAGTTCAGGTGGCCTCCGAGGATGCTCTTGCGCCCGTCGAGCGTCTTCTTCGAGTCCTTGACGTGGACGTGGTAGATGCGGTCGGCGAACTCGATCGCGAACTCGGCCGGATCGAGGAACTGGTGTGCGAAGTGGCTCGGATCGAGATTGATCCCGAACGTCTCGCGATGGTCCAGCGCCTCGAGCAGCTTGTGGGTCGTGACGAAGTCGTAGGCGATCTCGGTGGGGTGCACCTCGAGCGCGAACCGCACGCCTTCGTGGTCGAAGACGTCGAGGATCGGGCCGAACCGCTCCGCGACCTCCTCGTATCCACGCTCGATCTCGTCGAAGTCGTTCGGCGGGAACGAATAGAGGAGATGCCACACCGGCGAGCCGGTGAAGCCGGTGACGACCGTGACGCCCATGGCTGCGGCGGCGCGGGCCGTGTCCTTCAGCTCCTCGGCCGCCCGCTGCCGGACGCCCTCCTGCTCCCCGTCGCCCCAGATCTCGGGCGACAGCGTGCCGCGGTGCCTCGTGTCGATACGGTCGCAGACCGCCTGGCCGACGAGATGTGCGCCGATCGCCCAGCACTGCAGCCCGTGCCGCTCGAGCAGCGCGCGCTTCTCCGCGCAGTAAGTCGGCTCGGCCAGTGCCCGGCCGACCTCGAAATGGTCTCCCCAGCAGGCGAGCTCCAGGCCGTCGAAGCCCCAGCCGCCCGTCTTCGCCGCGAGCTCCTCGAGCGGCAGGTCGGCCCACTGGCCGGTGAACAACGTTACGGGACGTGCCATTTCTCTTGCTCCTTTCGGTCAGACCGTCGCCGCGGGAGCGGCGGCGGCCTGGACGCCGGCACGGACGAAGTCGAGGCCCTTGCGCGCGAACTCGTCGCCCGTCGCGTCGAGCGGCCGCCACATCGAGACCGCCTTGGCGATCTCCTGCACGGCCGGCGTGAACGACTCCATCACGAGCTGTCCCTCGTAGCCGACGTCGTGCAATGCCCGGAACACCTCGGGCCACGCGACGTGGCCGGTGCCGGGCGTCCCGCGGTCGTTCTCGCAGGCGTGGACGTGGAGCAGCTTGTCTCCGGCGAGCCGGATCGCGTCGGGGACGGACTTCTCCTCGATGTTCATGTGGAAGGTGTCGAGCAGGAGGCCGACGTTGTCGCGGTCGATCCGGTCGCAAAGCTCCAGCGCCTGCTCGGCGGTGTTCACGAGATCGGTCTCGAAGCGGTTGAGCGGCTCGACCGCCAGGTGGACGCCCTTCGCGCCGGCGTAGTCCGCCGCCTCGCGCAGGCTCTCCACCGCCCAGCCGCGCTGCTCTTCGCGCTCGTCGGCACTGAGCATGCGCGCCTTGCCGACGGCCGAGTACATCGGCCCGACGACGTTCGGCGCCCCGATCCCGGCGGCGAGGTCGATGAGAAACTCGAGGTAGTCCATCCCCAGTCGCCGGATGCGCGGGTCCTCGTGCGAGAGGTCGCGCTCGGGGCCGAACGCACCGCAGACCGAGAAGGCGATGTCGATTCCCTCGGCCGCGGCGAGGACGGCTTCGGCGGTGACGTGGCTCGTGTCCTCGATGCAGAGCTCGAGCACGTCGGCCCCGAGCTCCTTGGCATGCGCGGCGAGGTGAGCGTCCTCGTCGGTGAACGGCGAAACCCAGAGCCAGGTGCAAACGCCGGTCGGGTTCATCGGAAACTCCTTTCCGCGCCCCGGAGTCACGCCTCCGAGGCCTGCGGTGGGTCTTCGTTCGGCCCGGGCGTACCTCGGGCCGCGCGCGTGACAGCGGCCCGCATCCATTCCCAGATTCCCAGCAGCCCGTTGGGCGACAGCAGCACGATCGCGAGGAAGACGATCCCGATCAGGGTCTCGAACCTCGTCTGGCCCAACCCGATCCCCCGCAGGAAGCCCACGCTCTGCGCGTAGTCGTTGACGATCACGAAGACGAAGGCTCCGACCCAGGCTCCCTCGAGCCGGTGGAGGCCGCCGATGACCGCGATCACGAGCAGGTTCAGCGCCGCGGTGATGTCGATCGAGCTCGGCGAGATCTGGTTGTTCCACCAGACGAACAGGATGCCGGCGAACGAGGCGATGAACCCGGCGAGCCCGAAGGCGAGCATCCGGTGCAGCGTGACGTTGTAGCCGAGCGACGCCATCCGCACGGGGTCGTCGCGGATCCCCTGCAACACGAGCCCGAACGGCGTGCGGAGCAGGAAGCGCAGGAGGGCGTAGACGGCGACGGTCGCCACGAGCGCGATGTAGTAGAGCCGGTTCGGATGAATGTCAGGGCGGCCGAACGGCGTGTGGTTCTGGATGTCGCCGATGCCGCCGAAGCCGGAGACGACCGTGACCTGGCCGAAGAAGTAGTTGACCATCACCGCAAAGCTCAGCGTCAGCATCAGGAAGTAGATGCCGGTGGAGCGGCTCGCGACCGCGCCGAGCAGGAACGCGACCATCGTCGCGATCACGACCCCGGCGACGACCCCGATCCACGGGCTGAGTCCCAGGTTGAGCCCCTTCGTCTCGCCCGTCGTGACGACGTTCCCGAGCACGAAGCCGGCGACGCCGTACATCGACACCTGCGCGAGCGAGACCATGCCGCCGTACGCGTTGAGGAAGATCATGCTCGCGGCTGCGATCGCGTACCAGAAGACCTGCGTGAGGATGAAGCTCACCCAGAAGGGCGAGAAGATCAGCGGTCCGAGGGCGACGACGACCAGCACCACCATGCCGATCGAGCGGTCGAGCGAAGGGCGCGCGAGCCGCGCCGTGCTCATGCCGGCCGTCCGAACAGCCCGTAGGGCCGGATTGCGAGCACGATGACGAGCAGGGCGAACGTGAGGATGATCGAGTACTCGGTGCAGCAGTTCGAGCTCGTCGTCGGCACGTACACGGCGGCGAAGTTGCTGATCGCCGCGTAGAGGAGCGCGCCGACGGCGGCGCCGCCGAGCGAGCCCATTCCGCCGATGATCACCACGACGAGAGAGTTGAGCAGCCACTGCCCGTCGACGCCGGAGTCGACTGCGGCGAACGAGGCGCCGACCACGCCGCCCAGCGCGGCGAGCGCGGCGCCGACGACGAACGCGACCGCGAAGATGCGCTCGATCCGGATCCCGAGCGCCCGCACCATGTGCCGGTCGTCGACGCCGGCGCGGATGACGAGCCCCGTCCTCGTCTGGTGCAGCCACATCAGCAGGCCAAGCCCGATCCCGATCGCGAGCAGCAGCATGAAGACGCGGCTCCAGGGATACGTGAGGCCGCCGATCGCGAGCTGCTTGTCGGGGCCGAGGACGTTCGGCCAGGCCATGCTCTCGGCGCCGCCGTGCACGAAGTGCGCGACGATCTGGTCGGCCGCGATCAGCGACAGCGCGATCGTGATCAGCGCCTGCCGCAGCTCTTGCCCCTGGTTCCAGCGCAACAGAAGCTGCTGGACGAGGAGCCCGACGCCGGCAACGACGAGCACGGCGAGGACGAGGGGGAGAACCCAGTCCTTCCACAAGGACACCTGCGAGCTCGTCAGCCCGAACACGCCGGCGTGCGTGTAGCTCTTCTGCAGCCGGACGCCGATGTAGCCGGCGAGCAGGAAGAACGAGCCGTGGGCCATGTTGACAACGCGCATCAGGCCGAAGACGAGTGTGAACCCGCTCGCGACGACGAACAGCAGGCCCGCGTAGGTCAGCGAGTCGAGCAGCGTCTTGAGGAAGTCGGTCGGGTCGTGGACGGCCGAGCCGAACGTGGTCGAGCGCCACGTCGACGCCCCCGACACCGGAGACGGCGCCGCGATGAAGAGAACCCAGGCGAGCGCGAGCAGGATGGCGAGCAGCAGCGACGTCCGCCCGACGACCGCGCTTCGCGATCCGTTCCCGACGAGGAGCGACTTCACGCGACTGCTCAACCCCGGCGGACGATCATCGTCCTGCCGCAGCGCCGACTTCACGAGGGGCACCCGGCGAACGTACGGACGGAGCCGCGTCGCGTTCATCGGAAGAAGCCCGGATGCTCATGCGGGGAAATACGAAAGCCGGACGCTGCAAATCAGAGTCAAGGGATCTAATATTCTCAAAATCGTAGTGCGATGCCCAGTCCTTGAGGTGTGACGTGCGTATTTCCCCGCGTGGCGATTGTGGCGACCCGCTGATGTTCCTCTCGGCACGCGGCGAGAACGTATGGCCTCATGGCCTGTCGGTCCGGGCGCCGAGCCGTTTCTCTGATCCACGTGCGGCCGGAGCCGATGTTGCGGGACGCCGGGAATCGGTGGCCGTCGAACTGGAGCGCGGCTCCGGGCGGCACACAAAGAACTAGGAAGGGATGAGCATGGATCGCTTCATCAAGAAGGGCCGCTCCGTCGGGACGAAGCGTTTCGTCGCCGGCGTGGGCGCGCTGTTTGCGATTGCGGTCGTCGCTCTGGTCGCCTCGGGCGCGCTGGCTGCCAATACCGGCAACGCCCGCGCTTCCGCGACACCGATCAAGATCGGAATCGTGTCCGACTGTCAAGGCGACTTCGGCTCGTTCTACAATCAGGACCTCGCGGGATCGATCGCCGCGTTCTCGGAGTACACGGGAGCAAAGCCGAAGGATCCCAACAACCCGTCCGCCGGGATGGTCGGCGGCTCGATCGCCGGACATCCGATCCAGATCGTCGGGTACGGGTGCGGCAACGACCGAGCTGACGTGATCATCACGCAGACGCGTCGCCTCATGGAGCAGAAGGGAGCACAGATCCTGATCGGCCCGCTCTCGGGTGACGAGTCGATCGCCATCGCGAACTACGCGAAGGCGCACCAGCAGTGGACGTTTGTCGACGGTGCCGCGGGCGCGCAGGACACGACGCTCAAGGTGCAGGCGCCGAACTTCTTCCGCTTCAACGGCGACGGTGCGATGTGGAACGCCGGCCTCGGCGACTTCGCAGTCCGGAAGCTCGACTGGAAGAATGCTGCGGTCATCTCCGACGACTACAGCTTCGCGTGGACTTCGACGGCCGGCTTCATCGTCGACTTCTGCGCGGCGGGCGGCAACATCACGAAGCGGGTGTTCCCGCCTCTGAACACGACCGACTACTCGTCCTACGTCCAGCAGCTCCCGACGCTGGGTACGGGCGCGACTGACACGAATGGTGTCTTCTGGGCAGTCGGCGGCTCCGGCCTGCTCTCGGCGCTCAAGGCGTTCGAGACGGCCAAGGGCGCGATCAAGTCGACCCAGACGGAAGGCAACCTGTTCTGGGGCACGCCGGGCGAGTTCCAGGCGCTGAGCAACGACGTCGCCGGCACGTACGTCGGCGGCGGCGAGGAAGCGGGCGACCTGAAGACGCCGGCGGCGCTCAAGTACAACGCCATCCTCCAGAAGTGGTTCAAGAAGATCCCGCCGTTCGGCGCCAGCGCCGGGCAGCAGGCGAGCATCTTCTACTACGACTACTTCGTGAACACGGAGGGGCTGATCAAGGGCCTGCAGGCCGTTCACGGCGATCTCTCGAACAACGAGAGCGCACTGAAGGCCGCGCTTGCCAAGGTGAAGCTCCAGACCGGGTACACGACGATGACGCTCGACGCGAATCGAAACGCGATCGAGAACGTCTACATCGATCAGCTCTACAAGGACAGCAAGGGTCAGCTCGCCATCAAGACGGTGGCGATGGTGCCGAACGTGAACCAGACGTTCGGCGGCTTCTTCAGCCATGCGACCCCATCACCGGGCCGCAGCTTCCCGACCTGCGTCCACAAGAAGCTTCCGTGGACCGGGAAGGAAATCCCGATCGTCAACGGGCTTCCACAGAAGTAGGGGACGGATGACGGCAGACGCCACCGACTCCGTGTCGCCTGCCTCGAATGTCGAGCCGACCCTCCGCTTGCGGGGGGTCGGCCGGCGTTTCGGCGGGCTCGAGGCCGTTCGCGACATCGACCTCGACGTGTTCCCGGGGGAACGCCGAGCGATCCTCGGCCCGAACGGAGCCGGAAAGACGACGCTGTTCAACGTGATCGCCGGCGACCTGCCGGCCACGTCGGGGACGGTCGAGCTGTTCGGCCGTGACGTGACCCACCTCCCCACGCGGCACCGCGCACGGCTGGGGCTCGCCCGCACGTACCAGCAGGCGCGGCCGTTCCGCGGGCTCTCGGTGGAGGACAGCATCTATCTCGCGATCCTGGGCGTCGAGGGAGGGCACCAGCGCCCGTTCCCTCTCGGCCGCGACCGTGTGATGCGCGAACGTGCGCGGGAGGCGGCGCACACGGTCGCGATCGACCGCAAGCTGGACGAGCTCGTCGGCTCGCTTTCGCACGGTGAGCTCCGGCAGGTTGCGCTTGCGATGGCGCTGGTGGTCAACCCGCGCGTGCTGATGCTCGACGAGCCGGCATCCGGCCTCTCCCGCGGTGAGCGCCAGCTTGTCTCCGAGCTGCTGATGCAGCTCGACAGCTCGATCACGCTGCTCGTGATCGAACACGACATGGACGTCGCTCTGCGCGTCGCCGACAGGGTGACGATGCTGCACGACGGGCGCGCGATCGTTGAGGGGACGACGGACGAGATCCGAAGCAACGAGCTCGTACGCGAGCTCTACCTCGGCGAGCACTCCTCCGCGAGCGTGGCGCTGTGAGCGCCACCCCCGTCCTCGCCGTCGAAGGTCTCGACGCGTACTACGAGTCGGCGCATGTCCTCCAGGGCATCAACTTCGAGATGGCCGACGAGACCGTGGCCGTCGTCGGACGCAACGGAATGGGCAAGACGACGCTCTGCACGGCGATCATGGGGTTGATGCCGTCCATGCGGGGGTCGGTGCGCGGATCGATCCGGTTCCAGGGCGAGGAGCTCGTCGGCCGCTCGCCGGAGTCGATCGCCGGAGCCGGCATCGGCTACGTCCCCCAGGGGCGGCGGCTGTTTCCTTCGCTCTCGGTGGACGAGCACGTGCGCATGCTCAGCGGGCGCAGCCTCGGACCCTGGGGCGCGAAGCAGGTGTACGACCTCTTTCCGCAGCTCGCCGAGCGGCGGCGCCACGGCGGCGCCGAGCTCTCGGGCGGCGAGCAGCAGATGCTCGCGATCGCGAGGGCGCTGCTCACCAATCCGGCGCTGCTGATCATGGACGAGCCTTCCGAGGGGCTCGCGCCCGCGATCGTCGATCATCTCGTCGACGTGTTCCGGCACCTCGCCGAAGACGGCCTGCACATCCTCCTCATCGAGCAGAAGCTCGGCGTCGCGACCGCGCTCGCCCGGCGGCAGCTCGTGATGGTCGGCGGCGAGATCGTGACCGAGACGACTGCCGAGCAGCTCTCGGCCGATCGCGAGTTGCAGCAGCGGTATCTCGGCATCGAGACGCTCGCGGCGCACGAATCCCGCTGAGCGGGTCACGCCGGCTCCCTCGCGTCGGCTATCCGCAGATTCGGCGACAACCTGTCCGCGAAAACACCGACGCCTGCGGACGAGCTGTGTGCAAATGATTCCACTCGTGCTGGAGACCGTTCACGTACCGACCTCGGTCGACGACGCTCTAGCCGCGCTCGGCGACGGTAGTCGCGTCATCGCGGGCGGCACGACGGTCATGTCCGCCGTCAACGCGATGCCCGTCGACTTCACCGAGCTCGTGAGCCTGCGCCGCGCCGGCCTCTCCGGGATCCGGGTCGACGGCGGCGTCGCTGTCGTCGGCGCGACGACCACGATCGCAGAGCTCGGCGCCGACGATCGGCTCGCGTTCCTGCGGCCGGTCGTCGAGACATTCGCGTCGCCGCCCCTCCGAAACCTCGCGACCGTCGGCGGCAATCTCTTCGTGCCGCAGCCCGGCGGCGACCTCGCCGTCTGCCTGCTGGCGCTCGGCGCCACGGTGGAGATCGCCGGCTCCGACGGCGCGCACGATGCCGACGTTTCCGAGGTGCTCGCAAACGGCGTCAAGACCGGCGAGCTCGTGACCGCTGTGCGCTTCCCGCTCCCGGCACCCGATTCGTGGTTCTACGCGAAGGCGATGCGCCGCCGGCTCAACTCGGCCGCGATCGTCACGATCGCCGCCGTCGTCGTCGCAGAAGGCGGCGTCGTTCGCTCGGCGCGGATCGCGCTCGGCGGTGCAGGCGAACGCCCCGTGCGGGCCACGCACGCGGAGGACGCGCTCACCGGCAAGCCGTTCGACCGCGCCACGGTCGAGGCGGCCGGCGCAGCAGCGCTCGCGGACGCCGCGACGTTCGACGACGCATTCGCGAGCGCCTGGTACCGCGCCCGCGTGCTTCCCGTCCACTTCCGTCGAGCGCTGCTCGGAGAGTGATGGTCTGAGATGCGATCCCGTGTCGTGGAGCTCATCGTCAACGGCAAGCACAGGGAGTTCCTGGTCAGCCCCGGTACGTCGCTGCTCATGGCGCTGCGCGAGACCCTCGGGCTGACGGGCGCGAAGCGTGGTTGCGGCAGCGGGAGCTGCGGAGCGTGCACCGTCATGCTCGACGGCAAGCCCGTTCTGTCGTGCCTCGTGCCCGTGGAGACGATCGAGGGCTCGGCCGTCCGCACGATCGAAGGCATTGCGAACGAGGACGGGTCGCTCTCCGAGCTCCAGGCCGCGTTCATCGAGGGGTTCGCGACGCAGTGCGGGTTCTGCACGCCCGGGATGATCATGGCCGCCGAGGCGCTGCTCGCCGAGAATCAGGACCCGACGCGCGAGGACGTCACGCGTGCGATCTCCGGCAGCACCTGCCGCTGCACCGGCTACACGACGATCGTCGACGCGGTGCTCGACGCGGCGGCCCGGCGGCGCGAGACGGCCGCGACCGCGCAGGCGGCGAGCTGAGAGGACACGGCATGGCCGAAGACCTGATCGACACCAGTTACTTCGCGGAGGAGCGCGCCGCCGACTTTCACGTCGTTGGAACCGCGACGCCGCGTGTCGACGCGGTCGGGCACGTCACGGGCCGGACGGAGTACTTCGAGGACCTCCGCCTCGCCGATCTGCTTCATCTCAAGATGCACCGTTCCGAACGCCACCACGCGCTCCTCAAGAACGTCGACGTCTCGGGCGCGCTCGCCGTACCGGGCGTCGTGCGCGTGCTCACGTACAAGGACGTTCCGAACAACTGGTACACGGTCCTGTGCCTCATCGGCGTCGGGCCTCCCGACCAGCCGGTGCTCCCGGAGGACCGTGTCCTCTGGAAGGGCGAGCCGATCTGCGCCGTCATCGCCGAGACGGAGGCGGCCGCGCTCGAGGGAGCGGCGCGCGTCAAGGTCGAGTACGAGGACCTGCCCGCGGTGTTCGGCCTCGAGGAGGCACTCGCCGATGATGCTCCGATCATCAAGCCGCACGGTGCGAACAGCTTCATGTACGAGGGGCATCCGTGCCGGCGCATTCGCTTCGGCGACGTCGAGCGAGCCTTTGCCGAGGCCGACCATGTCTTCGAGTGGCGTTACCGGTCGTCGCCGATCGAGCACGCCACCATCGAGACCACGGGCTGCATCGTCGTCCCGCAGCCGAACGGTCGCCTGAAGATCCACAGCGACACGCAAGCCTGCTTCTTCACGCTCGACAACACGGCCCTGATCCTCGGCACGCCGTTCAACAAGCTTCAGCTCGTCGGCGGCACTGTCGGCGGCGGCTTCGGCGGCAAGGTCGACGTGATCGTCGAGCCGATCGCCTGCATCGCTGCGATGGCGACGAACCGCCCTGTCAAGTACGTCTACGACCGCATCGAGGAGATGCAGGCCTCGTCACCGCGTGCCGCCGAGATCCTCGTAGTCAAGGACGGCGTCATGAACGACGGACGCATCATCGCGCGCAAGGTCACCGCCTACATGGAGGCGGGGGCGTACACCGGTCACACGACGTACGCCGTGACGAAGTGCGCGGCTCACATGCCGGGCCCGTACGCGATCCCCAACGTCTGGGTCGACGGGTATTGCGTGTACACGAACCGCACGCCGACCGGGCCGATGCGCGGCTTCGGCGTGACGGTCGCCGATTTCGCGCTCGAGACGCAGATGGACCGCATCGCCCGCGAGCTCGACATGGATCCCCTCGAGCTGCGGCTCAAGAACGCCTACCGCGACGGAGACCTGAAGGCGCACCGCAAGTTGACCGAGGGTGCTGCGCTCGTCGAAGTGATCCAGCGCGCGGCGGAGCTCGTCGACCACGATCTGCCGGAGAGCTATCGCAAGATGTCGTCCAGTACGCATGAAGGGATGACGACCTGATGGCCAAGCTGCGCGGCCGCGGCTACGCCGCCGTCAACTATCCGACCGGCATGAATCTCGGCGGCGACCCGTCGCAGGCGCTCATCCACTCGACGACGACGGGGACATTCGTCGTCACGCTCGCATCCACCGATCTCGGCCAGGGCCTGAAGACCGTGATCGGGCAGATCGCGGCCGAGACGCTCGGCCTGCCGATGGACTTCGTGCTCGTCGACACGGCGGACACTGACACCGGGCCGCACGACATGGGCACGTTCGCGAGCCGCGCGACGCATCGCGTCGGCAACGCGGTGATCATGGCCGCGCGCGAGGCGCGCGAGGCGATGCTCGAGGTCGCGGCCGACGAGCTCGAGGTGGACGTTCACGACCTGGAGACCGACGGCTCCGGCTTCGTCATGGTCCGCGGCGCCGAGGACAAGAAGATTCACATCATCGATCTCGCGCTCGCCGCCCACTTCAAGCACGGCCGGACGATCTCCGGTCGCGGCATCTTCCTGAAGGAGAAGAGCGAGCCGGTGCCGGAGACGGGTGAGATGGACCCCGACTCGTGCCAGGCGCACGCGTGCACGGTCGCCGACGTCGAGGTGGACGACGAGACCGGCGTCGTTCGCGTGCTCAAGCTCTTCAACGTCTACGAGGTCGGACGGGCGATCAACCCTGCGCTCGTGCGGCAGCAGATCGAGGGCGGCGCCTGGATGGGCATGTCGCACGCGATCTACGAGACCGCAGAGCCGTACTACCCCGTCCGCGACCATCTGCCGACGAACTTCGGCGAGTACCTCATGCCCGGCCCCGGGGACGTCGCCGAGATGGAGAGCGTCGTCATCGAGCGGCCCTCGTCCACCGGCCCGTACGGGGTCAAGGGGATCGGGGAGATGACCGCCAACTCGCCGATCGCCGCGATCGGCAACGCGATCTTCGACGCGTGCGCCGTGCGGCTCGAGGCGATGCCGTTCACCCCTGAGCGCGTGCTGCGCGGGCTCGACGCCCTGCGCGCCGGCACGCCCGCGTAACGCGACGCGAAAGGAGAAAACCATGCTCAAGCTCATCTCGTTGCTGCGCCGGGCGGAGGGAACGTCGAAGGAGGCGTTCCGCTCGTGGGTGCTCGACGAGCACATCGTGCTCGCGCGCGAGCTACCCGGGTTGCGCGCCTACTCCGTGAGCATCGTCGACGCCGAGGACAGCCCGTACGACTGCGTCAACGAGATGTATTTCGACGACGAGGCGGCGCGGGCGGCTGCGTTTGCATCCGACGCGGGGAAGGCAGCCGGCGCCGATGCAGCAGCGCACGCGTCCGAACGCGTCCATCTCGTCACGACGGAATACCAGCAGCAGCTCTGACGTGAGCCCCGGAGCGGGCACCGGCGGCGTCTCCGACGCCGCGGACGATCTCGGGCGCCGGCTCAGGGAAGAGCGCTACTACGCCGACGCGGGACTCCTGACCGCGATCCAGCTCGCGCTCGCACTCGGCCGGCCGCTGTTCCTCGAAGGGGAGCCCGGGGTCGGCAAGACCGAGGTCGGCAACGTGCTCGCACGCGTGCTCGGGCGAGAGCTGGTTCGCCTCCAGTGCTACGAGGGCCTTGACGCCGCGCAGGCTCTGTACGAGTGGAACTATCCGAAGCAGCTGCTCGCCATGCGCGCCGCCGAGGCCGGCGGCGCCGACATCGGCGACGTCTACGACGAGCTGTTCCTGCTCGAGCGGCCGCTGCTGCGCGCGGTTCGCTCGTCGGCGGCGGTCCTGCTGCTCGTCGACGAGATCGACCGGTCCGACAGCGAGTTCGAAGCGTTCCTGCTCGAGTTCCTCGGCGACTTTCAGATCACGATCCCGGAGCTCGGGACGCTGCGTGCCGCACAACCTCCCGTTGTCGTCATCACCTCGAACCGCACACGTGAGGTCCACGACGCGCTCAAGCGGCGCTGCCTCTACCACTGGATCCCCTTGCCCGAGCCGGACCGCGAGCGGGCGATCATCCGTGCCCGTGCGCCGGGCGTCGAGGAGGCCGCGGCGGGCGCGCTCGTCGACGCCGTCAACGCGATCCGCGCGTTGCCGCTGCTGAAACGGCCCGGGATCGCCGAGTCCATCGACTGGGCACAGGGGGCCGCGGTGCTCGCCGCCGGCGGCGACCCGTGGCCGGTCGCACTGAGGCGCGCGCTCGGGCTGCTCGTCAAGGACGAGGAAGACCTCGCGCGCGTCGAGAGCCACGCGCAGGAGGTGTTCGGTGCCCGCGACTGACGCAGCGCCCCCGGCCCGCGCCGCCGATCACCTGGACGGCTTCGTGCGCAGCCTCGGCGACAGCGGTGTCCGCGTGCCGGTCCCCAAGCGTGCCGACTTCCTGCAGGCACTGGCTCTGTTCCCGCCGGCGAGCATCGACGGTCTCTACTGGGCCGCACGGGTGACGCTGCTCACCCGCGTCGAAGACGTCGAGCCCTTCGACGCCGTCTTCGCCGCCTGGTTCCGGAACGAGCCCGTGGCGCGCATCGAGGTCTCCCTCCCCACCCCGGACGAAAGTGGTGAAGCGGTCGTGCCGGGCGCGAAGCGCGAGGGCGAGCTGCCGCCGGAGAGCCTCGGCGAAGGAGCGGGGCTCGAAGCGAGCGCGGCCGAGTTCGTCTCACGGAAGACGTTCCCGGCCGCCGACGCCGGGGCGCACGACGTGCTGAGAGAGATCCGCGCGGCCCTGCCCCACGCGCTACCCACGTCCGAGGCGCGGCGCCTGCGCCGCTCCCGACGGAGACGCCGGCTCGACCTGCCGCGGGTCTGCCGCGAGGCGAACCGGACCGCGGGCGAGGTCGTTCGTCTCTCCTGGCGAGACCGGCCGCGCCGTCCGCGGCCCGTGCTCCTCATCGTCGACGTCTCCGGCTCGATGAAGCAGCACAGCACCGACCTGCTCCGCTTCGCGCACGCGGTGGTCGCCGCGGCGCCGCGCGTGGAGGTCTTCACATTCGGGACGCGGCTCACCCGCGTCACCGGGCAGCTGCTCGAGCCCGACGTCGACCGCGCTCTCGACTCGATTGCCGACATCGTGCTCGACGCCGACGCAGGAACGCGTATCGGCACCGCACTCGACGAGCTCCTCGGCAACGCGCGCCGCCGCTCGCTCGTCCGCGGCGCGCTTGTCGTCGTGCTCTCGGACGGCCTCGAGCGCGGCGACTGCGACGCGATGATCCGCGGCGCGCGTCGCCTGGGGCTGCTCGGCCATCGCCTCGTCTGGTGGTCGCCGCTCGCGTGCAACCCGGGCTACCGCCCGGTGACGCACGGCATGCAGGGCGTGCTCCCGAGTCTCGACCAGCTCTCCGGTGTCGGTGACCTCGACTCGGCGCTCCAGGCGGTGCGCCTCCTGCCGGTGACGACCGCGCGTCCGCGGCGCGGCGCCGCCCGGGCGTGGACGGAAGCGGCGTGATCGTCGACGCCCATCACCACGTCTGGCGCCGCGCCGACCTGCCGTGGCTGAACGGCCCGATGGTGCCGCGCATCTTCGGTCCGTACGAGCCGATCTGCCGCGACTACCCGATGGAGGAGTATCTCGCCGACATCGCCGGGACCGGCGTCGCCGCTTCGGTCTACGTGCAGGCGAACTGGCCGCTGGCGCGCTCCCTCGACGAGGTGCGCTGGGTGCAGGAGGTCCACGAGCGGACGGGCTGGCCGAGCGCAATCGTCGGCTGCGCCGACCTGTTCGATCCAGATGCCGGACGCACGCTCGAGGCCCAGGCGGCGGCCTCGCCGCTGATGCGGGGCGTCCGCCTCCAGCTGCACTGGCACGAGAACGAGCAGTACCGCTTCGCCGCCGCGCCGGACCGGATGAACGACCGGGTACTCCGCGAGAACGTCGCGAAGCTCGCCGGGCTCGGCTGGGTGTTCGAGCTCCAGGTCTTCACGGGCCAGACGGCGGACGCCGCACGGTTCGTCGCCGCGCTGCCGGAGGTGACGTTCGTCCTCCTTCACGCCGGGATGCTCGAGAGCACGGCCGACGAGCACGTGACGCCGTGGCTGCGCGGGCTCGACCTGCTCGCGGAGCAGCCGAACCTCACGGTCAAGCTGAGCGCCCAGGGCACGTTCGTGCACCGTGTCGACACCGAGTTGATCGAGCTCGTCGCGCGCTCGAGCCTCGAGCGTTTCGGCTCGCGACGGTGCATGTTCGGGAGCAACTTCCCGATCGAGAAGCTGTGGACCGACTACGGGACGTTGCTCGCCGCGTGGCAGCGGGCACTCGCCTCCCAGCCCGAATCCGTGCGCCGCGACGTCTTCGCGGAGACGGCCCGGCGCGTGTACCGACTGGAGCTCCCGGAATGACGATCACGAGTCTCACCGAGCTCGTGCAGCGTGCGACCGGTTTCGGGCCTGCGCGGATCGCGGTCGTGCAGGGGTGGGACCGGGACGTGCTCGAGAGCCTCGTCGAGGCCGAGCGGATCGGGCTCGCGAGCGCGATCCTCATCGGCGACCCCACGCGGATCGAGGCGGCTGCGCAGGCGGCCGGCTACGAGCTGAGGCCCGACGGCGTCGTTCCCGCGCGGGACGAAGACGAGGCCATCCGCATCGCGATCCAGCTCGTGCGGGACGGCGGCGCGGACTTGCTGATGAAGGGAAAGG
>Ga0265318_10000751_pt1 | contig 21613 bp, 35 predicted proteins | sample 4821metaG_FD_192431 | JGI IMG/M metagenome (GOLD analysis project Ga0265318, IMG submission 192431) | Rhizosphere microbial communities from Carex aquatilis grown in University of Washington, Seatle, WA, United States - 4-8-21 metaG | ecosystem: Host-associated > Plants > Roots > Rhizosphere >... | reverse complement strand
GGGAGCCACGGGAGTCGAACCCGCATCATGCGTATTTAGAATACGCTGTTCTACCATCTGAACTTCGCTCCCACGGCTGTCGGACAGTATGTCGTTACGCCGCCAAAGCAAGGGGCAAACGACGAACGAGCGAACGACCTGTCGGACCGAGCGCCACCGCGGTCACTGCATCGTTCAAGTCGGGCTCACGGAAGAGCGACCACGGCACGCCGGTCATGGTCGCCTCCCACGCGAGGCGTAGGAGCGCTGCCTCGTCGGCTACCTCCAGCAGGACGAGTGTGTTCGATTCCTCGTACCAGCTACGATCCACGCTCGGGTGCTGCTCGACGAAGGCCCGGAGCGCGTGGCACAGCTGCGCCGCGCGTGCTCCGGGCGCCAGGTCGCGCCTCGTGATCAGGTGAAGCTTGCTCACGCTTGCCCCCGCCGCTCACCCCGCATAAAGAGCACGTAACGGTCAGACGGATGCGGTCTCTGCCAAGATGGACGGCCTGCGTGAAGGCGCGCATCGCTCCAGCTCGACATCCGAGCACCAGGCCACCGCCGCCGCCGTTGCCTATTCCAGTAGCGCCTGAAACGCTCGCGCGCCTTCCGCGTTTCCATCACTCGGCCGCCACTGCCGCTCGCTGGCGACCGCGCTCGGCACGCGCAACGCGCGCAGCCTCCATCGACGCCTGCTCGTGCGCAGCGAACGCCGCGCGCGCCAGATCGTCCACGGGCGCCATCATCCACGCGAGCACGTCCGCCGGCTGGACCGGAAGCAGCTGGGCAATACGCACCGACGCGTAGCCGTGCGCCGCGCACAGCTTCGAGTTCCGCTCCTGGGTCCAGTACGCTCGGCCACGCACGTACGCGTACGCCAGCTGAACCACGCGCACCTCGTCCTTCTGGCACGAGGCGTCACCGATCAGCCGCATCATCTGCGAGTGCTGCTCGGCAGTGCGCTGCTTGAACGGAATGCGCTTCAACGCAAGCCGCTCACGGGTCAGACGCTTCTTCTCGGCCACCGCCTCGGCGAGGCGGCTCTTGATCTGAACGATCTCTTCTTTCGACATCATCATGGCTATCTCCATCTTCTCGGGTTCGGGTTCGTTGGAACGCAGAACGTCGAGGCAGGAGGGCCACGAGATCGATGTAGACCACGCGCTTCACTGTCCGTGTCGCCTGGCAGGGCGTCGGGATGAGAGCGGGGGGCGAGATGTACCTAGTGCCAGGTCATGTTCCGAAGCTAAGGGATGCGGCTGGAGCTGTCAAGAGCTTGCGACACACTTTCTTCGACTGGCTTTCGGCCCCACGTCAGACGGCGCGTCTTGCCCGATAGAAACGTCTCCGTCCACGTCGGCGCCCACGGTCCGCAGATCGTGATCGACATCGCGTTCGGGCTCGACCTCATCAGCCGATGGTTCAGCGTGCGCGGCAGAAAGACGACGTCGCCACGGCGCGTCCGACGCTTCACGCCGGAGCCGGACACGATCTGCTCGTCGTACTCTCCGCGGAGCATGATCGACAGCGCGGCGAACGCGTGCGTGTGGAAACGGTCCTGCGCGATCGTGTTGAAGACGTTCACGATCACAGACCCAAGCCACTTCAGCTCGAACAGCGTCCACCGATCGACGTAGCCCTCTCCAAGCTTCACGCGATCGAAATGCAGCACCTTGCCGTAGCGGCCGAGCCTCACTGGACTCGGTTCTTCATGAGGTGCTCTGCCCGCTCCTGTCCCAGAAGAGCCGCCAAGCGCACCCTGGCTGCCGCAACGAACGATTCGCGCGACGGCAGCTGCGTCCTGAACGGGATCGTCTCGGAGAGCATGTCGAGCACGACCGGCACCGGCAGGCGTGAGGCGTCTGCGGTGCGAAGCATGCGATCGAGTTCGTCTACGGCGCCGGCCCACGAGCGATCATCGATCCACAGGATCGCCTCGACGCCGGCTTCTTCGGCGGCGTCGCCATCGAGATCGTACCACCTGAGCCAGGGCTCTTTCTCCATCACGGATCTGTGGCACGAATCAGATATCGCCGCACGCTCTCTCGCATCCCGAACGCCGGGCGGGTCACGTTGTTCAGCCAGCGTGCTGCTGTCGGCACGCTCATCCGCATCGCGCTGCTGAGCTTCCTGGGCGTCATGCCGATGACGAGCTTCGCCTCACGCATGATTTCGTCAAACACAGCGTCGTCGGAGAGGTCACCGTCGCTCACCAGATTCCGGAACTCGTTGCGCGTCATGTCTGCCTAGCAATCTTGCGCAGCATGAACCTACGAATGGGCTCACGCATGAGCGGGTGCGGCGCGGTCACGCCGCCCATCCATCGCTCGACCGTTGGGCGACTGACGCTGAGGGCGTTGCCAAGCTCACCGGGCGTGAGCCCGAGATCATCAACCGCGCAGCGTACGACGTGCGCGAACACGTCATCCTTAGACAGGTCTGCGCCCACAAGGAACTCGCGCAAGATGGTCAGACGTTCGTTCATCAGTTCCACCGCTGGCGCTCTTCGGCGAGACGCACGTCTTTGCCCTGGTCCACCTTCTCGAAGACCGTATGCGGATCGTCCAGCTTGCCGCAGCGCTGGCACGTGCGCACGCGTTCCCGTGCCCACATGAGGCGCTCCGTCTTCGTGCCGTCGATGTTGTGGCACACCGTCTTGGAGAGAATACGCGGGCTCTGCACGTAGGGTCCGAAGTTGTGTTCGCTCAAGAAGCGGCACAGGAGCAAGCGACGACACCACGCGAAGAACTGCTTCATGACTTCTCCGGCGACGCGCCGTCGCACGCCTGCTTCATGATGCTCGCAACGCGCATGACCGACGGATCCTTCGACGACGTGAGCGTTGCGTGCATCAAGTTCTTCAAGATCTGCACCTGCCCGGTCGTCAGGTGCGCTTCGACTATGTGCTTTTTACTCATCGCATCGACTTCAGCTGCTTGAGGATGCTCTCGTGAACGGCAATCAGATCGTCTCGCGTGATGGCGCCCATCGGAAGAGGCGGCACCTCGTGGCGGCCATCCGAACACGATGCACACAAGCCCTTGGCGTCGAACGGCAGATCGTGTCCGTTCGGATCGTCCTGGCAGCCGCACCGACACGGGCACCAGCACTCGGGCGAATCATCAGCGCAGCCAGATTCCATCCTACAGGCCGATCATCGGTTCAGACAGAGCACGCTCCGCACACGGACCGCACATGCGTACGCCGCGGACCTGCCGCGAGGCCCTTTCCGAACATGGCCCGCTCTGCCAATACGAGCTGTAATCATCGGACTCGGCGCATCGCATCGCGCTGGCTTGGCATCGATACGCTCGATTGCGTTTCTTGCGCGGCCTATCAGTCATGAGCGTCTCCGACCAGTCTTCGTGACTCGACCCAGTTGTCGGCGGCAGCGAGCGCGAACGACGCGTGCTCCAGCTCGATGCGACACAGGCTGTGCTCGCGACTCTCGCCCTGCTCGGCATTCGAGTCGGCAAAGGCACGCGCGGCGGCGAGCACGCGCTCCTCGGCCTTCTTCACGGCCAGCAGCGCGCCGGTCACGGTCTTCGGATAGAACTCGCTCACGAGTGCCAACGCTTGTCTTCGGCCGTCGGGCCGTACGACGTCACCGTTACCGGGTAGCCGAGATAACGAGCTAGCTTCCGCACATAGCTCGGAGCGTCGCTGGGCACACGCTCCAGCTTCGGCGTGCACCGCTCAAGGTCCCGCGTCAGCTTCGCCTGGTGTTCCAGGTCGCCGCGCTTCGCCACCAACGGCCCCAAGCGATGGCGCCCGAAATCGATGAGGTGCTCGGTGCAGAGCGACCACTCCGGAACCGCCGCGAGCCTATCGAGACATGTCACCGCAAGCTCGGTGACCGGATACGGGCAGCTGTTCAGCGCATAGCGGGTGAGCGGCACATCAAACCAGCCAGCGCGGAACCGCCCCTGCCACCCAGTGTCAACGTTGTGTGTTTCACGCAGCTGCTTGGTCAACGCCGGGTCTTCGGTGGGGAACGGGCCTTGCCCGTGTCTCGTCGCGTAAGCGCGCACTACACCAATGCTGCGCAACTCGCCTGTCCGGGTGCGCGCAATCATCGCGCCCGCGTTACGCGTCGTCGTTGTACTCCACGTCGTATGCGGGTGAAACCCGTACCACTCGTCGAGCAACACGCCCTGTGCGCCCTCAAAGATCACGTGCTCTGCCTCGCGAAGTTGGCGGGCTGACTCGGCTTCATCAATCACGCGAAGCTTGCTGCCGACCTCTGCGTAGCCGTCAACGATCTCGTCCAGACGTCGCACCTCTTCCATGAGGGAGACGTCCGGATCCATGGGGTGAAGAGTCTCCAAGAACGGAGCCAGCTGCGCTCGTTTGTGGTCGCGGATGGCCATCATGCGTTTCCGTAGTTCGACACGGTCACGCAGGTGCTCGACGCGCACGGCGAACTCGGGGTGCTCGATAGAATCGCCGACCGTCTCCCCGACGCCGATACCGCACGTGCCATGTCGCGCGTCTCCACGAGAGCGCTCACGCAGCTTGTTCGCGGCTTGCTGATACGGCGTGATCACGAGCGCGCGTTCATGGACCAGCAAGCGTTGAAGCGCATCCATCACGCCGACGTCGGCGAGGCGATCGCTCTCACGCATGAGGCCCGTCGGATGCACGATCATGTGCTCAGACAGCAACGTGCGCGCTCCAGGTACGAACGTCGCGGCACCGAACTGCGAGAACGTATGATGGCGTCCGTCCGACGTGTGGACGTTGTGACCCGCCTGCGCGCCGCCGTTGTACCTCACCACCAACGGCGGTGAAGAGCAGCGGCGCGCGAGCGCGTCTACAATCGTGCCTTTGCCAGCATCGCCGAAACCGAGATCAACGACGATGGAAGTCGACATGAGGCTGCATTCCGCGAGCGCGCATGACGCTCAGAGACGAACGGTGCTCGAAGGCTTCGATGCGGGCAGCTTGCCCGTGACCGTGCCGGGCACCTGACGCGAGAGCGACTGGCGAAACGCGGCGACGGCGCTGTTCACGTTCTCGATCGTGCGAGCCGTTGCACCGGCAGCGCGGAGCGCAGCGTCGACCGTCTCGATGTTCTGGCCCTCGCAGAGACCAACGGCAGCGCCGATCAGCTCGCTCACGTCTTGCGGATCGCTGAGCTTGAGCACGTTGTCCCCCAGCAGCTCGCGCCAGCCGGCGATCGTGTGCGGGTTGTCGCCCCAGCTCGTCTGTCCGACCACGATGTGGAACACGTGATAGCGCTGCTGCGCTTCACGGATGAGATCGAGTACCGGGATGTCCGCTTCGTTCCGCTCGCCGAACACCTTCTCCGCCTCGGCCCGCGTCACGCTGCGGTGGATCGGTTCGTCGCCAACCGTGAAGAGGTAGCCCTTCTTGCCGCGCTTCTCCTGGCAGTCGATCGACGTGCGACGTGCGAAGAAGTAGTGCGCCAGACCGTACGACTCGCCCTGGTTGCCGCCGCCGTTACCCTCGATCCAAATGTCGCTGAGGCACTGGTCCATCGTGACATCGGACTCGAACTGCCCGATCTGAAGTGCCGCGCGGTCCGTGCGGCCGTCGCCGACTGCGCCGAAGCAGACCTGCGGATGCGGAACGAGCGACTGCTCCAGCAACAGCTTCATCAGGTTGCCGAGCTTGTGCTTCGCGAACTCGATCGGGATGTGGCCCATCGAGCCCGTCACGTCGAACACGACGCCGATCGCGTTGCTGTCCGGATGGTTCGCGCTGTCACGGCTCTCACGCACCTTCACGTTGCGCGGGTCCATGTGGGGCTTCATCTCCGACGAGAAGACCTTCTCGCGAATCTCCGCCGTCGACATGGCCTGACGCGGCGCGCTGATGTGTCGGTACGCCTCGTGCGAATAGTTTCCACCGCCCATGATGATCTCTCCCTCTGTTCAGACAGGCATCGCGAACTTGCGATACCGACGCTCTCCGTACAGCTGCTTCAAGATCGCGTCGTACTCTCGGTACGCAACCCAGCCGTCGGACACGAGGCGCAGCTTGCACCTGGTGAGAAACTCCAGAAGTCCGTGCGGGACATCCGTGCGCAGGTGTCCATCCGTGTCCCGCAGAAGGATGCTCGCGGTCTCCGCTGCCATGGCCACGTCGAGCGATGGCGTAGCCTGTGATCGGCGCAGGATCGCTTCCGGGTACATGTCCTTGCGCAGCCCGCTGACCGCAGACATCGCGCTTCCGTTGCGCACGACGTACGACCAACCCACGAGCTTGGCGCCGTGGTTCGTCGGATGAACGAGCACGTGCTCCGGCAGCACCGCGCCATGCACGTAGCCTTGCGAATGCACCCAGCCGAGCACCTCGAACGTGCGGCGCAGCATCCACGCAACATCGCGAACGTCGATGCCCGCAGGGTACGCGTCACGGATTTCGGCGAGCGAGACGTACTCCGCCGCCATGTCGAGCACATTCACGCGCCGGGACTCGACGTCGAACGAGTCGATCAGCGTCGGCAGGTACTTCAAAAAGAAGCGCGAGCGCTCGTCGGTCTTCGTCTGCAACTCGCCCAGAACGCGGGCCTCGTTGTCGAGCAGATCTCCGTCATGCCCGCTTCGCGCGACCTTCAGCAGGCATACGCCGAGCACATCGCTGGTGTCTTCACGCGTGGCAACCAGCAAGTCGGCTACCTCGCCCACACGGTGCATCTCGGTCGCGGTGTAGGCACCCAGCCGCGAACGAAGAACAGCGTGGACCATCGATGCCGGCCGCGTCGCGAGCTTCTTCGCTGCGGCGTGGATCTCGCTCAGACGCTGCGCCTCTTGCGCCGCCCATGCGGCAGCCTCTTCGGCTTCCTCCCGGGCAACCTCGTCCAAGTCCTCTTCGGGCGCCACCTCTTCCGGAGCGTCACTCTCATCCACCCACGCGGCGGCCTCTTCGGCCTCTTCTTGCGCGACCAGATCTTCGTCGAGTTCGGCTGCCGGCTCGCTCATGTTCGACGCCAGCGTGGGGCTCGCTGTCGGACAAGTCAAGGGCTTACGACACACTCAAGCGCGGAAGCTTCAACATGTCCCGTACGGTGGCGCCGCGTACGGTGTACTTCGCACGCTGTCGCCGCGCTCTACGCACGAGCGTGAGCGCGTCGCGCCAGCCAGTAACCAGCCCTAGGGAACATCCGTTCGATGAGACGATGACGATCATTTAGCACCTCTGCACGGTACGTCCGGCGAGGCATCGGAAACGGCTCACGTCTCAGAAACTTTTTCGACGATCTCGTCAACCCATGGCACCCACACGTGGTCGCCGTCGAACACGACGAAGTCGGGTGGCTGCTCAGCGGCCTCGAACATGGCGTTGCTAATCACGAGGCCGCCCATCGAACTGCCGCGCCATCGAAATCCGCGCAGGTGGCCGCCGGGGCACAGATCTTTCAGCAGCCCGTCAGGCGTCCTCCACAGGCCGACCTCGACGTCCGTGAGCGCGAAGGCGAACGTGTGAGCGCGAAGGCGTTCGTAGAAGACGCGCGCGGCGGCGTTTTGGTCGTCGGCCTCTTCCTGGTTCGCGGCACCGCCATGATCCGTCGCGCACGACGGCATGACCGTGACCTCGATGTAGTGCTTACGGTCTTCATCGGTCGACTCGCGCGAGCATCCGACCGAACAAGTTCCCATGTGCGGCACCTGGAACTCGGACGTGTCGTAGGTATCCAGAAACTTCGCGGCGTCCTCCTCCGTGTGAAAGCTGACCTGCGAATGCCACCAGTACGCCATTGCTCTACCCCTTCACCGTACACAGCGGCATGAGACGCGCGACCTTGCGTGCGATCTGCGCGCTCTCCACCGAGTCGATCACCGGCTCGACCGGCTTGTACGCGTACGGCGCTTCTTCGCTCAGGCGCTGGTGGTACTTCTCGACGATGTCTCTGCGGCGTGCGATCTGCGGCGAGCGCGGGTCGATCGGGCCGACGACACGGAGCTTCTGGATCTCGCGCTCGTAGTCCGCCTTCGGAACGTGTGCCGCCTTCCCGCGCGACATCGCACGGCCAGCGCCGTGGCACGCGCTCTCCAGTGCATCCGCGTTGCCTTGACCAGCGAGCACGTAACTCGCTGCGCCCATCGAGCCTGGCACCAGACAGGGCTTGCCGTGGTAGTCGAGCCCCATCGGACCCTGTGCAGGCGTCGCGCCCTTGCGATGCACGAAGCCGTCGGGCATCGGGAACACGAGGTTGTGCGGAGCGTCGTACACGAGCTTCGACGAGATCGTGCGACCCGATGCCTCTTCGATCGCGCGCACCGCCATGAGCCCGAGGAACAGACGGTTGGCGAAGGCAAAGTTCGCCGCGTTGCTCATGCCGTCGATGTAGAACTCGCCCTCTGACCTCTTCGGACCCGAAGTCGGCAGCGGATAGAAGCCGCCAGCTGGCGCCTTCACGACCGTCGGGAAAATCTGCCGCGCCTGCTCCATGAAGTAGCCGCCGATGGCGTGGCCGAGCCCGACGCTACCCGAGTGCACCATGATCGCGAGACAGCCCTTCGAGAGGCCCCAGTCGCGGGCGGCATGCCCGTCGAAGAGCGCGTCGATACGCTGAAGCTCGACAAAGTGGTTGCCGCCGCCGACACATCCGATCTGCGGATCTCGTCCGTCCACGTTGCCCGACGACTCGATGAAGCTCTCGAAGCCGAACAGACGCCGCGTCTCGAAGTGACCCTCGTCGTGTGCATGCGCGAGATTCTCTTGCTCGGCGACGCGATCGAAGCGCGTCCAGATGCCGGTCTTCTCGTTGTCACCCGACGTCGCGACGAGCCCCGGCAGACCTTCGCGCAGCATCGCCTCACGCTGGCGCGGCGACATGGGGATGTTGCGCTCGCCTGCGAAGAAGATCGCGCGCAGGCGCTTCTGGATGTCTGGCCAGTACGGGTCGAGCGCCTCGGCCGGCAGATCGGTCACCAGCAGGCGCATGCCGCAGCAGATGTCGTTGCCGATCGCCTGCGGAATGCAGAAATGCTGCGTACGCGCGACCGTGCCGACGGGCACCAGCGAGCCCTTGTGGAAGTCGGGCGTGAGCACGACCTTGTCCACGCCAGCCGGCGCATCGCCGAAGTACGAGACCTTGCCGAGCTTGCCGGCCTTCTCGGCAGCGCGCAGATCGTTCACCGCGCGGTGCACATCGAGAAACTCGAACAGCTGGTTGAACGCGACGCGCTCGACGTACACGTCAGGGTTCGCGAAGTAGCGCACATCGATCCCGAGAGGGTTGTCGACGTGGTAGCAACCTGCGGCATCGTCGCGCCGAAGGAAATCGAACGATGGGGGCACCGCGCGATGGTGCTGTGCTCAGTGGCCACGGTCAAGGCTTACGACACACTGGCACGCCCGTAGCTAGCGTTCCGGATCGAAAGGCTGGGCAGCCATGACCGAACGAATCAAGAATCCACTCACCAACGACGAGATCGACGAGATCGCCACGCGTGTCGTTCTCATGTATGGCGAAGGCGAGGCCCCTGACCACACCAGACGCATCGACTATCTCTCGCGCACGGTGTTCCGTCTGCTGAACGAGATCCGGCACTCGCGCGGGGTGAGCGCACAAAAGCGGCTCACGTGTCTCTGACGCGTCTCACGACGCTTGCGACACACGGTGGTGGGCGATACCATCGAGCCGATGGCCTCCATCTGCTCGGCGCATCAGAAGACCGACCCGAACTGTCGCCTCTGCGCGGTCGTCCTTCCGCCGTTGCCGAAGCCGCCGCGTGATCAGTGGATCACGTGTGCGGGTTGGAACCGCGCCTGGGACCGGCCGTGTACATTCGTGTACTTCAACACCAAGACCTGCCCGCAATGCGGCGCGCCGTCACCATGAGCGCCCGTACGTACGGGGGCCTCCGTGGTCTCGGGCATGCGCGCTCGCGGATCTCGTCGTTTTGGCGCGCTGACATGGCGTGGTGCCCTTGCTGCACCAAGGGCCCGCCACGCCTGTGGAAGCGCGCCGACCGACGAATCGTTCGACGCACCGACCGCATGCAGTGGGAGACCGAGGAGTTCATCGAGGAACAGGCCGACCTCGAAGCGTTCGCCGACGCGATCATGGAGCAGGTCCACGGCGAGCACCCGATGGAAGACGAGATCGACCGGGCCATGGGCCTGTATCCGGGCACGGAGATCGCGGTCGCCGAGCCAACGACAATACGCGTCCCAGTCCTTCGCTAGGATTGTCCGACGTCGGACACTTCGTGCTTGCGACATACTGCGCCATGCGGTACACGTCGGGCTCGGAGGATCCAATACATGGCAGTAGATGCGCAGAACATCGTCTCCCGGCGTCGGCGAGGCAAGTCCGTATTGCAGACCGCAGACGGCACCTTCTTCATCTCGGAGCTTTCGTCCGAGGACGCCAAGATCTTGCTGGAGGCGATCGATGCGCGTCAGCGTGGCGTTCGTCAGCGCATGGTCCAGCGCTACCGGCGCGACATGGCCGCGGGGCGACATCGTCCGACGACGCCGATCAGCATCTCTGCCGCCGGCACGATCTTCGACGGTCAGCACCGCATGCATGCGCACGCGGAGCTTCCGAAGGGCACCAAGATCCAGTACCTGATCTTCGTTGCGAACGAAGCGCACGAGAAGCAGGTCCGTGCGACCATCGACACGAACGCGCCGCGTAACGTCGTGGACGTCGGCCGACTCTGCGGCAGCGATGCGTCGGCGGTGCTTCTGCGCGCGTACATGACGGAGATGGGCAACGGCACCGCTTCGACGATCCTCACGCGCACCGAAGTGCCGGAATGCGTCGAGCACGACCCCGTCTCGCGCGCGAGCATGGAGTTCGCGACCCGCTACAAGAAGACGAAGGTTCCGCAGATGGCCGCGTACCTTCGGTGCGCGCGCAAAGATCTGAAGGCGGCACAGCGCTTCTGGGGCGCGGTCTTCTCCGAGCAGCCGACGGTCGCCAACGAGGCAGGCGATCGCCGCTACAACGTGACGGCGAACACCGTCATCCGCTACCTGTCGAACGTGAAGGGCATGCACCGCGCCGAGCGACGCGAGATCTTCTCGAAGTGCATCTTCGCGTTCAACGCTTGGCGCAGAGACGAGAACCTCGACCGCATGCCGGCGAAGTCCATCCCCGTCCCGCCCGAAGTCGTCTGACATGTCTCTCGCGCGCAACGTGTTCGAAGGGACCTTCTACTTCATCACCTGCGCCCCCTCGCTCGATGCTGCACGACGCGCCTGCGTCGTGCAGCCGAAGCGAGCCGGCTGGGGCCTACGGCCATCGCCGCGTAGCACCGACCGCCGCCAGCTGAATCCACACTTCTGCACATGTCGCGACAAGGGCGAACGACTGTCCTGCCGCCACTATCAGTTCGAATCGCCATCGCTGGCGCCAAAGCCGTGATGGGCAAACGATTGCCAGTGGCCTCGCCCGCCCCAGCACTCGGCATCGCGTACACCTGCCAGAAGTGCACAGAGCGCGTCGTCACCACGCGCTCGCGTAAGATCTACACGAAGGACTATATGGGCCCGTGCGGCGACAGCTTCTGCTTCGCAGGCTGCGACTCGCCCGCATGCAGACCCATCGATGTCACCGTCTGCGACGACTGCGCGAAGGAACTCGGCAGGAGCGAAGGAACTCGGCGGTGATGACGAAATATGAGGTGCGCGCCCTCGGCGGTTATCTATCAGGCAGCCGAAGCGTCTGGGTCGACGCGATCGATGTTCATCACGCCGCGCAGCTTGGATGCGAGAAGCTGGAGGCGGACGGCTACTGGCGAGACGTAGCGCTTCCCGACGCCTTCACGTGCGACGTGCGTGATGCGCTGGACGAGACTGCGCCATATCACAGCGTGGTCGTTGTGGTTGAAAGCAGACGCGCATTTCGGGCCGTGCTGTGACCGACGAAGACGCAGCGTTCACTGAAGAGCTGGTTACGCTGGCGTACCAGGTCGAGCGCGGCGCGCGCGAAGATCACGTCGCGACTCTCGAAGCTCTCGACCGCGTTCGAAAAATCGCGGACAGCGCGCGCGGAACGCGCAGGGCGCTCGCCGAGGTCGCCGAAGCGTTCCTGCGCGCGATGAGCCACGGGCACGGCGGGCAGGATGCTTTCGCGGTCCACCGCTTCATCCGCGAGTACCAGGACGGCGGCGTGCGTGTCCTCGACCAGAGCACGTCGGCGGCCGGCGCGGTCGTCGGCGACGGCCTGAAGAGCACACCGACCTTTCGCGCACTCGTAGACCTCGGAGTGCTCATCGCGGTTGAATCGGAAGAGAACAGGTATCGCGTCTCGCCGAGGTCGCGTCCGCTTGTGCGCGACGCCGTCGCTCCACTCCACTTCCGCTCATGGCGAGCAGTCCAGGAGGCGCGGGCAGAAGCGGCGATGCTACGAAGCGAACCAGAACGCATCTTGGCGCTCTGTGGCGCGCTCGGCTGCACAGTCGTGGAGGCGCTCGTCCACCTGAGAACTTTTCCGATAGAGCCTTGACACCGCTGGCTTCACTGTCATAGTGACGCGGGTGAGCCGGCAAACAAGCCGGTCAGGTCCGTGTTCGCAGGATGCCCTCGTACGACGTCGCCACGTCGTGCCTGGCGAGGCACTTGGGCAGTATGCCCAAGGAAACCGAGAGCGTCCTGCGGATGCGGAACAACGGAGACATCATGAAGCATCCATGCTTATCCGTTTGACACCCAACAGGAGAAAACGATGAGAGCAACAGGTAAGAGAGCGCCGTTGCCACGCAGCGGCGGAGGGTCGTGGGGAAAGGCGCAGCGCCGTGACGAGCGGCATGCCCTGGCCATTGCGGTCGCGCGACGCGTGCAGGTGCTCTGCTCCGGTCCGATAGCGCCCACAGAGGCCGAGGTGGACCGCGTGGCGGCCGACGAGGCGGATAGATGGGCGAGGGGGCGCGAGCCTGGACCAGCCTGTGTCTGAAGCGTACGATTCACGCATTCCAACTAGAGGGGTTCCCATGGCCATTTCCAAGAAGAAGCGCACCAGCAAACCCAAGACCCGCCGTGGCTCGAAGAAGCCGAAGCGGATGACCAAGCGCACCTCGCGGAAGCCCGTGGTCGCCAAGCGCCCCGTCAAGCAGCTGGCGCAACCGCCTGCGCCACCTGCCACGGGTCCGATCGACTTCGACGACGAGGACGCGGTTCTCGCCGAGATGGCCCGGGAACTCGACATCGACCCGGATCAGCTGACGATCCGCGAGACGTCGCCGCCGACCGGCGTGGGCGACAGCAAGACGTACGAGATCACGAGTGGCAGCAAGGAGTGGTTCGTCGTCGAGAACGATGACGCTGCCCAAGAGCTTGCGCTCGCCGCCGTGAAGAACGACCTGGAGAACGAGCCGGAACTCTTCAACCAGAGCTTCATCGAGTCGCACATCGACATCGAACGCCTGCGCCGCGATCTGCACAGCGACGTCGAAGAGAGCAACCTCGACTACGCACGCGAAGCAGGCGCCGATCGTTTCTGGGAAGAAGCCTCGCGCTGGGGGATCGACGTGCCAGACGAAGACGAGGACGGAGCGCGACGAGACCCGACCGAGGAAGAGATCGAGACCTTCGCCGAAGCGATGACCGAGGAACAGCTGAAGGACCCAATGCAGTACCTCGAAGACATCTACGGCAAGGAAGACGCCGTGAAGCAGGCGATCAAGATCGCTGGCATCGATATCAACGCCGCTGCCGAGCAAGCCATTCGCGACGACGGCGCAGGACACTTCCTGTCGAGCTACGATGGTCAGCTGAACGAGACCAAGCGTGGCCTGACCTACTGGCGCCACAACTGAGCCCGTACCGAGAGATCGTACGCCTGCCGCCCAGTCCACCAAGCCGGTGGCACTGGGCGGTCCGGCTACATCGGCGCCTCGCGATCTGGTGGCACGAAGACTCAGGCTCGCTCGTGACCAAGAACCTCGGCCGCTGTCCGCGGTGCAAGCGGCGGCGACGAGGTTGGACTTGCGGCCGATGCAACGCCAGCTGGACGCTCCTCGGCTAGCAGTGTCTGACGATGCTGCGTTTTGTTGTTGCGCGGCACCTGAGGCATGTTAGCTTGCGACACACGTAAGCGTCCCTGGCACCCAGATCGTGCTGCCTCGGCGGCTTAGCGCTGGGGATGCTTTACGTTAAATCACACCCGTGAAGCGCAGTGAACTGCGTGGAGGCTCCCACATGCCGCGTCCGCTCCGTCCCACGAACGAAGGCGCCCGTCAGAAGCAGGAAGACCTCGAACAGCGCAAGGAACGGCTTCGCGCCGAGGCCGCCGAGCGTCAGAAGGCCTGGGACGCTCTTTCGCCCAGCGCGCAGCTGAAGCTCCTCCAGACGCGCCCGGGCGAGTCGAAGAAGCAACGCGCGAAGATCGAGGCTCGCGTCTCCAAGGAGACTGCGAAGCCGGCGCCTGCGCCCAAGGCTGCCCCGCCCGCCCCGCTCGCGCCGAAGGAAGCCGCTCCGGCGGAAGAGTCGAAGGCGAAGGGCAAGAAGGCGAAGAAGTGAAGCCCGTTGGGGGCGCCAGAACCTTCGAGGACGTGCTGGTCGACGTGGTTCGCGAGCGCGCGAAGAACATCGTGCAGGCTCGCAACGGCTGGGGTGCAGCAGCAGACCTCGATCACCTCGATGGAGGCCGGGCGATCGCCGACGCGAAGCGCATGATGGAGACTGGCGAGCGACCTGCGAAGCGCGGTGTCGCCGACTGGCGCGATGACCTTCGTCAGGCGATGCAGGCCATCGCATCGTCGGTCGAAACGATCCGGAAGGCGCTCACGCTGGATCCGCCAGATCAGTCAACCATCAACGACTGTGTTGCGCTCGCGACACGGAACATTGATCGGCTCGATGCGTCGCTCGCGATCATCGATGTCGCATACCCGCTGCTGCAAGCCGGCATCGACTTCGACGAAGACATACAACGCGTCGCCGAAGAAGTGCGCGAGCAGTGTCGATACGCTGCGGTGGGGGCGCCGCTTCACAACGAACGAGCGGAGGACGCCATCGAGAGAGTCGATCTGCCGTCGATCATCAGACGCGTGCAGGGTGACGGAACATGATGCCCGCAGATCTTCCCGCCTGCCTTGTGTGCGGCGGTCGCGACTACAACCCTGGCGGCGGCAGCCTCGGAGCTGGCCTGTGCCAGCAGAACTTCTCGTGCAAGGAGTGCCGCGCGCAGGTCGAGTACGTCGGGCTCGATCGTGGGAACATCCTGATGTTCAATCCCACGCCGGACCACTACGAGTACGTAAATCGCGTACTGATGACGGTCTGGCGCGCATGGAGCGATGAGGCCGAGAAGGCGCGCAGCATCATTCGGCACCAACATCTGCGCGAAGTGAACCGCGTCCTCGGTCTTCCGCCAGACACAAACGGCTCCACCATCGGCGATGCGCGCTACTCGGAGTGGGCGCGAGCCCTCGATTTCCGAGAACGAGAAGACTGGAAGGCGATCAGCTACCCCGTCGGCATGAAAGAACCGGGGTTGCCACAGATGCCGGACGACCTTCTCGCCTGCATGCGGCTTCGCGGCGGAACCTGGTCGCCACGCGTCGACCCGATGTACACCAAGCGGATGGAAATCCCGGCCGATCCGGTTCGTGTACGTCACGAGGCTCGCTTCCTGGAGATCTTCGAGCGCGTGCGGGTCGCAACGGGTCTGGAAGCCGAGCGCGAAGAGATCCCGAACGAGTACTACGACGACAAGTACCAGCACGAGCCGTGGTATCGCTTCGGCGTCGGCGACGGCCTCGTCACCGTCGGACCGCGCAAACGCGTGATCGCGATACGCGGCAACCGTGTGCAGCCGTTCGACGTCTGCGCTCTCCGAAACGCCGCCAAGAGCGACGGCGTGTCGTGGTGGAACGGAGACGGCTGGCAGAACGACGAGGATGTCGCGAAGTCGTGCGAGATTCACGCGTACGGCACCGACAAGGCGGTCGAGTACCTGACGCTACTCATCAAGAGCATGCAGCGATGAAGGAACACAACGAAGCAGCCGATCTTCTCCGGAAGCTCGTGCGTACCGTGAACGCTTCGGTTCGCGTGAAGCCGCTTCGCGATCCTGGATGCGGCGAGCATGATATCGACGAGCGCCACCTGGGCTGCATCGACTGCGCTCGGACGGCGCCGCCACAGGACGCGCTCGCGAAGGTTCTCGACGAAGCACAGCGGTATCTGGGACAGTCTGGCTGACCATGGGTCGCCAACGCGCGCAGCAAGCAGTACGGCCGCCTCCTGGGCAGCCCGCGGACTACCAGTGCGTACGTCTGGACGAGACGTGGCACGCGACACAGGAGCAGGCGGCGCCGCCGCCGATCGGAGCAGGCGGCGCTTACACGATCTGCTCCGCATGGGCTGCGTTCGCTCGCGGCTTCGAGCGGCGCCGCCCGACATGCGCGTACTGCCTGCGGGCGTGCGAGATCGACGAGGGCATCGCGCCGGCCACACCGCTCACGGTCGTCGCCGCCGTCAACGTGAGCTTCGCGCCGGAAGTCCCTGCGAAGAAACGCGCAGCGATCATGGCGGACGTTCGTGCGCTCGCGCCGGTACCGGTTGCCGAAGTGACTACGCTCCCGCTGCCGCCGGTGGTACGGTCAGCGGTGCCGCAAACGAAGCGCGATGCGATCGCTTCCGAAGAGGCAGACTTCAACGCGAAGCTCGATGCGCTCGTCGCGAGCACTCGGAGGAAGCGGTGACACGTGACGCCTCGCAAAGAGAAGCGGGACAAGAACTCGCCCTACCGACTCTGGCTCGACTGCAAGAGCAAGACGCGATTCCCTGACGAGTACTCCGCGCAGCGCAAGGCGACGCGTTGGCAGCAGCACATCTACCAGTGCCCGCACTGCTACGGATGGCACACCACCAAGATCCCGCGCAAGACGAAGCCAGTGCATGTCGCACAGAAGCGCGACCTCAGCGACGTCGAGCGCGCACAGCTGCGCGTGAAGGAAGCGACGCGCATCATGAACCAGCTGCTCGTGCTCAAGCGCAAGGGTGTCGAGCTTCCCGCGGCGATCATCACCAAGGCGCAAGAGCACGTGGAAGGCGTTCGCGATGACCTGGAAGCCATCGCGAAACGCAGCCCCTGATCACATCGGCAGCGGGCTGAACCAGCTGTCGGCGATCTGCGAGATGGTGTCGCCCGCCGGGTTCTTCTCGATGCCGCCGATGTTGAAGAGTTCGCCGAACACGAGGTCCGACGCTTCCTGCTCGGTGAGGTTCACGCCCTCGATGACGGCGCTCGCCGCTTCGATCTTGTTCGCGAGCAGCATCGCGATCTTGCCGTCGATCGTGCCTTCGGCGTCGATGTACGTGATCATGCACTGGTTCTTCTGACCCTTGCGGTAGATTCGCGCCTCGGCCTGCGACAGATCGCCAGGTCGCCACGCGCGCTCGAAGAAGACCATGTCCTGCGCGCGCGTCAGCGTCGTGCCCGTCGCCAGCGCGATCGAGTAGAAGATGACGTCGATGTTGCCCGCCTGGAAGTCGTCGATCGCCGCCTGACGCGCCGACTCGCCCATGCCGCCGAGCACGCTGCCGTACCGGATAGGCGCCTGCATGTCGGGCGTGTCGCCGGCTGCGACCTGCTCCTGGTACTCGGCGTTGAGCGCGTCGATGCCCTTCATCAGCATCTCGAACGCGGTCCTGTTGGTTCCCATCACGACCAGCGGCCGGCCCGTGCTGGTCCAGTGACGCTCGATCCAGTTCAGCGTCGCCGGTACCTTCCCCTCGGCCACGGTCTCGCGCAGACGCGTCATCTTGACGATCGCCTCGGCGCGCCGAGCGCGCATGACCGCCTTCGGGCCGCCGTTGTCGTCGACCCACTTCAGGAACTCCTTCACCTGACGGTCGTACTTCTGCGCGGCGATACCTTCGAGGGCCACGCTCATGCTGCCGCGGCGCTTCTCCGGGAGCCGGCTCACACGCTGGCCTGGAGGACGTCGTGAACAAGATCATCACTTCGAGCATCGAGCGCGTCGCCAAGGTCTTCGGCTGCGCCGTCGACTGCGTCACCGTGGAGTTCTCTACGCGCATCGGCTGGGTGGTTCGCGTGGAGACGGCCGCGCTCGACATGCGCAGTCGTACAGGGCGCACGCGCAAGACGCTTCCCGACGTCAGCAGCGGCGTCGGTCCGACGTTGCGGCAGGCGGAGGCCGACGTCGTTCGGCGCGTGCGGTTTCACCGCATCGACCAGATCGACGTCGTGCGGGAGCGTCTCCGTAGCAGCGATGCTCCGCAGAGCATCGGCGACGCGGTCGCCCGGGCGATTGCCGACCGATGAGCGTCAGGAGCGACCGATGACCACGAAGACGAAGAAGCGCACGGGCGTGCAGAAGAGCGCTCATCACTTCAGCATCACGGGCGAAGCCTTCACCGAGCACGCACGCAACATGCTCTTGTCGGAGCTGCCGGCGAAGGCCTACCGCATGCTCGCCAACGGCCTGCTGGGCGGCCCGCCCGGTGCAGCCGCGCAGACTGCGTTCGAAGTGCTCGACGGGAAAAAGAAGCTCATCGGCACGTCCGACAGTGCCGACGGGCTCGAAGTCGTCGATGACGTTGACTCGGAGGGCTACCTCAAGACGCTTCACTACATCTACGCTGGCCGCATCCTCATCGACAGGAAGTGGTATCGCCCGTACGCGCACGTGGTCGGCTTCAACGAGCGCGATGCGACCTACGCCTCGCAGAAGCTCGGCCTCACTCCGAGCAAGCTCGATCATCGCTTCGAGCGGTGGGCCATGCTCCGCGTCGAGTTCTACGGCCTGGGTCGAGGCAAAGCGGTCCGAATGGGCAAGCGCACGCGCGTGCAAAGCGACGCCGTGTTCGACATGCGCAACCCGAACGAGGAGATCGACGTGATCCTCTTCGAGGAGTGCGGCGAGCCGCCGTTCTGGTGGCCGGAGCCGGCCAACGCAGACGAAGCGTACGCACAGTTCCTCGCCGCGGGGCGGCGCCTTGATCGGATCGATCCGATGCCCGGCGTCTCAGACGGAGACGACGATGGCGAAGGCGGCCTGACGAGCGACGACGGCAGTAACCGCGTCTCGCGCTTCATCGATCACCGCGCCGAGCGTGAGGCCAAAGAAGAGGCGGAGGCGGAAGCCGAGTTCCAGGAGGAAGAGCGGCTGCGCGAAGAGCGCGAAGACAATCGCCGCACAGCCGAGTGGATGGGACGCTATCGCGGATGGGGCGCGAAGGTCCGCGAGCAAGCGGACGGCGACTACATCGAGATCGCGTTGCCCAAGGGCTACGTGCCGACGATGGAAGAGGACGTCCCGTCGATGATGCTCCTCAACGGGAAGATCCGCGTCCCGCGCGCGCCGTTCGTGTGCTGGTGCCTCTGGCGCACGAACCTGAGCTTCATGAAGCCCGACTGGGAGTGGGTCGCGCCCAGTGGGCTCAAGATGCCGCTGGACGACTCGTATCACACGGACTGGATGCTCGGAGCCGACATTCACCTGCGTCACTCGTACGATACGGAGCTGAAGGCCGTGGCGTACGAAACGATGAGCCTCATCCAGCGAGAGTACGGAGGCTACAAGCACGTCGTGCTCGTCAACGGCCCCGACTACGAAGGCCTCGTGGGCAAGTACGACATGCCCGGCGCGATCATGGTCCTGCCCGACCTGCGCAACACGCCAGAGAACAATATGGCAGTCGCCAACGCGCGTGCGATCATCACCGAAGTCGGCGGCGAGCTTGCACACGTCGCGACTCTCGCTCGCGAGAACAGCATCCCCGTGATGCGCGTGAAGAACGCGATGAAGCTATTCCCCGTCGGAACGCGGCTCACGCTCAATCCCGCACGCGGGCGCATCTACTCGAACACATCGCGCAGCGGACGAGAAGTCGAAGTCATCGACGGCGAGGACTGATGCGACGCATGCTCGCGATCTCGTCGCTCAGCGCTCTCGTCGAAGCACAGCGTCTGCTCGATGAGCAGAAAGCCCCCGAAGCACCTCTACCAGCACCCGCGCCGACGCTCAGTCGGCAGGCGCGACGGAAGACCGAGCGTGACCGACGCAAGACAGAGAGGAAGAAGAAGCCGTGATCGTCGATCTGCTGTGCCCACTCCGAGAGGCTTCGAATCCAGCGCTCTACGGGGCGAAGGCGGCGAACCTTTCGCGCCTCATGAACGTGGACCGCGGCGTCCACGGCGTGCCCGTCCACGTCCCCGCCGGCTTCGCGATCGACTACGAGATCGTGCGGCTCGCGTGCGAAAAGCAGACGCGCTTGCTCTCCCTCGCGGGAGAAATCTGCGCGCGCATGCCGGAGACGTTCGCGCTGCGCTCGTCGGTGATCGGCGAAGACGGCGACGGCGCGAGCTTCGCCGGACAGCACCTGAGCGTGCTCAACGTCGTCAACGACGTCGATGGCGTAGCCAACTACATCGTCGACATCTTCGAGTCGGCATCGGACGCTGCTGCGGTCGCGTACCGCCTGCGGCGCGGCATCACGGGTCCGATCCAGGTCGGGATCATCGCGCAGACGATGGTGCGCGCGCGGATCTCCGGAGTGATGTTCACCGGCGGCGAACAAGCGCCGTACGTCATCGAAGCAGGACGCGGGCTGGGCGAAGCCGTCGCACAAGGCCTCATCAACCCGGACTACTATCAGCTCGACGCCTCTGGACTGTGCCAGATGAAGCGCCTCGGGGACCAGGAGATCATGATCGCAGAGGCCGCAAAAGGCGGCGTACAACGCGTCAAGGTCGAACAACACGCGGAGCCGCTGCTCGACAGTCGATGGCGATACGCGATGTTCGAGCACGCCTCGCAATGCCAGGCCGTCTTCGGACCGCGGCTCGACATCGAGTGGGCGATCGAGAGCGGGCGCTTCTGGATTCTTCAGGTACGTCCGACAACTGGACACGAGAACGGTTGACACGCGGGCCGCTGATGCTATCGTATGCGCATAAGGTCGGCGCACATGCCGATCCGAGGGAGAGCCAGATGAGCACGAAGAAGAACGAGGCGACGGCGACCACTCCGAACGAGTACGCGGTTCGCTTCATCCAGGCGAACTACGAAAGCGCCGTGCGCGAGGTGCACGCGCAAGCCCGCTGGCTTCGCCAGGCGTGCGACGAGGCTGAGCGCGGGCCGGATGTAGCGCACACGCCAGGCAACATCAGCCGGACTGCCGCGTGTCTCGATGCGGCGCGGGAGAAGGCGTCCACGCTACGCGGGACGCTGGAAGCGCTCGGAGCGCCGCCTAAGCCGGTCGACGATCGTCACGAGCAGGTCAGGCAGACGGCGCGCGCGGGCAAGAAGATCGCGGCGATCAAGCTCCATCGTGAGCTTTTCGGATCGAGCCTCTTCGACGCCAAGAACTACGTCGAGAACATCGGCGCGTGATGCGTCCTGCATCCATCGCTGAGGTCGTAGCAGCGTTGCCCGCTCGCTTCAGCACGGTCGTGCCGTGGGCGAGCGACGCGGGCGACGACTGCTCCGCTGTCCGCGGGGAGTGCTGCGTCCTGTACTTCGACGAGCAGTACAAGCTGTGGTTCGTCCAGAAGTACACCACATTCGATGACGCGAGCGTTGGCATCTTCGGAGAGGTCGAGCCCGGTAACTGCGTCTTCGGCGACAGTGACGTCGTGAGCGCGATGCGGGCATTCATGACGATGGAAGCGGAAGCAGAAGCCGACGAGCGCTGCGCGATGTTCAAGCAATGGCTCAGCAGCGCCGAGCGCGCAGAG